>Ga0157370_10007149_pt1 | contig 12179 bp, 11 predicted proteins | sample C35metaG_FD_113463 | JGI IMG/M metagenome (GOLD analysis project Ga0157370, IMG submission 113463) | Corn rhizosphere microbial communities from Kellogg Biological Station, Michigan, USA - C3-5 metaG | ecosystem: Host-associated > Plants > Roots > Rhizosphere > Soil | place: USA: Michigan...
GGGCTCGAAACGCTCGAGATCGCGCTTCCCGCCGTCGTGACCACCGACCTGCGCCTGAACGAGCCTCGCTACGCGACGCTGCCCAACATCATGAAGGCGAAGAAGAAGCCGCTCGAGACGCTGACGCCCGATGCCCTCGGTGTCGACGTCGCACCGCGGCTCACGACGCTTGCCGTCGCCGAGCCGCCAAAGCGCAAGGGTGGCGGGAAGGTGGCGGACGTGAAGGAGCTCGTCGCCAAACTTCGCAACGAGGCCAAGGTCCTGCCCTGATCGCGCGAGTCCCACCGTGCCCGTCCTCGTCATCGCCGAACACGACAATTCGAGCCTCAAGGCCGCCACGCGCAACGCCGTCACGGCGGCGATCGCGCTTGGCGGCCCCGTCGACGTGCTGGTTGCGGGCGATGCAGCAGACGGCGCTGCGACCGCGGCGGCTGCCGTCGACGGCGTCGCGAGGGTGCTGAAGGCGAGCGCAGCATGGCTTGCGCGACCGACCGCGGAGAACGTTGCCGCGACCGCACTCGCGGCGATCGTAACCGGTGGCTACACGCATGTGCTCGCCCCGGCGACAAGTTTCGGCAAGAACGTCGTTCCGCGCATTGCGGCAAAGCTCGACGTCGCGCAGATCTCCGACGTCGTCGCGATCAAGGCTGCGGACACGTTCGTGCGTCCGATCTATGCCGGCAACGCGTTTGCCACCGTGCAGTCGTCCGACCGCATCAAGGTGCTCACCGTGCGGGCGACGGCGTTCGATGCGGCACCGGCATCGGGTGGCACGGCGGCGATCGCCGATGTGACGGCTGCCCCCGAGGTCGCGTCTTCGAGGGTCGTCGCGCAGGAGCTCACCCGCTCGGAGCGCCCCGAGCTGACCGCCGCGCGCGTGGTCGTGTCCGGGGGGCGCGGGATGGCGAGCGGCGAGAATTTTCTCCTGCTCGAAGCGCTCGCCGACAAGCTCCATGCCGCGATCGGCGCGTCGCGCGCCGCGGTCGACGCCGGCTTCGTTCCCAACGACTATCAGGTGGGCCAGACGGGCAAGATCGTCGCCCCCGATCTCTACATCGCGGTCGGCATCTCGGGAGCGATCCAGCATCTTGCGGGGATGAAGGACAGCAAGGTGATCGTCGCGATCAACAAGGATCCCGAGGCGCCGATCTTCCAGATCGCCGATTACGGCCTCGTCGGCGACCTGTTCGAGATCGTCCCTGCATTCACCCGCGAGCTCGACCATGAGTGAATACCGCGCGCCGCTCGCCGACATGACGTTCGTGCTGAACGAACTCGCCGGGCTCGCGGAGATCGCGACGCTGCAGGGATTCGAGGAGGCGACCCCCGACACGGTGGCGGCGATCCTCGACGAAGCGAGCCGCTTCGCGACCGACGTTCTCGATCCGCTCAACGCAAGCGGCGACCGCGAGGGCAGCAGACTCCTCGCCGACGGCGTGGTGAAGACGCCACCGGGCTTCCGGGACGCGTATCTGCGCTACATCGAGAATGGCTGGAACGGACTCACCAAGCCGGTCGAGTTCGGAGGCCAAGGCCTCCCGCAGCTCGTCGCCGCCGCCGTCGAGGAGATGTGGCACGCGGCGAACATGGCGTTCGACCTTTGTCCACTGCTCACGCAGGGTGCGATCGAGGCGATCGATCTTTGCGGAACGCCCGAGCAGAAGGCGCGCTTCCTGCCGTCGATGGTCGCCGGAACATGGACTGGGACGATGAACCTGACCGAGCCGCAGGCGGGCTCGGATCTCGCCGCGGTGCGCACGCGCGCAGTCCCGCAGGCCGACGGTACCTACCGGCTCTTCGGCCAGAAGATCTTCATCACATTCGGCGAGCACGACTACACCGAGAACATCATCCATCTCGTCCTCGGGCGGCTGCCCGACGCGCCGGAAGGGGTGAGGGGCATCTCGCTGTTCATCGTGCCGAAGGTGCTCGTCAATGCCGACGGCTCGCTCGGCGCGCGTAACGACGTGCGCTGCGTCTCGCTCGAGCACAAGCTCGGCATTCACGCGAGTCCGACGGCGGTTCTCGCCTACGGCGATCACGGCGGCGCGACCGGCTACCTCGTCGGCGAGCCCAATCGCGGGCTGGAGTACATGTTCATCATGATGAACCTCGCGCGGTTCTCGGTGGGCATGGAAGGCGTCGGCCTTTCCGATCGCGCCTACCAGCACGCCGTCGCCTACGCGCGCGATCGCGTTCAGGGCCGGACGCTCGGCGGCGCTGCCGCGGGGGCGACGATCATCGGGCATCCGGACGTGCGCCGGATGCTGATGACGATGCGCGCGTACACCGAGGCGATGCGCGCGATCGGCTGCGTCACGGCGGCGGCGATGGACCGCGCGCGGCGCAGTCGGGACGCAGGCGCGAGGAAGGCCAGTCAGGCGTTCGTCGACTTCATGATTCCGATCGTCAAGGGCTGGTGCACCGAGACGGCGCAGGAGGTGACCTCGCTCGGCATCCAGGTGCACGGCGGCATGGGATACATCGAGGAAACCGGCGCCGCCCAGTACTTCCGCGACGCGCGGATCATCACGATCTACGAAGGCACGACCGGGATCCAGGCCAACGATCTCGTCGGCCGCAAGACGCTGCGCGACGGCGGTGCCGAGGCGCGCCGGATCGCGCAGGAGGCCGACGGCGTCGCGCGCGCCTGTGCCACGCACGCCGATCCCGCACTCGCGGCGATCGGGCGCGCGCTTGCGGATTCCGTCCGGACGATGCGCCACGCGATCGACTGGGTCGTTGCCGAGGGTGGCAACGAAGCGGCGACCGCCTATGCCGGCGCGGTGCCGTATCTCAAGCTGTGCGGCCTCGTGACCGGAGGATGGCAGATGGCGCGTGCGGCGACGATCGCCCGGAAGCGCCTCGACCGCGGCGAAGGGGACGCGGCCTTCGATGCGGCGAAGATCGCGACGGCGTGCTTCTACGCCGAGAGCCTGCTGCCGCACGCGCAGTCATACCTGCGCGCGATGACCGCGGGGAGCGCAGCGGCGCTCGCGTTGCCGATCGAATCGTTCTGATCGGCGCCGACGAGCCGCGTTGCGGCGCCTCCGGCGCCCGGTGTATCGTTTCGCAGCGACTGATTCGGGAGAGCTTGATGTCGATCTACGGCAGCCGCAGGCGCTGGAAGGATTTTCACGATCTCCATCACCGTATCCCCAGCGGCACGGTGCCGGGAGCCGGCGGCGAGGCGCCGGAAGAAGTCGACGAGGTTCCCGTCGATCGCGGCGCCGATTGGGCGCATCAGCGCAAGGCGAAGCCGGCGGATTTCATCCTGCCGTCGACGCGCGCCTGGCTCTCCACGCTTCCGGCCGAGATCATGCCGGTCGCGCTGGCGACCCGCTACCCGCGCATCGTCAATACGATCGCGATGCATTGGAGCGACAAGCGCGGATGCCCGGAGCTCTTCGACGAACTTCTCAGTGACCGTCGCGGCGGACGCGCAGGTTTCCCTGCGGCTTCGGCGCGCGACCTCCTCAATCTCCAGGAGTACTGGTACAACGGCCACGCTGCGCGCTGAGCTCAGTTTCGCGCGTTGCCCGGCGTGCGCGGAAATGGGATGACGTCGCGGACGTTGGCGAGCCCGGTGACGTAGGCGAGCGTGCGCTCGAACCCGAGGCCGAACCCGGCATGCGGCACGCTGCCGTAGCGGCGCAGGTCGCGGTACCACCCGTAATGCTCGCGATCGAGCCCGGTCTCGGCCAAGCGCGCGTCGAGCACGTCGAGACGCTCCTCGCGCTGGCTGCCCCCGATGATCTCGCCGATGCCGGGTGCCAGCACGTCCATCGCCGCGACGGTCCTGCCGTCGTCGTTGACGCGCATGTAGAACGCCTTGATCTCTTTCGGGTAGTTCATCACGATCACGGGCTTCCTGACGTGCGTCTCGGCGAGGTAGCGCTCGTGCTCGGACTGCAGGTCGATGCCCCAGCGGACCGGAAACTCGAAGCGCGCTCCCGACCGCTCGAGAATGGCGATAGCTTCCGTGTAGTCCATGCGCACGAAGTCGGAATCGACGATGCCCTGCAGCTTGGCGATCAGGCCCTTCTCGATGCGCTCGTCGAAGAAGGCCATGTCGTCGGCGCGTTCGGCGAGAACGGAGGCGAGCAGGTGCTTCAGCAGCGCCTCGGCGAGGTCCGCGTTGTCGGCGAGGTCCGCGAACGCGATCTCCGGCTCGATCATCCAGAACTCGGCAAGGTGCCGGCTCGTGTTGGAGTTCTCCGCGCGAAACGTCGGCCCGAACGTGTACACCTTCGACATCGCGAGGCAGTAGGCCTCGACGTTGAGCTGCCCCGAGACGGTCAGGAAGGCCTCACGCCCAAAGAAATCGGCGGAGAAATCGACGCCGCCGTCTGGCCGGCGCGGCAGGTTCATCAGGTCGAGCGTCGACACGCGGAACAGCTCGCCGGCGCCCTCCGCATCCGACGCCGTGATGATCGGCGTGTTCACCCAGAGGAAGCCGCGCTCGTCGAAGAAGCGGTGCGTCGCCTTCGCGAGCGCATGCCTCACGCGAGTGACCGCACCGATGACGTTGGTGCGCGGACGCAGGTGTGCGACCTCGCGCAGGAATTCGAGCGTGTGGGGTTTCGGCTGGATCGGATACGAATCGGGATCGTCGACACCGCCGACGAGACGGATCGCGCTCGCCTGCATCTCGAATGGCTGGCCCTTCGCCGGCGACGGTACGACCGCGCCGGTGGCCTCGACTGCGCAGCCCGCCGTGAGATGCAGCACTTCGGTCGCATAATTCGACAGCGTGCTGGGCGCGACGACCTGCACCGGATGGAAGGAAGAGCCGTCGCCGACGTGGACGAACGAGATGCCGGCCTTCGAATCGCGCCGCGTCCGCACCCAGCCGCGCACCGTCACCGGGGTGCCCGCTGGTGCGCGGCCGGCGAGGATGTCGGCGCAGGCGAGTGATGTCATGACGAGTCTCCGCGAAAGTCGCACACTTTAACCGAATGGACGCGCTCGCTCGCGCTCAGGGCATTCGCATCGGCGTCGATCTCGGCGGCACCAAGATCGAGGTGGCGGCACTCGACGCCCGCGGCACGACGCGCGAGCGCCGCCGCGAAGCGACCCCATCCGGCGACTACGCTGGCACAGTCGCCGCGGTGACGCGGCTCGTCGCGGAAGTCGAGCGCGCCTGCGGTATCGGTGCGGGTGCGGCGCCGGTCGGCGTCGGCGCGCCGGGCTCGCTGTCGCGCTCGAGCGGGCTTCTACGCGGCGCGAACTCGGTGTGCCTCAACGGCATGCCTCTTCGGCGCGACCTCGAAGCCGCGCTCGGGCGCCCGATCGGCTTCGCCAACGACGCCAACTGCTTCGCACTCTCCGAAGCGATCGACGGCGCGGGTCGCGGAGCGCTCGTCGTGTTCGGCGTGATCCTCGGCACCGGCGTCGGCGGCGGGATCGTCGTCGACGGTCGCCTCGTCGAAGGCGCCAACGGCATCACCGGTGAGTGGGGACACAATCCATTGCCATGGCCGGACGACGACGAGCGTCCCGGCGCGGCGTGCTTCTGCGGCCAGCGCGGCTGCATTGAAACCTGGCTCTCCGGGCCGGCGCTCGCGCGCGACGCCGCGATGCGATCGAGCGAGGCGGTCGTCGCAGCGGCCCTGAGCGGCGATGAGCGCTGCCGCCGCGCGCTCGACCGCTACGAGAACCGCCTTGCGCGCTCGCTCGCGCAGGTGATCAACATCGTCGACCCCGACGTCATCGTGCTGGGCGGGGGGCTGTCCAATCTGGCACGCTGGTACGACGGCGTACCGAGGCTCCTGGAACGCCATGTGTTCAGCGATCGCATCGCCACGCGGCTCGTGCGGCCGGTGCACGGCGATTCGAGCGGGGTGCGCGGGGCCGCGCGTCTTGCTTGCGCCCCGGATCACATGCCGGCGTAGTTCGGACCGCCTCCGCCCTCGGGTGGAACCCAGTGGATGTTCTGCCGCGGATCCTTGATGTCACAGGTCTTGCAGTGAACGCAGTTCTGCGCGTTGATCTGCAGCCGCTTCGTACCCGGCGCTGCGTCGGAATCGACGAACTCGTAGACGCCGGCGGGGCAGTAGCGTGCCTCGGGGCCGTCGTAGACGCGCAGATTGACCTCGACGGGCACGGCGGGATCGCGAAGGCGCAGGTGGACCGGCTGATCCTCGGCGTGGTTGGTGTTCGACAGGTAGACCGACGAGAGCTTGTCGAAGGTCACGACGCCGTCGTACTTCGGGTACTCGATCGCCGGCATTTCGGACGCGGGGCGCAGCGTTTCGTGGTCGGCGTGGCGGTGGTGCAGCGTCCACGGCACGAGCCGGCCGAGGCCGAGGTCGTTCAACCACATGTGGATGCCGCCATGGAGCGTGCCCGCCCAGATACCGAAGCGCAGCCCAGGCTTCACGTTGCGCACTTTCCACAGGTCTTCGTAGACCCACGAGTCGCGCCACCCTGACGCGTAGTCGACGAGCGCGTCATGCGCGCGCCCGGCGGCGAGCGCTGCTGCCGCGGCTTCCGCCGCCAGCATCGCGGTCTTCATCGCGTTGTGCGAGCCCTTGATCCGCGGCAGATTGACGAAGCCTGCCGCGCAGCCGACGAGCGCACCGCCCGGAAACGCGAGCATTGGTACCGACTGCAGCCCGCCTTCATTGATTGCGCGCGCGCCGTAGCCGATGCGCTTGCCGCCTTCGAACATCGGCGCGATCGACGGGTGCCGCTTGAAGCGCTGGAACTCGTCATAGGGCGACAGATGGGGGTTTGCGTAGTTGAGGTGCACGACGAAGCCGACGGCTGCAAGCCGATCGCCGAAGTGGTAGACGAACGAGCCGCCGCCGGTCGCGCTATCGAGCGGCCATCCCTGGGTGTGCATGACGAGCCCGGGGCGATGCTGCGCCGGGGCGAGCTCCCACAGCTCCTTGATGCCGATGCCGTACTTCTGCGGATCGACGCCGTCGCGCAGACCGAAGCGTCGCATCAGCTCCTCCGACAGCGAGCCGCGGCAGCCTTCGGCGAACAGCGTGTACTTCGCGCGAAGCTCCGTGCCCGGCTGGTAATCGGGCCGATGGCTGCCGTCGCGGGCGACGCCGAGCTCGCCGGTGGCGATGCCGGCGACGGCGCCGGCATCGTCGTAGAGCACTTCGGCGGCGGGGAAGCCGGGATAGATCTCGACGCCGAGCGCCTCGGCTTGCGTCGCGAGCCATCGGCAGACATTGCCGAGGCTCACGATGTAGTTGCCGTGGTTCTTCATCAGCGGTGGAAGCATCCAGTTCGGAATGCGCCACGCGCCACGCTCGCGAAGCACGATGAAGCGATCCTCGGTGACCTTTGTTTCGAGCGGTGCGCCGAGCGCCTTCCAGTCTGGCACGAGTTCGTCGAGGGCGCGCGGGTCGACGACTGCGCCGGAGAGGATGTGCGCACCGATCTCCGAGCCCTTCTCGACGACGCATACGGAGATGTCGCGCGCGCCCGCCTGAGCGAGCTGCTTCAGGCGGATCGCCGCTGCGAGCCCGGCAGGTCCGCCACCGACGATCACCACGTCGTATTCCATCGCGTCGTGCGTCATCGTTTGTCTCGTGCTGCGCCGTCACCGGGCGAAGGAGCGTCAATTATAATGACGCGGGTTCGCGAAAGGCGTCGCATGACGATTGCGCCTGCGAACGTCGCGAGGGATCGATTGCGTGGACGAACGGCGGGTTTTGGTGCACACGTCGCGGCAGCCAATGCGGTGGGGCGACATGGACATGCTGGGGCACGTCAACAACACCGTCTACTTCCGCTACATGGAGCAGGCACGCATCGAATGGATCTACGCGATGATGGAAGGGCGCGCCTACGACGGCGGGCACGGGCCGGTGATCGTCAACGCGAGCTGCACGTTCCGTGAGCCCCTCGTTTACCCGGGCGAGGTCGAGGTCCGCATGTTTCTCGGCGATGCCGGCCGCAGCAGCATCGGCAGCTACTACGAGCTCTGGCTGGATGGGCGTTGCCGTGCCGACGGCGCCGCGCGGATCGTCTGGACCGACCGCGCGACCGGGCGTCCGGTCGCACTCCCGGAATCCGTGCGTACGCTCGTACCGCCGAACGCCTGACGTGCGGCGCACCGCCCTGCCGCGGCGATGAAGCTGATCGCGATTCTCGCCGCGCTCGGTCTCGAGCAGTGGCGCGCGTTCGACTGGCGCGCTGGCGTCGAGCGGGCTTTTCGACGCTACGCGCACACCGTCGAACTCCACCTCAATGGCGGCACGCGGGGGCAGGGGGCGCTGGCGCTCATTGCCGTCGTCGTTCCGCCTGCGCTCGTCGTCGCCATCGCGGCGCGGCTCCTCGCGTCCGTGCACCCGCTGCTCGCGCTCGCTTTCGACATCGCGGTGCTGTATCTGCTGATGGGCTTCCGCCACTTCAGCCATGCGCTCTCGCTCATCATCGGCGCACTGAAGGACGGCGACATTCCGGCAGCGCGGCGCGCGCTCGCCGGGTGGCGCGGCGCGTCGTCGACGGACCTCTCGGGCCACGACGTCGCGCGGCTCGCCGTCGAGCGCGGGCTGCTCGACGCCTATCGGCAGGTGTTCGGCGTCGTGTTCTGGTTCGTCGTGCTGCCCGGCCCCGTCGGCGCGGTGATCTATCGTCTCGCCACGCTCCTCGCATCGGAATGGCGCGCGTCCCAGCCGGGCGAAGACACGGGCCCGCTCGCGCGTTCGCTCGACGTGTTCGGGTACCCGGCGCGCCGCGTGCTTTGGCTGCTCGACTGGCTGCCGTCGCGCCTCACTGGGCTCGCCTTCGCCGCCGTCGGCGATTTCGAGGATGCCATCTACTGCTGGCGCACGCAGGCGCGCCACTGGCCGGATACGCAGGGAGGCAGCGCTGCCGGGATCGTTCTCGCGACGGGCGCGGGCGCGCTCGGCGTGCGTCTCGGCGGTCCGCTTCCCGGTGTCAGCGGTGAACCCGAGCTGCGCCCCGATCTCGGCGTCGGCGATGCCGTCGAGCCCGAGGTGCTGCCGTCGGCGGTGGGCCTCGTTTGGCGCGCGCTGGTCCTCTGGCTGCTGCTCGTGCTGCTGCTGCTGCTCGCGAACTGGGCGCCCTGAGATCAGCGGCGACGCAGCGCACGCGCAGCGACCTCCGACTCGTCGATGAGCGTTCGCAGCAGCGCCACACGTTGCGCGGCGACGCGCCCGTCGGTGAGCGCGGCCTGGACCGCGCAGCCGGGCTCGCGGTCGTGCCGGCAGTCGCGAAACCGGCAGCTGCCGGACAGCGCGCGCAATTCGACGAACGCGCGCTCGATCTCGGCGGGACCATAGTGGGCGAGCCCGAACAGCGTCATTCCCGGCGAGTCGACAATCCAGCCGTGGTCGCCGCCGCCTCGCGCACCGAGGCGATGAAGCGTCGTCGCGGACGTCGTGTGCCGCCCGCTCCTGAGCGCCGTCGAGATCGATCCGATCGCCGCGGCGGCGCCGGGTGCCAGCGCATTCACCAACGTCGACTTGCCCATTCCCGACTGCCCGATCAGCACGCTGTGCTGTCCGGTCAGCCACGGCGCCAGCGGTAACGGATCGTGCAGCGCCGAGACCGCGACCACCGGGTAGCCGAGTGCCCGATACGGGGCGAAGCGCTCGAGGAATCGGGCAGAGTCGGCGAGGTCCGTCTTGTTCACGACGAGCACGAAGCGGCAGCGCTCGGCCTCCGCGGCGACGATCCACCGATTGAGCAGGTGCTCGTCGACCGGCACGTCCGGCGCGACCAGTGCGACCACCTGGGTGACGTTGGCGGCGACGATCTTCTCGCGCCACGCATCGGACCGGTAGAGAAGACTCGTGCGCGGCCCGACGCCGACGACGGCGCGGTATTGGCCGTCGTGCTCGACAATCGCCGAATCGCCGCAGGCGATGGTCAGGCGGCGTCCGCGGTGCTGGCACTCGAGGGCGCCGACTCCGTCGATCTCGACGACGCAGTGACGCCGATGGGTGGCGACGACGAGCCCGGTCTCGCGGCGCAGCGGATCGTGCGGTCGCGCGTCGGCATTCGCGGTGGCGGACCGGCGGGTCGCCGGTGCATTCACCGGGCCGACAGCCGTTCGACCTTTGCCGCGCAGACGAGATCGTTGCGCGTGACTCCGCCAGCGTCGTGAGTCGACCACGCGACGGTGCAGCGGCTGAACGACACCGTCAACGCGGGGTGGTGGTCCTCGCGGTGCGCGATCCACGCGACGGCGTTCACGAAGGCGAGCGTCGCATAGTAGTTCGTGAATTCGAACGTGCGGGTGAGCGCCCCGTCGTGCAGCGCCCAGCCTCGAAGGGTACCGAGCTCTGCCGCGATCGCCGCGGCGTCGAGGCGAGGCGCGCCCGGGCGGCAGTGCTCGGAGGCGAGGACGTCGATCGGATCCGGATCGTTCATGGCGTTGCCGCCGCGATGCGCGCTACGCGCTCGGCGGCGGCCGGGTGGGAATCGTGGAATGCGGCGTAGAGCGGGTCGGGGGTCAGTGTCGACGCGTTGTCGGCGTAGAGGCGCGTGAGCGCCGCGACCAGCGCGGGTGCCGACGCATGATTCGCAGCAAACGCATCGGCCTCGAATTCGTGCCGACGTGACCACGCGCTCGCCACCGGCGCGAGCACGAACGTGAAGGCGGGGAGCGCGAGCACGAAGAGCACGAGCGCGACTCCCGGCCGGATCAGCATCGCCGGCACGTCGTCGGCGGCGATCCCGAGCCCTTCGAGAAACCACGGTGCGCGTGCGACCGCCGCGAGGAGGGCGAGCCCGACCAGCGACGCGGCCGCCGACCATGCGATGCGCCTCGCGACGTGATGAAGCCGGTAATGACCGATCTCGTGCGCAAGCACCGCCTCGACCTCGTCGGGGGAGAGCCGCTCGACCAGGGTGTCGAAGAGCGCGATACGCTTCGCACGGCCGAGGCCCGCGAACCACGCGTTCGCGTGCGACGAACGCCGCGATCCATCGACGACGAAGAGCCGCGCCGCACCGAAGCGGCAGCGCACGAGCAGCCTCTCGACGCGCTCGCGCAGTATGCCGGGCGGCAGCGGTGTAAAGCGGTTGAAGAGCGGGGCGATCAGCGCCGGATAGAGCACGGCGAGTGCAACCACGAACGCCACCCACACGACCCACGCGTCGAGCCACCATAGCGGGCCGGCGACGCCCATCAGCCACAGCACGGCGGCGGCGAGCGGCACACCGAGAATCACCGTGACGGCCGCAGCGCTGGCGACGTCGGCTGCCCATCGCTTGCGCGTGCTGCGATTGAATCCGAACCGCGCTTCGACTCCGAAGGTGCGCCACCACGAGAAAGGCAGCGCGATCGCGCCACCGACGAGCGCGACGGCCGCGACGAGCGCGAGGTCCTGCACGAGTGGCGCTACGGCGAGGGTCCCCGTCGCTCGCGCGAGCGCGGCAACACCGCCGCCCAGCGTGAGCGCCAGCAGCGCCAGCGTATCGACAGCGGCTTCCACTTCGTCGACCTGCACCCGGGCGATCGTGTAGTCGGCGGCCTTGCGATGGGCCGCGGCGTCGATGCACGCGCAGAACGCCCCGGGAACGTCGTCACGATGGCGGCGCACGCAGCGAACCTGCCGTTGCGCGAGCCAGACGCGTACGGCAAGCGATGCAGCGAGCAGGACGAGAAACGTGGCGGTGAACAGGAGCGTCGCCATGCGGGTGTTCCGCGCAAGCGTCGAATGCCGCGGCGGATCGGGGACTCGGGGCGCTATGATGTCGGCTTCCATTCTACGCGGTGTGCGCATGCCACAGGATCCCAACCGGCTGATCTGGATCGATCTCGAGATGACAGGGTTGAAGCCCGACGCCGATCGCATCCTCGAGATGGCGATCGTCGTCACTGACCACGCGCTCGATACGGTCGCGCAGTCGCCGGTGTTCGTCGTGCATCAGGCGGATGCGGTGCTGGATGCGATGGACGCGTGGAACCAGGGCACGCATGCGCGCACCGGACTGATCGGCCGCGTCCGCGCATCCGTCGCCACCGAGGCCGAAGTCGAGGCGCAGGCACTCGATTTCCTGCGCGAGCAGGTCCCCGCCAAGGCGTCACCGATGTGCGGCAACTCGATCTGTCAGGACCGGCGCTTCCTCGCCCGCTACATGCCGGCGCTCGAGGACTGGTTCCACTACCGCAATCTCGACGTCTCGACTCTGAAGGAGCTCGCGCGGCGCTGGAAGCCCGAAGTCGTCAAGGGCATTCCAAA
>Ga0157370_10007150_pt1 | contig 12179 bp, 3 predicted proteins | sample C35metaG_FD_113463 | JGI IMG/M metagenome (GOLD analysis project Ga0157370, IMG submission 113463) | Corn rhizosphere microbial communities from Kellogg Biological Station, Michigan, USA - C3-5 metaG | ecosystem: Host-associated > Plants > Roots > Rhizosphere > Soil | place: USA: Michigan...
TGCAGTATCCGTACTTTCTTCGTTCGGCACCGTGGAGCGACAAGTCGGATGACGCCCTCGTTCAAGCTACACGGTTGAGTCCATCACAGCGGACAATCCTGACCGAGGCGCCGCATTTTCCAGACGGAGCGGACGAGTTCTATCGGAAATACCTCGGTCTCAAGGATATTTCGGTGGGTAATCTGAGGCTCGTCGCCGTTTTCAATGAACGCATGAAACTGGATACGCCGGCGCTTGAGGCATTGCTTTCGATTCAAGGTTTTGCTCCCGTCCTGTCCGAAAATGCGCCGCCGATAAGCGCAGGCCCATACCCTGTAACAGGCCGGGATCATGGGACTGCGTTCATTAATGAGGCAAAGTACCCCCCCATCAGCGTCTTCAATACCGGCGTGGACCTGCTCAACCGTTTCGAGGATATGGAGCCCGACCGGGTTGACCGTGCCAATCGTATGGTACGACTGACTGACTGGTTGCGGTTGGCCAGTCACGAGACCGATCAACTGATCGTTGCGGCAATGCTCGCTGAAGTGCCCCAGCCGACCCCCTCTCGCTATTGGATCACAGCCAATACTCTGCGAGCTGTTGGCTTGTTCCAGGAATTGCGGGAGGACTTCGGATGCACCGCAGAAGACTTCGCCGCTTTTATCGGGCTGCTTTCCATTTTCGGGCGCGGTACGGAGCGTGCCCAATTCGATCGAATTTTCAACAGTGATGCCGCCAGCTCTCGTGCTTTGGTACTTGATGACCGATCCTTCCCGGTGATTCCCGTGACCGCTGCCGACCTGCTTACGGTCAAGCAATTGTGCGCGGGTCTGCGCACTGATCTGGAAACCTATTTTTACCTCGCCAACCTGATTGCCGCCGCTCATGGCCTGACTGAGCTCAAATGCAACTTGCCGATCGTGTCCAGTTTTTATCGCATGGTCAGGCTGCCCCGTTTGCTGGGGATGACTCCGATCGAGGCAATCCTGTTGTTGAACCTGACGGGAGGTCAGGTCTGGGTGAACACGCTGGCCGGCGTGCCGCAGATCAACAACCTGCAGTCAGCTGATACACCGGACGTATTGAGTGTGATCCATGCCTTGATGGATGGCGTGCAATGGGCTCAGAGCGTGCAGTTACCGGTGCATTGGGTGGTGCAACAAGCGACAGTCTGGCCACCGAACCGGCCCGATGAAAGACAGCTCACACTGTTCGATCAGTGGCGTCGGCAGGCCCCGGTGGCTCAGATGACGGAAGATGTACTGAAAATGGCCGGTATCGAGCCCTTGTCGAACAATCGCCAGTGGTTGCGGGCGTTGAGGGCGTTGGTTGACGAACGGGGACTGATTCGTGATTTTGTTGAATCAGCGGATCAGACCTACGAAGACCATGCCCGGGAAATGGCGGGGCGGGCCGTGGAGTTTGAGACGGGGAGCCTCAATACAGCTCTGGTGGAGCTGATTCTGGCGGTCGTGCTGCGTTGCCGCGCCAGTCAGAACAGTATGGTGCAGGAAGGGTTGGCTGCGTATAGCGGCCTGAGGCCGGATATGGTTCTGCAGGTGCTTGGCTGGTCCGGCGCCAATGTGCATTTCGTATTGGCTCAAGTGCTCGCGTTGCCGGAAACTTTCAAGGACAGCGGTACTGTGCTGCGGCGGGAAGACCCGCCGAGCGATCCTGTTCTGCAGGTGTTGGCCGAGTTCTCGAGGCGTAGCGCCGTGGTCGCGAGGCTGGAACTCAGCAGTGAATTTCTGAATCACTTCATCGCGACCGGGTATCGCGAATGGTTCGGTCTGAATTCGGTCGACGCATTCGACCATTCAACACTGTATTACCTGACAGTCTACAAACGTGCCCTGGGCATGAGTGATCGGCCGGAAACGAGACTGGTTGATTATCTGCGCCGCATTAACGCGTTGCCGGCCAACCTGAGCAACCACGGTCTTGAGCTGGTTCAGGAGCGTGCCGCGAAGTGGCTCGCCGAGCTGTTCAACTGGAGCGTGGATGAAGTGCGCATCTGCGCCGCCCATGTGAACCCGTCGAAAGGTCTGGTCGTGACCCTGCAACAGCTTGATGTGCTGACCCGTATTCGTTTGTTGGCCAAAAAGACCGGTCAGAGTGCCAGGACACTCCTCGAGCTCGGGAAGCTGCCACCGGACAGCAAATATGCCGACTATGAGCACGCCGCGGACCTTGTCAGAGCCAGCCTGACGACCACGACCGAACCGACTTATGCTGACGACGTCATGGCCGGGGAGCTGGACGTGATCGTGCGCTGGGCGACGGAGCCCGATCCCGTCAGGTTGATCGCCAACAAACCGGACGAATTTGCCGAATTTACCGTAACGGTAGAGAACCGCGAAGGCCTGGCGCGATTGAGCGTCAATGTTCATTGCGCCACCACGCTGGGCCGGTTTGAACCTTCAATGATCACCACCGGCGACGACGGCACGGCGAAGGTGAAGTTTTTCCCGGGCAGTCGGATGGGCAGCGTTACCCCCGTTTTCTGGCTGGATCTGGGTGAGGAAACGCCCGCACCGAGGATCGAGATCGGGCCGGATATGGCCACACTCCATTTGATAGCCCGAAACCCTTCCCCCATCCCCGACAGCACCGTGCTGATCGGAACGCCGGTGACCTGCCGCGCCATCGTCCTGGACGACTACGACAACCCCATCGCAGGCGCATCGGTGACCTGGACACTCGATCCGCTGCCTCAGGCTGAGATCAAGACTGTTACTGACCGGCAAGGAGGTACCGAGGTGACATTCACCAGTGCCGAGCCGCTTACCGTGAAGGTTACAGCGACGGCTGAAAACTCGACGGCCGTTAGGTTCCGCGATGTGACGTTTGTCGCAGCCCTTCCCGCGCGCCGACGAGTACCGACGCCCCGCAAACAACGCAAACAGTGACAGGAGACGGTGATGCTCAATAAAACTTCAGGTGAGCTGTCAGCCCTGCGTCGCAATGCGTTGATTGATTTCTGTCTTCACGCAAAGCATGAGAAGGCCAATCATCCCTTTCCGATGAATACCCAATCGGCGGATGACCTCTGGGAATGGCTGCGTTCCGACCCGCTGGACAGCGACGAGATTGAAACCTCGTGGGTGGCGGAGGCCGTGAGCTGTTTGCAGGCTTACATTCATGCGGTGTTCCAGAAACTCGAACCGGGGTACGACGGGCAGGAGTTCCATCCTGACCTTCTGGAAGAGTGGGGCCTCGCCCGCAGTTACGGGTCGTGGTCGGCAAGCACGCAGCTGGTGTACATGCCTGAGGAATTCATCACGCCTTTTGCGCGCATCCGAAAAACCGGATTGTTCAGGGCTCTTGAGAGTTACGTGAATCAGACCTCGATCACTGACGATTCGGTGCTCAAGGGCGTGCAGCGTTACCTGCGCAGCTTTGAAGAAACCTGCGGTATGAACGTCTCGACCGGTTATCTGGACGGTGCCGATCCGTGGAAGGCGCGTTATTACCTGGTGGGCAGACAACGCATTGCGCCTTTTGGCTGGTTCTGGCGTGAAGCGAACATCGACCTCGCTGTCGATTCGCCATCGGTCAATCCGACGGCATGGGGTGAGTGGAAGTCTGCCGACATCCCCACCGATGACACCGTGCTGGACTGTCGGATGGTCTTTTGGGAGGGCCGGCCATGCATGGTCTGGGTCCAATGGCGTGAGGGTCTTTTCGATAAAACAGGTGAGATGCAGCGCCCCCACGAGCTGGAGGTCATGGTGGCGTTCATCGCGCTGGACGACAGCTGGTCGCCACCCATTCGCTTGCATCTGCTGCAGACTGACAAGGACGTGTCGAAGGGGTGCCGGTTGGTCGCGGTGATTCTCCGTGATGAGATCGATACCGAGTATCCCAAGGGCCGGCTGGCGGTGCATGTGACCAATGTCCAGCCCAAAGTTGGTACGTCGTCAGTGCAGTCTGTCGCGATCTATGAAACCCGTGACTCGCTGTTTCGCAAAGTGAAGGACGAAACGACGGTCATGGATTACCTGGCCAATCGCTTGTTTGTCGAGCGCCGTACGCTTCAGCAAAAAATGCGGCCGCAGTTGTTTCCGGCCGGTGACAGCCGGATCACCAACTCCGGCACGCTGGCGGAGTTCCTGGGGATCAAGGCTTATATCGTGCGTAACAGCCCTGCCGAACACTCGCTCTGGGTTCAGGGGTATTGTGCTCACGTCTCACATGGCGATGGCACAGGGATAGATTTCACGCTGGCCGTCAAGTTTTCCACTGGTAGCGACCCTCAGCCATTGACTGAAAAGTACCCGTCCTCCGGCGGATGGGCAACGAAATGGCTGGAAATCAAGCGGGCGGCGTTCAGCAGCATCACGATCACCGTGACGTTGACAGGTGCCGCAAACTACGGTGAGCGAACCCTCTTCCTGACGGTCCCCGCCACGCTCGGTGAGCATGGACCTCTGCCGTATATCGATGACACCGATACGAAGGGCGCCCAGTTTCTGGCCTTCAACCAACTGGCAACCGTTTTGCAATTGAAATACGTCCGGCTCAATACGTTGATCGGGCAAGAACTGGTGCAGCGTTCCAGTGTATCGATCTGGGCATTGCTTGACTGGGCGACGCAGTTTCCGAACGAACCGCCTCTGCCTGAAAACCAGATCGAGCCGAACGGTCCGTTCGATGGCGCCAATGGTCTGTTTTTCTGGGAGCTGTTTTTTCACTTGCCCCACCTGATTGCCGCCCGGCTGCGTGACGAGAACCGTTTTGAAGCGGCCCAGAGCTGGCTGCATTGCCTATTCAATCCTGAGAAGCCTGCGAAACCGGCGGAGGGTGATGTCCCGGCAAAACCACCATACTGGGGTTGCCGGCCCCTGGACGTGAAAAAAACCGACATCGCCCATGAAGCCTTCGCACCGGGGGATCCGGATGCCATTGCCTATTCATCGCCCTGGCATTACAAGATCGTGGTTTTCCTCGACTACGTGAGCAACTGCATCGCCTGGGGCGACTGGCTCTTTCGCCAGATGACGCGAGACAGCCTGACGGCCGCCAAGCTGCAGTATGTCCGGGCCAAGTCGCTGATGGGCGCCAGTCCGGATACACGTAGCGTCAATCGCTGGGAACCCAAAGAGCTCGGTGACCTCGTGAAGGAAATGTTGACCCGCCCGGCCCTCGCGGAGTTTGAAAAGACTTTGCGGTTGCGGGCGGAGGAGTTGCCGGTCAGGGCTGCACGCACTCGGTGTCCGAATGTAATCGGCACGTCTTCTTTCAAGCTCCCGGTCAGTTCGCGTTTGCTGAGACTCTATGATCAGCCTGGTCAGCGTATCGACAACATTCGCCATGGTCGGACAATCGACGGCAAGCTTGCCCCCATCCCTCTATTCACCGCCATGGATCCAAGGGAGTTGCTGAGCCGGCTGGCAGCCGGTAACGCGGGACCGGTGCGACCGATGGGCGGGCAGTTACGAGTGGCGGTCTGTCGCTGGAACGTACTGTTCGATGCAGCGTTGCAGATGGTGCAGCACCTGCAGGAGCTGGGGAACGAAGTGCAGCGTCTGCTTGAACATCAGGATCGTGTCCAGCAGGAGACGTTGCAGCAACGCCATTTGACTGAGCTTGGCGAATTCGCTCTTCGGGCACAGGAAGAATCCATAGCACGTGAGGTCGAGAGCCTTACGGCGCTGCAGCACAGCAGAACCATGGCCGAAGAGCGTGAGCTGCATTACGCCGATCTGTACGAAAAACACATTTCACCTGATGAGTCCCAAGTCATGGAATATGTCGAGGCTGCTTCTGGCCTCGCTTCTCTGGCCACCGGCTTTCAAATGGGGGCGGCGGTTATCCATGCGTTCCCCAAAATCTGGGGTACGGCCAATGGCGGTCAAGAGCCAGGTCACCTGTTAAGTGCGGTGGGGTTTGCCTTCCAGATTGGCGCGGACGTCCAGCGCGCCAAAGCTGATAAGACAGCCACCTCCGAAAGCTATCGTCGTCGCCGAGAGGAATGGCGGTTGCTGCGCAATCAGGCGATTACTGAAAAAGATGCGATCAGTGCCCAGATTGCTGGCCAGGAACGGGCCATCAATGCAGCAAGGATCAATCTGGAACACACCCTTGCCGCGAATGACCAGGCGTTCAAACTGTTCGAGTTCCTGCAGACCCGAGCGACCAATCAGGAGCTTTACCAGTGGCTGATGGGGCAAGTGCAGACCTTGCACTTTCAGGCGTATGACGCCGCTGTTGCACTGTGCCTGAGCGCTCAGGCAGCCTTGCGAGCGGAAACCTGTGAGTTCGACGCTTATCAACTGGACATCGATGTCTGGCGCGACCAGCGTCGCGGCTTGACGGCTGGCGCGACATTGCAGGCCAGTCTTTTGCGAATGCGGTCGGAATATCTGCAACGTAATGAGCGACGCCAGGAGATCGTCAAGACCGTTTCACTGCAACAGCTGTTCGATGATCCTGCGACCCGGCAGAAGGGTTTTGACAACTGGACGGAAGCGCTGGATCACTTGCTGGCGACGGGCACACTGGATTTCGAGCTTACCCAGCTGCTGTTCGACCGCGACTACCACGACCATTACTGTCGTCAGATTCTTCGCGTTGAAGTCACTTTGCCGGTGCTCACCGGGCCTTTCGAAAATGTGGTGGCGAACCTGATACAGGTCGGCAGCTATATCGCCACAAAACCGTCGAGCGAATCGCTGGAGTATCTGCACTCCGGAGAGGGCGTGGCGCCGGTCGATGTGCTGATCAACCTGAGCAGCGGGCAGCAGGTTTCCCTGTCCTCTGGGCTGGACGACATGGGCATTGTCTCTCTCAGAGCTGACGAAGGCATGACGCTGCCGTTCGAAAACACCGGTGCCGTATCGCGCTGGCAGATGGTATTTCCCTGGCACCTGAAGCAAGAGCCGATGCTGCTGTCGCTGACCGATATCGTGATCAAGGTGTTTTACACCGCCAAGGTCGGGGATCTGGCTTTTTCCAAAAAAGTGCAGGAGCTGGTTAACGAGGCTGAGCGCAAGGTCGCGGCCAAGGGGACGCAATCATGAGCGAGAGAAGCATCGATACGGATCACAACTTAGTGAAGAACGGCTATATGACCGAGGGCTACGCCGCCTGGGAGGATGTGCTCAATCCGGGCGATGTCGCTATCCGAACCGACAAGTGGGGAGACGAAATCGTATCGATCATGACACTCGCCAATCGCGCGGCGGTTCGGCAGAGGATAATCGTGCCGATCGGACAGCAGGCTGAGGTTCGTTATAGCCTGCGTGTTCTCTACGAGAACACCTATTTGTCATCCGCCGCACGAGTGGTGCTCAATAAAAAGGGCAGTGACGAAAAGCTGGAAATCCAATTGCCGGCGAAGGCAGAGTTGCGGGATGCCGACCCTTTGGCGGTTGATCTGACCGAAATTCAGAAGGATCTGCCGGAAGCGTTGGGTTTGCGAGCAGGTGATGAACTGGAGATCAATATGAGCAGCCCGGCGAGGGCTGCGGGTGACCCCAGCTCTGCGGAAATTCGTCTGACCGGAATAGAAATAAAACTGAATCTTCCGGCGCTGACGTTGGAGGCAGTCATCAATGATGGCAAGCGATTCGGCAAGGACAGTGTTCTGCCGGTCTGCCTGGGTGCTACCGGTAATCAACGTCACAGGGTTTCTTTTGTGGTTGAGCCGCAGAGCGTCTGGAAAAATCTGGAGGCCAGCCTGTGGCTGGACGATAACCCGCTGGAGGCCATTACCGCTGAGCCCGAGTTGGGGAAATCTCAGAGCATCAATCTGGACTGGCTGCTGGATTGTCCGGAGCTGACAGGCAAAGAACCTTATGAACTGAAAGCAAAGATCTACAGCAAATACTCGGCGCCAGCGTATTCACTGTTGGTTTCCTGGGGGCATCATCTCCTGGAATTGCTGGCGCTCAAACAGGCCGAGACGGATCCGGTCATCGAGTACAACCAGTCGGTGGAGCTGAAGGTTCAGGTCATATCCTTCTATACCCACGCACCGGTGGAGAGTGAGGTGATCTGGCGGGAAGACGGCAAGGGGGGGAAGGTTTTGCACCGGGGCCCTACCGATGCTCAAGGCCGGTCGACGTTTGTTTACACGCCAACCGAGGAGGGGGTACGCAGGATTGTCGCCTCGGTGGCCAGTCTTTTGTCCGACAATGGCGAAGCGACGCATACATTCGAGGTTCGAGCGTTTGCGAGTGATCCGTTCAAAACCTTACAGGCTCGGTTCAATGTCGGGCCCCCGGCCCTTTGGGGGGCGAAAACTCGCTATCCGGAGCGCGGTGAGCCATTCCCTGTCAATCTGGATATTCCTGCGGAACATCCTCTGAGCGCCGCCAGGTTTTTCCTGAACTGGGCAAATGGTGATTCACAAGAGGACGTCGGAGCAACCGCTCAACCGAACTTCGGGGCTCCTGCGCCTGTAGTTGACGGTACAGTCCTCTGGACAACGACCTTCGAGGACAAGCGCGACGGCCTGTTTGATTGGGTTCTCGGTTGTTCCAGGTTGCAGCATTTATCCCGTAGCAATGCCATGTCGCTGGCTTACAACAGAGTCGAGATCGGCAAGACCTGGGGGCCGAACAAGTTGCCGATGGTGGACGAAAGCGAAATCGTCACCTGCATGGTGAATGTGCAAAAGGGCGACAGACAGCCTGTCAGTAACGTAAAAGTCGAGTTTGAAACACCGAAGGGTACAGTCACATCCCTCACGGGCGTGGATGGCTGGGCAAGCGTGGATTACTTGCCCGCCAATGCCGGTGACCAGAATATCGTCGCGCGGGTACAGCGCCACGAAGACGCGCCAGTGGATGAACATTCATTCGCCGTCAAAGCTTTGCCCACCAGCGCATGGAAAGGGCAGGTCAACTTTTCTTTGGACGGGAAACCGATCGATCGACTGATTCAGGGTGTGGTCTGTCGGCGTGGCAGAGCTCACAAGCTGCGGATTGATCCCGTTGCGAACAGCAGCTTTATCGGCAAGTCGATTGCACTGCACTGGAATGCAAATACGCCCCCTTTACTGGGGTTTCAGCTGGACCCGCAAGTCGATGTTCCTCGGGTCATGACTATTTCCGGCCTTGAGTGGGACATCACCTCGGGCACCGATCTCAGCGGGTTCTCGACATTGGCGTTCAGCAGTTCCCATTTGCCGGAAAAGTGTGAGTTTCCCTTGCGGCTGCTGGCCGCCGATCTCGCCAGTGAGGTCCGGGCGATGCTTGATCATGTTTCAGTTGAACCGGGTAAAGACACGTTGTATCCCTGCCTTTGGGCTATCCACAAATTCGCACTTATGCCAAACGGGGTCAGTGCGTTGCACGGACTGACGGTGAAATCCGCCATTTCACCGATTCCACCTGGTCTGGTGATCGATCCCCCGCTGTCAACCGATCTTGTCATGACGGCGGGGGGCGCACGCAGGGAGCTGAATTTTTCCAATAGTTCGGACAATGCAGTGATGACATTGACCGAGACCGTCATGGTCGGTGATGAGCCGCTGACGGCGCAGACCCAATTGAGGTTGGGTCACAATAAGATCAAATCGGTTGCCGCTCTCGGGCCGGCCATTGATCCGATATTGAGCAAGGGACAGCGAGCGCGAGTGCAAGCGCAGTTCTACTCGGCATTTGCTGATCGGCCGGTTAAGTCTTCACTGATTGAATGGCGAGTGGGGAGTGCAGGCCCAGTCAACGTACCGACAGATTCAGATGGCTGGTCAGTGCATGAAGCACAGTCGCAGAGCGCGGGTATCAGTGCGGTAGGAGCGACTGTGCTCAATCTGTACGATCAAACAAAGGCCGAGCAGCATTTTGAACTCAAGACCTTGCCGTTCGATCCGTGGGCAAGTCTGCGGTTGGTCACCGATTCATCCGATCATCTTTGGGGGCAACGTGCTCTGTTCCCGAGGCGCGGTGAACTGTTCAGCTTTGACCTACAGGCCGATGACGACAATCCCTTGCGCAGTCAACGGCTGGCTGTCGGCCTGAGTCATCCTGGCCCGAGCGAGCTTGGACTGGAGTTCACTGAGGCATTGGGTGAGTTCCGAGACTGGACGAACGAGGGGCTGAATTGCTCGTTCAGTGCCGGCGATATCAAGGACGGCAGCGTGTCCGTCCGATTGGCCGCCAGCCGTTTGCTGGAACTGTCTCCTCCTCAACCCATGTCTTTGGGTCCCCAGGCTATTGCTGCGCGTATCAATGCGAGTGCCGGTGTGTTTCAGACTGTCAATTGGGGGAAATCTGTTGTTTGCGAAGTTAGGTTGACGAGTGCGTTGACCAGCAAGTCAATGGCAAACATGCGGGTCAAGTGGGAACGGCCGGAACATGAGGCGACGTTTACGACCACTGATTATCGGGGCATGACGTGGATCAGCTTCGTCCCCGGTTTTCCTGGTCCAGGTGCAGTGCGTACGTCGGTCGCGGGGGGCGCTGACTCGGCGTTTGTCGATTTCCATTACGAGATGAATGAACCTTGCCAGATTGAGGTCTTGTCAGCCGACGTGACGGAGGGAACTCCGGGGACGAAAGTTACAGCACTCATCGTTTTGGTGTCAGCCATCAGCGGCAGGAGTTTGAAAGGCGTCGAAGTGGAATGGGCGTTCCTCGACCTTTCCATCCCGCCGACGAAAACCGACGAAAATGGGGAAGCCAAGGTGTCGTTCAGATTACCAGGCTTCAACAAAGCGGTCCTTCGCGCAACCGTGAAAGGTGGTATTGCCGGTTGGAGTGTCAAACAAATCGAGTTCAAAGGGGTGCCAAATGTCTAATGTTTCCGTTACTTCTGAGACCTGGTTGCAGAATTTCAGACCCTACGTGAATGGCACAAAAGTAAGATGGCCCGACCTGTATTTGTCTCTGATGACGGGAGAGTGCATCGATCTGACGCTGGAGTTTGAATACAGCTATTTGATTGGCGATCCGGAGTCCCCTTTGAAGTTGTGTTGTGAGCCGGACGCGGAGTCGTTGGGGCTGGTGTGTGATCCGCCTTTTGGGCAACTGGTGGAAATGAAGGAAGGACTTATCGAACTGACTTGGCATATTTGTGCCCGCAAGACATCCGGTGCACCGTTTGAACTGCATTTTGAGATGCCTTTTTATGAGGGCATGCCGAGTTCTCCGCCAGTTCCGGGGAGAGTTGTTAATCTGATAACAGAGTTGGAGGTTAAATTCGACAATATGTCGACTGCTTTCGGGGGGCAAGCTTATGGCTGTCATGGTGCAAGGCATTTGCTGAAAGTAATGCCAGTCGGTGAAAGTCTGCTAAATGAGCGAGTTCGACTGCTGAGGACTGTGCCGGCCGGTGTGGAAATTTCACCCGCAGAGTCAATGCCTCAAACGCTGTCGGCGGCGGGAGCAAATTGGACAATTGATTGTTTACGAAGTACTGAAGATGGGGAGATTGAGGTTCGACTGGAGTTTATGGATTTGGGTTTTGAATCGAATTCGCTGTGCTTTAAGTTGGGCCATTACTTGGTAGAAGCTAAACATTGGGAAACGGATTATTGGGATTCGAAAACGTATTCCATTCGTGCGACTTCTGTTTTTTTAGGAACCCCGGCGGCTGGCGTTCAAGTGAGGCTCAATGGAGTGGATTATGAAAAAACCGACAAGTATGGTGAAGCGCACAAGACGGATGGAGAGGGTGGTTGGGTTTCTTTGTCCATAAAAAATTATTACGACGGAAGTTATGTGTGAACGAGTGTGACGAGGCAGGCGTATTGCTTTAAAAATCTCAGGAAGTTTGTTAAGGAAGAGGTGCTTAATGTCAAGTTATTCACTGTATTCATCCTGGGGGGCGAACCTTAGGCCGCATTTTGAAGGTGTGCGATACAGATGGCATGATCTGGTATTGAACCTGGTAGCGGGGAGTTGTTACAGGTTGACCTTGGAGTATGATGAAAGTCATATGGAGGATGATCCCGAATCATCCATTGCTTTGCATTGTGTACCGGGTACCGCTTTAAGTGGGATCGAGTTTTCCCCTCCAGAGATACAATTGGTGGAACTGGTGGGGGATCCAGACAATTTCAGCAGCGTAACATGGACAATTTCAACGGAGCATGCCCATCCTGGACCGTTCCATATTTACTTCTCAATGCCTCTTTACGTCGGGATGCCTGATTCGCCGATAATTTCAGGGAGTATCGAAAGCCTGACCATCGCCGCATTGACATGCGATGATCCGGTCACTTATACCGGATATGATGTGACCGCCCA
>Ga0157370_10007151_pt1 | contig 12178 bp, 11 predicted proteins | sample C35metaG_FD_113463 | JGI IMG/M metagenome (GOLD analysis project Ga0157370, IMG submission 113463) | Corn rhizosphere microbial communities from Kellogg Biological Station, Michigan, USA - C3-5 metaG | ecosystem: Host-associated > Plants > Roots > Rhizosphere > Soil | place: USA: Michigan...
CCTGCTATCCGGCCTAGGAAATGATGGAAGGAGAAGCCGTTGAAATTTTTGCACGCACGTTCAATTACCACAATCCCAAGGTAGCGCTAACGGCTCTTTAACAAAATCTTTGTTACAAACCGAATCGAGCCCTTGTGCTACCGCCATTTAAATTTCGACGCGCTAATCCGACATCAGTTCCAAGCCTTGAGTTATTCATAAGTTGTTTATATTTTTATAGGTATTCATGAGCTCGCAGAAAAGCTCGGTTTTGTTACTTTTTTGATCAAGCAAAAAAGTAAAAGCCCTTCGGCGGCCAGCCGAGGCAAGGTTTGTTAGTGTGATTGGTTACCAAGGCTGGTTGGGGAGTTACCAACCAGTGGACGGATTTATAAGCCAATGCTACCAATAAAAAAGCGGCAGTATCATGATACTGCCGCTTTTTTATGAATGATATCGCTTACTTAAAATGAATAAGTCAATCCTCCGAAAACGTTTAAACCATTTACCTGGTAGTATAAAAATCTGTTATACTTACTATTTAAAAGGTTATTGGCCTTTGCAAAAACAGAGAATTTATGGTTGATTCTGTAATCTGCACCAATACCTAAATCAACAAAGCCTTTAACAGTCTCAATGCGCTCGATTCCTGTATTTGGTACTAAATATTGCAGTGGGTTAACCGGAGCCTGCACGTTTACTTTCGCTTTTACATCATCCTGAATCACTACTGCCGCGTTGAAACTTAATTTTTTGTTGTAAGTATAAAGGAAGTTAGAGCTCACTTTTAGCCCTGGTTTAAACCATGAGTAAGTTTCCTGAGCTGGTTTCCAGTCATCAACATTTAATTTTCCTGTCCATTTCAATGCATCACTCACTTGAATAGAAAGCTCTCCTTCAATACCGGTTAATTTCGTCTTACCGAAATCGTAAATCACATCAAATTTGTTCAGGTTACCAAAGTTGTTAATGAATAAAGGCATATCATCAAACTGTTTTACGTAAACCCTCGCTTTGTATCCAAAACCTGGTCCGCCGGTTCCTTTGATCCCTGCACTAAAACTCAGTTTTTCAACGGTGTTTTTAATTAAGATATTACTGTTTAACCAAGGGTTTTCATCTGTAAAACCTTTCAAAGAGTTACGGTTTACATCACCTTTAACTTCTCCAAATATTTGTAAGTAATCTGGAATTAAAGTGAAATCGGCAGTAACAGCAGGGAAAATCCTTGTGCTGCTGAAAGCGCCAAACTCCTGAACAAAGTTTACACCAGCAGTTACTTTCGCCCCTTTAACCTGCAAACGGATATATGGGTTTAAACGAAGTAAATTATTGCCAAAACTGGTCAAAGCATCTTTAGTATTCCCAAATTCAGTAGATGCTGCCAACCCCAAGTTAAAAGAACTGATCCTTTTGTTTATGTAACCGTTTAAGGTTAAATAGTTTTCCTTTGCCTCAAATTTATCAGACCAGATATAGCCATTGGCTTTCAGCGCATAACTTAAAGCATCCGGATCTTCGGTAAAGTTTTTCACCAGTTCACCTTCAAGCTCTACAAACGTTAATGCCTGCTTCTGCGGATCGGTATTAAAAGTTGGTCTTGCTGCATCAATTCCGTAGAAATTTGTGCCGTGGCGTTGTACATTGATACGGCCACTCACTGTATTTTGATCTAAAATGCTGCGACCAAAAACGCTTAACTGCTGGTCGCTACTATTTTGTTTGTTAAGTTTTCCTTCCTGACTAAAGTGCCTGAAATATCCACCAAATTGCAAACCTTCATCTTTTCCATTATTAAAATAAACTTCACCCAGAATGGTGCCCAGATTCCCTACACCACCTTTTACGTAATTATTAATTAAGATGCTTTCCTTTTCATCAGCCACAGCCTGCGCCTGCAGTTTCTGAATATCACTATTCAATTCCAGTTTTTTATCCGTAATGCTGTAGTTAAGTTTGGCTTTATAGATTTTAACATCATCCAAATTCGGACTTCTTCTCAGCTTTACCGCTTCTGCAAGAATGGGTTTGTAGGGACGAACCACCTCAATTTCTTCGTTAACTACTGCTTTCTCCTCTGCCTTTTTTTCCTGCGCCTGAGCCGTCATTAAACCAGCAGCTAAAAAAAACAGTGAACTATATATATATTTAATCGACTTCATAATACTACTTCTTCTGGTTTAGTTTTTCTAGTTTTTCTTTGGCTGTAGGGATGATATCATCCTTGCCTTCATAATTATCAATGATACTTAACAGCGTACTTTTTGCTTGTAAGTTATCTTTCAATGCAACATAGTTATCAGATAAAAGAATAAACGCTTTCGCTACCCAATAATCATAAGATGCCATATTGTTAACCAGGTCGAAACAGGTTTTTGAAGATGTTTTGTAATCGCCTTTATTATATTCTACCAAAGCAAGATTGTATTTGGCTTCTGCTGCAGCAATTGTTTTAGTTTTAGCCACCACATTTTTGAATTCTTTTACGGCAGATGTGGTATCACCTTTTAATAAATAAGCTTTACCAGAAAATAAGCCAGAACTATTTTTTTCTTCTTCCGAAGCTTTTTCCGATTCTTTGGTTAACTGCGCATATTTAATCATGTCATCCGGCATGTTCAGTGCAGTGTAAGCCTTTAACAAGTTGTTGATGGCAAAACCATAGTGGGATTTGTAATCAGTGGTGGTTTCCAAGCGTTTCAAATAAACGATCGCTTCATTGTATTTTTTCTGATTCAGGAACAGTTGCGAAATGCTCACCAGAGAACGTTCTGTATAATCACTCGTCCAGTCATTTAAAATAAATTCATAATCAGCAATCGCTTCATCCGGACGGTTCATTTTTACTAAAGATTCTGCCCTGATAAATTTTGCTTCTTTTTCATGGATGGCTTTCGGGAACTTATCGAAGTAGGCATTTACGGCCTGGAAAGCGCCGTTGGCATCACCCTTCAGATAAAGGTTATTTGCAGCTGCAAAAATGATGTTATCCTGCTCCGTGTTTGAGTAATTTCCAAGCGGAGTGGTATTGGCATAAGTGATAAACCCGTTTGCATCGCCACGGTCTACATAAATATTCTTGATGGATTCCATCGCCTGTTTAGATTCATCTACCGCAGGATATTCTGTCACTACCTTTTTGAACGATTCCAGAGCCGCATCATCCTGATCCTGGTTATATTGAACCAAACCGATCGTAACCAAAGCTTTTGGCACATAACTGCTTCGTGGGTACTTTGCCACCAAAGCCACTAAATCTGATTTGGATTTATCAAAATCACCTTTGTTGAAATAAGTATATGCTGTTTCAAAACCAGCATCATCAGCATAATTTGAATTTGGAAACTGCGATAACAAACTCTGCATGGTTGCAATTTTTGCATCATACTGCGTTTCCAATCCCTGAATCATTCCTTTCTGGAAGGTGGCATAATCTTCTGAAGAAGTGTGCCTGCTGATGATTTTGTTGTAGTTTGTCATCGCCTCACCGTAACTCTTATTCACAAAGTATGAATCGGCCAAGCGGATGGTCGCATCATCAATTGTTTTCTGATCTTTATCACTTCCGGCTAAAAACTTCTCGAAATAGTTAGCTGCCTTACTGTACTTTTCATCTTCAAAAGCTGCATACGCTAAAGCATAATTCGCAAAGTTATAAACACCGGTTTTATCGGCGCCAGGCAATTTGAGGAACTTTTCGAAAGTAGATACCGCTTCACCGAATTTGCGCAATTCATACATCGATTCTGCTTTCCAATACGTGTTCAACGCATAGATCTCGTTATCTTCAGGATATTTATCCGAACGCAGGAACATCGATAAAGCATTAGGAAATGCTCTTTCGTTATAAAATTCCAAACCACGGAAGTAAGTCACTTTTTGATAAGCTTCTCTGGCTTCTAAAGTTTTATCCGGAATGGGCTCTAAGATATCTACCGCTGCCTGATAGTTTTTAGTGGTTAATAAAACCTCACCCAATAGCGTTTTGGCTTCGTTTATTTTACGGGATTTAGGGAAAACCTTTAGAAAACCTTGAGTAGCTTCTAAAGCCTGCTGGTGGAAATCAAGTTCGTAACTCAGTTTCGCGTAACTTAACCAGGCTTCTTCCTGAATACCTTTATCAAAATCTAAGCGAGACGCCCTAAAAAATGCACTCTGCGCTTTTTGTTTATTGCCCAGCTGGATAAATGCTTTACCCAAAGTGTGCATCCCGTTTTGAAGATAAACATCGTCTGTATTCAGTTTCTCCAGAACGGCTATAGATTCCTTATATTTTTTATTCTGGAGCAGTGAGTAACCATATTGATAAATAAACAGGTTGTTTTTGGTTTCACTTTTATCCTTTGCATAGAATTCAGCGAAGTATTTTTCTGCATTTTTAAAGTCGGATTTTGCGAAATAGGAAGCGGCAACTAAGCTCAACATTTCCGGCTCGAACTGTTGCTTGGTTTTTTGAATCGATTCCAGCGCATAGCTGATTACATCATCGTAGCGCTCATCAAGATAATACATCGAAGTGATGTAGTATGGATAACTTGCTTCATAAGTAGGAGAACCTTTTAGCTTTTCGAAGTTAGCAAGTGCCGTTTTATACTCCTTATTCAGGTAGTTGATATAGGCAAAGTAATAAGTAGCACTTTCCTGAAAATCGCCTTCTTCTTTTTTTACCTGTTCGAATAAAGGTTCCGCTTTTTCATAATCTTTAAGCTCGAAGTAGGAATAACCCTGCTTAAACTGATATTCGTTACGTTGTTTGGCAGAAAGGGTAGAAGGGTCGGTTTTCTCAAACCATTCTAATGCTTTTTTGTAATTTTTCTGACCAAAGTAAGTCTTTCCAACATAAAAATAAGCCAATTTGGTATTGGGATTTAAAGGATAATCGCGGATGAAAGCTTGAAATAAACTTTCGGCATCGCTATTGGTTAATTCCAGCGCACAAACGGCAGCATAGAATTTAGCATTTTCTTTTAAAAGGGATAATTCAGCATTGCTTTCCGTTTGTGTGGAAGATTTGTATCGCACCTGCTCTACAAGTTTAAACTGCTCCGCTGCTGCGGTGTACTTCTCTTTTTCTAATAATTCTAAGCCGGTCTGATAGTTTCTATTGAGGTTTTGCACCGCACTAACTTGCGCATACGTGCTAAAACTTCCTGCTAAAAGTAGCGGAATTAGTAAGTATTTTTTCTTCATTATTCTATATCTTTTTTCATTGGCAATACAAACAATATGCTATTATAGCTGGTGCTTTAATCATAAGGCTTGCATTGGTTTCAAATATGGTCGCTACTAAATTAGATATTGTAACAACGTTTATCAACATAAGTAATTAACATCTGTTAATAACACAATTAAACGATTGGTTTTTTGGTTTGGTATCAGGCAGGATACGATTATTGTAAATAGGAAGGTTTACTCGTGATTGGTTCAGTAGTTCAATGGTCATTAGTTACTTGTTCATTAGTCATCGGTTCATTGGTTTATTTTTGCCGCCGTATGCCCATCATAATAAGAAACTGAAAATTAATTAACCATAATCAGGTCTGCAGCATGCGCTCGCCTCCTAACTTTCGCCTCTTCACTGGTTTTTTGCCACCTGGTACAAATCAACTATTGACTAATAAACCAATAACTTACTCCCAACTCCGGACTAAAGACTTTGGACTAAAGACTCCCTACTCCCAGTTTTTGCCACCTGGTACAAATAAACTATTGACTAATGAACTAATAACTGACTCCCGACTCCGGACTAAAGACTTCGGACTCCCAACTAAAAACTCCAACTACCCCTGGCTTGCCAATAAATAAAGCACCGCCATTCTTACTGCTACACCGTTTTCTACCTGTTCCAGGATGATGGATTGCTTACTATCCGCAACATCGCTGGTAATCTCCACGCCGCGGTTAATTGGCCCCGGGTGCATCACGATGATTTCTTTATCGAGATTATCCAGAATTTGTTTATTTAAGCCATACATCATGGCATATTCCCTGAGTGACGGGAAGTATTTGATATCCTGACGTTCCAATTGAATACGGAGCATATTGGCAACATCGCACCAGTTCAGTGCTTTGATCAGGTTATGTTCTACTTTTACGCCAAGTTGGTGGATATGTTTTGGAATCAATGTCGTCGGGCCGCAGACCATTACTTCAGCCCCTAAACGTTGCAGGCAAAGGATGTTTGAAATCGCAACTCTGGAGTGTAAAATATCGCCTACGATAACTACTTTTTTTCCGGCAACATCGCCTAACCTCTGTCGAATGGAAAAGGCATCAAGCAAAGCTTGAGTCGGGTGTTCATGTGCACCATCTCCGGCATTTACAATCTGCGCCTTAACATGTTTGCTTAAGAACTGACCGGCACCAGCATAGGGGTGACGCATCACCACCATGTCAACTTTCATCGAAAGAATGTTGTTAACGGTATCGATTAAGGTTTCTCCTTTACTTACGGAAGAGGAAGATGCAGCAAAATTGACTACGTCGGCAGAAAGCCTTTTTTCTGCCAGTTCAAAAGAAAGTTTGGTTCGGGTAGAATTTTCGAAGAAAATGTTGGCAATGGTAATGTCTCGAAGAGAAGGAACCTTTTTAATCGGTCTGTTAATTACTTCTTTAAAATTATCTGCAGTTTCGAAAATTAATTCGATATCATTCCGGTTAATATCTTTAATGCCTAAAAGATGTCGGGTTGATAATTTGTCTGCTGCCATTTCTATATTGTTGTTTTATCTGTGTATTATAATGTTATTAACTGTCAGATAGCGCTTCGATGCCAAAATACCCTCTGTAAAACGTTTATGCTTATTTTGGTAAGGGCGGTTCGGATAATAAAATCACTTTGTCTTCTGCTCCTTCACTGGCCCAGGTTACTTTTACCTGCTGCGAGTTTAAACTATCCACCTTGTGGCCAATATAATCTGGCTCAATTGGTAAATGTCTGCTAAACCTGCGGTCGATTAAAACCAGCAATTCCACTTTTGCTGGTCGGCCGTAGGCTAATAAGGCATCAAGTGCAGCACGGATGGTTCTGCCTGTCCAGAGTACATCATCAATCAGGATTACTTTTTTGCCTTCGATGATAAAATCGATAGAATTGCTGCTGGCGGTTACCAAGCCATCTTTCCGGCGGAAGTCATCTCTAAAGAAGGTTATGTCGAGATTTCCTTTCAGGATTTTTTTATTCTTTAAGATGACTTGAAGTTCCTGTTGAATTCGATCTGCCAAAAAGATTCCTCTCGGCTGAATGCCAATTAAAACGGTATTTGCGAAATCGTCGTGGTTTTCAATTAATTGATGGCAGAGCCGCTTAATTGTTATTTGAATTTTCTGTCCGTCAAGAAGTGTTTTCTTTTGCATTGAAGAAGGATTGGGCAAATATATAAAAATGTTTTAAGGTAGGAAAGTTGGAAGGATATTGTTTTATGGTTTGTATGCTAAATTGTTCTGTAGCAACAGTTAAAATTTAATTTTTTGTTTTTCAGTTGTTGGAGGGCACCGACCTATATGCTAAGTCTTTTCTGTTGGTCAGACATCAAATGATAGGAAAATGACTTAACGTGATATAAGGCTTTGGCCGGCAGATCAACATGATTTCGAAGATTTTTGATGGTTGCTTTCTGCGGGAATCTCCTTAATCTGCGGGATAATTATTTGAACAGTAGCAATTGTCTGGTCGATAAACTTCTGCAGTTCGTCACCCTGAACTTGATTCATGGCCTGCTTTTTCTAGCGGTTTGTGTAAAAATAACCGAAATTTTAACGGGCTAGAATGGCGAAGCTGATAAAAGTAAATTAAATTTTTGTTTCATTCGGTTGGATACCAGCCCGATAAGCAAATGCAAACCTATTCTGCGTCTTTATTCTTATTTCTTGGCGCCCATAACCAAAAACTCAAAATACTAAAAGGAATAAAGATGCTCAGCCAAATGACGATAAAAATTCCGCGTTGTTTAACAATATCTGCTTCATCAGTAAAAAATACGGTAATCGTCTCCTTTAAAATAAACAGCGTAATCAGCGTAGAAATAACTGCGAAAACTTTTCTCATGATGCAAAGATTGTATTTATTTTCAATACCAATCGCTATAAAATGAAAATTCAGCCGGATTGCTCCGAACTGACCTTAAAATAATAAATCGTATTTACTCTGCGGTTTTAACGGGTACCAGGTCTTTAAGTTCCTCTTCCGTAAAAAGGCGATAATGGATCTTAAAGGTTTTGTGTAAGGGCGTTTCCAGCGAAAATCCACCTACGCCAAACCCGTCCAGTACATCTAGTGTAAAATGCGAAAATTTCCAGTATTCAAAGAGGTCTCTGTCTACCCAAAATTCACAGCCCTCTACTTCTCCAAGGCAAACATCCCGCATTCGTAAGTAGTAGCCGCCTTTTTCAAAACACTGTGGTTGGGTACCTTCACAGCAGCCTCCTGCCTGGTAGAACATGAGCGCTCCGTGTTTTTCTTTAAGAATGGTAATCAATTCATTCGCCACTGCTGTGCTATCAATTCTGCTGATCATAAATTATACTTTAGGATTTGAAAAAACCGCAGTTAAACGAATTCAACTGCGGCACACTCAATTAATCAACGGGTTAACCTTCTATTCATTCTTTCATTTGACTAAAAGAATCCTAATTTATTCTTATCATACGAGATGAGCATGTTTTTCGTCTGGCGATAATGGCCCAGCATCATTTTGTGATTTTCCCTTCCAACACCCGATTGTTTATAACCACCAAACGGTGCACCTGCAGGATAAGAGTGATATTGGTTTACCCAGACACGACCTGCCTGAATTGCCCTTGGAACCTGGTAAAGCTCATGAGCATCCCTCGTCCACACACCGGCACCTAAACCATAAAGGGTGTCATTCGCAATTTCAATCGCTTCTTCAACCGTCTTAAAAGTGGTTACTGCCAGCACCGGACCAAAAATCTCTTCCTGGAAAATTCTCATTTTATTATGGCCTTTGAAAATGGTCGGCTTAATATAATATCCACCACCAAGCTCACCAGGTAATTCGTTCACTTCGCCGCCAGTTAATACTTCAGCGCCTTCTTCTTTTCCTAGTTTAATATATTGTGCAATTTTTTCGAATTGGATTTTTGATGCCTGCGCACCCATCATCACCGTTCTGTCCAGCGGACTACCAACTTTAATGGACTCCGTTCTTTCAATTACTTTAGCAATGAATTTTTCGTAAATGTCTTCCTGGATTAACAAACGCGACGGACAGGTACAAATTTCACCCTGATTCAGCGCAAACATTACCGCACCTTCTACGGCTTTATCTAAGAAAGCATCATCCTCATCCATCACTGAACTAAAGAAAACGTTCGGCGATTTTCCGCCTAACTCCAATGTAACCGGAATAATATTTTCAGTAGCATATTGCATTACCAGTCTTCCCGTTGGTGTTGATCCGGTAAAAGCAGCTTTTGATATTTTTGGATTTGTTACCAATGCACGTCCGAGTTCTGCTCCAAAACCATTCACCACGTTGATTACCCCTGGAGGCAATAAATCGCCAATTAACTCCATTAAAACCATGATGGAAATCGGTGTGCTTTCTGCCGGTTTTAGTACCACGCAATTACCAGCAGCAAGTGCTGGAGCAAGTTTCCAGATTCCCATTAACAGCGGAAAGTTCCATGGGATAATTTGAGCCACTACGCCGATTGGTTCATGAACAATTAAAGAAACGGTATTCGCATCCAGCTCAGAAAGGGAGCCTTCTTCTGCCCGGATCACCCCTGCGAAATACCTGAAGTGATCGATACCCAAAGGCAAATCGGCCGCTAGCGTTTCACGAACTGCCTTGCCGTTATCAATCGTTTCTACAGTAGCAAGATATTCCAGATTATCTTCCATACGCTGGGCGATTTTATTTAGAATGATGCTCCGCTCAGTTGATGAAGTTTTGCTCCAGGTTTTGAAAGCTTCATGCGCCGCATCTACAGCGAGTGCTAAATCTTCTTTTGTAGAATGTGCGGCTTTGGTAAAAACCTTGCCATCAATCGGCGAGATGTTATCAAAGTAGGCACCTTTTACGGGTGCGACGAATTTTCCGCCGATATAGTTATCGTAATGGGATTTGAATGCTGGTTTCTCAATTAAATTTTCCATATTATTATTGATTTTTAATGATAAAAAACACCACAAGCATGTTTGTAGATTCAGTTTGAATCGAAAGGCTCATCATGATTTTTAGCGAATTAAGATTTGGTTAATACAAACCTAAAGGAAAGCGATTGCGAGAGATAGTATAATTGCCTCAATGTATAGCATTATCGTTGCATGGTATGTAACCTTCCTGAAATACTATTATATTTGATTAAATCGAATTCTAGCTAACCAAATCGTAACATTATGCCACATTTACTAAATCAGGTTGGCTTAAGTAAAACCGAAAGCCTGCAAACACTCGTAGAAAACAGAACCGCTTACACTTTATCGCATTGCGAGTTGAGTGTTTTTGAGACCTATACAGAATCTTATAAAGTTCCGCTAACGTTTAATGATTTTGTGATCACCAGCATGTTGCGAGGCAAGAAGGTGATGCATCTTTTTGAAAAAGAGGGGTTCGATTATTTCCCCGGACAAACCGTTATTGTTCCTCCATTAGTTACCATGAAGATTGATTTCCCGGAGGCTACCGATCACAACCCAACTCAGTGTATTGCTTTAGCCATTGATCAGGATGAAATCAAAAAGACGATCGCTTACCTGAATGAATTTTCCCCGAAAGCGTGAAGCGATGAAAAGTGGTTGCTTAATTACGATGAATATCACTTTTACAACAATGAAGAAATTGCTTTTCTGATCAATAAAATGATTAGAATTTGTTCTGAAAAATCGCTGGAAAAAGATGTGTTGGCAGATTTAACACTGAAAGAATTACTGGTTAGGATTATGCAAACGCAAAATTTGAAAACAATTGCGGAGGAAACCTATAATACGGCGCAAAATCCACTAGCCTTTGTGCTGAATTATATTAAATCAAATTTGAGCGAGAAGATTAGCATCGATAGTCTGAGTGAGAAAGCCTGCATGAGTAAAGCAACTTTTTATCGCTTATTTAAGCGGGAGTTAGGTATTAGTCCGAATGATTTCATCCTGGCGGAAAAGATGAACAAAGCAAAAGTCCTATTGTGTCAACCGGGTGCAAAAGTTGCTTCTATAGGCTATGAACTTGGTTTTAGCGATGCGAATTACTTCATCAGAACTTTCAAAAAAATGATGGGTACTACGCCGGGCGCCTATCAGTTAAAGGTTTCACATCACCAGGTTCATTAATTTTCAAGATATTTTTTAGCATAGGTAACCCCCATCAAATCGTATCTTTTAAATTGAATTCTTAACCGTTTTCGAAAATCCGGATAGTTTCGTTTCTCTTTAGGGCTCCATAAAATTTCACTCAGAGCATCTAACCTTGGAAAAAGCTGATATTGAACTTTGGCCGGGTTGGTAATGTATTCACTCCACAGGCAACCCTGTGCGCCCCAGATTAATTTTGCCTGCGTTGCATTTAATTCTGCGGGGATGGGTTCATAATTGTAAACATCTGCCAGTAATGATGGCGTGCTCGCCGTTAAGCTATCTTCTTTAGCAAATTGACCATGGTTAAAGTACATTTTGTTTTCAGGTGTCATGATGGCTTTATGGTTCTGTTTAGCAGCAGCAATGCCGCCTTTTTCACCCTGCCAGCTCATTACCACGGCATTTGGTGCGAGGCCTCCCTGAATAATTTCATTCCAGCCAATAATCGTTTTTCCTTTACTGCTGATAAACTTTTCCATCCTGCGGATGAAGTAACTTTGCAATTCGCTTTCGGTTTTTAAGTTGTTCTCTTTCATAATCTGTTGTGAAAGCGGAGATTGTTTCCACCAGATTTTTGACGCTTCGTCGCCACCGATATGGATATACTGCGATGGAAATAATTCCATTACTTCAGTTAATACATTTTCCAGGAATTTGAAAGTTGTATCTGAGGCCTGCAAAACATTGTTGTATTTATTCATCATTCCCCATGTTTCGGCAACAGCGTATTTTTTATTGGGTTCAGTTCCCAACTCCGGATACGCTGCAAGCAATGCCATGCTATGTGCCGGCATTTCAATTTCAGGAATGATGGTGATGTAGCGTTTTGCAGCATAATCAACCACATCTTTAATTTGTTCCTGTGTGTAAAACCCACCATGA
>Ga0157370_10007152_pt1 | contig 12177 bp, 6 predicted proteins | sample C35metaG_FD_113463 | JGI IMG/M metagenome (GOLD analysis project Ga0157370, IMG submission 113463) | Corn rhizosphere microbial communities from Kellogg Biological Station, Michigan, USA - C3-5 metaG | ecosystem: Host-associated > Plants > Roots > Rhizosphere > Soil | place: USA: Michigan...
CGGCAATTCCTTTTTTTGTTGAAATATATAGATCAGATAAACAAGGGCAGGCAAAATGAATATACTGCCAATTAATAAGGCATAACCTAATGTGTCTATCGCTTTTGCTTGTCCCTGATGTATCAGCAGCGATAGATTTGTTCCATTTTTAAGCAATACAATATCAGGAAAATGGCTGTAAGTAGCTGCAAATAGAATCATGGTAACCTGAAACCCAGCAAGAACACGAAGAAATTTTGGTTTCTTACGCTGAAGTAAGAAAAACATTATAACTAACGAAATACTAGCCGCAATAATAGCAATCAAACCTAAAGTATCTCCAAAAATCCAGTTGGCTAATGGAATATTTTCTTGATATGCAGCAACAAAAACTAGTGCTCCGCAAAACATAACGGTATAAATTGTGCGTCTTGCCTTTCTTACAAAGAAATTCCTGTCATCATCATTGGCTGCCTGTCCTATTATAAAAATTGTTGCCAAAAAGCCGCAAATACTAACTGTAAAGATGCCAACCGAAACAGAGAACCAGTTTAGCCAGCTAAAAACATAGGCTGAAAGAAAATCTTTAGCTTGTACATCTATTTTGCCAGATACTGAACTAGCAGCAATTATTCCTAGAAAAAATGGAGTAACCAAGCTTGAGTAAACAAAAATTGGGGTATAAAGCTTTTGCATATCGTCCTTTACTGCATCGTAGTTCCTAAATACAAATGCAGTTCCACGAGCAATAATACCAAGCAACATACATACTAGCGGAATATGCAGATAAATTGAAACAGTAGTGTAAATTTTAGGAAAACCTACAAAAAGGATTACAATAGCAATAATTAACCACATATGGTTTGCTTCCCAGATTGGGCCTATTGCATCATACATGGTTTTACGTGTTTTAGAGCGATTACCTTTCGAAGTAAACAACTCTATAATCCCCGCCCCAAAATCTGCCCCACCTAATAGGATATATAATAAAATTGAAGTCCACAAGAAAACAATAACAACATAGATCATAGCATTAATTTTTAGGGAGTTTGGAAGTAGAGTCATATAATTTGCCAACCATAGTAATCTGACGATACAGCAATAAACTCACTATAATAGCTAATGAAATGTATACGGCAGTAAAGAGATAAAATGAATAAGCAATTCCTGGCATTGGAGTTACGGCATCCGAAGTCCGCATAACTCCATTGATAATCCAGGGTTGTCGACCAACTTCTGTTACTGTCCACCCGGCTTCTAACGCTATGAATCCCATGGGTGTCGCAAGCACGAAAAGCTTCAACAGCCATCTGCTCTTAAGCCACTGCTTCTTTTTATAAAGTGCTAAAAAGTACAATAAAGCAATTAATACCATCACCATACCAAGTCCAACCATAATTTGAAATGCATAATGCGTTACTGCCACAGGAGGTTGATCTTGTTTTGGAATAACATCAAGGCCCTTAACTTCACCGTTAAAATCTCCAGTAGTCATAAAGCTTAGTAATCCTGGAATTTTAATGGCATAATCAACCTTTTTATTCGCCGTATCAGGTATCCCACCAATAATTAATGGTGCATTTCTTTCAGTATGAAAATGGGCCTCCATAGCTGCTAACTTAGCAGGTTGACGATGAGCAACATCCTTTGCAGAAATATCACCACTTATAGGTTGCAAGCAAGCAGCAACAGTTCCAAACACAGCAGCTATTTTAAAAGCTTTGCTATGAAAGAGTACATTTCTTCCTCTAAGAATCATTAGAGCATGTACCCCTGCTACAGCAAATCCAGTTGACACAAATGCTGCTACCGACATATGTAGTGCCTGAGAAAACCAGGCTTCATTAAACATTGCCCTTATAGGATCAATATTTATATACTTTCCGTCAACAAAATCGAATCCAGCCGGGCTGTTCATCCATGCATTTGCCGCTACTACTAAGATTCCAGAAAGTAATCCACTTATTCCTACAACCACACCAGTAAACCAATGAAACCATTTATTGAGCTTATCCCAACCATATAGATAAAAGCCCAGAGCTATTGCTTCAATAAAAAATGCCGTCCCCTCTAAAGAAAACGGCATTCCAAATATAGGACCTGCGTGCTCCATAAAAGTCGGCCACAAGAGCCCCAGTTCAAATGACAATACCGTTCCCGAAACTGCCCCTGTAGCAAAGAATATTGCTACCCCCTTGCTCCAGGCTTTTGTAACGTCCTTATAGACAACCTTTTTCGTTTTTAGCCAATAAAAATGGGCAACTGACATAAAAAAAGGCATCACCATACCAATACAAGCAAAAACAATGTGAAAGCCAAGAGAGAAGGCCATCTGGAGGCGGGCAGCTAAAAAATCGTCCATAGTTACGGTGTAATAAACGTTAGTCGCTAAAAGAAATAGTTAAGCAAAAGTACGTGTTTTAAGTGCAGGAACCCAACTTTAGAGCATATTTTGATCAATACTTTTATGATTATTTCAATACGTTTACAATTCTATAAAAATAATTATATTTCTTAAAAAGATTTTAAAAACAAACTTAAAAGAAAATTAATTTGTTTTAAGAAATATTTATAAATATGTTTGACACTTATTAATAGCTAACATTTAAGATCACTGATGACTTCATTAAAGTTTAAATACATACTTGCGGCGATTGGACTTATATTTTTAATCGTTTCTTGTAAAAAAAGGAAAATTCGTAAAGAAGAAAAACCTGTAGAAACAGATAAACCGATCGTTACAGACCCTGTCAAAAAGCATTTTATTCCTATAAAATTTGAATCAGAAAACCTGAGCATTAATCTCAAATACATTGAGAACTCGGCTTTTATTTCGGAAGTTAATAGTTCCAATGGCTACAGTGTCAAAGTCACTTATGAGAAGCAATTACCATATATCTTTAAACACAAAAACAATATCGCTTTTGAAGCGATTTATTTTGCAAAAACACCTTCTCAAGATATAAAAGCTACATTTTTTGATGTCGATGGCCGGGCAAGCACCCCTACTGGTTCCTTAATATTAAAACAAAATATTAAGGAGCAGCTCATATCCATTTTAGCATCCGGCAATGGTCCTTCATATCCTTATAAAGAAAGTTCATGGTCATACACCATAGCCGGAAATGTTTCAGACATAGTTGTGAAAGATGGGCCTGTTGAAACCACCCCCATTAAATATACCCATGATGAAAAAAATGGGATCTTCAAGAATGTAAAACATGCCCAGCTGTTATTTCTTGAAATGGGGTACAGTTTTTTCTGTGCTGATAAAAACAATAGGTTAAGCTATTTAAATACAGATAAGCCATCTGAGAATACTAATTTCAATTATCAATACAATACTGATGACTATCCTAAACAACTTACAATAACCCAAAGCAAACAAACTTTTAAAATAACTTATGCTGAACTTAATGAATAATGCTATTCATTCAATAATTTCCTTGCTCTGAACAAGTTATCAGAGCACTGCAGAATTTTAGCTTTCAACTTTGGATTATATCGTGGATTTTTTTCTAAAAACTCTTGAACAACCTTTGCCGCTTCAGCACTCTGATAATAACCAAACGTAGCCTGTAGCCAATTTTGAGGAAAAAAGATATCCCCGGTTCGTTGTATTTCTAGCAACATATCCAAACTCTTTTTGAGGTATTTAAAAGAACTCGCTTGTCTTAAGGGATGATGAAGATAATATAAAGCAGCACCAACATTTGATTCCTTTTCTCTATTTGATTTTTGTTCAAGGCTTTTAAAGAAGGCGTCTCTCTTTGTTTCTGATGGAGAAACAGCTGGCATAATAAATTCAAATCTTTTTCTTCTGTCAACATTGCTTATCCGCTTAAGCTGTTTCTCTAAAATTGAACTATCACCGCCTCGTAAAACAAGAGAAAAGGCCAATGATGTATAATCGTCTTCAGTAAGCTTTAATCCCAGCGGAACTTTTTGGCTTTTCCAAATTGTGTTTAACCGGTCCCCTCCCTTAGCTGATAAATATATATCCTGATATGTCTTAAAAAGTACTTTCTTATTGTTAGGTAAACTTTGTTTTTGCATAGCACTCCACAAGCTGTTTTCCAACAGAGAAGATAAGGCCGAACGCTCAGAATTAGAAATAAATCCCCAATAAATACTACTGATATAATTTGCTATCAATTTCAGGTTTAGCTCCTCTTTTTCCTGATCTAAGCCCCTTATAAACAAATTCAATAAATCAGATGGTTTAATATATCTTCTATTTAGCATATTCTCATATAGGGAGATATATGCAGAGGCCCTGCCCAGCGGTTTATCAATCAAATATATTCCACCGAACATTCCTTTATCTAATGGCCAGATACCATATCCTTGTCCTGATGAGTTAAACAGAACATAGGATGGAATTCCCATGCCTTCGGCTGCTTTTAATTTTACTTCTTTGCTATTTAGGCTAACTGTTAACTCTTTACTGTGATCAGGATAATATAGAGTAACTTCTATTATTTGAGGCCAAATTCTATTTGCTCCATACTCTGGAACTTGTTTAATTATGAATTCGCTAATTTTATTATTATTTCCTTTAATGGAGTAATCTATTAAAGGCCTTCCTGTTTCGTTTACCCAAACCTTATTCCATTTAGTTAAATCATCATCCGAATACTTATCAAGAATTGCTATAAGATCCGGCCATGATGCATTTTTATTTGCAAATTTTTTCAGGTATTCCTGTACCCCCAATTGAAATTTCTCCTTTCCCATTAAGCGTTCCAGTTGCCTCATCATAATCGGCGCTTTATGGTAAATGATATTTCCGTAAAGTGTTCCGGCATCCTTTAAATTATCCAGGTCCTGCCTTATTGGATTTGATCCTGTTGTTCGGTCTACTCCGTAAGCCGCAGGAAAATGATCTATCAAAAACTTAAGGTCAAAAGCTTCCTTTCCAGTAATACCCTCACTGCTTTTATCGGCCATAAAATTTGCAAAAACCTCTTTCATCCATACATCAGTAAACCAATTCATGGTAACCAGATCTCCAAACCACATATGAGCAGTTTCATGAGCTATCAAGTTATTGCGCCCATTCAACTGATCTTTAGTAGCTCCTTCATCCAAAAATAAGGCCGACGATTTATACTGAATTGCTCCTACATGTTCCATTCCTCCAAATTGAAAATCCGGAATAGCTACAAAACCAAATTTTTGAAAGGGATAAGGAATCCCAGTCCACTTCTCCAAATATTCCAATGATCTTGTATGGATATTAAACACTTCATCCAGGCTATTTTTTATTGTTAGTGAGTCGGTTTCTCTATATAAAAAATCACTCATCATAGATCCGGTTTTCCCCTTTGCAAGTGTAAATTTTCCTGCTGCAAAGGCAAACAAATAGGTACTTAGAGTATCTGAAGTGTTAAATCTATAAGTTTTACGGTTATCACTAACAACCGAATCCTTTAATGTAGCATTAGCTAACGCTTTCCAATCTGCAGGAATTTTTAAGGTTAAATTATATGTTGCCTTTAAATCGGGCTGATCGAAGCAAGGAAAAACAGTTCGGGCCCTATCCGGAACAAACAAAGTATATAGGTAATCACTGTTTCTGTTAAGCGCAGCCTCACCTGCTTCAAAGTGTAAACTTATTAAATTCCCACCTTGCTTTAAATATTTGGTATCAATAATCAAATGTTCATCCTGATAATTCACTGTAACAGATACTCCATTTACATGCAAACTCCTGATCTTTTTTGCATCCTCTCTAAAATCCAACTGTAATGGATATTGATTAGTACCAAGCTGGAACACAATTTCTTCAACAGCATTTATAACTTCACTCCTTTTCTCAGGAATATCCAGCTCAAGCTTATAGTTAATATTACTTAAAACTGATTTACGATAAATAGCCAGCTTTTTAGAAACTCCAGTCTCCAACATCGGCCTTGAGGCATATTTTGCGCCCGAACATGAGATAAGAAAGACCGATAAAACAGCCATTGAAGTGCGCAAATTAACCATAGCAGCGAATTTAAGATTTTGTTGAATTAAAGCATTAAATAAGTGGTAATTTAGCGACAACAAAACTTAGATCAGTTTAAATTGACTGATCACCTAAAACAAATTTATGATCATGAAAAAGACATTAACGACAGTACTGTTTATTGCCCTAGCGGTATCATTACAATCTGAGCTTAAAGCACAAGGCTTAAAAATGCCTCAACCAAGCTCAGGACAAACCATTTCTCAGGATTTTGGTTTGGGTAAAGTAACAATCAGTTATTCTCGCCCAAACACTAAAGGACGCAAAATCTTTGGTGGATTAGAACCATATGGCTCGGTGTGGCGAACTGGTGCCAACTCTGCAACTACTATTGCTTTTACTGAAGCAGTTAAAATTGGGGGGAAAGATCTTGCTGCAGGAGAATATGAATTATTTACAATTCCAGGTGAAAGTGAATGGACTGTAATCATAAATAAAGGATCAAAACAATGGGGTGCTTACGAGTATAAAGAAAGTGATGACGTATTGCGTATAAAGGTTAAGCCGACTAAGCTTAAAGAAAAAGTAGAAACATTTACTATTCAATTTGCAGATGTTTATCCGGCTACTGCCAAATTACAGTTAATGTGGGAAAATACGGCTTTAACAGTTGATCTAACCACTGATTTCGATGCCAAAGTTATGGCGGGGATCGATGAAGCAATGAAAGGTGATAAAAAACCTTATTTCCAGGCCGCATACTACTATCTTGAATCTGGAAAAGACCTAAGCAAAGCTCTTGAATGGGCTACTGCTGCCGAAGCTGCAGATCCTAAAGCTCCCTGGGTTAAATTATTAAAAGGCCGGGTTCAATTAAAATCAGGAGATAAAAAAGCTGCCGCTGCTACAGCAGAAGAAGGAATAAAATTAGCCACTGAAATCAAAAACCCTGAGTATATCAGATTACACACAGGCTTATTAGCTGAAGCAAAAAAATAGTAATTTAAATCTGTAAAATAAAAAACCGGATGCCATATATCAGCATCCGGTTTTTTATTTTTTTATCTGCTCTAGTACTATGTGCTTAATATTCTTCCTATCAAAAGTATAAGTAATATGAACTTTTCCGTCTTTAGTTTGGATAATTGCCGGATAACTAAACTCCTTTTTGGTATCACCATCTTCAAGTTTCAAAATATCAGCCCATTTTTTCCCGTCTTCTGATAAGGCCACATTTAGTTTATAGCGTCCATTAAACCACTCCTTTCCTGGTACAGTGGGATTATAAACAATCATGTGCGCCCCGTTTTTTAACGTTTGGGCATCAGTTCCTGAATTTGGATTCATTAAAGTGGTCGCGTTTAATTTACCCCATGTCTTTCCATTATCATCAGACCATGACTCAACCACTGCTCCCTGCTTACTGCGGCATAGTATCTGTAACTTCTTACCTCCATATACCAATACGCTTGGTTGAATTACATCAAATTTACTATCCGGATCAACAGGAATAATTGCCCATGTTTTACCCCCATCCGTGGATCTTTCAATGTGAACGCTCCATTTATCATCCGTCTCAGTACTTGATGGAGATAAAATTGTTCCATCAGCTAACTCAATGGGTTTATTTTTTATTGGCCCTAACACTCCTTTAGGTAACAGACTTTTCGGTGACCACGTCTTTCCATTGTCATCTGAAGTTTGCACCATTCCCCACCATTCTCTAGGCGAAGGTCCCTCCTTATAGAATAAAAAAATCCTCCCCTTCTTTGTCTTAAACAATACCGGATTCCATAATGGATATGACCATTCACCATTAACTTTACCGTCTGCAACGGCAACCGGACTAGTCCATTTTCCATGCTCATTTACAGACAACCAGATTCTTACATCTTTACTTCCTTCATGGCTTCCCCCAAACCATGCAGCCATTAGTTTCCCCCCATCAATTTCAACTAACGTAGATGCATGGCATTGTTCAAATGGGGGATTATTAAATATCAGTTCATCCGTCGTTTTCTTCCATACTTGCTGGCCAAATGCTATTGCTACAGAAATTGTCCAGATAAAAACAGTTAAAAAGCTTCTTACCATATTAAATACTATTTTTCTCATTGGAAATTTCAGGTTCCTTCATTAAACTTTGAATAATTACAGACAAAAGAACTACTAACAAACAGCCAATCACGTTCAACCACAAGTAAGCTACCAGATCAAGTTTACCAATAATTACAATCACTGCCTCAGTTGCTAAGGCTGCAAAAAATACAGCTCTCCCATTTACATGCCTCACATAAAAAGCCACTAAAAACACACCCAGGATAGTACCATAAACATATGAGCCAAGTATATTTACCGCTTCCAGCAAATTCCCTATCTTACTAGCATAAAGTGCCATAACAATACAAATCACCCCCCAAAACACTGTGGCAAGTCTCGAAGCTTGTAGATATTCATGATCTGACGCATCCTTTTTAATTAATCGCTTATAAATATCAATTACTGTTGTTGATGCCAGAGAATTTAAAGCACTTGCTGTAGAGCCCATTGAAGCAAGAAATATAATTGCAATTAACAATCCGATTAAACCTTGTGGTAAATACTGAGTTACAAAACTTAGAAATATATAATTGTTATCCTTTGTATTTGCGTGCTCATCATTTTTAACCATTAAATCAGTAGCCTGTTGCCTTATTAACTTCTCATTTTCATCTGCTTGCTGCAATGCCTTCCTTTGCTGGTCAATTAATGATTGATCAGCTTGATCCAGAACGACATTCATTTTGTTAACTTCAACCTGCTTTTCCTTAAAAGCTTTATCATAATCAGCTTTAATTCTATCAAGTTCTTGATTATACTTACTGTTTTCGAGCTTATTCAGTTCAAAGCTGTTGAAAAAGATTGGTGGTTTATTATATTGGTAGAATGTAAACACCAGCACCCCAATTAATAATATAAGGAACTGCATAGGTATTTTAACAAGACCATTCATTAACAATCCCAATCTGCTCTGACTAACAGATGCACCAGATAAATATCGTCCCACCTGACTCTGATCTGTGCCAAAATAAGACAATTGCAAAAAGAAGCCTCCAAGCAATCCGGTCCAAACGGTATACTGGTTGTTAAGATCAAAAGTAAAGTCTATTGCATTAGCCCTACCCATTTTACCCGCTATACTTATCGCTTTCATAAAACCAATATCCGCAGGAAGCAAATGAACCACCATAACACCTGCCGCAAATAAACCACAAAATATGATACTCATTTGTAGCATCTGTGTGTAGGAAACTGCCTTTGTACCTCCATAAACTGTATAAAACACCACCAGACTTCCAATAAACAATGTTGTATAAGTAGTATTTATATTTAAAATAGTAGAGAGAATAATTGAAGGGGCATAAATGGTAATACCCGTAGAAAGCCCTCTTTGCACGAGAAAAAGAAACGCCGTTAACGCCCTTGTTTTAAGATCAAACCGCTGTTCAAGATATTCATAAGCTGTATACACCTTTAAACGATGAAATATAGGTACAAAAGTGATACACAAAACAATCATTGCCAGAGGTACACCAAAATAAAACTGCACAAAACTCATCCCAGAAGAGTAAGCCAATCCTGGTGCTGATAAGAAAGTAATAGCACTTGCCTGGGTAGCCATAACAGAAAGACATACATGATACCATGGCAATGACTGATTACCAAGCAAATACCCTTGAATATTTTGAGCCCCCCGACTTTTATAAATACCGTAAGCTACAATTACAACAAGTGTAAGAATTAATACCGCCCAATCTATAATACTCATTCGAAATATTTTGTAAATGCGTAAAAGATTAGGATAAGGAATATAAGCCAGCCAATTAGCAACCGGTAAAACTGTTTCCAGGTTTTAACAAAAGGGGGTAACTCTTGTTCTGGGTTTTCTGGTACCGGGTTGTCATGTTCTGCCATGCTGTTTTATATTATTTCTTAACTGATATTAAATTCACAAACAATCTGTATGCTCCAGGAACACCTGCTGGTAATTGTCTAAAAAACGACAAGCCGGTATAAACAAATCTACCTTTACCATAATCCGCAATAATTAATGAGCCCGTCTTCTCGCTTTCACCGTTATCATGCATCCCCAATAATGCCCTGTACTTTTGATCAGCATCTGTAACAAAATACAATCCTCGCTCTTGTACCCATCCTTCAAAATCTTTATCAGTAATTTTGTTAGGATAATTTAAAGCAGGGTCATCAGACTTCAGTATTGTTATCTTGGCATCTTCTTCAGTTACCCTATCACGTGACAGACTAAAAGGATATGGCCCTAAATTATTGATTTTTAATGGCCCATTTACGTTATATTGAACAAGCAAAGTACCACCATCATTTACATACTTCATCAATTTAGGCTGCATGCCCTTCATTTGTTCGTTTACGTTATATAACCTTACGCCAGCAATAATAGCATCAAATCCCGACAAATCACCATTTATAACCTGTCCGGCAGTTAAATTTATAACATCGTAACCAATCTGCTTTAATGACTCCGGGACTAAATCTCCCGCTCCTGCTATATAACCTATTCGCTTTCCAGCCAATTTTAAATCTACTTTATCCACTTTTGCTTCAGCAAATGGAAAAAGTGTTTGCGTAGGTATATGCTCATAATCTATTACGTGTAAACCGCGGTTATATGTTTTCCCATCAACAACAACATTCAAAGCCAAATTACCGCTAATTGTGTTTCCCGACGGGGTAATTGTAAATTCTACAACCTGTTCCTCCCCTTTTTTAGCAATGTTAAAACTAATATCCTCTGGAGTAACCTTCCATCCAACAGGCACTTCAGGCTTCAATACCCCTGAAGCATTATCCTTAAAGCTCTTTAGTTGAACAACTATTCTTTTAGGCTCATTATTAATAAACATAAATGCCTTTTCACTCATAGTTGCTGTAACCGGCGGACCAATTACCAGTGGCTGATAAATTTCACCACGAACCTGATCTGTATATTTGTAAACTACAGGCCGTTTCTTTTCAATCACCTGATCTCCAATTTTAATCCGGAACAGACCATCTAAGCCAATTGGATTTTCTGCTAATCCTATCTTTGATAATGAATCGACAACATATGAACCTAAAGTATGCTTCTTTTCAAGCCAATAAGGCTGAGTAATCCCCGTACCGGCAGTAGATATTGTTTTGTCCTCCGAAACGAACTGATTAAGAGGCAAATCAAAAGAAGCTTTACTGTTAATTTCTTCAATACTAATCTTTAAAGGAAAACCCTGTTTAGCTCTTGCAATAGCCTGTATCCTAACGTCTACAGGGGTATTTATAGCATAGAATGAATTTACAGCAGCACTTTCAAACCATATACCTGCACAAGCTAAAATCAGGTCATCCAGCAAACCCTGCTTAAAAGGCTTCCCTTTAACCAATTGCCTAAGCTTCAAAAGCTTTATTACCGATTTAGATGGATCAGCTACATCATACTCAGCGTTAATTTCAGATACAAGCTTTTGGACTTCTCCATTTCCAGGGAAACGATTAAGTGTAAAATCTATCCCCTCAAATATATCTTTCGAAGCCTTTTCACCTGCTACATAACTAAAAAATTCAACTGCTGATCCACGTTGTCTGGAAGAACCAAATCCCTGACTTCTATGATTGGATCTACTTTCGGCAGCAATTTCTCCATAACTTTTACCTAATAAAGCATTATAGCCACCAACATCAATTTTCAGCTGATCATCTGAAGTAGTATTATTACCACCAAAATTAAAAGTATTCCAAAGGATGCGTTTAGCCTTCCATGGTTTTACATAAGCAAGCTGTTCAGGAAATTGTTTTGGATCAGCGGCTGCCAAAAATGCCTCATGGGCAAGTATTGCAGATCCTGAATGATGGCCATGACCAGCACGCGAATCTTCAGGGAAGCGTGTAATGATCACATCAGGTTGAAACTTTCGGATCACCCAAACAACATCTGCAAGTATCTTCGACTTATCCCAGATTTTAAAACTCTCTTCAGGATTCTTAGAGAAGCCAAAGTCATTCGCTCTTGTAAAAAACTGCTCGGCACCATCTGTACGTCTGGCTGCCAGTAATTCCTGGGTTCGTATCAACCCCAGCAACTCCGCCTGTTCATTACCAATAAGATTTTGCCCTCCATCACCTCTTGTCAGAGATAAATAACCGGCTCTAACCTTTTTTTCTTTTGCCAGATAACCCAACAACCTGGTATTTTC
>Ga0157370_10007153_pt1 | contig 12177 bp, 7 predicted proteins | sample C35metaG_FD_113463 | JGI IMG/M metagenome (GOLD analysis project Ga0157370, IMG submission 113463) | Corn rhizosphere microbial communities from Kellogg Biological Station, Michigan, USA - C3-5 metaG | ecosystem: Host-associated > Plants > Roots > Rhizosphere > Soil | place: USA: Michigan...
AAAAAATGAGCAATTAATTATGGAATTAAAATAAATTATAACCAATACTCACATAATAAAGTCCGCCGATGGTAGCATTTCCAAATCCATCACGGTAATATTGATTTAAAATATTGGTGCCACCTATTTTTAATAATACTTTTTGTGCAGGGAATTTATAACTCAACTGCGCATCAAGCGTTTGAAAAGCAGGTACAATCCCATTTGCAAAATCTCCCTGGTAATTTACATCATCCTGCCAGCGGTAAGTAAAATTGAATCCGTAACGGTTTTCCTTGCCAAATCCGGTATTGCTGAAACTAGCGCCAGCTATGTAATCCGGTGCATTAAAGCCAGCAATAAACCCTGCAGGAACTTTATCCAGGTGATCGGAAGAAATATTAGCGCCAATCAAAAAATTATGTGGAAGCGAATAAGTTAATCCCAATCCAAAACCATAAGTATTTACATCTCCTTTTACATTTGTAGGAACTGAATAGGTTGTTACTTTTGAAGGATCGCTGAGATTAGCTCTTACTGTTGCCGGATCAGTAAACACACTCTTATCGCCATTTATTGATTGCGCTACCAGAGTGCGTGCAATGAAATCCTTATACACTCCATAATATCCATAAAGATCTATCAGTACTCTTTTTTTGAATAAGAGGCCTTTGTAACCACCTTCAAAAGAATTTACTGTTTCGGCTTTGAATTTCTCAAAAGTTTGTACTTGTGGCGTTCCGTTAAACATATTGTTATCAATTGCATAAACCGGATTTGAAGTAAAATGATAATAATCTTTAAATGTTTGTAAGCCTCCAATCAGCGCCGTCCCCCCTCCAACTCTCAGGTTGATCCACTGTTGCTGTGTAGAACCAAACCGATAGGCTTGCTGATAAGACAAACGAATATTATTATCTTCTGCAACTTTTACTACAGCCGAAAAACGCGGTGTAAATCTTCCGGCAAAATTTTCATTTTTATCATAACGCCCTGAAGCAATCAATTTCAAAACATCATTAAAGAGTTTTTTTGTCGCCTGGATATAAGCACCAAATTCATTGATGGGAATCTTGCCTGTAGAATCGGCAAACAAAGTGCCTTCTGAATTTAAAACGTATCTTTTATAATTTGCACCAACTAAAACATCGGCAACCTGCGAAGTTTTTGGAGAAAGATCATATTGTCCTTCTACATTGTACAAGTCTGTTTTATCTACAAACAAACCACCGCCTTTTGAAATAGGGATGCTTCGTATCTTGTCAAAAAGAGTTTTAAATTCAGCAGAACCGGGTGCAGGGCGACCAATATCAGCAACAGCACGGGCTGTATTTTGTGCTGCAATATCAGTTTGGCCTGCTAATTTCGCATTTAAAAATGCCATGGCATATTGTGCATACCATCCATTAGCTCCTCCGCTTGGTTTCCATGCTTCATTCACCAACCGTGTGGTAACGGTTGCATTATAAGAATCTCCCGCATTTTCCTGTGTGGTATATGCTCTGAGGAACCAATTTGTATTTATCAATTCAAGTTTATATTGGCCTATTTTTAAATTTAATAAAGAATACCGATCACTCCCGGTATAAACCGTATTTCCTGTACCCCAATAGCCTTCGGCATTTAAAGAAGTTTTATTGGTAAGTTTATAACTGGCTTCCCCATACATTTTAAAATTGATGGTGTTTGGATCAATCACATCCTTTTCCAAGTATCCTGTGCGGGAAACCGGTATGGAAGCGGGCATTGCTTTAATATAAGGTGCATAAAAAGGAGCGGCAGCCGCAAGAGGATTCAATACATTGCTGCGAATATCCGCTGTCGTTTCATCGCCATAAACATTAATGCCATCATAGTTTGGATCGGTTTCCCGTGTTCCCGGTTTTATACCACCAGTGGTTCCCAGCCTGTCATAATCACGATAATCATTAGCAACCCAGTCTTTAGCCTGAACAAGTTCCGCACCTACTTTAAAAGCGAATTTATTGCTCACTTTTTTTGCCCAGCGAAGTGCCCAGTTATAATAAGGAGATGGTTTACGATCATTGTTGTTAATATTCATGATTCCTGTTTTTGCTTCAAAAGAAAGTCCTTGATAGCGAAAAGGATCCTTGCTGCTGATAACAATTGCGCCGTTCATTCCACCCGGCCCATACAATGCGGAAGACGCGCCAGGTAAGAGTTCTACGCTTGCCACATCTATTCCTGATAATCCGACTACACTGCCAACGGAAAAATTCAATCCTGGCGCCTGGTTATCCATTCCATCTACGATTTGATTTAACCGTAAATTTCCACTTCCATTAAAACCGCGCGTGCTTGGTGAAGCAAAAGTGAGAGAAGCCGTTACCATATCCACACCTTTCAGTTTTCCGATCATATCATAATAAGATACTGACGGTGTATTTCTGATATTTAAAGCACTTATTCTCTCTATGGTTACGGGCGATTCTAAAATTCTCGATGGCGTGCGGGTAGCCGATACTACTACCTCCTGGCCCAATGTGCTCACAGGTTCAAGAATTACATTAATGAAATTACTTGCATTATTTACAGCGATTCGCTGTGTAGCATAACCAATTGAAGAAACAATCAGGGTATCCGGAAGTGCCCCTTTTATATCAAGAGAAAAATGGCCTTTTTCATCCGTATAGGTTCCTTCTCCCGTTTCCTTTACCGTCACAGAAACGGCAGGAACGCTTTCCCCCGAAGCCTTATTGATCACAGTTCCTTTTATAATTTTGCCTTGTGAAAATGCAGCTAGTGAAAAAATATTTGCAATAGTAAGAAAGGCAATATTTTTGACAATTTTACTCATATTTATTTTTTTGGTGTGAAATTCAAACAGCAAATTAAGGATTGTATTGTTGGAATAAAAATATTTTTATAATTGTCTCTGTACAAAGTTGTTTTATTATTTACTAAAATTTTATCTGCACTTTTGCATCTTATTTTAATTAGCATGAATTCAAATTTATTTCCCGGACAGACTGATTTTTATAAAGGAAAAGTAAGAGATGTTTACACGATTAATAATAGATTGCTGGTGATGATTGCCAGCAATCGCATTTCTGCTTTTGATGTGATATTGCCCAAGCCAATTCCAAACAAAGGCCAGGTATTAACCCAAATTGCAGCCTACATGCTGAATGCAACAAAAGATATTTGTAAAAACTGGCTGTTGGATACTCCCGCTCCTAATGTTTCTGTTGGTTTAAAATGTGTGCCTTTTAAAGTAGAAATGGTGGTGCGTGGAAATCTTACAGGACATGCCTGGCGCACTTATTCATCCGGAAATAAAACTTTATGCGGCGTAAAAATGCAGGATGGATTAAAAGAAAATGATTATTTCCCTGAACCAATTATAACGCCATCTACCAAAGCCTCAGAAGGCCACGATGAAGATATCAGTAAAGAAGAAATTATTGAAAAAAATATTGTTTCTAAAACAGATTATGAGCAACTCGAAAATTATACTTTGCAACTTTTTACGCGGGGGAAAGAGCTTGCCGCGAAAAGAGGATTGATACTTGTTGATACAAAATACGAATTTGGAAAACTAGGTGATGAAATCATTCTCATTGATGAAATTCATACTCCTGACAGCTCGCGGTATTTTTATGCAGATGGGTTTGAAGAAAGACAATCGAAAGGAGAAAAACAAAAACAACTGAGTAAAGAATTTGTGAGGGAATGGCTGATCGAAAACAATTTTATGGGAAAAGAAAATCAACAGGTTCCTGAAATGTCTGATAAATGGATCTCGGTTATACATAACCGTTATATTGAGCTTTACGAAAAATTAATCGGCGAAAACTTTGTTCCCGAAACATTGAGCGATGAAGAAACAAAAACACGGATATTAGCTTCCCTCAAAAAGTTGGAATAATGTTTTGATAGAAAAAAAAATTTGGAAAACAGAAGTCTTTATTGTTTGTTCATTTACTGTAAGAGGACAAAAGAATAACAATTTCAGAATCCAACAATTCTTTTTTGTAAATTCTTTAGAGCACATCCCTACTCTCTTTTTCTGCCATTCCAAAAAAAGCGGAATAACTTTTGTGTTGGTAATATTCTATTAAATTTTAATCATTTAAAACCATTTATTATGCCAATTGTAAAAGTTATAGAAGTAATTGCTTCTTCAGAAAAAAGTTTTGACGATGCAATCCAGAATGCAGTTTCAGAGGTTTCAAAAACAATTAAGAACATTGATTCTGTTTATGTAAAAGATTTTAAAGTGCATGTAAAAGACGAAAAAGTTACTTCATATGGAGTAATTTGTAAAGTTTCTTTCAGGGTAGAAGGAAAGTAACATCATCAGCTACTAATGTTTAAAATGCCTCAATCCGGTAATCACCATTACAAGGTTGTTTTCTTTACAAAATGCAATCGAATCTTTATCGCGTATAGAGCCCCCTGGTTGTATAAATGCACTGATACCGGCACTATACGCGATTTTTACACAATCATCAAAAGGGAAAAAAGCATCGCTGGCCACTACGGCATTTTGCAGATCAAAATCAAATTGATCGGCTTTTTCAATCGCATGTTTTAATGCGTCAACTCTTGAAGTTTGACCGCAACCTTTTCCAAGAAGTTGCCTATCTTTTATGATTGCAATCGCGTTACTTTTTAAATGTTTACAAACAATATTTGCAAAAATCAAATCCTCCTTTTCTGTTTCAGTAGAATTTCTGCCGCCTTCTTCTTTCCATTCAGTAAAATTTCCTTCATCAATATCCTGCAGCAATAATCCATTTAATAAAGTTTTCGTTTGCTGCTCTTCTTTTGGAAATTTTTTCAGTTTCAAAATAATGCGGTTCTTTTTTGCCTGCAAAACAGGAAGTGCATCTTCATTAAAATCAGGCGCGATTAATACTTCAAAAAACAAATCTTTTAATAAATCTGCCGTTACTTTATCAACAGGCATATTTGAGATCAAAACTCCGCCGAAAGCGCTTTCAGGATCACCGGCAAGCGCTGCTGCAAAAGCTTCTGAAACATTTTTTCTTTGTGAAATTCCGCAAACATTTGTATGTTTTATGATTGCAAAAGTTGATTCCTTTGAACGCTTAAATTCTTTCATCAGTTGCAAGGCCGCCTCTACATCTACAAGATTATTATAAGATAATTCTTTGCCATGCAATTGCTCAAAAACCTCATCAATATCTCCCATGAAAAATCCTCTCTGATGCGGGTTTTCACCATAACGCAAAACCTTTTTTTCCAATTGAAAAGGATCAATAAAATTGGTTTTATTAAAATAATTAGAAATGGCAATATCATATCCCGAGCACACATCAAATGCCTTACGTGCGAAATCCTTTCTTTCTTCCAGGGATGTTTCTGTATTTTTTTCTGATAAAATATTTTCTAATTGCGCGTATTCTTTTTTATCTGCAATTACTACCACATTTTTATAGTTTTTAGCCGCCGCACGAATCATAGAGGGACCGCCAATATCAATTTTTTCGATGATTGCTGCTTCATCATTTGTGGATCTGACGGTCTCTTCAAACGGATATAAATCTACCACAACCAAATCAATTTCAGGAATATGATATTGCTCCATTTCTTTCAAATCATTTTCCACATCGCGCCTTGCAAGAAAGCCGCCAAACACAATGGGGTGAAGGGTTTTTACTCGTCCACCGAGAATAGAAGGATAGCCTGTAAGTGATTCTACAGAAACACATTTTCCACCATTTTCTTCAATATATTTTTGCGTTCCGCCGGTGCTGTAAATCGTAATATTTTGTTTTGTTAATAATGAAATAATTTGCCGGAGCCCTTCTTTGTTATAAACAGAAATGAGGGCCGATTTAATTTTTTGTTGCATAATTTTTTAAAGAAAATAATCTTTTAAAGATTGGTTACAAATGCACCCTGTTCGGGAACAGAATGAAACTGCAAATGTAATTCTTCACATTCTTTTTTCCATTGCTCAATTTTCCAGGGAGAATTTGAAGCATCAAAAATGAATTTTTTACAATTGAAAACTGTGGCAATATTTGCAAGATTCACCTGAGGGTTTTTTGAAAAAATAATATAATCAAGATCAACTTTCTTTGCCGATGAAAAATTGAAAGCTGAATCAATGATTAAAATCCTGGAAGTATAAAACTGGTAAAATTTGTTGTTGACTTTTGATGGATTTGCAAACAAAGAATTTTCTTTAATCTTCAATAAAATATGCGCGGGTTTGATGTTAAAAGCATTCAACAATTTATCCTGCAATACCAAACTGTCGCCAATGAAATGAAAATTATTTCTGTCAACAAATTCAAGGGCTTTATGCATCGGAATATTATAAACAATTATTTTCTTTTGCGAATAAGCATGCCAGTCATCCGATGCAACGAATGAAGTAAAAATTAAAGAAAAAACAAGCGCCATTTTAAAAGCCGTTTTATTCTTTTGTATAAAGGCATAAATAAAACTGCAAACAACGATATACAATAAAACCGTTTCACCTGGTGATACCGAAACGCCCTGCCACAAAGAAAAAGGAATGGAATCAAAAAATAAAACAGTATGATTTAATAGCCAGATTATTCCATAAACTGCTTTCCCAAAATAAACAGCAGCAATCGATATTGGTGAAATAAATACCAGGATTAAACATCCCCAAAGCGCGAATGTCGCGAGGGGAATAGCCAGCATATTTGAAAACAAAAATAACAACGGAAGCTGGTGAAAATAATAAAAACACAACGGAAAAGTAAACAGCTGTGCTGATAATGAAACCGCTGCTAATTGCCACCCTTTTTGTGCATAGTTATTTTTAAAATAAAGCCAGTTAGAAATATTTTTTTGGGCAACTACAATTCCCAAAACCGCAAGATATGAAAGCTGAAAACCAACATCCCACAAAATAAAAGGATTAAAACACAACAATAAAAACGCAGATGCTGCAAGAGAATTATACACCGAACTTTTTTTACCGAAAGCATTTCCGGCAACGATAAATGAAAACATTACAGCGGCACGCAAGACAGAGGGAGATGCGCCTGTGAGCAATGCGAAAAGCCAAAGGCAAAAAATAATTAAAATCAAACGCGTTGGTTTCGATTTTTTTATTACGGGTAATAAAGAAAATATCCATACCAAAACGCCGTAAATAATTCCCATGTGAAGGCCGGAGATCGCTATCAGATGCACCACACCGGCATTGCTGTAAGCCTGCACCAAGTCTTTATCCAAATCTACTTTGTAACCAATCAATAAAGCTTTTGCAATAGAAGATTCGTTATTATTGCCCAGGTATTTTTCAAGAATTGAAACTACGTTTTCCCGGGTTGAATAAATAAATTGCGGCCATAATTTTTTATCCTTTTCATTTAATAAAATCCATTGGTTTTGCCTTAAATAAACCTGTTGAAATAGTTGATGAAAAGCTGCATATTGAGCATAATCAAAGGCGCCAGGGTTACCAGGACCTTTAATTTCTGAGAGACCTTTTTGAAAAATGATTTTATCCCCATATTTTAATTCCTGAGAAGCAGAATCTTTATCAAAATAAATTAAAACTTTTCCGCTTGTCTTTTGCTGTTTTCCTTTATTTATAACGGTTTCAGCCGACGCGATTGCTTTAAAAGATTTTGCTTTTTCAACTGGTGGCTCATCAATTGTTGCTACAACAAAACTTTGGGGATCAACATATTTCCCATACCAACCGGTACCATTACGCGCATCTTTTTGCCAGGTGATTAAACTTCCAAATGCAATTAAAAAAAGAGAAATTATAATTCCCTGGATTAGTCTGAAACGAAAGCGGACAGCGTCGGGTAAAAAGGAAAAGAGAAAGAAAGTTGTTAAAAAAAATACAGTAACCGAAGTAATAATTGTGATTCCTGTTTTAGAATAAAACTGAAAAATAATTCCTATTATAACGGGAATGAGTAAACGCAGAAACGGCGCTTTTTTCCAGATAAAAATAAAGTATGATTTTCTCATCAGGCAAAAAAAATTATTAGCAAAGTATTACAGGCGTTGCCGCAATTATTGATCTTGACAAATTCAATTTAGATTTGAAGATACATTTTTAATAAATTTATCGTGTATTGTTTAGATTTGTATCAGGTATCTGAACGCAAACCAAAAAATACCTGCATTCTCTTACAAGTTTTTTATTTTTAAAAAATAAATCAAATAATTTTTGAACCATTCATCACAAATGGAGTTTGATAAAGCGTATTCTTTTCTGATTGAAAAATTGGAAAAAGAATTGCCTTCATATCTTCATTATCACAATACCGGTCACACAAAAGATGTGCTGGCAGCTACTGAACGTCTGGCACTATCAGAAAACGTTTCGGCAAATGACTTAACCATTTTAAAAACAGCGGCGTTATTTCATGATTCCGGTTTTTTAGAAACCTACTCCGATCATGAAGAAATTTCGTGCGATATGGCGCGCAAATGGCTGCCCCAATTTGGATATAATAAAGAGGAAACCGAGAAAATATGCGAGCTCATTTTATGTACGAAAATTCCACAACTCCCCAACAGTAAACTTGCAGAAATTCTTTGTGATGCGGATTTATATTATCTCGGCACAGATAAATATTTTTCAAATGCGGATAAATTATACAAAGAACTTCACGAAGCCGGTTTTGTTAAAGACCGCGAAGAGTGGCGAAAAGAAGAAATTAAATTTGTTGAAGGACATCATTATTTTACAAAGACCGCACAAAAAAAACTTGATGCAAAATTAAAGCAAACCCTGGTTCAGCTTAAAATAAGGGCTGCAAGAGAAAAAAAAACAGATAAGACCTTTGAGATTTATGATTGGATAAACGATGCTATGTTTTTGATAATCGGAGTTGTTTTAGCTGCGTTTTCTTTGAAAGGCTTTCTGATTCCAAATGGTTTTTTTGATGGTGGCATTACCGGTATCTCCCTATTGATCCATGAAATTTATCACTTCGATATTTCTTATGTAATCATGCTGGCAAATCTGCCGTTTATTATTATTTGCATTTATGCTATCAATTTTAATTACGCCTTCAAGACTTTTATCTGCATTCTTTTGCTCGGAATTTGTTTATATTATTTTCCTCATTATTCCATTACTTCTGATAAATTATTGGTTTCTATTTTCGGAGGATTTTTTCTTGGTGCAGGCATCGGGCTCACTATGAGAGCGGGTTGCGCAATAGATGGAATTGAAATTCTCGCTCTTTATACCTGGAAAAAAACCAGCTTTACGATTACAGAAATTATTCTCGCTATTAATATTCTCATTTTCAGTATTGCCGCTTTTCGCTTTGGAATTGAAGTGGCTTTGTATTCCATGCTCACTTATTTTACTGCCACAAAAACCGTTGATTATGTGGTGGAAGGATTGGAGGCGTATGTCGGAGTTACCATAATTTCAGGCAAGAGTGAAATCATAAAAGACCGTCTTGTAAATGAGATGGGACGTGGCATTACAATTTATAAAGGTGAAAGAGGATTTCTTCCGGGTAAGTTTGAATTACATGCGGATTGCGATATTATTTTTACCGTAATTACCAGGTTAGAAATCAGGAAATTGAAAAACCTGGTGAGCGAAATTGATCCCCGTTCATTTGTTTTTGCAAGCACAATCAAAGAAGCTTCCGGAGGAATTATTAAAAGGCGGCATATTCATTAAAGACTGATGAGGAAAGCAGCTATTTCTTCTTCTTCTGCTGCTATCCTGATATTGAAAAGAACCGTCCATTTTGTTTCATTCATTAGATAGCCCAAAGGAAAAATTATTCTTTTAAGCTTCGCAAAATGGCATTATTCACCTTGTATAAAAAGACATTATTTTTCCGGTAAACCATCCTTACATTACTGTCTTCATTTTTTTTCATAAGGCTATCCATTTTATTTCCCGAACCAGGATTTAAATTGCGGTTTAATAAATAATATAATGTTCCGGCATTTGTATTTTTTGCAGAATCAACAGAACGGAATTTAAGATTGCCGGTTTTGAAATTTAGAAAAAACCCACTTAGTTCAACAGATAGCTCATCAGAAAAAATAGTAGCGTTGATATTCTTTCCGGAAAATTGTTTTTGTATTACCTCTTTTTGATCCCAATAATAAGGATACAATGGCTTTACAAAATCTGTTACATAATTTGTAAAAAGCAAAGCTGTAAAAAGAATTACGGAACAAGTATAAATAAGTTTTTTATTTCTGATGAAAGAAAAGAGATAATAAGAGAAGAGTAAAATAGTTATGAATAAATACAGGTATTTTGTAGTGCCACCATTGATACTAAATATGACTGCAGTTGCAATAGCGAAAATAAGCAGAAGCCCAATAAATTTTGCCGGTTTTTTAAAATAGGCATAAAGCATTGGGCCGCCAGTAATTGCAGCAAATGGGAAAAGAAACAGGAAATGCCTTGGAGAATGACAAAGAGGTACATAAGAAGAAACTGAAATTGTCATAAAATTTGCGCAGGTCAATAAAATCAAAAAAGAAAAAATATCTGTTTTTTCAATGCCTGTAAATGCAATTTTTTTCCTGTAAATAGCCGATATGATGCCAGGTAAATAAATCACAAAATCTCCATTAAGAAGCATTGCGCGCCACAATTCATAGCCAATGCGCTTTAAAGTAAAAATGAAGGGAAGCTGATCAAAACTACATTCATTAAAATAGCTTTTTCTCAGGAGTACTGAATAGCGATAAAAGAAATCGCCGGTACTTATTTTAAAGTATAAAAGATATAATGATAAAAAAGCAAAGGACAATAGGATTACCATTTTCCAAAAGTGGAAATGCTGTTTTTTTAAAACATCTCTCAGAAAAAGAATAGCAAAGAGCGGCAATGCAATTATGATTGTTTCCTTACAAATTATGGCTAAAAAGAGCGCAAAGGAATACTGGATTCCATACAAAAAAGGTTTATGATTTTTTAATAAATAGGAACGGTAAGAATAATACATCCAGAACACAGCAAGGCACATAGTTGGGTCGGGCAATAACCTGTGTGAATAAAAAATAACACTGCGTGCAAAGAAAAACAAGGCCATTGATAAAAAATAAATACCGGTTTTTTGGTAACGCAAGATTTTGTATAAAAGAATGCCACATAAGGCAAAACTTATTGCAGAAGATAAAGTAGAAGTAAAAGTGTTGATGCCAAATATCCAATAAAAGAAAGCTGTGGAATAAACGGTTGCCCAACGGAGTTGATATTGATCAAAAGCCGGTGAAAAGGATATTCCATTATGAACTATGCCAGCAGCATACCTTGCATAATTTATATCGTCATTTCCATAAAACCCGGCAAACGTAAAAATTACATCAACCAACATCAATAAAATGAAACAGGCAAGGATAATCTTTTTCCGGCGGTTATCAGCCAGTTGCTCTGTTGTTAAAGCAGTCATTCAATGAAATTTATTCAAAACAAATGTAATTAATTGAATAATTAATGGTTTGATCCAAAGTTTATCAAATGTGGTGTTTGATTAGCACTTTTAGATGTGAGGCAGGAAAACAGGTTATTTTATTCTACTATCCTCAACTTTGCATAATTCAACATAATTTTCTTTTCTCCATTGTATTCAAATTTGACAGTAGCTACAGGATTATGCGCCGCACCTTCCATTTTTATCACTTCGCCAAAACCAAATTTCTGATGCTCAATTTTCTGGCCGGTTTGTAAATTACTGGTATCGCTCGGAGCAAAGCCTGGAGAAGGAACATGCTCTTTAATTTTTATGACAGGTGTAGAAACAAGATACGCCTGCTTTTCAGGTTGCGGTTCACGTTTTTGATTGTAAGATGGATATTTCGGTTTATCATAAGCATTCCAATGATTTGTTTGATTGTTACGCATGTTTCCACCTGCGAAAGACTTATCCAAACGTTCATCAGGCAATTCATCTATAAATCTGCTTGGTTCATTTTGGGTAAGATTTCCAAAGCGGTAACGATTGTTTGAATAAGTAAGCCACAACCTGGTTTTTGCACGTGTAATTGCCACATAAAACAATCTTCTTTCTTCTTCCAGTTCTTCGCGGGTATTGATTGCCATTGCATTTGGAAACAAAGTCTCTTCTAATCCACCCACAAAAACTACCGGAAATTCCAACCCCTTTGCAGCATGAATCGTCATTAATTTCACCACATCACTTTGGCCTTTATCATCATCGGCATCGGTTAATAACGTAATTTGCTGCAAATAACTTCCAAGGCTTTTATCCA
>Ga0157370_10007155_pt1 | contig 12169 bp, 9 predicted proteins | sample C35metaG_FD_113463 | JGI IMG/M metagenome (GOLD analysis project Ga0157370, IMG submission 113463) | Corn rhizosphere microbial communities from Kellogg Biological Station, Michigan, USA - C3-5 metaG | ecosystem: Host-associated > Plants > Roots > Rhizosphere > Soil | place: USA: Michigan...
GCGCCGTCCGTTCGAGATCTTCATCAACTCGAAGAACATGGACCACTTCCAGTGGATCGTGGCGCTCACCCGGCTGATGTCCGCCGTCTTCCGCAAGGGCGGCGACGTCACCTTCGTCGTGGAAGAGCTGAAAGCCGTGTTCGACCCCCGCGGCGGCTACTTCAAGGCCGGCGGCGTCTACATGTCCAGCATCGTCGCCGAGATCGGCTCGGTGGTGGCGCAGCACATGAAGAACATCGGGCTGATCCATGATCCGGAGATGGATGCGGCTACGCGGCAGTTGATTGCCGACAAGCGTGCCGCCTACGAGCAGGCCGGGGCAAAAAAAAACTCTGACGTAACTGCGGGAGCGGCTTCGGCTGCGACAGGCTCCAGCGATACCGAATCCTCCGGTTTTCCGCCGGGCGCGACGCTTTGCCAGAAGTGCAATACGCAGGCGCTGGTGCTGATGGATGGGTGTCAGACGTGTTTGAATTGTGGGTATTCGAAGTGCGGATGATTAGCGGCAATTGATGACGATCGAACAAGAGCGGCCGCGATGCCGCTCTTGTTCTTTGAGCAGCATGAAAGTGGTTCTGACTCATTTCATTCGTCACGAGCGATCGGGATGAGCTGCGCGTAGTAACCGATTTCCTCAAAGTTTTTAACCTGGGTCGCAGCATATCAATGGCAAAACCGCAGTTTGTTTCACTCTTCGCCGGTTGCGGCGGCATGGACCTCGGCTTCGTACAAGCGGGGTTTGAGCCAGTGGCCGCCTACGACAATTGGGGCGCAGCGGTCGAGAACTACACAAACAATATTGGCGGGCACGCTGAGGTTTGGGATCTATCAATCGCTCGATTACCTTCCGGGGGGAAAAAATGCGATGTAGTAATCGCTGGTTCACCCTGCCAGGGGTTTTCGACAGCTGGAAAGCGGAAGGTTGACGACCCGAGGAACAAGCTATTAGATGCTGCCATTAAAACATCCATCGATTTGAGCCCAAAAGTTATTGTCCTCGAAAACGTGCTTGGGCTACTGTCTGGTGAGCATCGTGTTTACTGGGATAACGCTTGCAAAAAACTCAGCAAAGCAGGGTACAAGACCCTCACCCAAGTGGTCGATGCACGTGATTGTGGAATTCCCCAAACGCGTCGCCGCGTTATCATGCTTGCTTGGCGAACCAAGAAAGATCCGGAACCCATTGGAACAGTTAGTGACCGGGTAACCCTTGCCTCGGTTCTGAGCAATATCCGTGGTGTTAGCAATCACCATCCCGTTGCACTCCAGAAGGATTCCGACGACTTCCGAATCGCTCAGAAGATCGCACAAGGTCAAAAACTTTGTGATGTGCGAGGCGGCTCAAACGCAGTGCACACTTGGGACATCCCAGAAGTCTTTGGTGAGACGACCACCCGTGAAAAACAGGTGCTGGTTGAGGTGATGCAAATTCGACGTCGCGTCCGGTTCCGTGATTTTGGCGATGCAGACCCCGTAAGTACCAGACTCTTGGTTGAGGCATTGGGTAAGAACGCTGTGCGCGACATCGATAGCCTTGTAGATAAGGGCTTTCTAAAGATGGTAAAAGACCACGTAGATCTGAAGCATGGGTTTAACGGCAAGTATCGCCGTCTGAACGGCAGGGGTGCGTCGTTTACCGTTGACACAAAATTTGGTGACCCCCGTTACTTTCTACATCCTAACCAACATCGTGGCTTCACTGTTCGAGAAGCAGCAAGGATTCAGGGTTTTCCCGACACCTACGTTTTTCATGGGTTTGTGAAAGACCAATACAAAATGATAGGTAATGCTGTGCCTCCTCCGATGGGTAAAGCCATCGCGAGCGCGGTCCGATCAATCTTAGTTTAAGAATGGATTAGCGATGGGCTCAAAGATTGACGAGTGGGAGCTAAACGTCGAGCGTCGAAATAGGGCTATGTACCTACGAGGTTTATATGAAACCATGGCGATCCAACTATATGGGCAGTATGAGCCCACTCGCATGGTTTCACATAGAGTCTCCAGGAAATTCTTGAAGCGCGTAGAGTCGTGGATCGACTGTTTCGATGAGGACGACAATAAATGGGCCGCATTTCGATCACTGGAATATTTGCTTTTTGCGGGGCAAAGTGAATTTGATGAACTTTACCGCCATGCGGCAGAAAATATCATTAAGCCTTGGCTCATCGATATCGATAATATCGACATATTCTCGCCCAATGCTAACAAGCTTATAGATCAGGCCATTGAGCAATGCTGGATATGTCCAGCGACAGATAGTTTGCGTATCAATGGTTTTTTGCATGTGTCCCATATGAGAGGAAAATCGATTAGACCAGATTGGTATAGCCTTTGTGAATTGGGCAGCAGTGAGCGCATTGACGATTTTGTGCAGAAGAACAATGTAAAATATCTCATTATCCTCGAGGACTTTTCAGGTACTGGGAGCCAGCTATCAAAGTCAATCGAATACGCTGCAAGTGTTTTTAAAGGACCGATCCTGGTTGTGCCTCTTATTATCTGTGCTCCTGGCCATAATAAAGTGCAGAGCACGGTTTCGAGTGAAAATTTGCGAAATGTTAAATATGTTCCAGGGTTGGTTATCTCTGAAGATTGTCTCGTGGGAAAGAACGCAATTGATGGTCAGCCAAAGCTGTTCCCTAAGTTGCGAGAAGCAATGAAAGCGGGATATGGGAAAATAAAAAAGGAAAAGGAGTTGAGAGGGAGGGCGTTTGGCTATAAAGGCACGGGATGCCTAGTCGTTCTATATAGCAATTGTCCAAACAATACACCGCCGATTTTCCACTATAAGGGCGAAGTATGGCAACCTCTTTTTCCTAGAAGCGCTCGGGCTTAGCCATGCAGAGGCACGACAATCCATTCCATGATCTATGGCTCACTGAGATTTTAAATCCCACCGAGTTCGTAGATATGTTCAGTCCGCACATTGTGAAGCACGCAGCAGAACTCTTTGGAACAAGCAATGTGGTTGTGCGTGGGACTCAAGGAAGCGGCAAAAGCATGCTGCTCAACTTGCTGAGCACGACGACTCGTATTGCATACGAAAAAAACAATATCGAATATCCAGGTCCGATTAATGGGCAGCCCTTTATGGCTTGTGGAGTCCATCTCATCAGAGATAACGCGCGGATCGTTGCCTCTAGGCTGGACGAAGTTCCGCTAGATAAGCGGAAAAATTGGGCGGCCACAACGTTTGCTGACTATTTAAATTATCTTCTCTGTAAAGATATGCTCGACAATATCTTGTTGCTGGATCGCGAGCAATCCAATAGTGGCTGGTTGAAAAGCAATATTAGTATAAATTTGAATGATAAGACTAGAGAAATATTGGTAGGTAAAATAGTTAATTCGGAGGTGTGGTTTGGCTATTTTGATGAATGTAAAAATCTTGACGAAATCCTAAAAAGGCTTTCATTTAGATTGCAAGCATATCGGAGATACTTCAATTTCAATTGCGACGATTTAGATAAAGAAGTTGAGTCATCGAAGACAAGTATTGGTGAGCCAATGATGGTGCTTTCTGATGCGCTTAGAGAGTCGGGCGTTACTCCAGAAAATACATTATTTTTCCTTCGAATAGATCAGCATGAAGAGCTTTATGCGTTAGAGCACTCTTCTGGATATGGTGAAATATTTCGGCAGGTGATCAATCGTGCAATTGCACTGCGCGAGGGACGTGTCTCCTATCGTATAGGAACTCGTCATTACGCTTGGAGTGATGACGTTGAAGTATGGGGGAGTGGTGCAAAACTCGAAAACATGCGTGATTACGTTACCGTAGACTTAGACGAAATTTATCGACGGCCTGAGACTGGCTCAACGCCTTTTGATGATTTCGCGGAAGATGTCTTTAGTAGAAGGCTTAGAGCAAGCGGTTTTAAAGTGTCTGATGCAGAGGGAAAGGGGGCGCTTGACGCTGTTTTTGGAAAGTCGCTGAGCGCCGACAAGCGAGCACTGCGCTTTGCAAAGAGCGAAACACCTCGACTCTCTTTTGGTAAAGATTGGGATGTCCGATGGAAAATGGAATTGGAAAAGATGTGGCTAGATGGGCGGCCTCTACAAGCCAAGTTGGGTGAAGCTTGGTTGCGCCAAGGGGCTCAACAAAAAAGAGGAGTCCATAGAAACCGCGCTCTTGTTGAAGAATACCCCTGGCTTGGAAGAGGGAAAATTTACTGGGCGAAAGAGCGTAAAGAGGCTGCATTGGTGCAGATGGCTGGCGCCGCGATACAGTCGCTAATCTGGAGTGGCCGAAAGCATATCATTGATCTTGCCGGATTTAATATTTTGTCTTTCATGTCAGTTTGTCGGGCCATATGGGGAGCTTGGTTGCGAAACACTTCCGATGCTGAATTGAAGGTGCTGCAGGGTCTGCCTAGGATCCCTGTGGACTCTCAGATAATCGGGATTGGTGAGGCTAGTAAGGTTTGGTTTGATAAATTGCGAGAAGGTTTGGATGGAGATCGAAGGACAAATTTCATAAATGCGCTCGGCACTTGGTTTTCTCGCTCAATACGAGAAGACAAGGCACTGTCAAATCCCGGACACAATGGTTTTTCATTACTCCTGTCGGAGTTCGAAGCAGGCGGATGGATGATCACGCTAATAAAAAACTCAAGGGATCACGGTGACCTTATAGAGTCAGAACATACCACTAAATCCAATGATCAAAGGCCGCGAAGAAAGTGGTATTTGCACCCGCTACTTTGTCCGTATTTTAGAATTCAGTTTGTTAGAACAAAGGAGCCAATTTACACGAACGTGCATGAGCTGGAAGGCATTTATAAGGGGTCTCAAAAAAAGGGTGATGTCGTAAGGGTTTCCGGGAAAAAGGCCGGCAGGTCGGACATCCAGCGCAATCTTTTCTAAGGATAGACGTAGTGACTCCAGCGAGGCCGTGGGGAACAATTAATTGGCTGTTTCCGAAGTTGTCAGTTGAGACTTGGGAGCTGGTTTCCTGTGCGTCGTTTGAGGAAAGAAGTTCTGCGCTCGCTGAATGGTGTGTGATGCGTGGCGTTGTGCCAGGGGGCGTCCACTTGCTACGCATAGATGATCCTGTTAATCGTTTTACAGACGAGATTGAGCGATTAACGGACGCGCAGGAGAGGCGACTTAAGGGCTTTTTTCCAAAGGCTACGCTGTACCGAGAGGGACTTTTGGCTCAGACCTCTGTTTGGAATTCGATTCTGACTCAAGCGCTGCCGGATGCTGAGTCTGTGATGTTGGATATTAGTACGCTTCCCAAGCGGGTATTTCTTTTTATCGTCAAGCGTCTCTTGGCTAAGAACTCAGTAAAAAATTTGCTTGTTTGCTATGCGAGGGCCGGTTCTTATCCGGAGGGGGCTCTCACTCAAGATTCAAACCCCGTTGAAGCTCTTCCGGGGTATGCTCGTGTGTCGGAAGGGGCCGGGACCTCCTTGGTGGTGGGAGTTGGGTATGTTGCGTTCGACATAAATCAGCTTATTGAGCAAGTACAGGCGGTGAATCTACATTTTATGTTTCCTTTTCCGCCTGGGTCGCCGGCGTTTAGGCGAAACTGGGGACTCATACGTCAATTGACGCCTCAGGCGTCAATACCACTGGAGATTCACCGTATTCACGCGATGGATATGTTCGCGGCCTTGGACTGGTTGAAGCAAATTGGTACCGATGCCAAGGGTGAACTAGATATGGTTGCGTTGGGGCCAAAGCCCCATTCTTTAGCTATGGGGCTAGCGTCATTATCGGTTGGTGAAGCTTCACAGGTCATGTATGCGCAACCAAAGTTGTACCATCCAAGCTATTCGATCGGCTTGGCTAAAGATTCAAATGGTTGTCCTGAGATATATGCGTATTGTTTAAAAAGGCATGGAGTCAGCTATATCTAATGCTCAATGGGAAGGTTTTGAGTGCTTACGAGATCCTCTGGTTTTGAGTAGCACATTGGTTTGGAGTCAAATCCCTGAACTGACGTAGATACGTCGCGCCCCAGAAGGGTCGGGCTCCAGTGGGATTTAACGCGTGTGGTGCGTTTATCAGGCTGCGATGGCGCGGACCGGCGGAGTGACCGGGCCACCTTCTGCATAAGGACTTTCGGCTGAGATGCTCCCAGGTTGGTTGCCTGCAGTTCCGCGCGGACCTTGCACGTGGATTTAAGTATAAGCGGGCCGATTCGCTGCGATCCGGTCGATCACCTATCTGTCAAGCATTCACGGCAAGATGCTGATTGACGAGTTCTGAGCTGCACGGGGGCAAGTAGAGTCCAATAAGCCCACTGCTGTGCTGTTCACGAAGCACACCGCCGCTGGCAAGCTCTACATCGCCGCAGCTGAAGTTGCCGCACCAGTAGGCTCGACAGAGCTGGCTATCCATATCGACATGCTCGTCCATGGCCGTTACGTTCCCGCGGCCTAGCCGTTGCGGATATTAGGGGCCTTGTAGGCTCCTGCGGCGGCTGCGGTGAGCTTCTTTGCGCTCCGCGAAGTGGATTGACCGAAGGTGAGGCGGCGGCTGTCCATGCCTTATCGTTTTCCCTAATCAGGGCTGCAACAGGTCGACGATGTCCACTCCCAAAGCCTGGGCTAGTCGCTCAAGGCCGTCGATGGAGATGTTGGTAACGCAGCGTTCGAGTTGCGAGACATAGGTGCGGTGGAACTGGGCCACCTCAGCCAGTTGCTCTTGGCTCAATCCTTGTGCCGTGCGTAGGCGGCGAATGTTCGCTGCAGCACGAGCACGAGCTTTTGGCAGGGAACGTGGTGAGGACTTTGAAGGCATGCCTCCAGCCTGACCATCTACCGGCTTGCCTTCTACAGATTATAAATCTACTGCTTTTAACTCTACATTCCGGTTGGCCGGAGCGGGCGGTATTGGAGTGTCGCGCCGTGCAAGGCGGGCGGCTGTTGCCTTCAGTAGATGCAATGCATTCCTTTCGCGCTGCGTTGGACCTATCCGCATGCGGTCCTCAGTTGCCCCTCAGGCTAGGCAGCCCTTGTAGCGCGGCATTCCAAATGGCTGCGCTTTCGTTGGGCCGCCAAGGCGTCATTTCTCTACGCCGGGGGTTGAAGCAACTCGACGGTTTCCACTCCCAGAACACGAGCGATCCGATCAAGGCCATCGATAGAGATATTGGCCTTGCAGCGTTCGAGTTGCGACACGTATGTGCGATGGAACTCCGCCAGTTCACCGAGCTTCTCTTGGGTCAGATTCATGGCCTCGCGTCGACTACGAACGTTCGCCGCGATGTAGGAGCGGCTGCTTGATGGGGGCGATTGCAATGACTTGGAGGGCATGAGGCCAAGCCTCTGCCTCTACTGTCTTGCAATCTACAGAATATAACTCTACTGTTTATATACTACATAGCGTTGTGGCAGTGAACTGCGGCCGCCAGCTGCACTCGCCGCATACGTAAGCCACGCGCGGCAGATCTAGCCCGGCGACCTTGCCAACTCCGGGATACGACCGGACTGACAGTTCGAAAGGGCCAACCAAGGGGAGGAACGCAGCATGAAGCCAAGCACGCTACGCAACGCCATTTCCATCGCCTTGCTCGTGGCCGCCATCGGCACCAGCGAGCGGGCCATGGCCCAGGACACCACGACAGACACGGCCACGCAGGGCAGGGCGCCGGTGACCAAGGCGCCCGCCAAGACGCCACCGAAAAAATCGACCGACAAGTCCGCCGCGCCAGTGGCCACCAACCTGCAGACCGTGACCGTCACCGGCACACGCATCCGCGGCGGCACCACGCCATCACCCGTCATCACCATCGGCAGCGAACAGATCCAGCAGGAAGGCTTCACCGACCTCGGCGAGGTGATCCGCAGCGTTCCGCAGAATTTCTCCGGTGGGCAGAACCCGGGGGTGACACGGGGAGCAATCCAGGGGAGCCCCGACAATCAAAACGTCACCGGCGGCTCGGGCATGAACTTACGCGGGCTGGGGCCGGACGCGACCTTGACCTTGCTCAATGGTCGTCGCATGTCCTACGGCGGCTTTTCCCAGGCCGTGGATATCAGCGCCATTCCCGTGGAGGCGCTGGAGCGTTTGGAGATCGTGCCAGATGGCGCCTCGGCGATTTACGGTTCGGATGCGGTGGGCGGCGTGGCCAATGTGATCCTCAAGCGCGACTTCGATGGAGTGACCGTCGGCGCGCGCTATGGAGGCGCCACCGAAGGCGGACAGGTCTCTCGTGGGTACACGGCTACCGCCGGCACCACCTGGGCTACCGGAGGTTTGATCGTGGCAGGCGAGAAAACCTCCAACGATCCTATCTATTCCTATCAGCGCAACTACACCCAGTCGATGTACAGACCCTCGACGCTGTGGCAGGGCAACGATCTTCGCGGCGGCTTGTTCAGCCTGCATCAGTCGCTGGGAGATGCCGTCGAACTGCATCTGGACGCGTTCAGGAACGAGCGGGACAGCATGACAACGCAAGCTTATGCCAGCGCTTACTACCCCAGCAGGACAAGGAGCAATGTCACCTTGGTGGCTCCCAGCCTCGAAATATGGCTGGCAGGCGACTGGACGCTTACGTTGGGCGGCGATGTAGGAAAAGACGAGACTTCATCAACGCAGTTAGCGGTGAACACGAACGGGGCCGTCACCGGTCGCAATGTCAGCGCGTTCATGAACAAGCTCTCGGCTTACGAGATAGGTGCGGAAGGGCCGTTGTTTGCACTGCCCGGCGGCGCAGCAAGGCTGGCCACGGGTGCAGGCTACCGATACAACGATTTTCGGTACCCGAGCGGCAACACGGTCTACGCCGACGGCGACGAAAGCAGCCGTTTTGCCTATGCCGAGCTGAGCCTGCCGCTGGTCGGGTCCGAGCAGGGCATCAGTGGAATCGAGCGAATTGAATTCACAGGCGCGGTCCGCACCGAAGATGGCGATTACGGAAGGGTGACCACGCCCAAGCTCGGGGTGGTCTACTCGCCCAGCGCCGACTTCTCGTTGAAGACCTCCTGGGGAAAGTCGTTCAAGGCGCCTACGCTCGTGCAACGTCATTACACCCAGTTCGCCGTCTACTACCCGGCGGCAACGTTGGGGCGTGCCGGTTACCCCGCGGATGCCACGGCGCTATGGCTGTCGGGTGGAAATGCGGATCTGCGTCCGGAGCGGGCACGGACATGGAGTGCCTCGCTGGCATTCCATCCGGAGGCGTTGTCGAACCTTGAGACCGAGCTGACATGGTTTGACATCGACTACACCGCGCGGGTGGTGCAGCCCATCACTACAGCCAATCAGGATGTGCTCGGCAATCCGATCTACGCGGACTTTGTCGATTACGATCCTGCCGAGGCGGCTCAGGCTGCGGCGCTTGCACACGTCAGCAATAGCAACTTCATCAATGCCGTCGGGACACCTTACGACGCCAGCAAGGTCGTGGCGATCGTCGACAGCCGATATGTCAACGCATCGCGGCAACGGATCAAAGGTTTCGACCTGTCGGGCTCGTATCGATTCGACGTGGGCTCAGGGCGGTTGATTATTCGTGGTTCCACCAGTTGGCTGGACAGTACCCAGGCTCTGACGGCGGACCAGAACGCTTACGCACTGGCCGGCACATTGTTCAATCCGGCCAGGATCAACAGCCGGATCGGCGCGGTCTGGCAGCAGGGCGGCTTCACCGCTTCTCTGTTCGGAAACTACAAGAGCGGGGTGACCGACACCGCCGTTGGCAGCAAGGGTGCTTCGTTCACCACGTTCGACGCCGCGCTGCGCTACGACACCGGTACTCGCGATGACGCATGGTCGAACTTGGCATTGGAGTTGTCGGTACAGAATCTGCTCGATCGTGCGCCGCCGTTGTACGCGGTCACCTCTCTGACCTATACGCCTTACGACTCGACCAACTATTCGGCGGTCGGCCGGTTCGTGAACCTTTCCTTGTCCAAGCACTGGTGACGGCGATGAAGGTGTTGCCGGTTCTTGCGCTCATCCTTGGGCTCTCGCATGTCGCCTATGCCCAAGCTATTGGACCTCGCGACCTGTTGGAGGTAGCCGACTTCAGTGCTCCCGTCGTATCCCCAAACGGAAAGCTGGTGGCGTTCCGGGTCGAGCAGGCTTCGATCGAACGCAACACCTACGATGCGTTCTGGTATGTGCAGGACGTCGACGGGGTGTCGCTTCCCCACCGGATCGCGGACGGTGGTGTGGTCCTGCGCGACTTTGTAGGCGAGTCACTGCCAGCTACTGTTGTTTGGTCTCCTGACAATCGCTGGATCTACTACCGCGCTTTGGTCGACGGAAAGATCGACATATGGCGCGCGGCAGTGGACGGTTCGGTCACGGAACCCATGGCGCGTGATGCGGCGGACGTGCGCGACTTTGCATTGGGCAAAGGAGGCCGTGTCCTCAGGTATAGCGTCGGTGCGACCCGCGAAGAGGTGCGGGAAGCAGAGCAGGCCGAGTATGACGAGGGCATCCATATCGACGCCACCGTGCCGATCGGCCAGGAGCTGTTTCGGTCCAGCTACGTCGGCGGACGCATGGCGACGCAGCGCTTCAGCGGCAAGGATTGGTCGGACCGTTATGGCCCATTGCTGGCCGATGCACCGGATCGCTGGACAGAGATCGACCTCCGCACGGGTACGAGACAAGTAATCGAGGGCTCGGCTGTGCCCGCGGTGCCGCCGTTGGCTCCAGGCAAGGCAGGCGTCGATGGCGGCCCCTGGAAGTCCGTTCGCGATTCGCATGGGGACAGAGTGGCTTGGCTGACACGTGTTGGCGACGGCAAAGGACAGATGTTTCGGCCCGACGTCTTGTTGTCGGCGCTTCCCGATGGACACGCTCGCAAGGCCGTCGAGTGCAAGTCGAAGTTGTGCACGGCGAAAGCCATCACTGAGATTCAGTGGCGTCCGAGCCATGACGAGGTGCTGTTCACCGTTACCGATCCCCGCCTGGGTCTGGCGCAGTCGATCCTTGGGTGGAACGTAGGGACCGGAAAGGTGCGTTTGGTCATGAAGACCAACGGGTCGATCGACGGGGGTGGCAGTCCGGCATCGAACTGCGGCCTCTCGTCCGAGGCAATGGTGTGCGTGACGGCAGAAGCCGATCAGCCGCCGCGGCTGGAGAGGATCGATCTGGAAAATGGGGACCGCCGTGTCCTGTTCGATCCCAATGCGGCGCTCGCAAGGGATATGGCCAAGGTTCCTGTGCGTCTGTTGCGATGGCAGGACAAACAGGGGCGATGGTTCACGGGCCAGTTCTATCCGGCGCGAGGCAGCCGTGATGGGCCAGTGCCATTGTTCGTCACTTACTACAGCTGTCCTGGTTTTGTACGGGGTGGGGTGGGGGACGAGTGGCCGCTTGTCTCCATGGCCCAGGCTGGCATTTCGGCGCTGTGTATCAACCGGCCTCCCGATTACACGATGGACGCGGTTGCACGATACGGAGAGGGGCTGGCCGCGGTAGAAAGCGCGATCGATATGCTGTCTAGGGAGGGCGAGGTCGACCGTGCGCGAGTAGGCATGGGCGGATTGAGCCTCGGCGCGGAGGTGACGTTGTGGACGGCCATGAAGTCCAATGCATTGGCCGCCGCATCGGTCGCCACCCCGATGGCGTCGCCTCTTTACTACCTGATGAGAAGCATGAAGGGCGAAAAAGCTTTCACCAAAGGCCTGCGTGCCATGTGGGGGCTGGGTTCGCCAAGCGAGACACCTGAGCGCTGGAAGGTGCTGTCGCCGGTATTCAACCTGGACAACATCCGCGCGCCGATCCTGATGCAGACTCCCGAACAGGAGTACGTGTACGGTTTGGATTACGAGATTCCGCTAATTCGCGAGCACCGCGCGGACCTCTACGTGTTTCCGAACGAGCCGCACCAGAAGTTCCAACCGAAGCACAAGCTCGCCGTGTACGAAAGGAACCTCGACTGGTTCCGGTTCTGGCTGCAGGGTTACGAGGATCCGGCACCGTCGAAGGTGGCGCAGTACATGCGCTGGCGTGCCATGCGGGAGCGTATCAAGTAGAAGCCGATCGGCCATCGGCCCTCGAAGCTGCCGACTTGGCATGATTCCTTACCCAATTCTCGATCATGCACAGGTCGAAGATACGCATGAACGAACGGTCGCGGGCTGGCGGTGAACTTTTCAGAAAAAAATCCACTTTGTGCGGATCCAACAGGCCGCGGGAGCAGAGATGGCCGTCCAGCAGAAAGCGACCGATCGCTTCCTTGTTCTTGCGGTACACC
>Ga0157370_10007156_pt1 | contig 12169 bp, 11 predicted proteins | sample C35metaG_FD_113463 | JGI IMG/M metagenome (GOLD analysis project Ga0157370, IMG submission 113463) | Corn rhizosphere microbial communities from Kellogg Biological Station, Michigan, USA - C3-5 metaG | ecosystem: Host-associated > Plants > Roots > Rhizosphere > Soil | place: USA: Michigan...
AGGCGGTAGTGGTGCTCCACTGCGCCGCGGCGCGGGGTGGTCTTGACGAGCTTGATCAGGTCGAAGCGAGCGAGCTGGCGCATGTGGTAGCTGACCCGGTTCACCGGCAGTCCGAGCGCGGTGGCGATCTCCACCGGGCTCCCGTCCTTCTCCTCCAGCAGGCGCAGGATCTGCACGCGCAGCGGGTGGGACAGGGCCTTGACCGTCTCGGTGTCGGTGATGTCGGCAAACGGTTTCAATCGCGCTCCTTCGCGCTCGCTTGGGCGAGTGTTTCTTGTACGGAACCCCTTTGGGGCCGGCCGGCGGAGGGGCCTACCGGTCGGCCCGGTTGCGCCAGTGTAAGCGGACTAACGCGAATGCGCCTGCGCGGCGCGGGCGATCAGATCGACGCAGGCGTCCGGGCCGATAGCGGGCGAATCGATGATCAGGTGGAAGATCGATGTGTCGCGCGGGTCGGCGCCGTAGAAGTGCTTGACGTACAGATCGCGGGCGCGATCGGTCTGCCTCATCCGCTGCTTGGCGGTGTCGAGGTCCACGCCCTGGATGCGCATCGCCTGTTCGAGCCGGGCGTCCTCCGGGCCGTCGAGCCGCACGCGCAGCACGTCCGAGCGGTCGCGCAGCACGAGCGCGCAGGCACGGCCCAGGATCACGCCCCTGCCTGCCTCGGCGTGCTCGCAGATCACGCGCTCGGTTGCCTGGCGGTATACGTCGCCGCCCATCATCGCGCTGGCGGCGTCCCCGCTCACGTAGGCGCCCGACAGCGCGGCGAAGTGCGCGAGCATCCGGTCGATCAGGCCGCCCACGTTCTCGTCGCGCTCGAGCGCATGGTCGAGCGGCACCTCCAGCTGCTCAGCAACGCCGGTGGGGATCGCGCGGTCCACGAACGGCACGTCCAGCCGCTCCGCCAGCCTCGGACCGACCACGCTGCCGCCTGCCCCGTAGGAGGCCGAGAGGGCGATGAGGGTCATCGGCTAGTCGTTACCCGTTTGCGGACGGACGGACTCGGCGCCCATCCGGGAGAGCGCCTGGCTGAGGCGCTTCCAGCACTCCTCGCTGGGCAGCGTACCGACGATCGCGCCGCCCGAACCGGCCGAGTTGGCGGACGCTCCAGTGGCGCGCGCGGTCTCGACCATGCGCGCGGTCAGCGGGTCCACGCTCATGATCTTCAGGCGCTCGTCGAACGAGGCGTCCATGCAGCGGGCGAAGGTGGCGTGGTCCTCCGTCAGCAGCGCGTCACGTGCTCTCGCCGCGTGGTCCGCCAGCCGCGCCATCACTGCGATCACCTCGACCTCGCCGCGCTCGTGGCGTTCGCGAAGCTCGCCGTGCGCCACGCCGGACGGCGCCGCGGCGTCGGGGTGCCAGGCCACGAAGAGGTCGGGAAGAAGTTGTGGATCGAGCTCCTCGTACACGGGATGCCCGCCGAAGTCCATGGCCACGAGCGCCTCACGCGCCTGCACCATGCGGTCCTGGAGGCCGGCGGCGATGCCGAGATCCTCCGACTCAACCGCGAGGGCGAGCCCTGCCAGCTCCTCCTGCTCGAGCTCGACGCCATGCAGGTCACAGAGGGCGCGGGCGCACGCGATCACAATCGCGCTTGACCCCGCGAGCCCCACCTCGCGCGGCACGTTGGTCTGGCAGGTGAGGACGACCGGGTCGAACTTGCCGATGTGAGTGCGGAAGCGACCGAGCGTGGCGTGCATCAGCTCGGCGCCGCCGGGTCCCGGGGGCGCGAGCTCGTCCTCGCCGCTGGCGCTCGGCGTCGCGGTGGCGGTGGCGGCGAAGTCGCGCACGACAACCGCGAGCGTGCGACCGCCGTAGCCGTCCGACGGGTTGCCCGCCAGCGCCACGCGCGCGAATGCTCGCCCTGTGCCGGTCCGCTCCATGGGCGGAGGAGGATGGCATTTCGTCCACCAACGGTGCCCCAGCTGGGGTAGCGGGCCCCGGAAGTCGATCTGTAACGCGTGTATACGTCGTCAGTTGCAGGGATGAACGTGGCGGGCCTGATTCAGTCGGCCGCCGCGGACAACATCGCGAACATCGACACCCAGGGATATGAGCCATGGCAGTTGAACGGCTCCGGCGTTAAGACGCAGCCCGGCACGGTGGACATGGCCGACGACATGGTCGGCCTCATGACGAGCTCGGTGGCCTACAAGGCCAACGCGCGGGCGATCGAGATCGGCGCGCAGACCGAGAGCAGTTTGTTCGACCGCCGGGTCTAGCCCGCGGTCGTCACGGCGTCAGGCTTCGCTCGCTTCGCGAGGCGCTGGCGCTCGCCCGCGCCGAGGGCGAGCTTGCGCAGTCGCACGGCCTCGGGCGTCACCTCCACGCACTCGTCCTCGCGGATGAAGTCGAGCGCCTGGTCGAGCGAAAGCTTGTGGTGGGGCGCGAGCCGCACCAGCTCGTCGGCCGTCGACGAGCGCATGTTTGTGAGCTTCTTCTCGCGCACGGCGTTCACGTCGAGGTCCTCGGCGCGTGAGTTCTCGCCCACGATCATCCCCTCGTACACCTCCTCGCCGGGACCGAGGAACAGCTGCCCGCGGTCCGACAGCTTGAGCAGCGCGAACTGCGAGGTGGCCCCGCGACGGTCCGCCACGAGCGAGCCGGTGGGGCGCGTCTTGATCTCCCCGTGCCACGGCTCGTAGCTCTCGAACACCGAGTGCAGGATGCCGGTGCCGCGCGTCTCGGTGAGGAACTCGGTGCGGAAGCCGATCAGCCCGCGGGCGGGAATCAGGTACTCGAGCCGCACCCAGCCCGTGCCGTGGTTGACCATCTGGTCCATCCGGCCCTTGCGCAGCGCGAGCAGCTGCGTGGTTACGCCCAGGAAGTCCTCGGGGATGTCGATCGCAAGGCGCTCGACGGGCTCGTGAAGGCGGCCGTCGACCTCGCGCGTGAGCACCTGCGGCTTGCCCACGGTCAGCTCGAAGCCCTCGCGCCGCAGCGTCTCCACCAGCACCGCGAGCTGCAGCTCGCCGCGGCCCTGCACCTCCCACGTGTCCGGGCGGTCGGTGGTGTTCACGCGGATCGACACGTTGCCCACCAGTTCCTGGTCGAGGCGCGACTTGAGCAGCCGCGCGGTGAGCTTGTCGCCCGACTGTCCGGCGAGCGGCGACGTGTTGATGCCGATCGTCATGGCCAGGGCCGGCTCGTCCACCGTGACCGGCGGGAGCGGCTGCGGGTTGGCGGGGTCGGCGATCGTGTCGCCGATCATCACGTCGGGTAGTCCGGCGATGGCGATGATCTCGCCCGGCCCTGCCTCGTCGGCGTCCACGCGCTCCATTCCGTCGGTCACGTACAGCTCGGTCACGCGCACCTGCTCGATCTGGCCGTCGCGGCGGCACCAGGCCACCATCTGGCCGCGCCGGATCGTGCCCTCGTGCACGCGGCAGAGCGCGAGCCGGCCCACGTACGGCGACGCGTCCAGGTTGGTCACGAGCGCCTGCAGCGCGGCGCCCTCGCCGTACATCGGCGGCGGCACGGTCTCGAGGATCAGGTCGAACAGCGGGCGCAGGTCGTGGCCCTCGGCGCCCTCCTCGGTGTCGGCCCAGCCGGCCTTGGCGTTCGTGTAGATGATCGGGAACTCGATCTGGTCCTCGCTCGCGTCGAGATCGATGAACAGCTCGTAGACCTCGTCCACGACCTCCTTGATCCGCGCGTCCGGGCGGTCGACCTTGTTCACCACGAGGATCACTGGCAGCTGCTGCTCCAGCGCCTTGCGCAGCACGAAGCGCGTCTGCGGCAGCGGCCCCTCCGACGCATCCACGAGCAGCAGCACGCCGTCCACCATTGTCAGTCCGCGCTCCACCTCGCCGCCGAAGTCCGCGTGGCCAGGCGTGTCCACGATGTTGATCTTCACCTCGCCGTAGCGGACGGCCGCGTTCTTGGCGAGGATCGTGATGCCGCGCTCGCGCTCCTGGTCCATCGTGTCCATCACGCGCTCGGACACCGCCTGGTGCGCCGCGAACACGCCGGACTGCTTCAGCATCGCGTCGACCAGGGTCGTCTTCCCGTGGTCCACGTGGGCGATGATCGCGATATTTCGCAGGTCCTCCCGAACAGGCACGAAAGAGACAGTAGAGGTCCCGCCGCACCGCCCCTTATCGGACGGCCGTTTCTGCCGACTACATTCGTAAAGGACGGCGGTCACAGCCCTCACGGACCGCCGCACATCGCCGCCGACGGGCGGCCTGCCAGGAGGCATTACGCATGACTGTTGATCTTGGATGCAACGTGAGCTTTCGCGATGTCAAGCAGGGCTCCGAGGAGAGCTTCCGGCTCGTCCCGACGGGACAGAGCGACGTGGCGCACCGTATGCTCGCCGCCGACTCGCCGGTTGGACGCGCTCTGATCGGGCACGAGCCGGGTGACACCGTGGAGGTGCATGCGCCCACGGGCATCCGGCGGTTGCTGATCACTGACGTTGGGGCATAGCCCATAGCCCATAGCCCATAGCCCATAGGGCATAGCCCATAGGTCATAGGGCTTTGCTCAGTTGGCCGGCAAGATCGCCGCGCCTGCTCACTTTCACCGCCTTCAGCCCTAGCCACGCTGCCAGCTCGTGAAGCTCTGCTGCCAGCTCGGCTGGGGTTTCCAGCGGGGCGTCCTCCTCTCCATGTGCCGCCAGCACGCGCAGCACTCCGGCCTGGCGGTCTGACTTCAGATCCACGCGCGCGACCAGGCGGTCGTTCAGCAGGAAAGGCAGCACGTAGTAGCCGTGCACGCGCTTGGGCGCGGGCACGTAGATCTCCAGGCGGTAATGGAAGCCGAACAGGTTCTCGGTGCGCCAGCGCTCGAACACGAGCGAGTCGAACGGCGAGACGAGTGCCCGCGCGCGCACACGGCGCGGGCGCCGGGCGTCCCTGTGCAGGTAGGCGGGGCGCTTCCAGCCCTCGATCGCAACCGGGATCAGCTCGCCCGCTTCAACGAGATCCGCGATCGCGGGCCGCGCCTCCTGCGGGCGCAGGCGGAAGTAGTCGCGCAGGCACTGCTCGCTGCCCACGCCGTGGGCGCGAGCCGCGATGCGGATCAGCTCGCGCCGCGCGTCCTCCGGATCCGGGTCGGGCGCGCTCGCGATCGCCGGCGGCAGCACGCGCTCGGGCAGGTCGTAGCGGCGCTCGAATTGCTGAGTGCGCCCGGCGGACGTGACCTGCCCGGACCAGAACAGGTACTCGAGCGCGCGCTTCGTGTACGACCAGTTCCAGCCCCACTCCGCGCGGTCCACGGCGGGCACGTCGTGCTTGAGCTCCTCGTCGAGACGCGCCGCGGTGAGCGGTCCGCGCCGCGCCACCTCGTCGCGCACCGCGGCCACGAGCTCCGGATGGTCGCGGGCCACGCGGCGCATGCCGCCCCAGGCGTCGTCGTCCGCCATGGCCATGCGCCAGCGCAGGAGCCGGTGCGTGGCCGGCGGGATGAAGGACGCCTCGTGTGCCCAGTACTCCACGAGCCGGCGCGGCTTGCGCCCGGACGCGCGGTCGAGCAGGCCCAGGTCGTAGTTGCCGAGCCGGCTGAACAGCGGCATGAAGTGGCTGCGCGTGAACACGTTCACGGAGTCGATCTGGATCAACCCGATCGTGTCGATCACGCGCTGGAGCTGGCGCATGGTCACGCGGCCGCGGGGCCGAGGCTCGGCCAGCCCCTGGGCCGCCACGGCTATCCGGCGCGCCTGAGCGAGTGAGAGCGTCTCGGCCACGCGAGCATGATGCCCGCGCGGCGAGACGTTTCGGTCAGTGGCCGGTTGCCGAGAAGTGCACGCGGTCGGCCGGCAGGTCGTTGAAGATGCGCGGCTCGTACGGGCAGCTCTGCATCAGCCGGCCGAACTCCTCGTAGTGCGTGACGTCGATCGCGCCGGCGGGCTTGACCCTGCCCACGTGGTTCGAGCTCCGCCCGGCGCACCGGCCCGGGCACTTGGGCGCGTGGCAGATGCCCATGCACAGGCTCTCCGAGTAGGCCGGGTCGCGCCAGCCGCTCGAGAGCGTGCCCTGCCAGCCGTGCTCGCGGGCCCAGTCCAGGTAGGGCTTCATCCAGGCCGCCACCGGCTTGCCGTCGAACGTGGCCACGCCCGCGCGCGGCGCGGCGATGCGCTTGGCGTTCTTGGCCTGCTTGCGCCTGCGCGTGCGCGCGCGCGTGAGCATCGCCGGGTTGGAGTAGCGCGGCGAACCCGGGCGGCGGAGCCGCCGCACGAACTCGGCGTCCACCCGGGTGGAGCGGCCCTTGGTCTTGCCGTAGCCCAGGTAGTACTTCACGAGCTTGATGCGCTTCTTGGTCTCCGTGCCCTTCTTGCCGTCGACCACGAGCGGCGTCATCCCCTTCAGGTGCTCGCGCGTGAACTTGTTGAGCACCTTCTGCAGGTTGCGCACGCCGATCTTGACGGGCACCTCGGGGTGCTTGACCGGGGTGGGCTTCGCGATCGGCACCGGCCCCGGCTTCGGCTTCGGCTTGGGCGCCGGCGTCGGACCCACGACCGGCTTGGCGTGATGGGGCAGCTTGGCGATCTCCTTCTCGACCACCACGAAGCGGCCGATCAGGACATCGCGCGAGTGGCCCGTCATCGCGTCGAGCCGGTCGATGCGCCCCAGCAGCTCCGCCTCTGGCAGGTCCTCGGCCCGGAGCGGCTTGTGCTCGGCGGGCGGTGGAATGTCCGCCCCGTCGTGCACGGGCGGCGGCCGGTAGTAGGGAGCCGCGGACGAGCTACCGGGCTCGGACGTGGTCTGCGCCACGGCCACCGCGGTGGGCGCGGGCGCCGCCTCGGCTCCGTTGGTGGGAGCGGGATGAGGCGGCGCGCCGTGCTGCTGGTACTCCACCAGCGTCTCCACCTCGTGTTCGATCCGCTCGAGGATCTGTGCCACGTCGGCCAGGTCGACGGCCTGCTCCCGTGCCCGGTGGAGCGCATGGCCGCGCCGCGTCCCGAGCGCGACGAGCTCCTGCCACGCCTTGTCGGTCTCGGCCTCTAGCCGGCGAACCCGCTTGACGAGCGCGACGAACTGGGTCGCTCCGTTCGCTGGCGCCGGCGCGGGCGCCGGGGTCGGCTTGGTACGACCGCGTGCGCGCCTGGCCTGCTCGTACCGCACCGAGCGGTCGAGCATCCGGGCGCTGTCCCGCCCGAACACACCGTCCTTGTCCAGGTGGTGCTCCGCCTGGAACGCCTTCAGCGCGCGCACGGCCTCGGCGTCGAAGCGGCTCCGCTCGCCGTCGAGATACGGCCTGCCCGTGGCCTTGGAGCGCACGTACGACAGCCGCCGCGTGACCTTCTGCACGGCCTTGCCGTGGTCGCCTCGCCGCACGATCCCGGACGCGCTGCTCACGTGGATCGGCGCGCCGCCGTGGTGGACGCCAGGCGGGCTGGCCAGGCATTCCAGGTCGGCCACGTTGATGTCCACGTCGAGCCCGAGCACCCGGCAGGGGTGTCCGCCGTACGCGCCCGCGTACTGCCAGGCGCGCTGGCCCTGGCCGGGCCAGAAGCCGGCGGGCACCTTCGGCGCCGCGCGCGGGTCGTGCCGGACCACTCCATGGCTGATCCAGCTCGCGACCCAGACGAACTCGGCCGGCACCTGGCCGTGCATCGCGCGCAGCGGCGCCGGGTTGGCGTAGACGCCTGGTCGTACGCCGGCCGCCGCCACTCCCTCACACCAGGCGCGGGCGTACTCGACCGTGCCCTGTGGGGAGGTATCGAAGGTGTGCTGCTCCACGTCCAGGCAGAGCGGGTAGTTGCCCCCGTAGCCGAAGCGCGCGGCGAGCTGCAGCGCCTGCCGCGCGTCGATCTGGCCCTGGGCGCGGGTGAGCGGACCGCCCCACTGGCGCCCCGCGTAGGTGAGCATGAAGCGGTCGATGCCGTGGCTCACGTAGTCGCTCACGAGCTCGGGCGTCCAGCCGCTGGCGCGCGACGTCGGCCCGCCGATGTACACGCACCACCAGCGCCCGCCGATCGAGTCGAGCATGCGCTTGGCGGTGGCGGCGTCGGGCGCTGCAGCGCGGTCGAGGCCCTGCGCTATGGGTGACATGCTCAGCTCTCGATCGTGGCCAGCTCGCCGTCGTCGGCGAGCAGCGCGTCGAGGTCGTCGTCTTCGAGGTCGTCCTCGCCGAACTGGTCGAGCTCGGCCAGGGCATCGAAGTCGTCGTCGCCGCCGTCGAACTCGGGCGCGGCGGCTGTTGCCGCGAGCGCGGGGGCGCCGCCGCCGCCCGCGAGCCCGGTCTCGACCGCCTGCTCGGCGGCGGCCTGGCGCGCCTCGTGCTTCTGCCAGCCGTGCAGCCACTGCGCGGCGGGCGCCAGGGCGATCAGCGCCCCCGCGATGAAGACCTTTTGGATGTCGTCCTGCGATACGTCGACACCCGGGGCGTACTTGGCGATCGCGCTTGCTGCCCAGCCTGCGGCCGGCGCGAAGACGAGTGGCGTGAGCAATACCACGAGCCGGTTGAGGGTCATCGGGGCCTCCTCGAGTCCGGAGATATGTGTGCGGAGCGGCGTGGGCTAGTTGCGATCGACACTACGCCCGCTCGCATGCGCCGGTCAAGTGCGGCTGGCACTACTTCCGCGCAACCCGATCAGGGTTTGCACAGGTCCCCGTGCGGGCACTCGGTGAACATGAACACAGCGATCGTTCTTCCGCTCACGGTGGTGTTCGGGATCGTCGCCGTCCTCGGCTTCGTGTGGGGCGCGCCGATCTTCGGCATCCCGTTCCTGATCCTGGCGCTGATCGCCGGCGGCCTCTGGATGTTCGCCGCGAGGGCCAAGCGCGCCACCGACATCCACACCGAGATCGATGACGCAAAGGCTCAGAAGACTGACTTCACCGCGCGCGATCAGGAGACGCTGACGCGCTAGCCAAAGCGGTGTAGGCCGTGGCACGCCGGGTAGACGGCGTGCCATGACGAACGACAGCCTTGACACCCAGCTCGAGAAGTACCTGAGCGACGCCTACTCGATCGAGAAGCAGGCGCTCGTCCAGATGAAGATGGCGCCCGGCATCGCGGGCGACCCGAAGCTTGCGAAGCTCTTCGAGGACCACCTCCACGAGACCGAGGGCCACGAGCACACTGTCGGCGAGCGCCTCGAGGCGCACGGCGGCAGCCCGTCCACCGTGAAGAACCTGGTGATGGAGGCGGGCGGCGTGGGCTTCGCGCTGTTCGCCAAATTCCAGCCGGACACTCCCGGCAAGCTCGTCGCCCACGCGCACTCCTACGAGGCGCTGGAGGAGGCGAGCTACGAGCTGCTCGCCCAGGTGGCGGAGCGTGCCGGCGACCAGGAGACGGTTGAGGCCGCGCGCCGCATCCGCGACGAGGAGCGCGCGATGAAGGAGCGCCTGGCCGCGAACTTCGAGGTCGCCGCCAAGGCGGCGCTGCGCGAGCTCGAGCCGGACGACATGGACGAGCAGCTCCTCAAGTACCTGGCCGACGCTCACGCCCTCGAGAAGCAGGCCATCAACCTCCTCGAGCGCGGCCCGGCGATCGCCGGCACCAGCGCACTCGGCCGGCTGTTCGAGGAGCACCTCGAGGAGACGCGCCAGCACGAGCACCTCGTGGAGCAGCTCATCACCGAGAAGGGCGGCCGTACCAACGCGATCAAGGACGCGGCCCTCGGCCTCGGCGGGCTCAACTGGGGCGGCTTCTTCGCGGCGCATCCGGACACGCCCGGCAAGCTCGCCGCGTTCGCCTACGCCTTCGAGCACCTCGAGATAGCGGCCTACGAGCTGCTCAAGGTCGTGGCCACGGAGGCCGCCGACGGACACGCGATCCAGCTCGCCGAGCAGATCATCACCCAGGAGCGCGCGGCGGCGGCGAAGATCGCCGAGCAGTTCCCGGAGGCGGCCGACGCCTCGCTCGAGGCCCAGGGCGTGACGGTCTGACCCGATGAAGCTCGGCCTGTTCCTCTCGAGCGAGGAGTGGGGCCCGGTCGACCTCGTGCGCCAGGCGCAGCGCGGGGAGGAGGCTGGCTTCCACGCGCTCTGGATCTCCGACCACTACCACCCGTGGATCGACGAGCAGGGTCACAGCCCGTTCGTGTGGGGCACGATCGGCGCGATCGCGCAGGCCACGAACATGCGTGTGACCACCGGCGTGACGTGCCCCACCGTGCGCATCCACCCCGCGGTGATCGCGCACGCCGCGGCCACGGCCTCGATTCTGCTCGAGGGCCGCTTCCAGCTGGGAGTGGGCAGCGGCGAGGCGCTGAACGAGCACATCCTGGGCGACCGCTGGCCGCCCGCCGAGACGCGGCTCGAGATGCTCGAGGAGGCCGTGGAGGTGATCCGCACCCTGTGGCAGGGCGGCAACCAGGACCACCGCGGCAAGCACTATCTCGTGGAGAACGCGCGCATTTACGACCTGCCGGACGAGCCGCCGGAGATCCTCGTGTCGGGCTTCGGCCCGCTGGCCACGAAGCTGGCGGCCAGGATCGGCGACGGCTACTGCACCACCGCGCCCGACGAGCTGATCGAGCTGTACCGCAGCGAGGGCGGCAAGGGCCCGGTGCAGGCCGGGACCAAGGTCTGCTTCGACAGCGACGAGGCGAAGGCGCGCGAGACCGCCTACCGGCTGTGGCCCAACGAGCACCTCCCGGGCGAGCTCGCGCAGGTGCTGCCCACGCCCGCGCACTTCGAGCAGGCGAGCGAGCTCGTGACCGAGGACATGGTGGCCGACACGGTGCCCTGCGGGCCGGACCTGGACCGCCACATGGAGGCCCTCCAGGAGTACGCGGATGCCGGCGTGGACGAGCTGTTCGTGCAGCAGATCGGACCGAACCAGGACGAGTTCTTCGACACCTGGGCGAAGGAGGTCCTGCCCCACTTCTCCTAGTCCGCATAAGAACGTGTTCACGCTTACCGCAGACCTGTACGGGTAAGCGCCTTCCCAGACCGCCCACGGAAAGGAAGAAGATGAGCCAGAAGGTCTCGGAGTTCGTATTGAACCGCCTCAACGAGTGGGGCGTGGACAAGATCTACGGATATCCGGGCGATGGGATCAACGGGCTCCTCGGTGCCTTCCACCACGTCGAGAAGCCCGAGTTCATCCAGACGCGCCACGAGGAGATCGCCGCCTTCGCGGCGTGCGCGCACGCCAAGTTCACCGGCGAGGTGGGCGTGTGCATGGCCACCTCCGGCCCCGGCGCGATCCATCTTCTGAACGGCCTCTACGACGCCAAGCTCGACCACGCTCCGGTGGTCGCCATCGTAGGTCAGCAGGGCCGCACCTCGCTCGGCGCGAACTATCAGCAGGAGGTCGACCTGCAGGTGCTGTTCAAGGACGTGGCCTCCGAGTTCGTGCAGTACTGCATGGCTCCGTCGCAGGCGCGCCACCTGATCGACCGCGCGATGCGCATCGCCAAGGCCTCGCGCACCGTCACCTGCGTGATCTTCCCGGACGACGTGCAGGAGTCGCAGTGGGAGGAGCCGCCGCGGGCGCACGGCTCGGTCTTCTCATCCGTGGGCTTCAGCCAGCCGCGAGTGCTTCCTCACAGGGACGAGCTGACGGCCGCCGCCGAGATCCTCAACTCGGGCGAGAAGGTGGCAATGCTGATCGGCCAGGGCGCGATCGGCGCCGAGAAGGAGGTCATGCAGACGGCCGACCTGCTCGGCTGCGGTGTGGCCAAGGCGCTGAACGGCAAGGCCGCTCTGCCCGACGATCTGCCCTACGTGACCGGCTCGATCGGCCTGCTCGGCACCAAGCCGAGCGCGGACATGATGCAGGACTGCGACACGCTGCTGATGGTCGGCACGAGCTTCCCCTACTCCGAGTGGCTGCCTGAGGAGGGCCAGGCGAAGTGCGTGCAGATCGACATCGACGGCCGCCTCGTGGCCATGCGCTACCCGGTGGACGTGCAGCTGGTGGGCGACGCGAAGGAGACGCTGACCGCGCTGATCCCCGAGCTGCGCCGCAAGGAGGACCGCTCCTGGCGCGAGGAGATCGAGCAGAACATCGACCGCTGGTGGGACATCCTCGACGGTCGCGCGCAGGAGCCGGCCGACCCGCTTAACCCGGAGTATCTGTTCCAGGAGCTCTCGCCGCGGCTGCCTGACCAGTGCATCCTCACGTCGGACTCCGGCTCGGCCACCGACTGGTGGGCGCGCCACCTCAAGGTCCGCGCGGGAATGAAGGCCGCGCTCTCGGGCACGCTGGCGACCATGTGCCCGGGCGTGCCGTACGCGCTCGCGGCCAAGATGGCGTATCCGGACCGGCC
>Ga0157370_10007157_pt1 | contig 12169 bp, 6 predicted proteins | sample C35metaG_FD_113463 | JGI IMG/M metagenome (GOLD analysis project Ga0157370, IMG submission 113463) | Corn rhizosphere microbial communities from Kellogg Biological Station, Michigan, USA - C3-5 metaG | ecosystem: Host-associated > Plants > Roots > Rhizosphere > Soil | place: USA: Michigan...
CACCTGGCGCTGCGTATTCGGATTGAAGATTTCGTTTTGAAGGACTCTGTTTCCGAGAAGATCTGTGCCAACTCCGGCGCCGAGAAGACTGGAGAAGTTGCCGCCTCGAAATGCGGCGGTCGGCACCGTCAGGTTGGTCAGCGCCGCCGCGCTTTTTTGTCTCGTGAGCTGGGCGTCTACGAAGAAAAAGGTCTTGTTGCGCCGGATCGGACCGCCCAGGGTGCCGCCGTACTGGTTATACCGGAGATTCGAAACCGAATGCGCGAAGAAATCGCCGGCATTGAGCGCATCGTTTTGCCAGAACTCGAATGCCGTGCCGTGAAATGAATTCGTTCCGGACTTGGTCACGGCGATCATCGTGGCGCCGCTCGTCTCGCCATATTCGGCCGAATAACTGTTGCTGAGCGTCTTGAATTCCTGAATCACGTCGGGATTCGGATTCACCGGCGTGCCACTCCAGACGTGGTTGCTGCTGTCGAGACCGTCGATGTAATAAGGATCGATGCGGACGAGTCCGCCATTCGTCACATTGCCGTTCGGAGTACTCACCACGCCCGGCGAAAGCAATTGATACGACTGCGGATTGCGACTCAGATTCGGAAGGCCGGTGAGCATCTGGTTCTGGACCGTGGTCCCCAGCGCGCCGTTTTCCGTCTCGACCAGTGGCGCCTGCCCTGTTACGTCAATCGTCTCTGTCACCTGGCCGGTTTCGAGAGAAACGTCGATACGAAGCTGGCGAGCGAGGTCGAGCACCAGGCCATCGCGGACAAAAGTTTTGAATCCCGGTGCTTTCGCTTCAACGCGATACGTTCCCGCCGGCAGGAATTCGAACAGATATTCGCCGGCGGCATTGGTTTTTTCGGCAGATTTGACGCCGGTTCCGGTATTCGTGAGAGTCACGTCAGCCTGCGGCACAACGCCGCCAGTGGGATCCATAACCACACCGCGAATGCTGGCCGTATTCGCCTGAGCGAACAGGCCGGGGGCGCTGGCCAGAACAGCGAGACACGCAAGAACAACCCTAAAGCGAGATTGCATATTGGGGTGTATATCACGTTCTGAATTCGCGGTAAATACCCGAAGGCCAACAAGTTGACCGGCCTGGTGCGGAATAGCCCGACGCTCCGGCTTAGCGAGAATTCTTACTGGAAAGCTATCGCGTTTTCCCCAAAGCAGTTTGCAAATTTTTCAACGCCGCTACTTTGGCTGGAGACAGCGACGTATCGGTATTGAGGATTCGAACCTGCTGGCGGGCTTTCACGGGACTTGCGTTCGCGAGTGTGGCGGCAAGAAGGAGCCGGGCATCCGCATATGTTGGATCTATCTCCACCGCATTCTCGAGAGCGTCGGCAGCATCGGCGACTTTGTTTTGCTTCTGCAGGACGACGCCCAGGCCATACCAGCTCTTCGCGTCCCGTGGATTGAGCCGGGTCGCTTCCCGAAAAGCGGACTCGGCGTCCACGAACTCGCCGCTCGATTGCAGAGCCAGGCCGCGCAGATACTGCGCCGTGCCGGATTTCGGCTGAAGTTTGACCGCCTTATTCGCGCCATCCACTGCCACGCTCAGATATTTGTCCCGTTCGGAACCTTTGGTTGCAGCCGCGAGCTTCAGGTTATCCGTCACGAGAGCGGTTACCGGCGTCGTAATCGCCGCTGACGGAGACGGATTTTCTGAGAGCTCGGACGGAATCGGCGGCGGGTTCACCGCGCGGGCTACCGACTCGATCGGCGCCTGAATTGTGCCGTTCGGGGTCAGGTAAACGACGCCAGTCGCGACAAACACCAGGCCTGCCGCCGCTGCTGCAGACGGCACGATCCAGCGCGGTCTGCGCGCCGATGAGGCCGCGGCCGACTCAGGCATCGGAACTGGCGATGCCGATCGGGGACCCGCAGGTCGCGCCCCTGCTCCGATCGCCACGGGCGCAGGCGGCGCGGCGTAACCCGTTCTCGTCGCCTCGGCGGACACAGTTGCCATTGAAGCCTGCTCGCCTGCAACCGCCGTGATCGGCATGCTGGCCAGAACGCGCCCACCCACAATGACGCGGTCCGACGCTTCCGAAAAGATGCGGAGCAGCCGTATCGCATTTCTTCCGTCGCGCGCGAACACTTTGAGCTTGATGACCAGCTCACCCGGAAAGAGCGGCCGAAGCAGGAAGGTGCAAACGTCCGAATCGCGATCGGGCGGCACCACAATATCCTCGGATTGCGATGGCGGTTCGAAATCAGGCGATTCGATTTTCACGGTCAGCACTTCGGATTGAAGATTGCCCCGCGCATCGCGACCGAACTCCATCTGGAACGGTTTTGATTTCACGTCCTCAGGCTGGCTGGTAAATTCGTCATCCGAAACAACAATGGCCTTCAGGCCGGCCGATCCGGCCAGTCTCACCAATACGGCAAGATCCGACGGTTTTCCCAGCGGGATACGGGCGGCCATCGCAGCATCAAGCACGCGATCCTGCCACAGCGCGTCGGATTCAGCCGGAGCAGGATGATCCGGGGCGGGTACCCCGCGCAATCTGGAGACGACTCGACGAATGCCGAGAGCGACATCGACAAACGCCTCCTCGCGATTCCGCCAGTCTGTAATTGGCTTCGCGTTGCTCGGAAGCGCCTGAAGGTGGTGAAACGGTGATGTACCCCAGTCCGCAAACTTCAAAATCACGGGAATCACGACGACTTCGCCGCGCCGCTCGCATTCGAGAGCGCGCCGCAGCTCGACCGCCGAGATGTATCGGGAAGCGAGAAAATCGGCGCTGATCAGAAGCAGAATAATGTGAGCGCGATCGAGCTCCGCCGCAATCTTTTCATCCCAATGGTCGCCGGGGTCGATCCCGAGATCCGTCCATGGCTCGATGACGCCTTCCGACACGAGCGGCGCGAGATGAACAAGCAGGCGGTCGAGAAACTCGCGGTCTTTTCGGGAGTAAGAGACGAAAATCCGGATTTTCTCCATAGCGACTCAGAGCGGGCGCCGAGAGATCATCATACAAAGCCTCTGTCTGCCGGAACGGCCATCTAAAATAAGGAAAAGTGGAAAAGACGTTTTACATCGAAACCTTCGGCTGCCAGATGAACGCGCACGACTCCGAAAAGGTCATCGGCACGCTTCTGCGCGAAGGCTACACGCAGGTGGAAACGCCGGAGCGGGCGAACTACATCTTTTACAATACCTGCAGCATCCGCGACAAAGCCGAACAAAAGGTTTTCAATCGGCTCCAGCAGTTCAAACGCGATGCCGGCAAGGGCAAAGTCTTCGCCGTACTCGGCTGCGTGGCGCAGCAGGAAGGCGAGAAGATTTTCGACCGCGCCCCGCATGTCAGCCTGGTCGCGGGTTCAGCCAGCTACACGAAACTGCCGCAGATGCTGGTACAGCTTGAATCCGGCAATCGCCGCGTCACGGGCCTGAGCCTCGATACGGAAGAAACCTTCGATACCCCCTACACCCGCCGCGATAATCCGCATCGCGCGTACATCACCATCATCGAAGGCTGCGATAAGAGCTGCGCCTACTGCGTTGTCCCCTTCACGCGCGGACCGGAGCGAAGTCGCACAAGCGCCAGCGTCATGGAAGAAGCGACACGTCTTGCCGACGGCGGCTATTCCGAAATCCAGCTTCTTGGACAGAACGTCAACAGTTATCGCGACCCGTCTCCGGCCGGATGGGATTTCGCCACTCTTCTCGACCGCGTCGGTTCCGTCGTGGGTATTCGTCGCGTGCGCTTCACCACCTCGCACCCGCGCGATTTCGTCAAGTCGATTATCGACGCAATCGATTCAAACCCGAACCTCTGCAATCACGTTCATCTCCCGGTTCAGTCCGGGTCGAGCCGAGTGCTCTCAAAAATGGACCGGCTGTACACACGCGATGAGTACATGGAACGGATCGCCTGGATGAAAAATGCCCGCCGGCCGATCGCGATCACAACGGACATCATCATCGGTTTTCCAGGCGAGACTGACGCCGATTTCGAGCAAACCCTTCGTCTTCTGGACGAAGTCCAGTACGATTCCCTGTTCAGCTTCAAATATTCCCCGCGACCGAATACGGCGGCGCTGAAACTGCCCGACCAGATTGCCGAGGAGGAAAAGACCCGCCGCATCATGATCCTGCAGGAACGCCAGCGCGCTATCCAGATTCGGCGCAATTCCGCCCTGATTGGCGAGGTTGAACAGGTGATGGTTGAAGGGCGCCACGAATCGCTGGGACAGTGGATCGGCCGCACTTCGCAGAACCGCACCCTGAACTTCGCCGGACGTGACGCAGAGGACCTCATCGGAAATTACGCCGATGTCCTGGTCACCCGCGCCGGCCCGAATTCGCTCGTGGGTGAAGCCGTCATCAACTGAAGGCGGCATTTCCGCACGGCCCTATTCTGCTGTGCTGAGTGTCGTGTTTCGAAGCGGTTCTTCCTGCTGGCGGGCCGCTGCCTGCGGCGGGCGCACGCCATAAGCGCGATGAATATCGTCGAGAGCCACTGTACCAATCAGCCGGAAGGGTCTGCGGCGGCTCGATACCGGCAAAAATGGATGCGAGCCGAGCAGCTTCAGGGCAGCATCAAGCGTCAGGTCGCGATAGAGCCGCGGCAATGGCTCGAGCGACACGACCTGGCTGAGCGGTCTGTCGCCGAGCCCGGCCTCCAATGCCGATTCCAACTCTTTGGCGGACACGATGGACCATTCACCTTCGCGCCGCGTGACGATCGCGAAACCCGACCGCCGCGCGGCGGCCAGCACCTGCGCGACCGGCGTAGTTGCGGCAAAGATCGATTTGGGTGGCGCGGTCATTGCATTTTCCACCCGCAAATCCGTGGCCTCGCGCTGCTCTTCGAGCGACGGCAGATACTGGCCTTCCTCCGCGGCAATCATCGTGAAAAACGGAGTCTTCTGAAGCTGCCGCGAGATCAGATAAGCGATCGTATTCGAAATCATCACCGGCAGAATAATCACATAACTCGCCGAAACTTCGAAGGTCATGAAGATGGACGTCATGGGCGCGCGAAATACGCCGGCGAAAAACGTTCCCATCCCGACCAGCACATACGCGCCAGTCTGGCTTGTAGGAAATGGCCAGTGAAGTTGCGCGAATCCGCCAATGCCGCCGCCGATCATCGCGCCGGCGAAGAGTGTGGGCGCGAACATCCCGCCCGGCGTCTTCGCGCTGAAGCACAATAAGGTCACCAGCATCTTCACGCCGGCCAGCAGCAGCAGAATCTTCCATGCGAAGCGGTCATGCAGAGCGCTGTCGATCGCCCCGTAACCGGCGCCCATTACCTGCGGCAGCCAGATACCGCAAAGCCCCACGATGAGCCCGGCGAGTGGAGGCAGAAACAGCTCAGATTGTTTCGGGAGCCGCGCAAGCGCCCTGCGCATCTTTTCGATGGCGCGGATGAATGCGACGGAAAGAAATCCTCCCGCCACACCGATCAGCGCATACACCAGCAGCTCGGAAGGATGCGTCAACTCGAAATCGGGAACGGTAAACAGCGGATGCCCGCCAAGAAACCAGCGCACCACCACTGCCGCGGAAACAGCCGCGAGCACGATGGAACCAAGTACGCCCCCACTCCAGTCCGCCACGATCTCTTCAATGACGAAGAGGACGGCGCTGATCGGCGTATTGAAAGCGGCCGCGAGCCCGGCGGCCGCGCCCACCGGAGCGATGAGTCTCATTTTGTCGCGGCTGAGATGGAACACACGCCCAAGTTGCGAGGCCACCCCGGCGCCCATATGCAGCGACGGATCTTCGGGACCGAGCGAATTGCCGCCTCCGATCGAAATCGCGCAGGCGAGAAATTTTCCGAAAACCGCGCTGAACGGAACGTGGCCGTCCGAGATGTAAATCGCGGCTTTTGTATCCACCACGCCGCTCCCTTTCGCGCCGGGGAACCAGAATCGGATCAGCACGACCGCCACCAGCGCCGCGACAGCGGGCAGCGCAACCAGAAAAATACGGCTGCGGCCGTTGGGATTTTCGAGACCGTACCACGTAATCGAGTCGATCGCGATATGAAAACAGACAACCAGCAGTCCCGAGAAGATGCCGATCAGAATCGAGAGCAGCAGGAAACGCTGGCCTTCACCCGGCTTGGGGAACTGGAGCGACGAAAGATGGAACCGGGTGTTATTCATTTCGAATTGATGCTTGCAAACACCCGCGCGAGCGCCTGGTCTGACTGCGCGCAGTTCCCTTTGAGTGCGTAGATCTCCTGCGCCAGATGGATGTTGGCGTCAATGGCGGATTCAAGATCCCGCGCATGCGGCCGCTCGTTTTCCGCCTGCTTTGCCTCGTCGAGCAGCGTATTCGGGGTCGATTCAACGTGGCACGCGGAGACTAAAGCCGCGCTGTGTTCCAGCAGAAGCAGGCTGCGTCGATAGCGTTCAATGGGGCTGAGCTCTTGGCGAACCGGATCAAGAGCGAGCACCTCGTTCACGATTTCATAGGCGCGGCGCACCTCTTCGTTATTTTGTCCTTCTCGCATCGCCTTTCGAAGCGCCGCCTGCGCTTCAACATATTGGGCCAGGGCGAACTCGGCTTCCCCGAGTCCAGCCTGGGCCTCGCTGTTTCCGGTCTGGATTTTCAAAACCTCGCGAAAGATCTCCGCGGCCTGCGATGGAGCGCCGTTCGCCAGCAGTTGTTTCCCGACCTTTAGCAAAACCGGCGCGTCGCCGGGTACCTGTTCGCTCAATTCGAGGAGTTGCCCGGTGGCCTGCTTCTGGATGTGAGCGCTTTCGAGTAATCCGATCAGTTCCCAGCGCGCGGCAAGTCTGTTTTTCTGGGCGTCGCCCGGCCAGTATCCGTAGATTGCCCGCTGGTAATAATTGACCGCTGCGTCGATGCGACCTTCTTTAGCGGCGATTCGCGCGAGCAGAAGATTGGGCTCGCCGCTTGCGATATCGGAGCGTAGCAGTTCGGTGAGGTAAGCGGAAGCGCCTTCCGGCCGGCCCGAATGGATCAGCGCCTGAGCGAGCGCGAGGCGGTATTCGCTGTTCGGGGAAATCTCAAGTGCGTTCCGGTAAGCCTCAATCGCCTCGCCCGGTTTGTTGTGCGCCTCAAGACGCTGTCCCACCTTGAAATAATCGGAGGCCCGGCTCAGCCGTTCTCTCGAATACCAGTTCGCGAGCAGTGTGGTCCCGCCGAACAGTGCGACCAGCACTACAAAAACGGAGGCAAGGGAACGCGTACCGAACCCGCTGCGGGTCTCCCGTGAGGAATCGATCGCCAAATTTCAGGATAGTGCTACGCCATGAAATGCGATGTAAGACTTGCAACGGTTCCCTGCAAGCGGTCTTCTTAAAAAGGTGAAATCGGCCTCACGATTGCCCCGATTCCGGCGGAGGGTGATTTTTATGCGAAGTTTTTTATTCGCTTTACTTCTCGGTACTTCTATGATCACCTGGACCGCAGGAACCCTGAAAGCCGACGATCACAGGGATCACAGGGACGACGATCACAGATACTACGAAGATCGCTACCATCACGATCGGCATGAATGGAATGAGGCCGAAGCGCGCGCGTGGAGGCATTGGCTGACGGAGGAACAACACAGAAGGTATTACGACTGGTCCAGGGCCCGTGAACGTGACCGCCGCGAGTATTGGCGGTGGCGCCACGAGCATCAGGACTGGCGCTGATCCTGTCTAGTCGCTGTCAGGCGGGACTGTGTATGCCGGTCCCGCCGTTGTTCTACTTCTTACGGGCGATTCGCGATAACGCCAGCAATCCTGTTCCAAGCAGCAGAAACGTTGCCGGTTCGGGAGACGCAACCTGAGCGAAGCGTTCATCGATACTGCCCACAGAAGTCCCGGCGCTCCCGCCGAACACCGTCAAACTCGTTGAAACATCGAGGCCCACCGTCCTGGGAATTGTCACGTCGGAAGAATACGCGGTCGCCGGAAGCGAGGCCGCGATCATCGCAGAGTAGAGATTGCCGCCATCCGCAGCGCACGCTTCGGCATTGCCAGCGCCGCCCTTACAAAAGTTCTCCCACCCCGAAATGCTTCCGCCTGACCCGTTGAACGAAATCGCCGGAATATCGAGTTCGCCGGCCTGTATCAGGAATGGATACTTCGGCAGCACTGCAACTGAGTAACTCACATTAAAAAGAACGCTCTGGCCTGCCGCCGCGGCCAGACTGTTGAACTCCACTCCGGGATCATTGCTGATCGCAGCAAGAGGCTCGAACTTGACCAAGTTGGTTACAGACGTGGCGCTTGTGGAGCCGAAATTCGTAAATAGCTTGTCGCCGACGGCGCAGCTTTGTCCAATCAGATCCGTCAGCGAGAAGCCGGCGAACAGCGCGCACGACGGCAGACTCGCCGCCGAAGCCCCACCCGTGGCCAATACCGCAATCGCGCAAACAACCATGACCCGACGCCACGGCGCAGCATGGCTTTTAGGTGTGTTAAAAATCACTCGTCCAAGAATAGCCCACAGAAGTCCGGTAATAGAACTCCTGGTCCCGTTCCGGAACGCGAATACAGTTCAATGAGACGAAAATACGACGGTGATCGGCTGCGCCTGCTGCCCGCCGGGCCAGGCACAAGTGAATGAATTGCCGCTACCCGCGATCAACTGGCTGGCTAACCAGTTGCCCGCCGGCAGCGTAATTCGCCGAACCCCGGCCGCCGCTCCGCTCAAAGTCCACGTGATCTGACCGTTTTGCGCCACCACTTCCTGTGGACCTCCGCTCAGCGTCACGCCAAATGCCGATTGTGCTGTCCCGTCATACACCGTGAGCACGTTCTTCGTTGCGTCCGTGAACGTCGCCATGGAATCGTTGAAGCAGGTCTGTTCCCCGCCCTGCGTAATCTGAATCCCGCAAGCCGCCTGCGTCACCGTACGCCCAGGTTGCGCCGTCTTCGGATATGGCAGCAGCAGCGTCGTGAACGGGCCCGCATCGTGTACCCGCAGAATGTGCTGCGCTTCGGAAAAGGTTGTGCCATTCGCTTTCTGAAACTCCGAGGCCTCGCGTGAGGAGTGGCAGCCATGGCCCCAGTTGCCGATAAAGAACTGCCCCGCCGGATCCTCAGATAGCAGATAGAGATCCCAGTTGATGCCGCCCGTCGCATGTTTGGGCCAGTTCACGCCGGTGAAGCTAAAACGCGAAAGTCCCTGTCCCAGACCGTATACGCTGCCGGTGGAAGGCAACTGGGCGGCGACCGACTGGCAACCTGGGCTGAACCGAACCTGCGGCATCACCTCCCCCGCAGGCGTCGCCACAGCACCCGCAGCCATCAGATTCCACGTCAGAGTTTTGCCCGCCGCCGCGCTCGGCCCGGCGAAGCTGTCGGTTACATAAATCGCCGGATACTGGGGATCGAAGGCCATCGTGCGCACCGCGCGCGTCCATACTGTTCCATCGGGCGAAATGAACGTAGCCTCAGAGTGCGTCGAATTCGCGAAGGCTTCGAACTCGGTATTCGTCGGATTTTCGAGCAGCCGGTTCGCATCGCCCAGAGCGGCGTTATCGGCATTCCAGGCATGCGCCAGTTCGGTGTCATAGACAACTGAGTTGTGCATGAAACGTCCTGGCGTTTCCGGCGAATACAGATTGGCGTTGAAATCGATCGCGAGCGGGGCCGAGTCGGCGTAGATCGAAACCTGCCCGTCATCGGCGTGCCGGTGCCCACCCGTCGAATAGAAGCCGCCATTAATGAACCACACAGCGGTCTCGTTCGAGGTCCCGAAGCCATGCCGCTCGGCTGTATGGTAGCCGGGCACGTTGATGCTGCCCAGTTGCGGCGTAATCGAGGGGATGCTGGTGTCGATCGCGGCAAGCGTAGTCATGAACTGCGAATCTTCGGTGAGCAGGGTCGAACTGTTCGATTGCCGCCATGCCCACATCAGATTGCCGGCGAGCGTCGGATTCACCGGATTGATGGCGGTGGCGAGCATGCCCGTGCGCACATCGGCCTCGGTATTGCCGTCGCCATTGGAGTAACCCTTGCGAACATTGCCAAAGCGCGGCTCAGGTGGCGTCTGAATCGAAAGCTCCCAGTTGGCGTAAGCGGCCCAGCGCGGATCGGCAAGCGAAAGCTGGCCTGTATTCTGCAGCCCCATGTAGTTGAGGATCAGCGGCTCGAAGAACGCCGACTGATAATGCGTGGATCCTGCCGCTGCGCCCGTCGGGCTGAAATACGTATTCAGATCGTCGACCGGGCTTGCCGACGCCTGCCCCAGTTTGGTTGCAAGAAATGGCTGCGAGGAATTGGCGATGACAGCCTGAGTGCGGTATTGCAGGTATTGCTGGATCTGATTGGCCAGCCCCACGCTGTCGCCCGTGGCGTTGTCTATCGGCCACCAGTCGTTGTCCCAGAGGATGCTGCCGAACAGCGCCAGTTCGGCTTTGGCCAGGGTTTTCTGCGCCGCCGTCGCATTCGAATCCATGAGGATCGCGTTGAGGACGGCGATAGCGGGCGAAGTCTGCAGCCCGATGTTGTAATAGGCGAACGGACCGAAGCGGTTATCGCCATTGGCGAGCGTGCTCATCAGGGACTGAGCCAGCGAAGTCGCCGAGTTGAGCGCGTTTTGCACAGCGGCCGGGCTGTTGCCCTGCCACATATTCAGCAGCGCCTGGCCCCAGACCGAGCCTTCCGAGCTTTTAAGCTGCGCGTAATAGCAGGTTCGCGAGCCGCAGATCGAAGTGCCGTCACGCACCTGGCTGATGAGTTGGTTTGCGCCAGCCTGCGACATATAGAGCCATTGCCAGCCGCCCGGCGGATCAGGATAGTTGAGCTGATAGGTGTAAATGCGCGAGAGGTTAATGCCGGTGAGCATGTTCTGCTCATCGGAGATGGGTTGATGTGCGGACACAGGCGCGAGGTCGGCTTTGGTGCTGACGAAAATGCCCCAGTTCCGATGCACCACAGCGGTGATCGCTCCTGTAGGACCACGCAGCAGATTCTCGACCTGAATACCGGCATCCGTGGTTCCGCTGATCCAGTGGCGATTGCTCGAATAAATGCCGGGCATGGATGGGCCCAGCGCCGAGTTGTTCTGCTGAGAGAAGCGGCCAACATAAATGCCGACAACCGGCGCAGTTGAGCCGACAGTCGAGTTATAGACTTCTTCATACCATCCAGCGGCATGATTGGCTGAAGGATAGTTGACCATCAGCTTGCGGTTTCCGAAATAACCCGGACCAGGAAAGCATGCATAATTCACCGGGTAATCGGCGGCGTATCCAATATCGAAGAGCGCGTCGTTGACAGGAGTCACAAGCCATCCCCGGTAAGCGGGTTTTACGACGCCGCCACCCGAATAGGAGCCGGAGCCCGGCGCAGGAGTCACCAGGTTCGAATCCAGATAAAGCGCGAACTGGCCGGCTGGATAACCGGTGGTTTTGGCGTAAAACGTTCCATTCGCCGCGGTGTCGCCAGAGACTCCTGAGATCGCGACGCGCTGGCCATTGGCCAGGCCCGTTCCGGCCGTAATCACGATGGGAGAGCCACCGGTCGCGGCGGTTACTGTCATAGGAGGTTCATAGCCGCAGCCGGGCTCGGCAACGCCCGAACCTGCTATGGCGTCATGTCCCCGATATCGCGCCTGATCAGGATGTAGTTGTGCATACAGCGGCAGATAGTACGAGAACTGCATGTCGGAATCTTCGTCGATCACAACGGATTTTGAGTTGGCGTACAAGGTGATGGTGGCCGTATAATGCCCCGCACCGGCATTGTTGATCAGAGTAGATCCATAGGCGTATCGGGGACGGTTGAAGGTATAAGTCGCCGCGAGAACAGTCTTCAGCGGCCCGGACTCAACCACATTGACCGAATAGCCCGTGGCGAGGGTCATGGGTAAGTTCATGGCGCATCCGATGCAGCCTGCATTTCTTGCGCCTTCAAAATACAAAACGCTCGGATTTGCGCCTGAACCGGTCCACACGCCGTCAGGCAACTGAATCCCCTGAATCGGCGCGAGGCTAAAAGGAGCCGCATTGGCGGCGGAGGTGATAATGCGGACTCCGGTAAGTCCGTTTGTAACCTCGTAATTGTTACCGACTACTTTGAATGTGACGGCATTGGTTTGGGCAGCCGCGGGAGCAGCTCCGGATTCGAGAGTCCATATGTAGTTCGCATTGGCGGGGAGATTACTGCGCACGACAATACAGCCGTTCACCGCGGAACCATCGGAGCAGGACGAAACCCATTGAAACGGAACTTC
>Ga0157370_10007158_pt1 | contig 12168 bp, 15 predicted proteins | sample C35metaG_FD_113463 | JGI IMG/M metagenome (GOLD analysis project Ga0157370, IMG submission 113463) | Corn rhizosphere microbial communities from Kellogg Biological Station, Michigan, USA - C3-5 metaG | ecosystem: Host-associated > Plants > Roots > Rhizosphere > Soil | place: USA: Michigan...
ATTACGCATTAAAAATCATAAAAATGGAAGCAATTCAAATCAAAGAAAAAATTCAGGAACTGGAAAATTGGCTGATTGAAAATCCAAATAGTCCTGAAAGAAATTTAATCGAATCTGACATAAATAAATTAAGAACTCTATTAGAAAAAAATCATGGGTAAAAAACAAATCGAAGAACGTATTGCTTTATTATATCTCGCATTGCAATACTGCTCAGAAAGAACAAAAACTTTTAGTCCAGGCGAGAGAATCTGCATCAATCAGGAACGTTTTCAATGGATGCATATTCTGGATAACGAAACGGCTTCTCCACGACCTGTTTCGCAAACAATTGAAAATAAATTAAAAGAGGTCTGGAAACTTGCTGATTATTATCATTTCAAACCTTATTATGGTGATCCTTTTAAAGAAGAAATTTTATTACGTAACTAAAAGCCAATATACTATGAACACTGCCGTAACAAACACAATCAATCCATCTTTAGATTTATCTCATTTTTCTGCACGGCAATTAAAAGATGCTTTAAACCGAATTGAAAATAAAAAAAATGAAGAAAGAGATGCTTATAAAAAATTAGTCGCCGAAACTATTCCGAAAGCACTTTCGAGATTGCATGAGACTTCTGAAATGATGAGAAATGCAAAAACAGAAACTTTTCAATTGTTTGAAACTATTCTGGATTTAAAGAATCAGGTTTATGGTTTTAAAGAAAAACAAATGTCGCATACGTTTTCTAATGACAAGGAAGAAATTACGATTGGATATCGTATTAACGAAGGCTGGGACGATACTGTGACCATTGGTATTGAAAAGGTCCAGAATTATATTTCGTCGCTTTCTACGAGTAAAGAAACGGCATCATTGGTAAAAATTGTTTTCAATTTATTAAAAGGAAATTTAAAAGGCTCGCGCGTTTTAGAACTTCAAAAATTGACCAAAGAATTTAATAATGAGGAATTTACCGATGGTGTTGAAATTATTGCTTCGTCTTTTAAACCAATCCGCTCGAGCTGGTTTATTGAGGCAAGCAGAATTGACGAAAATGGTGTGAGAACTAATATTCCGTTGTCTATGTCTTCTGTAGACTTTTTACAGGGATATGCTTTTAATTTCTTTAATCAGCAAAACGAACAAAGCCATGCAGCCTAATAATGATATTTACGCGTCGGCTCTTTTAGCCCTTCTGCTTATTGCGACCAACTTAAAACCCATTCTTTTATTTCGTGAATGGCTTTATTTCAGAATCAAAATAATTTTTAAACAATACTTAAATGAGCGTAAAAATAAAACCAATTACAGACCACGAAAGTTACAAGGTTAATGAACATACTATTTTTAAAGACGGACTCGGAAACTGGAACTGTAAAAATGATTTATCTAATAAAGAACGGCAGGCTTTTAACCAATATGAAAGCATCGTAATTAAAAATCCGAGATTCAAAAAACATACAACAGCCACTTACAAAGGCTGAAAAGATCCCTTACAGCCTGTATTCTAAAAAACTTTAGCAGGCATAAAAAAATGGTTCCTGTTTATCACTTCTTTTGAAGGAAAACAGGAACCGAAGATGGGCGGTTTTTACCCAAAAAAAGCAGCCAAAAAACATTCTTTCTATAAAGTTCCCAGTCTTTAGAGCTGTGGAACGAGATCATGATAGGAAGTGTACTGACCTTAATTGTTAAAAAATAATCTTTAACAAATATCACCTCAGAACGAGGTTCAAAAAAATGGCAATTGAAGTAGAAAAACCATTACTTAAAAAAGATTAAATGGTTTGGCTGCTGTAATTCTTTATGTCATCATTTAGTATTCAAATATTTTTTATCATGATTAAATCTTCATTTTAATAACTCTTCTCTTTTCAAAAAATCTTCTTCATTTTCTATCACTCTAAATATTATCTCATGCCTATATCTTCAAACAGAAGCCTCGGAATTCAAAAAAATAAATTACTGCGTTACAAACTTGTTAAAGAATTGTATCAAAAACACAAAACGGAAGATATTCCTACTACGGTAGTATGGCGTAAATACGTTTATCCGGTTTATCCAATTTCACGAACTACTTTGTATGAAATTCTTTGTACGCCTATTACTTCAGAATTAAAAAAAATAGAAGAACTTATGAGCAATCAGGAAAAGTCTTCTTAATCATTATAAAAAAGAAAGCGAATCTTTTAACCTGTAAAAAACATTGTTTTTATGATGCAAAGATGAGTGGTTTTCTGCTTTAAAAACGAGCTCTGTTCGCTTTCTTTACAACTATGTAAAGCCCTAGAATACAAATGTTCACATACCTTGCATTCGTTTTTTTTAGGGCTTTTTTTACCCAATCTTTGCAATCTCAAAAGGAAAGAACCACAGCAATCCAACTGCTATTATAAGGATTGTACTTTCTTAAAAAAACAACACGCTTCTGTTGTTTTCTCAGAAACATATTTAACCTAACATTCAACATTAATTACATTCAATGGAGCAATTTCTATACCCCACTCTAACCGCATTTTTTGCTGCTTTTATTACCTGGTTTTTTTCTATGCGAAAATCATTGGCCGAAGACAGAGCCGCTGAACTTGACAACGCCGTAAGTGCCGTAAAATATTACCGTGACCTTCTCGATGATCTTACTGCCCGACTTACTTCAGCTACAGATACCATCAAAAAAATGGAAATACAGCACAAAGAACTTATGCTTATCAACCAGCAGCTGGTTGATGAATTACAAAAATTTAAACAACTAAACGGAAAAAATTCATGACACTAACCCAAAAAACCTTAGAAATTGCCACGGCACAAATTGGTGTCGAAGAAATTCCCAGAAACAGCAACTCCGGCCCTGAAGTCGAAATTTATTTAAGAAGCGTCGGACTTTCAAAAGGATATGCCTGGTGCATGGCTTTTGTTTACTGGTGCACGCAAAAAGCATCACTACAGATTAATGCAAAAAATCCTTTAAAGAAAACGGCAGGTGTTCTGGATCAATATAATTCTAGACCGCTTTTGGTAAAGAAAATTCCGCAGCCTGGAGATGTTTTTATTATGGATTTAAAAAATGGTTTAGGCCATACCGGATTTGTAGAAAAAGTAGCCGGAAGCACAATTTACACCATCGAAGGAAACACAAATGATACCGGCGGCCGTGAGGGTTACAAAGTAGCCAGAAGAAAACGAGATATAAAAAGCATAAAAGGCTTTTTACGTCTGCAAAACTAAATTTAAAAACCAACTCTATTTATGACTAAAAAACTAAAATGTTTCGCTGTTTCATTATTTCTTATCCTAATCGTGATTTCATGCCGAAGTCCGAAACCTGTGCAAAACGAAAATAAAGTACAAACCATCACAATTACCGAAACTTTACACGATACTGTTTTTAAAATCGCTAAAGACAGTAGTTCCTACAACGCATTACTTGATTGTATTAACGGAAAAGCAGTTCTTAAAAATGTTATTCAGGCCGAACCAGGGCGTACATTAAAAAGCCCGAGGGTTCGACTTGATAACAATAAACTCAGCGTTGACTGCGACCTGAAAGAACAAGAACTCTACGCCCATTGGAAATCGAAACAGGTAAAAGATGTTCAGGAAAAAACAATCACGATTACCAAGTTTGTCAATCATTTAACTTTTTGGCAAAAAGTCCAAATCTGGATGGGAAGACTGCTTCTTCTTATTCTTCTATTTCTAATTGCAAGATTCGTGTACAAAATCTATAAGTCTTTGTGGCTTAAATAATTCAACTTTTAAACAACTCATAAATATGTCTGCACAGTCTCATTTTTTTATAGAGTCAGGAGGCCTTACGCAAATTAAGGAACAAGCGTTTGGTCCCGTCTCAAGTGACCAGTTTAACCTCACCTCCAGCTTTTCTTTAGCTTCTTCCAAAAAAGCCTATTCCATTTGCAAAGGTGTTGTTTTAATTCAGCCGCAAACTGGCAATTCTAACAAAGTAAATCTAATTCTTAGACCTTACAAACAGCCTTTTCCGGGATTAAATATCAAATATTTTATTTATAGAGGCTTACAAAAAAGTGATTTTTTCACTAATGATACAGATCCTTTAGTCGTTAAAAATGAAGGAACGTATTCTGATTTTATCGATAAGATAAATAAAGATTTTTTAGCTTTTCATGAAGGCCGAAAAGTTAAAAATGGCGAAATGGTTACTGAAATTCCTGTTCCTCCATTTAAAGCCTCTTATATTGGCTATGACATCACAACTCCAGACAGTACTTTACTTTCAGATGTCTTTTTTAAAGAATCTGAATTTGAAAATATAAACGGTACAGTTAAAGAAAAAGATCCTTTTGAACTTCCTATGATTGATATAGGAAAATCTTTAGGAAATTTTGCAGAAGGTGAATGCGGAATCGATGTTGTCTTAAATTATGGCGATTATAAAAACAACCTGGCAACTGGCGAATTTGTTTTTGATTTAGGATATGCGCGTACAAAAAATGCAAAAATTATTGCAGATGGTTCTACAGATTATAAGAAAAAACTACAACGCGAACAAAGTACGCAATTTGTTGATATCGCTGCTTTTTATGGTTTGTTTGTTCCTGAAGATTCTGTAGACGTAGTTTCTGCCGGAACTAAAACAACTAAAAAAGGCACTGAAATTTTTAACAGTATTATCAATAGTTTTTACACAAAAAACAACTGGTATGTTTACATTCAAAGTGATCGCACACGCAGTTATGATTTTTACGGAAACTATAAATTAGGAGAAAGTACTGAAAATCTTAAAACTGGTTTGTTAGAAGATCCTGCTACTAAAGTGGTTCCAATGACTACTGAAACTTATGGCACTTTTGGATGGCCGGTTTTAATTAACAAGCAGTCGCAAGCCAATACAGTTACCAAAAACAATCTTTACCTGCAATTTCCAACCGACAATAACAATAACACTGCTTTTTACGGACAAATTGCAAAAGTGGCCAATGCTCAAAAAGATAATTTCATCAATGCTGACGGCTTACGATTACCTCCAGATGAAACAGGAAATTATAGCAATCTAACTTCAACTATTCAGCTTACAACTCCTGCAGTTCAAGGTAAAAACATTGCATCCCTTAACATTTTGCTTTATCACGGAAAAATAAATCAATATACAGCAGGAACAACATTCGATGAAAACGGAGATCTTGTTATTTTATACGGACAATCCAACTTTTTTGATAATGTTTTCAGTTTAATTAACTCAGAACCTTTATTAAAATTGAGCAGTGACAAAAGTTACTCCAGAATGACTTCTGAGAAACTGAATCTTATCAATGAGTTTTACGATAAAAAGCAGCAGGGAATTTCGATAGTACAAACTTTAACAGTTAACGATGTCATCGAAACCGGAATTGACGAACCCTCAACCGTTTCTCGTGTTACTTACATTACAGAACCAATCGATGTTATGAACAACGCTGTTTCTGCAACCGGAAGCAGCACGCCGGATACCAAAACAACAGCTTCTGCAAGTGGTTCCGTTACAAAAAGCAAAACTTACGAATTACCAGAACCTTACTACTATAACCTTCAACTATTTACTGACAGTACTCAAACCATTACCGGACTGGAATTAAAAACATTAGATGGCTCTACGCCAACTAAAATCATTTTGGGATTAACTAAGACCGAAAATGATGCTATAAAAGCATTAATCACAGACGATACAAAAAATCCCCGCTTGTTTTTGATTGATTTATTTGAAGATGAAAACGAGCTTATTTCTCCTGAAAACATCAAATACCAAAAATATAAGGTTGCTATTGTAGCTGAAGATGTTAAAGGCGAAAACAAACTATCTCAACCTAACGAAGCTGTTTTTGTGTATTCACTTGATAGGAGATATCATTTTAGTAAGCGGTATAGTGAGTATATGCCAGATACAATTTTAACAAAGCTAGAATTAGATTTAAATATAAACTTAGAAACGGAATAAAAATGGAAAATGCCGTAATATTAAAAACAGGAAAAGTAGTTAGAAAATCCACTTTTATTTCTGGTTCTTTAAAAATCGATTTGCAAGGTTTTGCCGATCAATTTGCAATTGGAAATTCAGACAGAATCTATAAGCATGTTAATAAAGAGAATTTTAACCTCCAAGATTTAGATGGTTATGACAAACCAATTTCAGCAGGTTATTACTTACAAAGCGAATTTTTAAAGTATATAGCAAATATTATAACTCTTAAAAAATTAAATGAATATGTTTTAAAAGATTCTGATTTAATCTTTGCTGAAAACGATGACCAGATTGAAGTATTTCGCTTATATATTAAAGCGCCATATAATTATTTCTATAAACTAGAAAAATTTAACATTGATTATAAAAAAAACATTCCTGTTGTAGACAGTAATCAAAATATTATTATTCCTATTGATAAAGAGCCAGTATAATTAATTTTAATAAAACAACTATAACCTCTAAGCAATTTTATACTAAAAGAATTTCTATAGCTAATACTTTTAACGAAACTAAAGAAAAAGACTCTGCAGCGTTGCTAATTACTAAAACTGCTTTAATGATTAACAAAATTGAGAGTGAAATCTTTCCATTATTTGCTCAAAATGAAGATCTAATTTCTTATACAAATAATCAAATTACGGAATGGCTATCTGATGAAATTCTTATAAATCCTAGTTTGGAAACTCTTGCGGAGTTCTATCAAAATATAACCGATTATTACAAAGTTGCATACTCAAATCAATTAAAAATATTAGAATCCTCAGGAATAGAAAAACTTTACTGGTTAGCAATGGGACTTAGCTCTCAATCCTTATCAGGATTACCAGTCAATGAGAAATGGAAAATATTGCATTATTTAATAAAAAATAAATTAAGCAATAATTTTGAAAGAATAAAAGAAGAGGAGCTTGTTATAAATTTATTATATTCTTTTAACTTATCTAATATTAATGAAATAGATCAATTTTTAAGCTTCTTTCTATACCCATACGAAACAGGAACAGAAAAAAAGACTACGTTCTATGAAATACTATATAATAGTATGAGTACAAGTACTAATATGAAACAAGGTTTATTAGGCTTGTCAAATTGGGTATTAGATACACAATACCAACCTACAACAACAAAAGGACAATTTATAAAAGGACTTTATTTTTTGTGGCAGTTTAGTAAATATTGCCCTTATAATGAGAATGATTCTCTAAAGAATTCGACTATAAGTTTCAAAACTTCAAATCAAATTTCAGAATTTACATCCCAAGACACCGAAGGTTTTTTATTTAAATATACACATTATATTGCATATGATCCAATTTCTAAAAATAGCGATTCTTCAATAATTTATGATTATAAAATTTCAAGACCAGACGCAACACCAATTTTAATGCCATATGAATCATCAAAATTTGGGGGTATATATTTTGATAATTTTAATTTTAGCATAGAAGAAGATAAAATTATAGCTTATCAATCTTTACCTGTTTATACTAAAGTGGGTAATAAAGATGACAATTATTATATCGTATCAGAAAAGGATGTAAAATATGGCACTTATGACCTTTTTCAACCAGTTACACTGTTAAGTACTGATATCGAAACAAAATCAGCTTTATCAACAATAAATGGAGATGATATTTACATGAATGGTGAAAAAATAAATTCGTTTGTCCCTGTTTTCGTCTTAGCATTTATTGATGGTGATGGTGATAGTAGTGACGCTGAAACATTAATAGGATATACTGTTGATGTAGTGACAACTTTTACTGGTGTTGGAAATTTAACCAAACTAAAGCATCTAAGATGGGCTTCATCTGGCATAGAAGCAGGAGTTGCTTTAAAATCTTTAAATGGATTAAAAATAATTGTTGGTGGTGTAGAATTTACTACTGGAGTATTAGGCTTTTTTGCAAATTTTGTTGAATGTGGAGAAGAGGATACATTTTGTAAAGAAATGAAAACACTCATTGTTATCTTTCAATTATCTTGTCTTGCTGTAAATGTTGGCAATGGATTAGTCACTTTGGCAGCACGAAGACAAGCCGCAAGAGTTATTAGTAGTGCAGGCGGAGGTGCTAACGATGCAGAAATAATTGCAAATGTAAAATCAAAGTTAAAAGCTTTAAATCCTTCTGAAAGCGAGATTACCTTAAATGAGGTGGCAAGTAAAATTCAGGAATTCTCAGGTATTGTAAATTCAGGAATCCCTGTATTTACAATAATTACTAATGTAAAAAAAATAATTGAAAGAAGCAAGACTTTAGTATTAAGTTTAGAATATTCAGATAATGTAATGACAACTTTTATTAATTATTGTAGAAACAATTTAAAAATAGTTGATGATGAAATTATAACAGATTTATTGGTAATAGCCAACAGAAAAAAATCAGGAAAGTTTATTAATCCGACAGAGTTGACATCTCAAACAAATTATTATATTAATGAAATACTGAAAAGAGGATTTCCGGCAGGTTTTTTATCTAAAGTAAATTATAAACAATTTTGTAATGCAGCAAAAAATCATTTTATAGAAACTCTAATTGATTTTGATGAAGATTTTATTCAATTTGAAAATCAATTTATATTTTATACTAAGGGAAGTTCTGTAAGAGCTAGACATTCTATTAACGATGTAAATATTAATGATGTACCTTTACCTACTAAATTTGCAGATGATATAGATATTGACATTTGTCTTCCAGACAATTATTACAAGAAATTTTGCACAACTATGACAAATTATGCAAAAAAATTAAAAAAAGAAGGTATTATAGATTCTGAAGAGTTTAAAGACATTACTGCGAATCTTAACCCAGATGGAGATATGATTTTATATTCGCAAATTTTCAACAAATTACCAGTAGGGAATAGCACTTTTTTAGATAGTTTCAGGAACTCTTGTAAAAATTTCACAAAATTTGATTCTGATAAAATAAATTTTGCTATTGTAAAGACTAAAGGAAAATTTGATTTAAAACCAAAACTAAAATTTGATTATTAAAAATAAAAATATGGCAACTCAAAAAAAAATTTATAATATTTATGGAAACGAAATAAACAAAATTCAACTTTCATCATTATCAGATTATAGTTTAAAAACAATTGTTGATAATAAATTGAAAATGGTGGAACATTTTGAAGATAAACTGTTAGCTGATGGAGAATACTATCTTGAAGATAATGAAAATATTGATGATTTAATACAAGAGTATTGCATAAATAAAAAACAAAGATGGTATTTTCACTTTAACAAACAAACTTCTGGAATTTTTACTTTATGGGATTGGAAAGCAATAAATTCTGATGGTATAGCATATTTTAAAGGAAAAAGAGTTTTAGACAATAAAAACCGTAAAGTTTTTTATTGCCAACTTAATCTTGAAACGGAAGAAATAAAAGGTGAAGCAATAAAAATAGCTTATCAGAACATACATGATGATGAAAATATTGATATATTATTTAAATTCAAATATAATGCAGATGGTAGTCTCTTCAGGATTGAAGATCCTAATGAAATTTATTTTGACAAAGTAATGGGTTCAAAACCTCAAGATTTTATTGATGATATTGATATTCAAGCTTTTTTTTCGTGGAATGAGCACGAATATTATCATTCAGCTTTACCATTTTTACCAAATGAAAACATTAAATAATTGTTGTCTCGTTCCTTGTCTCGTCCTGAAAAAACTTTATTTATCTAATTTATAATGGCTTGAAAAATTGATATTGATTAACATTCCTATGTGCACGAGCGGAACGTTCGCGCTAGCAGAGGGAGGCTGGTGTAGTGAAAGAGTATAACTTCATATTTGTATAGGTTCAGAACTAATGAATCCTCCAACAATAATGCCTAGTCGAACATTACCTTACGGAACAGTAATTCTAAAAAAATAATTAAACATTTAAACAATATATTATGATTTACGAATATCAGATACTCGTAACAAAATATTCTATAAATAGAGCAGTAATGATTGGAGTAAGTACTTCAGATTTAAATCATGCATCAGCTTTATCAGATATGAATTTAAGCCATATAACAGAAACTTTAGGCGAATTAAATGCGGTTATTGCAGGACAGTTAGATTATTTGAATTGGGGTACAGATTTATTTTATGTATCTTCCGATACTACAATATCTCGGTACGGAGACTTTGACAAAGTAGAAAGATACGAAGTGTCTACCTTAGGCTTGAGAGATTTTTTAATAGAGCTAAAGAATTTTAAAGAACAATGTCATGCAGGGGATTATTATAAAACCATAATTGGTCAGGCATTTACCGCAATAAAAGCCAATCCACTACAATATAAAAGATGGCCAACATCAGATATATACTATTTAATTACCTTGAATAATATAACATTTACTTTGGTCTTGGAACCTAATGATTTCAATTTAACAGAAAGTCAATACGTTGCTCAATTAAAAGTGAATTTTAGCCCCCCGCTAGCGCTAGCGCCATGTCATTAAGTTAAACAATGTCTTATCTTAAAAAAGTTGTTTTATCCTAAAATAAATTGACAAAAAAACAAAACAACTCAAAGAAAAAAACCTTTGAGTTGTTTTAAAATCAAAAGAGAAAACCAAATCTCTTAAACTCCAAAAAATTATATTTAAAAAAACTCTGGAACTTTAAATCATAAGTTTCCCCCACTCTCCTATTGACTTTTTTTTAAGTCAAAATCATACATTACTTATTTGTTTTACAGCGATGTAAACCAAAACCCTATTGTGACGCCACTAACACAGTTTTTAAAACAATAATTTTTCAGACTGCCATCGTATCATCAAAAAACTAAAAAAAATATTTTTGATGATATCCTCTGCCTGAATTAGTTACGGTTCTCCCCTAAAATACTGAATACACGCCTGTAATTTTTAAAACCCGTAATAATTAATTAAAAATGAGTACAAATCACAACAGAATTAAAGTAGCAGATTTAGAAACAAATCAGCCTAACAAAATTTTAAAAACTAACCTGAATGGTGAATTAGAGTTTAGCGATCTAAGCAATCTTCAAGCCGAAAATTATAATGCTCTTGACTGCACTACCGAAGGCAAAGCACTCGACGCCAGACAAGGAAAAGTATTAAAGGATATGATTGATAACAAAAATATTAACCTTTCAACTGATCAAGAAACACAAATAACAACTGCAGTTACAGAAGATAACAAAGTTGTGAGCCGTTCGAAACTGTTTAATTGGTGGCAGTGGATTAAATCACAAACACAAACCATTTCCGGAGCCTGGAATTTTTCTAACAAAGTCACACTAACCTCTGGTACTAAAGATACTCCACCTCTTGTTATACCTAACGGAGATTTAACCTCTAATTTACAAAATGGATCAATAGAACGAGATTCGAATGGTCAGATATGGGAAACCCATAGTGGCATAAGATCTAGATTAATTTCTACCTCTGACAATTTAATTTTACTTGCCTATAAGTTCTTAAATACATTGGAAGTTTATCTACAAACTTCAATGTCAGAAACAAAACAATATGTATCAAGCAGCAGTGCTATTGGTAAAATTGCAAATAAATCAGTTCAAAGACTCAACGCGACAACATTAACTAATTGTACATTTTGGAATTCAAATCCTAATAAACCAACTACTTGTAAAATTGAAGTTTTTTTAAGAATTAATAACGGATTATTTGCAACACATTGGTCAGGGTTAGGTGCTGTAAATCAAGTTAAAATTATGGAATACTCAGGTTTTAATATTTATGGATATAAAAACTATCAAGATCTTTTATTATTTGATATTCAAAATTCTGACATATCTAAGGCACAATGGTCTACAATTGTATTTCCTGAAAAAACTTTCATCGATGGTAATGTCAAAAGCACTGATAGATCTTATTATTTAAGAGATGCTTTAAATACAAGAACTCTTGGAGCATCTGAAACATCTTTTAGTTTTGTTTTTGTTAATACTTTAGATTTTGAAGATGCAACAAATGTCAATGGTCTAAATACAATGATACTCTTGAGAACTAATAATTACGCTCTCTTTATAGAAACAATAATATAGAAACCATACGATAAAAATTAAGTCAAAAAGAAACTCCTTATTAGTTTCTTTTTGACTTCCATTATAATTTTCTTGATCCTTCAAAGAAAAAAATCTGATCAAACTCAACTGCATTTTTTACTAAACGAATTCTTATCTGGAAATATTTTTGGAAACTAAAAAA
>Ga0157370_10007160_pt1 | contig 12167 bp, 8 predicted proteins | sample C35metaG_FD_113463 | JGI IMG/M metagenome (GOLD analysis project Ga0157370, IMG submission 113463) | Corn rhizosphere microbial communities from Kellogg Biological Station, Michigan, USA - C3-5 metaG | ecosystem: Host-associated > Plants > Roots > Rhizosphere > Soil | place: USA: Michigan...
CGATGGAAAAGATATTTCATTTGAAGACTTTAGAGTTAAAGTTAGTAATCTTGAAAAAAGTGGTCAAGGAATTACTTCCACTGAAGCTGCAAACAGAGTTTGGGATCAAGAAGTTTCAATCGCTTTATTGTCAACTCAGTTTGATAAATTAGGATTGAGAGTTGGTGAAAAACACTTACTTGAAGTTTTGAAATCAGATCCAAATATTGGTAAAAACCCTATGTTTTTAAATGCAGCAGGATTGTTTGACGTAGTTAAATTTAAAGACTACTTTAAAGCAAACCCTGAAGCAACTCAATATATTTCTGAAAAAGAAAAAGATGCTGAGTTAAATGCGAAATTTCAAATTTACAATACTTTAGTAAAATCTGGACTTTACACAACTGCTAGTGAAGGAAAATTAAAGTATGAAATGGAAGCTAACAAAGTAAACTTTGCTTACGCTGGAGCATTATACTCTTCTATTAAAGATAGTGATGTAAAAATTTCTGATTCAGATATCGTAGATTATATGAAGAAAAACGAGAAAAAATTCAAAGCGGATGCAACTCGTGAAATTCAATACGTTTTAGTTGAAGACAAAGCTTCAAAAGAAGACGAGGCTGAAATTAAAGCTAAAATGACTGCTTTATTATCTGGAAGTGTTGTTTACAACGCAAAAACAGGTAAAAACGATACATTGCCAGGTTTTAGAAACGCTACAAACATTGCTGAATTTGTAAATGCAAATTCTGATGTTCCTTACGATTCTACTTATGTGGCTAAAAATAGTCTTCCGGCAGTAGATGCTGATAAATTATTTAGCTTACCGGCAGGATCAATTTACGGACCTTACGTTTACGGAAGATATTATGCTATCTCTAAATCTTTAGGATTTAAAGCTGGTGTTAACGCAAAAGCAAGTCATATCTTAATTGGTTACGAAGGTTCTCAAACTCCAAACCAAAAAGAAAAAAGAACTAAAGAAGAAGCTAAAGCTAAAGCTGAAGAAATTCTAGCTCAGGTTCAGGCAAATCCTGATAGTTTCATGATGCTGGCTTTTACAAGCTCTGATGACTCATCTGCACAACAAGGTGGTGACTTAGGATATTTTGGTCAAGGCCAAATGGTAAAACCATTCAATGATTTTGTATTCAATAACGGAATTGGAAAAATTGGTTTAGTAGAAACTCCTTTCGGTTTCCACATTATCAAAGTTACAGATAAACAAGACGGAATTCGTTTAGCTACAATTGCTCAAAAAATTGAGCCGTCTGAAGCTACTTCTGATAAAGTATTTACATTAGCAACTAAATTCGAAATGGAAGCTGCTGATAAAGACTTTGCTGCTACAGCAAAAGAATTAGGTTTAAAAGTTGCGGCTCCAATTTCTGCTAAAGCAATGGACGAACAATTTGGACCATTAGGTAACCAAAGAAACATCGTTAGATGGGCATTTGATAAAGAAACAAACACAGGAGACGTAAAACGTTTTGAAATAGCTAATGTTGGTCATGTAATTGCTCAATACAAAAGCGAAAACAAATCTGGTTTAGTTTCTGTTACTATGGCAAGACCTTATGTTGAGCCAATCTTGAAAAACAAGAAAAAAGCTGAAATTTTAAAAGCTAAAATGACAGGTTCAAGCATCGAGGCTATTGCTAAAAATGCTGGTGTAGCTGTACAACAAGCTGCTAATGTAACTTTAGATAATCCTGTTTTACCAGGTGGAGTTGGACAAGAGCCAAAAGTTGTGGGTAATGCATTTGCTTTAGTTGCTAATAAAATTTCTGCTCCAATTGAAGGTAATACTGGAGTTTATGTTGTAAAAAACATTAGTACTGTAAAAGCTCCTGCTCTTGCAAACCATGCAGAGTATGTTGCTAAAGTAAAAGCTCAAAGCGCATCTGATGCAAGCAGAATTTTACCAGCGTTGAAAAACAATGCTAAAATTGAAGACAACAGATTACAATTTAATTACTAGTTTTAGTAAAATAAAAAAATAAAAAACCCGAAACGTTCAATTGAATGTTTCGGGTTTTTCTTTGTTTAAAAAGCAGACGAACGGTTTGTAGTAATTATTGTATGCAATTTCCTTAACTATATGGGAATTATGGAAATATAATCTGAAATATTTGTGATTTTCAAATTATTACAGTTAATTTGCCGAAATTTTTATTTTAACAAATGTAAAATTTTGACTATTAATGTTAATAAAGATTGTGGGGCAATGACAAAAAAATACTTTAATACTCAGAGATTTAATGTTTTTTAATATGTTTAGTTTTTTAAGAAGAAAACCTAAAGTGTATTCTAAAATTGAAAATCATATTTTTGGAATAATTACAGAACTTTTAAAAGTTAGCAGCACTGACATCAATGTTGATGAATTGGGTGGAAAATACTATTTAAGTAACGAAGAGCAGCATTTTAAGGTTACGATTTTGAGTAACGATTATGTTATCAGACTTACTAATACCCGTGATTCGGTTGCTGAGAAATACGATAAAGTTTTTGTAGATGATGTTTTAAGAGCTGTAAAGGAAGAAAAACACCGTCGAATGGAATTGGTGTATGATTCTATTACAAACAGCATAGAAAAGATGGCGGAGCGTTTGCACAATACGCTTATTGAATCTAATGAGCAGGAAAATGAAAAAGTCCGGCACTTAGAAGCACAGCATATTGAAGAACAAAAAGTAAAATACTAACTTTTTAGAAATAGAAGCTTTTATTCTTGCAGGATCATTTCGTTATACGAAAGTATGGTTTCGTATCCTTTTGAGACAAAATAATGTTTCGGATCTTCTTCTGAAACCACCATTACAAAATCTCCTCCCCAAGCTCCAAGACTTTTTACAGCACCATCAAAATCCGGAAAAGCGATTTCTTTAATCGTTTCGATTTCCAGGATATTACTTAAATGAATTTCGTGTTTTTCGACTGCGTAAGCAAATTGTTTTAAAGTCTTCGCATTTAAAATTTCATGAGTGATTTTATTGTTCTTAACAACGCTTTTGCCTAAGTTTTGCTCTTTGTGTCTGTTGTAAGCATGTATGGCAGCTTTACTGTTTTGTTTTTTATTAAGATAAACAAAATGGATGTTTTCTGTAAAGTCCGGATTGAAAGTAACAGGCTCAACAAAATTGTTTTCTACTCTATATAAAATAGGAGTATTATTTTGGGCGCAGGCGATGTCGTAGCCGCTGCCTCCAAAACTGTTTTTAAGCAGCGTAAAGGCATTAATCTTTGTCCACTGAGCAATGTTGTTAATTAAGGTAGAAGATGTGCCTAATCCCCATTTTCTTGGAAAAGTAAGGTTTGTGGTTATTTTATATCCGTTTGATTTTTTAATAAAATCAGGATTTAAAATATAGGCTTCGTGCAAAATGGTAATTAAGGTTGTTTTTACAGTTTCGATCTCAAAAGCTGGATTGGTTACAACTTCATTAAATGAAATGCTGTTTTCAAACCAAAGGTGTTTGTCGTAATCGTAGCTTTTCCATTCAATTATATTGTTTTGCCCTTCTTCAACAATTAAATCCTGACCAAATTTTGTTGGGAGGGCAAATGCATCTGCACCGTCTAATACTAAATATTCTCCAGAGATTAATAGTTTTCCGTTACTGTAAAAGGTTGTTTTCATGCTTTGATTTTAAAATAAATTCCAACCCCGAAGTTTCGGGATAAATTCCAAATTCCAATTATCTTGGAATTTGGAATTTGGAATTTTATTTTGAGGATATAATTTTTTGGAATTTTTATATATTTTATTTTCTTAAACTTTCAATAAATTCAACTACAGCGCTGTGTGAAACGGCCGTTTTCTTAAAATGAGTTTTAATTAAAAGACGTTCTTCGTCAGTAGCTTCAAATTGATTGATGATATTATTTAGGTGCATTTTCATGTGTCCTTCCTGAATTCCGGTTGTCGTTAACGAACGAAGCGCTGCGAAATTTTGTGCTAAACCGGCAACGGCGGTAATTTCCATTAATTCTTTTGCCGAAGGTTTTTCCAGCATTTCTAAACATAATTTTACCAGCGGATGTAAAGAAGTCAGACCGCCTACGGTTCCTAAAGCTAAAGGAATTTCGAGCCAAAAGGTAAAAATTCCGTTTTCGATTTTAGCATGCGATAAACTCGCGTATTGACCATTTTTTGAGGCATAAGCATGAACTCCGGCTTCTACAGCTCTAAAGTCATTTCCTGTTGCCAAAACCACGGCATCGACACCATTCATGATACCTTTATTGTGTGTTACAGCTCTAAAAGGTTCGATTTCGGCAATTTGAACAGCTTGAACAAAACGCTCTGCAAAATCCTGTGGGTTAGGAATATGTTTTTCGGCTAAATCTTCAATTGGGCATGAAACCTCTGCTCTTACAAGACAATTCGGGACATAATTCGGTAAAATACTCATGATTACCGTTAGCGTATCCTCTTCAGAAAATAAATCAGAATGCTGAAACTCCTCTTTTAGAGTCGTTGCAAACTGTTCCAGACACGAATTAATAAAATTAGCGCCCATGCTGTCTTTGGTTTCAAAGGTGGCATGAAGCTGGTAGTAATTTTCGAGTAAGTTTCGTTTGTCTTTTAACTGAATATCCAATATACCGCCGCCACGTTCCTGCATGTTTTTTGTAATGCTTTGTGTGTCAGAAAAAAAAATTGGTTTTATGTCTTGAAAAAAGGATTGTAATTTTTCAGCATCACCATTAAAATTAAAATGAACCTGACCAATTTTTTCGGTATCAATTATGGTTGCTTTAAAGCCGCCGCGCGCAGCCCAAAATTTAGCTGCTTTTGATGCTGCAGCTACAACTGAACTTTCTTCAATTGCCATTGGAATGGTTTTGTACTTTCCGTTGATTAAAAAATTAGGGGCGACTCCAAGCGGGATATATAAGTTGGTAATCGTGTTTTCGATAAATTCATCATGCAGCTGTTGAAGCTTTTCGTCTGAATTCCAGTAATTTCTTATAATATTTAAAGCCTCTTCGGGAGTCGAAAAATATTCATTGGCGATCCAGTTTATTTTTTCTTTTTTGGATAATTTAGAAAATCCGGCAACAGCGTTGTTCATTCTCAATATATTAAATAATAATGTTGCGGCAAAGATACTATTTTAAGAGTTTTGTTTGCAACGTATTTCAAACATGAAAATAAGCAATCGTTATTTTTTTTAACATTTAACACTTAAAATGTGTATTATGTTTATTTTTTTTACTAAAATTGGGCTCTTTTTATATTTAAAATAATTCTAATGAATACAAGTAAAATTACTGTAGTACTTTTATTTATAGTTGCGACAGTTTTTGGGCAGCAAAAAATAACGGTTGAAAATATTTATAGCGGGGCATTTCGCGCAAAAGGAATGGACGAGCTGCAATCCTTAAAAAATACAAATCAATATACAGTTTTAAATGTTGATCAGGCTAGCAGAAGCATGCAGATTGATTTGTACGATTTTGCAACTCTAAAAAAAGTATCGAATCTTATTGATACTAAAAACCATAAAGAGCTTTCAAACGGAATTGACAGTTATATCTTTGATGCTGCAGAAAAAAAGATTTTAGTTGCTTGTAATTCTAAAAAAATCTTCCGTCACTCTTTTACAGCAGATTACTTTTTATACGATATTGCTTCAAAATCTTTGACAAAATTGGTTGATTTTCAAATTCAGGAGCCGACTTTTTCTCCTGATGGATCAAAAATCGCTTATGCTAAAGAGAACAATTTATATGTTTATGATGTTGCTTCTAAAAAATCAACAGCTGTTACTACAGATGGAAAGAAAAATGCAGTTATAAACGGTATTACGGACTGGGTTTACGAAGAAGAATTTGCTTTCGTACGGGCGTTTGACTGGAGTAAAGACAGTAAAAAACTAGCTTACATTCGTTTTGACGAAAGCCAGGTTCCTGAGTTTTCTATGTCAATGTTTCACAAGGATTTATATCCAACAATCGAAACTTTTAAATATCCTAAGGCTGGAGAAAAAAATTCTGTAGTTTCATTACATATTTATGATGCGGTTGGAAATGCTTCTAAAAAGGTTGATTTAGGAAATTATAATGATTTCTACATCGCACGAATGCAGTGGACAAATGATAATAATACATTATCGGCTCAGGTTTTAAACCGTCACCAGGACAATCTTGATTTACTTTTTGTTGACGGAACTACAGCTGTGGCAAAAGTGGTTTTAAATGAAAAAGACAAAGCTTATGTTGATGTTACAGATAATTTAACTTTCTTAAAAGATAACAGTTTTATCTGGACAAGCGAAAAAGACGGATTCAATCATATTTATTTATATGACAAAACCGGAAAACTTAAAACTCAGGTTACAAAAGGAAACTGGGAAGTGGTTTCGTACTATGGCTTAGACGAAAAAACTAAAACTATTTTCTACCAATCTACAGAAAATGGTTCTATTAACAGAGATATTTACAGAATTGGTTTAGACGGAAAAAACAAAACCCGTTTAACTTCAAAAGTAGGAACAAGTGCTGCGACTTTCAGCCCGAATTTCCAATTTTTCATTACTACTTTCTCAAGCAATTTACAGCCTACAACTTATACTTTAAATGAGGCTAAAACAGGAAAAGAAATTCAGGTTATCGAAAATAATCAGGCACTTGCTGATAAATTAAAAGCATATAACCTTCCTGCAAAAGAATTCTTTGTTTTAAAAACAGCAAAAGGAAACGAACTAAATGCTTGGATTTTAAAACCAAAAGATTTTGATCCGTCTAAAAAATATCCTGTTTTCATGTACCAATATTCTGGTCCGGGTTCACAACAGGTAAATAACGATTGGAATAATACTGATGATTATTGGTTTGCTTCACTAACACAACAAGGTTATATTGTAGCTTGTGTTGATGGTAGAGGAACTGGTTTTAAAGGTGCTGATTTCAAAAAAGTAACTCAAAAAGAATTAGGAAAATACGAAGTTGAAGATCAAATCGATGCAGCAAAAGTAATTGGAGGATATCCTTATGTTGATGCTTCAAGAATTGGAATCTTCGGATGGAGTTATGGAGGTTTTATGGCTTCTAACTGTATTTTTCAAGGAAATGACGTATTTAAAATGGCAATCGCTGTGGCACCGGTTACAAACTGGAGATTTTATGACAGTGTTTACACTGAAAGATACATGCAGACTCCTCAGGAAAATGCAAGCGGATACGACCAAAACTCTCCAATAAATCACGTTGATAAATTAAAAGGTAAGTTTTTATTAATTCACGGTTCTGGCGATGACAACGTTCATGTTCAAAACTCAATGCAAATGATGGAAGCCTTAATTCAGGCTAATAAACAATTCGATTCTCAAATATATCCAGATAAAAACCACGGTATTTTTGGCGGCAAAACGAGAATTCAGCTTTATAATAAAATGACTAACTTTATCAAAGAAAATTTATAATATAACTTTATCAAAATCAAATAAATAGTGAATAATATGGAAGAAACTCGAGTAAAAACTGCGCATCCAAAAGGGCTTTGGGTATTATTTGGAACGGAGATGTGGGAGCGATTCAATTTCTATGGAATGCGAGCTTTATTAACTTTATTTCTTGTGAATTCATTATTGATGAAGGAAGAAGAAGCGTCTTTAATTTATGGAGGTTTCCTTGGACTTTGTTATTTAACACCAATGTTAGGTGGATTTATTGCCGACCGTTTTTTAGGAAACAGAAATTGTATCCTGTTGGGAGGATTGCTAATGGCAATTGGACAAATGCTTTTGTTTACAAGTGGAAGTGTTTTTGAGTCTAATTTAAGTTTAGCAAAAATCATTATGTACTCTGCATTAGGAGTAATTGTTTTTGGTAACGGATTCTTCAAGCCAAACATTTCTAGTATGGTTGGAAGTTTATATCCAAAACAAGAAAAAACAAAATTAGATAGTGCTTTTACTATTTTCTATATGGGAATTAACATTGGAGCTTTCTTAGGTCAGTCTATTTGTCCTATATTGGGAGATGTTAAAGATGCTGGAGGAATTAGAGATATCCACGCTTTTAGATGGGGATTCATGGCGGCTTCTGTTGCGATGTTATTAGGAACAATTCTTTTCTATTTCTTGAAAAATAAATATGTGGTTTCTCCAGAAGGAAAGCCATTAGGAGGACTTCCTTCTAAAAACGATGCTTCAGATTTTGAAGAAGGTGAAGCTCAAAAAGCGAACTTTTCTAGTAAAGCTTTAGCAATTGCCGGAATTGCCTTTATTGCATTAGGATTCTTTTTTCATTATGTAGTAGGTCAAAACTTAATTTATACTTTGATTTATTCAAGTGGTTTATCATTGGCCGGATTGATTATTTCAGATACCTCTTTAACTAAAATCGAAAGAGATAGAATTATTGTAATTTATATCGTTTCATTTTTTATTATTTTCTTCTGGGCAGCTTTTGAACAGGCAGGTTCATCGTTAACCTTTATTGCCGATAACCAAACAGACAGAAACTTCTTCGGATGGCAGATGCCTCCATCAATGGTTCAGATCTTTAACGGATTATTTGTAGTGATCTTGGCGGTGCCTTTCAGTATTCTTTGGGATACTTTAAGAGCTAAAGACAAAGAGCCAATTTCTCCGGTAAAATTAGCTGTAGGTTTAGTAGTAATTTCGATCAGTTTCTTCATGATTGCGACTCAGGTTTCTTATATCGGAACTTCAGGGTTGTTATTAGTAAAATGGCTTATCTTATTATATTTCTTAAATACATGTGCTGAGTTGTGTTTATCTCCAATTGGTTTATCATTGGTAGGTAAATTATCTCCAAAACGTTTTGCATCTTTATTATACGGAGTATTTTTCTTGTCTAACGCTTCTGGTTATGCATTAGGAGGAACTTTAGGTTCGATCTTACCGGCAACGGGTGATAAATTTGCAAAAGCAAAAGAATTAGGAATCGATCTTCAAGCTGTTTTAGATAACAAAATTGTACCAACTCAGGAGCAGTTGTCTTTATTAGAACAGCACCAAATTAGTGCTCATAACCACTTTTTTGCAGGATTTGAAATACACAATTTATATGAGTTTTTTATGGTATTTGTAGTGCTTACAGGTATCGCAGCAATTATCTTATTTGCTTTGACTCCATTCTTGAAAAAAATGATGCATGGCGTTAGATAATATGGAAAGTAAATTAACCTTAGAGGAAATTCAGAATTTTAAAGGCAAGTACCCAAAACAATTGTGGTACTTGTTTTTGGTTGAAATGTGGGAACGTTTTTGTTTCTACGGAATGCGTGGTGTTTTAGCTTTTTTTATGGTAGACCAATTAGGGCTGCTGGAAGGAAAAGCAAATCTTCAATATGGAGCAATTCAGGCTTTTGTATATGCTTTTACATTTATTGGAGGAATTTTTGCAGATAAAATTTTAGGATTTAAGAAATCACTTCTTTTTGGAGGAATTGTAATGATTTTGGGGAACTTGCTTATCGCAGCTTCGCCGCACGATTTCTTTTATTACGGAATAACACTTTCTATTATTGGAACAGGTTTTTTTAAGCCAAACGTATCTTCAATGGTAGGGGAGTTGTATCATGAAAATGACGGACGCCGTGATGCAGGTTATGGATTGTTTTATGCCGGAATTAATATTGGAGGAATGCTTGGAGGAGCAATTCCAATTTATTTAGGAAAAAACTATTCGTGGAGTCTTTGTTTTCTTTCTGCGGCGATTGTTATGATAATTGGAGTTATAACATTCCTTTTAACAAAAAAGCATTTAGCGCCAATTGGAAATTCGCCATTAGAAAATCACACGCCTAAAAAACGTAATCTTTACGAAACAGCTGTTTATGTAGGTTCTTTTGTTGTAATACCATTAGTATATATTATGGTTATCAACTCAGATTTTACAGAGTATTTCATGTACACAATTGGAGTGGCTGCAATAGGATATTTTTTATATGAGTTAATACAAATAAAAGATGCTAAACAGCAGCGTAAACTTTTGGCGGCGTTTGTATTTATTTTTGGATACTTTATGTTTATGGCTATTTCAGAGCAGTCTGGTGGTTCGTTGTCTTTGTTTGCTAAAGATAATTTGACTAACAAATTGTTGTTTTTTAATATTGATCCAAACGTTGTAAATAATAGTATAAACTCACTTTATGTTATTATTTTTAGCCCTTTAGTGGGATTGTTATGGATCTTCCTATACAAACGAAAAATTGGGCCAAATACCGTTATTAAGTTTGGTTTGTCATTTATTTTGCTTGCCGCTGGTTTCTTTATTTTTTACAGTGCAAGATTTTTTGTAAATGCAGACGGATTAAGTTCTCTTGATGTATTTGCTTTAGGATATCTTTTATATACTCTTGGAGAATTATGTATCGGACCAATCGGGATGTCGGTAATTACAAAATTATCTCCTAAACGATTGTTCGGCATGATGATGGGATTATGGTTTCTATCGAGTGCATTCGGACAGTTTGCGGCAGGAAAATTAGGAGCTGAAATGTCTAATGCTAATACAGGGACAACTTTAATGTCTAAGTTGATCGCTTATACAGACGGATATTATCAATTAGCATTGTATTCTTTAATTGCAGGTGTTGTTTTGATTGTTACAACTCCATTAATTAGAAAATTAATGCAAGAAGTAAAATAGGCGACATTTAGTGATTCTTTTTTTGACTAAATTTGTAAAAAATTAAAAGGACCATGAAAAAAATATTACTTATAACATTGTTTTTAGTTGGAGCATTTGCAACGCAGGCGCAAGAACTAAAATGGTACACTGACGTTAAAGAAGCTATTAATGTTAGTAATAAAGAACAAAAACCAATGTTGATGTTTTTTACAGGAAGCGATTGGTGCGGATGGTGTATTCGTTTGCAAAATGAGGTTTTGAAAACTGCAGAATTCAAAAAATGGGCTGTTGATAATGTTGTTTTGGTAGAGTTAGATTATCCAAGAAGTGTCGCACAGACTCCGGAGCTTAAAAATCAAAATAATGAATTGCAGCAAGCTTTTGGGATCCAAGGATTTCCAACAGTGTTTTTTACAAGTGCCGAAGCAAAAGACGGAAAAATTAACTTTAAAGGGCTTGGGAAAACAGGATATGTTGCCGGAGGGCCATCGGCTTGGTTAACAGTTGCTGAAGGAATTGTTCATCCTAAAAAGTCATAAAGAAAAAGATTTTAAATACACTTTATATGTTAAACTCCTTACAGCGATGTAGGGAGTTTTTTTGTTTAGTAAGAAAAGATTTTCATTTACTTATGTTGAAATTATTATTTATATATTAATTTATATATAAAAAAACATATAATGTAATTTTTAAGTTTATATAATTTGAATAATTAAAATATTGTGTTAATTTAGTTGCGCTATACTAACCAAAACCAATATAAATATGACTAAAAAATTACTTGTCCTACTGTTTTTTTTAGGTTCATTTTTCACTCAGGCTCAAGTTCTTGCCTGGCGAACTAATATGACTGATGCAATAGCCATTAGTAATGAACAAAAAAAACCAATGTTAATTTTATTCACTGCCTCAGGTGTACCAGAAAATCTTCAAAATGAAATCTTTAAAACCCCGGACTTTGCTGTGTGGTCACGCGATAATGTGATCCTTGTAAAACTGGATTTATCAGACTCAACAGCTTCTGATGGTGATAAAGAACAAAATATCAGATTAAAGAACGCTTTTGGAGTTCAGGATCTTCCGGAAGTTTGCTTTGCAGTGGCTTCGGTAAGAAAAAATAAAACAACTTTTAGTGCTCTTGGCAAAATTGCTTATAAACCAGGAGGAGCAAAATCATGGATTGCAGAGTCGAATAATATTCTGCATCCAAGTGAGTAATAAATTTAAATTAAGTTTCTTAGTTTAATTTGTAGAATCCCTTTTCGGCTATGCCGGAAAGGGATATTTTTTTTAAACAATTTAAAATGTGTGTTATACATTTAATATTTTAGAGGCCTTAATTTTTCGTTTTTTTCAAATATCGAACCTTAAATAATTAATTTCATTTTAATGCTCATTTTTTGTAACTATTTGTTTTAAAGACGATTGTTGGAAATTGGTTTTGTGTTAATTTAGTTTTATTAACCCAGCCAAAAACCAATAATTATGACCCGAAAACTACTTATCCTGCTATTTTTTTTAATTACAATTTTAGCCAGATCTCAAAATTTAGATTGGAAAACGAACATTAC
>Ga0157370_10007162_pt1 | contig 12166 bp, 11 predicted proteins | sample C35metaG_FD_113463 | JGI IMG/M metagenome (GOLD analysis project Ga0157370, IMG submission 113463) | Corn rhizosphere microbial communities from Kellogg Biological Station, Michigan, USA - C3-5 metaG | ecosystem: Host-associated > Plants > Roots > Rhizosphere > Soil | place: USA: Michigan...
CGGTTGCGCTCGACGGCGTGCAGCTCGCGCGGAACACGGATCTTCACGTCGTAGAAGCGCGCGGCGAAGCGCTCGCGCGCGCTCGCGCGGTCCGGGCCGAACACCGGCGCGCGCGCCCAGCGCGATACGCATGCGCTCTTGATGAGGCCCTGCGCGTCGACGACGAAGTCCCAGGGCTGCGCACGCAGCTGCGCCTTCGCGGCACGCAACGCACGCCACGCGGACGGCGACCATGGGCGGTCGCGCAAGCGGCGCAATCCGACCGCGATCGCGCGGCTCACCGCGGGATGCAGCGCCACCAGCTCGGCATACGGGGTTTCGACCGCCCACGCGACCTGCGCATCGGGACGACTGGCCGCGAGGTCCGTGACGGCCGGCATCAAGTGCACCACGTCGCCGAGCGAGGAGAGCTTGACGAGCAGGATTCGCGGCGCGGGCATGGCGCATTCTAATCCCCGCGCCGGAGGGTAGAATGACGGCCTCGTGCCGCAGTCACCGTCCATCGTGGCGCCGCCTGCCGAAGACAAACTTCCCCTCACCGTTGCCATCATCTCGCTCAACGCCGCCGCGCAGATCGGCCCGTGCCTCGCGAGCGCGGCGTTCGCCGACGAGCTGCTGGTGGTCGATTCCGGAAGCGCCGACGGCACGGTGGAGCTCGCTCGCGCGCATGGCGCGCGCGTGGAGACCCGCGAATGGCTCGGCTTCGGCCGCCAGAAGCAGCACGCGGTCTCCATCGCGCGCCACGACTGGGTGCTGTGCCTCGATGCCGACGAGCGCATCACGCCGCGCCTCGAGCGCTCGATCCGCGCGGCGCTCGCGGGGGGACGGTATCGTGCCTGGCGGGTCGCGCGCCGCAACCGTTTCCTCGGGCGCTGGCTCGCGCACGGCGAGGGCTACCCGGATTGGACCGTGCGCCTCTTCCACCGCGCGCACGCGAGCTGGTCGAACGACGAGGTGCACGAAGCGGTGCTCACCACCGCGGAGGTGGGACGGCTGGAAGGCGACCTGCTGCACGACTCGGCCGAGGACCTCGCGACCTACATGACGAAGCAGAATCGCTACTCGACCCTGCATGCGCAGGCCTTATACAAGCAGGGCGTGCGCGTCGGCTACTGGCGGCTCGCGGCGAGCCCGCTCGCGCGCTTCCTCAAGTTCTACGTGCTGCGCCTGGGCTTCCTCGACGGCGGCCCCGGCTTCGCGCATATCGTGATCGGATGCAACAGCACGTTCCACAAGTACGTGAAGCTGATCGAGCTGCAGCAGTCGGCCGCGGCGAGGGACGCGTGATCCTCGTCACCGGGGGCGCCGGGTTCATCGGCGCGAACTTCGTCCTCGACTGGATCGGCGCGACGGGCGGCCCGGTGGTGAACCTCGACAAGCTCACGTACGCGGGCAACCTCGGAAGCCTCGCTTCGCTCGCCGGCGACTCGCGCCACGCGTTCGTGCGCGGCGACATCGCCGATCGCGCGCTCGTGGAGCGGCTGCTCGCCGAGCATCGGCCGCGCGCGATCGTGCACTTCGCCGCCGAAAGCCACGTGGATCGCTCGATCCACGGCCCCGCGGCGTTCGTGCAGACGAACGCGGTCGGCACCTTCGAGTTGCTCGAGGCCGCGCGCGGCTACTGGCAGCGGCTCGAGGGCGAGGCGCGATCCGCGTTCCGCTTCCTGCACGTCTCCACCGACGAGGTGTACGGCTCGCTGGGCGAGAACGATCCGGCCTTCACGGAGGAGACGCCCTACGCGCCGAACAGCCCCTATTCCGCGTCGAAGGCCGCCTCCGACCACATGGTGCGCGCGTACCACCACACGTACGGGCTGCCCACGCTCACGACGAACTGCTCGAACAACTACGGGCCGTTCCAGTTTCCCGAGAAGCTGATCCCGCTCGTCATCTCGAACGCGCTCGAGGGCAAGCCCATCCCCGTGTACGGTGACGGCCGCCAGGTGCGCGACTGGCTCTACGTGGGCGACCATTGCGAGGCGATCCGCGTCGTGCTCGAGCGCGGACGTCCGGGCGAGACCTACAACGTCGGCGGCAATTCCGAACGACGCAACCTCGAGGTCGTGCACGCGCTTTGCGATGCGCTCGACGCGGCGCGGCCGTGCGAGGGCGGGCACCGGCGCCTCATCGCGTTCGTGAAGGATCGTCCCGGCCACGACCGGCGCTACGCGATCGATGCGTCGAAGATCCGCCGCGAGCTCGCCTGGTCTCCGCGCGAATCCTTCGCTTCGGGACTGGCGAAGACGGTGCGCTGGTACCTGGACCACGCCGCCTGGGTGGAGCAGGTGAAGAGCGGCGAGTATCGCCAATGGCTCGAGGTGAACTACGCCGCGCGGAGCGCCGCGTGAAGCGCAAGGGCATCATCCTCGCGGGCGGCTCGGGAACGCGGCTTTATCCGGCGACGCGCGTGGTCTCCAAGCAGCTGCTGCCGGTGTACGACAAGCCGATGGTCTACTACCCGCTCGCCACGCTGATGCTCGCGGGCATCCGCGACATCCTGGTCATCTCCACGCCGCAGGACACGCCGCGCTTCGCCGAGCTCCTTGGCGACGGGCGCGAATGGGGCCTCGCGCTTTCGTACGCCGTGCAGCCGCGTCCCGAGGGGCTCGCGCAGGCTTTCGTGATCGGCCGCGGGTTCCTCGCCGGCGCTCCCAGCTGCCTCATCCTGGGCGACAACATCTTCCACGGCCACGACCTCGCGGCATCGCTGCAGCGCGCGACGGCGGGCGAATCGGGCGCCACCGTGTTCGCCTACCCGGTGCAGGATCCGGAGCGCTACGGCGTGGTGGAGTTCGATGGCGCCGGGCGCGTCGTGAGCATCGAGGAGAAGCCGGAGCGGCCCAAGTCGCGCTACGCGGTGACCGGGCTGTATTTCTACGACGCGCAGGTGGTCGATGTCGCGGCGGGCCTCGCGCCCTCGGCGCGCGGCGAGCTCGAGATCACCGACGTGAACCGCCATTACCTCGAGCACGGCAGGCTCGCGGTGGAGGTCATGGGCCGCGGCACGGCGTGGCTCGACACCGGCACGCACGAGAGCCTCCTCGAAGCGTCGCATTTCATCGAGACCATCGAGCGGCGCCAGGGCCTCAAGATCGCCTGCCCCGAGGAGATCGCCTATCGCATGGGATACATCGACGCCGGCCAGCTCGAGCACCTCGCGCAGCCGATGCGCAAGAATTCGTACGGCCAGTACCTGCTCGAGGTGCTGCGCGAACGCGTGTTCTAGGCTCTTCGCGTGAAGGCCACCCCGACCGCGATTCCCGACGTCATCCTGATCGAGCCGCAGGTCTTCGGCGACGCGCGCGGCTTCTTCTTCGAGAGCTGGAACCGGCGCGCCTTCGAGCCGATCGTGGGCGCCGGCGTCGAGTTCGTCCAGGACAACCATTCGCGCTCGGCGCGCGGGGTGCTGCGGGGATTGCATTACCAGGTGCGCCGATCGCAGGGCAAGCTCGTGCGCGTGGCGTCCGGCGAAGTGTTCGACGTCGTGGTCGACCTGCGGCGCTCGTCACCGACCTTCGGACGCTGGGTGGGCGAGCGCCTTTCCGCCGAGAACCACCGGATGCTGTGGGTTCCGCCGGGATTCGCGCACGGCTTCCTGGTCCTGTCCGACTGGGCGGACTTCCTCTACAAGACCACCGACTACTGGGCGCCGGAGCACGAGCGCACGCTCCTCTGGAACGATCCGGCGCTCGCGATCGCCTGGCCCCTCTCGGGCGAACCGGTGCTCAAGCCGAAGGATGCGGCGGGCATGCGCCTCGCCGAGGCCGAAACGTTCGCGTGATGCGCGTCCTCGTCACGGGCGCCGCCGGACAGGTGGGAGCCGACGTCGCCCGCGCGCTCGAAGGGCGCGCGGAGGTCATCGCGCTCGATCGCGCCGCCCTGGACCTCGCGCGGCCGGAGGCGATCGCGCGAGCCGTGCGCGAGGCGAGGCCGCGGCTCATCGTGAACGCGGCCGCATATACCGCGGTCGACCGCGCCGAGTCGGAGGCGGATCTCGCACGTGCGGTGAACGCTCGCGCGCCGGCAATCCTCGCCGATGAAGCGAAGCGATGCGGCGCGCTCCTCGTGCACTACTCGACCGACTACGTGTTCGACGGCGCCAAGGACGGCCCGTACGTGGAAACGGACGCGACGGCGCCCCTCAACGTGTACGGCGAGACCAAGCTCGAGGGCGAGCGCGCGGTCGCGGCGAGCGGATGCGCGCACCTGATCCTGCGCACGAGCTGGGTGTATGCCCCCCGCGGCCGCAACTTCCTGCTCACCATGCTGCGCCTCGCGCAGGCGCGCGACGAGATCGGCGTGGTCGACGACCAGCGCGGCGCGCCCACGTCGAGCGGCGAGCTGGCACGCGCGACGCTGGAGATCTTCGCGCCTGCGGCGGCGCACGCGCGGCCGCTCGGCGAAGCGGACCTGGAGCGCGTCGCCGCGTCGGGCGGGCTGTATCACGCGACGGCGGCCGGGGAAACCACGTGGTACGGCTTCGCGCAGGCGATCTTCGAGGAGCGCTCCGCCCATGCCGGCGAAGGCTCGCGCGTGCCGCGGCTGGTTCCGATTCCGACCTCGGAATATCCAACGCCCGCGCGGCGCCCGGCCAACTCGGTGCTGTCGAGCGAGCTTCTCGCGCGCACCTTCGGCGTGCGGCTGGCGCACTGGCGCGACGGCCTCGCGCAGGTGTTGTCAGCCCTCGGTGGTGGAGGCCGATGAGCCGCGCGACAAGCTGAAGCACACCGCGCCGTCGCGATTCGGCGCCAGCTCGATGCGATAACCGGCCTTCTCGGCGAGGCGCGCGGCGTTGAAGAGGCCGATGCCCAGTCCCGACGGATGCTCGGTGGGCTCGCGGAACAGGCGCTCGGCGACGCGCTCGGGCACGGCGCTGCCGGTGTCGCAGATGCGCAGCGCGACGACCTCGCTCGAGCACTCGAAGTCGACGGCGATCCCCAAGCCCGGCTCGCGAGCGCCCTTCGCGCGCGCGTTCTCGAGCGCGTTGTCGACGAAGTTGTCGAACAGCGCCGTGGGCACCTGCACATCGGCCTCGATGATCGCCTTCATCACGATGCCGCTGCCCTCGAGGCGCCGGCCGAGCTCGTACCACCAGGCCCATGCGGTCACCGGGAGCTCGGCCGTGGCGATCTCCGGCGCGCGCAGCTTGTCCAGGGTCGCCTGCAATCTGCGCGTGAGCTGCGGCAGTTGCCGTTGCAGCAGGTTCGAGTAGCCGTCGGACGTATCCTTCGGCGCGATCGAGGTGAGCGCGTAGAGCGACTGCAGCAGGTTCTTCACGTCGTGCGTGAGACGCGCGCCGGTCTCGTGCACCGCCTGCAGGTACGCGTTGCGCCTGAGCGCCGTCTCCCGCCGCTTGCCTTCGTAGAACTCGCCCACCACCTGGGAAAGCAGGCGCATGTGCAGGAAGAGCGCGGGCGAGAGCTCGATCTGCGTGTAGAACACCAGCTCGAGCCCGTGCACGGTGAACCGGGCCGGATGCCCGCCAACCTCGCCGAAGCGTCCCTCCCCTGCCGGCGAGCGCCATTCGCCGCCGCGCACCCACGGCAGCTCCGACACCTCGCGCAGCGATTGCTCCAGGAAGCGGCTCGGGTCGATCTGCGTCTCCGAGAGCTCGGCGATGCGCCGCATCCAGAGCTCGAACGGCATCCCGACCGAAAGCAGGTAGCGCGAAAAGTACGTTCGCAGCCCGCCGAAGCCGCGCATCGGGTTCCACAGCACCGCCAGGACGAAGAGCGCGACGCCGAACGCGAGCACGGTGAGCATCACCGAGGCGAGGTAGTTGCCCGCGGTGAAGCGCGTGAGGGCGATCGAGCCCAGCACGAGCACAACGCCCAGCTGGAACACCAGCACCGCGTAGAAGAAATCGAACACCTGCGCCGCGGCCGGGATCGCGGGGCCGAGCGGCCAGAGCGCCAGCAGGGAGAGCATCGCGGGCAGGAGGAACTTCGCGAAGCGCTCGACCTGCGCCGGGATCTCCTGCGCGCCGCCCAGCACCAGCACGGGCACCGCGCGCAACAGCAGGACGAGGAGCACGTACGCGAACGCGATGAGGTAGAAGCGGTTGCGGCTCGCCGCCTGCACGGTGAAGACACGGCCGCCCAGAATGCCGAGCAGCACCAGCAGCCACATCACGATCATCCAGCCGGCGAGGAAGTAGAGGATGGCGGCGGTGATCGCGAGCAGCAGCACCACCGAGAGCGGCTCCAGCTCGTGCTCCGTCGCGAAGAACGGCTGCCACAGCAGGAAGAGACCGAAGTGGACCAGCAACCAGATACGCTGGAAAAGTTCTCCGGGTTCCGAGAACAACGCCGCGTGCAGCGCGAGCAGCATGAACAGCACCACCCAGCGGGCGTTGGCGGAAAGGCGCTGCGCGACGGTGGAAGGGGACGGCGGCAAGGCGGGATCGCGGGACGGTGCCGCCGAGAATAATGAAAAGGCGCCGGCGGCGCCATGCGACTCCGCACTGTCGGTGTTTCGACAGGCGATGTCGGCAAGCGGGCAATTTCGATGCTCGAAACGGTGTGACGGATCGCATACGAGACTCTGAAATTCACTTGCGATCAATAAGTTAACGAATATGGCACACGGCGTGCAGAAGCTTTGGCCGAGAACATCGAAATCAGGGAAGGAAGAACCATGAGAAAGCAACAATCCGGCTTCACGCTGGTCGAGATCGCGATCGTCCTCGTGATCATCGGGCTGCTCCTCGGCGGCATCCTGAAGGGCCAGGAGCTGATCAACAGCGCGAAGGTGAAGAACCTCGCGAACGACTTCCGCGTGATCCCCACGTACATCTACGCGTACCAGGACAAGTTCAAGTCGCTCCCGGGGGACGACCCCCAGGCGGACACGCACGTGAATGGCGCGACGAAGGCGACGACGCCCGCCGGAAAACAGGGCAACGGCGTGATCGACGGCGCGTGGAACTCGACCACCAACACCGACGAGTCGTTCCTCTTCTGGCAGCAGGTGCGCCTTTCCAACCTCGCCGCCGGCCCCACGGACGTGGCCGATCCCACGTACATCCCGACCAACGCCGTGGGCGGCAAGCTCGGCGTGAACAGCGCAACCACCACGCAGGTCGAGATCACCGGCATGACCGGCACCTATCAGGTGTGCTCGACGGGCATCCTCGGCAAGTTCGCGAAGCAGCTCGACGTGCAGATGGATGACGGCAACACGGCGACGGGCTCGCTGCGCGTCGTGGCCGACAATGCGTCGGTGGGAACCGCCGCGGTGGCTACCGCGTCGATCGACGACGCCACGAACTACACCGTGTGCATGACGTTCTGATCGCCCCGCATCGGCTTCCCGGACGGCCCGCCGCGTGCGGGCCGTTTCTTTTCCAAAAAGGGGTCAGATCCCTTTTTCCGCGCGTGTGCACGGTGCTACGCCTCTTCGCGTTCGAGAAGGCATGCCGCGTGCACCTCGATTCGACATCGCCGGAATCCCGCAGCACCTGATCGTGCGCGGGAACAATCGCGGCCTCTTGTTCGCGGACGATAACGACAGGACAGCCTTCCTTCGCTATCTGCGCCAATCCGCACGATCCAGCGAATCCGAGGTGCACGCCTTCGTTTTGATGACCAATCACGTTCACGTGCTCGCGACGGGGCGTCGAGCGGGCTCGCTCTCGCGCTTCATGCAGGCGGTCGGTCGCCGCTACGCGCAATACGTCAACCGCGTGCATGAGCGGACCGGAACCCTTTTCGAGGGCCGGTTTCGCTCCAGCCTGGTGGATTGCGAGCGGTACTTCTTCACGTGCATGCGCTATATCGAGCTCAATCCCGTGCGCGCGGGACTCGTGGAGGACGCCGGGAACTATGTCTGGTCCAGCTTCTCGCATAACGCCGGCCGCGATACCTTCGAGTGGTTGGTGGAAAGGCCGGAGTACGAGGCGCTCGGAGTCGACAAGGCATCTCGTGCAGCCGCTTACCGGGCGCTGTTCCGGAAGCCATTCGCGCAGGACGAGCTGGAGGCCGTCCGCGCCGGCATTCGAAAAGGTTGCCCTATCGGCTCCGCGGATTTCCTCGGCTTCGTCGAGCAACGGCTCGGGCGATGCGCGACCATCGGTTCTCAGGGCCGCCCACGCCGTGGAGAAAAAGGGATCTGACCCCTTTTTAGCCCTGCAGCACGCGCATCTCGGCGCGCGCGAGGTTCTCCTGCGTGCCGAGGAGCACCAGGACGTCGCCCGATTGGACCGGCGTCTCGGGGCCCGGATTCACGTCGCGCGAGCCTTTGCGGCGCACCGCCGTCACCTGCACGCCGATGCGGTCGAGGCCGAGCACGCCGAGCGTTTTCCCGACGCTGCGTGCCCCCGGCCCGACGACCACCGTGCGAAGCCGCGGCTCGTCGTGGTCCGGCGTCTCGGCGTCGGTGATGCCGTGGAAGAATCCCGGCGTGTAGCGGTAGCGTTCCTCGCGCACCTCGCGCAGCCGGCGCAGCACGCGGTTGAGCGGCAACCCCAGCTGGATCATCGTCTGCGTGCCGAGCATGAGCGAGCCTTCCACGACCTCGGCCACGATCTCGGCCGCGCCCGCCGCGCGCAGCGTCTCGACGTCGCTGTCGTCGAACGTACGCACGATCACCGGAAGCTCGGGCCGCAGCTCGCGCACGTGCGCGAGGATCGCGAGCGCCTTGCGCGTGTCGGCGAAGCTCACGACGAGGGCGACCGCCCTGGAGAGCGCCGCGGCGACCAGCACCTCGCGGCGCGCGGCATCGCCGAATAGCACGGAGTCGCCGGCCGCGGCCGCCTGGCGCACGCGCTCCGGGTCCGAGTCGAGCGCGATCACCGGGATCTTCTCGCGCTCGAGGAACTTGGCGAGCGCCTGGCCGCTGCGCCCGTAGCCGCACACGATCACGTGGCCCCGCGTCGACATGGCCTTCACCGCGAGCTCGTGCAGCGCCACCGCGCGCGCGGTCCATTCGCTCTCGACGAAATAGAGGACGATGCGCTCCATGCGCGCGAGGATGAGCGGGGCGGCGAGCATCGAGAGCAGCGCCGCGGCGAGCACTACCTGCAGCACCTGCGCGCCGAGGGCCTCCTCGCGCAGCGCGAGCGCGAGGAGCACGAAGCCGAACTCGCCCGCGGGCGCGAGCGCGAGCGCCGTGCGCACCGCCGTGGGCTTCTCGTTGCCGAAGAGCCGCGCGAGCACGAGCACCACGCCGAACTTCACGCCGAGCAGCGCGGCGAAGATCACGGCGACGGCGACGAAGTGCTCCGCCAGCACGCGCGGCTCGAGCAGCATGCCGATGGTCACGAAGAAGAGGCCGAGCAGCACGTCGCGGAATGGCTGGATGTAGTCCTCCACCTGCCAGCGGTACTCGGTCTCCGAGATGAGCATCCCGCCGAGGAACGCACCGAGCGGGAGCGAGAGCCCGGCCTGCTCGGTGATCCACGCGAGGCCGAGCGTCACCAGCAGCACGAGGAGCACGAAGAGCTCCCCCGATTTCTGCCGCGCGACCACCTCGAAGAGCGGCCGCATCAGGCGCTGGCCGACGTAGAGCACGACCGCGAGGACGACCGCCGCCTTCGCGAGCGCCGCCACGATCGCCTGCGCCATCGCCCCGGTGGACAGCGACAGCGCCGGGATCAGCACGAGGAGCGGGATCACCGCGAGGTCCTGGAAGAGCAGCACGCCCATCGCCTGGCGCCCGAACGCGCTGTGGAGCTGCGCACGGTCGGCGAGCGTCTTCGATACGATCGCCGTCGAGGACATCGCCGCGACGCCGCCCACCACGACGCCGGCGCGCCAATCCACCCCCGCTGCGATCGCGGCGAGCGCGGCGAGCGCGAGCGTCGCGACGACTTGAGCGCCGCCGAAGCCGAACACGATGCTGCGCATCGCGACGAGCTGCGGCAGGCTGAACTCGAGGCCCACCGAGAACATCAGGAACACGACGCCGAACTCGGCGAGGTAGCGCTGCGCCTCGGTGGCGGGGACGAAGCCGAACGCGTGCGGCCCGATCAGCGCGCCCACGATGAGGTAGCCCAGGATCGGCGGAAGCGCGAAGCGCCGGAAGAGCGCGACGACGCCCACCGCGGATGCGAGCAGGATCAGCGCGACGGACAGGGCGTCGTGCATGGGTGGCGGGGCGGCGGGCGCGGGGTATTGGATTTATACTTTGCGGTCAATGACCGACCTGCTGCAAGCCCATGCCGTGGCCGATGCCGAGCGCTACCTCGCGCTCGCCCGCGGCGTGCTCGACATCGAGGCCGACGCGGTTCGCGCGCTCAAGGGGCGCCTCGGCGAAAGCTTCCTGCGCGCGCACCGGCTGATGCTCGAGACGCACGGCCGCGTGGTGGTGACGGGCATGGGGAAGTCCGGCCACATCGCACGCAAGATCGCCTCCACGCTCGCCTCCACCGGCACGCCCGCGTTCTTCATGCATCCGGGCGAGGCGAGCCACGGCGACCTGGGCATGATCACGTCGCACGACGTGGTCGTCGCCATATCGTACTCGGGAGAATCCGAGGAAATCCTCAGGGTGCTCCCGCTCATCAAGCGGCGCGGCGCAGCGGTCATCGCGATCACGGGGCGCGCCGGCTCGACGCTCGCCCTGGAATCGGACGTGCACCTCGACGCCGCGGTCGAGAAGGAAGCGTGCCCGCTCAACCTCGCGCCCACCGCGAGCACCACCGCGACCCTCGCGCTCGGCGACGCGCTCGCGTTGGCGCTGCTCGATGCGCGCGGCTTCGCGAGCGAGGACTTCGCGATGCACCATCCGGGCGGCAGCCTCGGCAGGCGCCTGCTGGTGCACGTGCGCGACATCATGCGCAAGGGTGCGCAGCTGCCGCGAAGCCGTGCGGACGATCTGCTGCTTCCCACGGTGCTCGACGAGATGTCGCGCAAGGGCATCGGCATGACGGCGGTCGTGGACGAGGGCGACCGGCTGGTCGGCATCTTCACCGACGGCGACCTGCGCCGATACCTCGAGCGCAACGACGGCATCAAGGGCGTGCGCGTCGGCGACGTGATGACGCGCAATCCCGTCACCATCCAGCCCGACCGGCTCGCGGCCGAGGCGGCGCAGGTCCTCGAGCAGAAGAGCCTCGGAGGCCGCGTCGTCGTGCTCGCCGCGGACGGCAGGCTCGCCGGCGTCGTCACCTTCCACGACCTCCTCGCCGCCGGTGTCGTCTAGCCTCGACGAAGCGCTCGCGCGGGCGCGCGCGGTGCGCCTCGCGATCTTCGACGTCGACGGCGTGCTCACCGACGGGACGCTCTACATCGGAGCGCAGGGCGAGGCGTTCAAGGCCTTCCACATCCACGACGGCCACGGCGTGAAGATGCTGCAGTCGGGCGGCGTCGCCGCGGCGATCCTGTCGGGCCGCACGTCGCAGGCCGTGGCGGTGCGCGCACGCGAGCTCGGCATCGCGCACGTCCTGCAGGGAATCGGCGACAAGGCGGCGGCCTTCGAGCGGCTGGTCGCCTCGCTCGGAATGGACGGCGCATCGTGCGCCTTCGTGGGCGACGACCTTCCGGACCTCGAGGTGATGAAGCGCTGCGGGCTCGCGGTGGCGGTCGCGAACGCGGTGGACGACGTGAAGGCCGCGGCGCACTACGTGACGCGGGCCCGCGGCGGCCGCGGCGCCGTGCGCGAGTTCTGCGAGCTCGTGCTGCGCGCGCAGGGGCGTCGCGTCGCCGATGGACGAGCCTGAGGCGGCGGCATGCGGCCGACCACCTGGCTTCCGCTCGCGGTGCTGGCACTGCTCGTGGCGCTCACGGTGTGGTTGAACCAGCTCGTGCGCGCGCCGCAAGCGCGCGAGAGCGGCGCGCTGCGCCACGATCCGGACGCGATCGTCGAGCGCTTCGACGCGCGCAAGTTCGGCACGGACGGGCGCGTCCTCTACACCCTCGCCGCGCGGAAGATGGTACATTACCCCGACGACGACACCGCTCACCTCGATCGCGTGACGCTCGAGGCGTTCGAGCCCGACCAGCCGAAGATGACGGTCACTGCCGATGAGGGGCGCCTCGAGCGCACGGGCGACCGCGTGTGGATCGAGGGCCACGTCGTGCTGGTGCGCGAAGCCGACGCGAAGATGGAGGCGGCGCGCGTCACGACGGACCGGCTGCTCGTGCTTCCCGACGCTGGAATCGCCCGAACGACGAGCGAGGTGACCCTCGACAGCCCGTCGAGCCACGTGGTGGCCCAGGGCCTCGAG
>Ga0157370_10007167_pt1 | contig 12164 bp, 21 predicted proteins | sample C35metaG_FD_113463 | JGI IMG/M metagenome (GOLD analysis project Ga0157370, IMG submission 113463) | Corn rhizosphere microbial communities from Kellogg Biological Station, Michigan, USA - C3-5 metaG | ecosystem: Host-associated > Plants > Roots > Rhizosphere > Soil | place: USA: Michigan...
AGAAGCCACTCATTATAGTCGTCTGGAGCACAATGCATTACTGTAACAAGTGAGTCTTCTAATTCACCTAATTTTTGTTTTAAAGACATCTTATTAATTACCTTAATTCAGTAATGGTATACATATGAGTTTTTTCTTTTTAAAATGTCATCTCGATGGAATACATCAAATATCTAAAAAATTATTTTAATTTGGTAATATCATATAAATCAGCAAGCTCTCTAGCAATTTTTCGCCCTTCAATCTTCTCCCTGTTATCAAAAGCATCAATCATTTCTTGAAGTTTAATTTCAACATAATCGGCTTTCACCAGATCTTTTTTAATTTTTGGTCTAATTTCAGACCATAGCTCTCTTAAATCTTTAATTCGTTCTTCATGAATGGCTTCTTGAGTAGGAAAGTACTCAAGAAGCCACTCATCATAATCATCTGGAGCACAATGTGCTACAGTAACAAGAGAATCTGTTAATTCACCTAATTTTTCTTTTAAAGACATCTTATTAATTACCTTAATTCAGTAATACTATACATATGAGTTTTTTCTTTTTTAAAATATCATCCCGATGGAATACATCAAATATCTCAAAAAATTATTTTAACTTGGTAATATCATATAAATCAGCAAGCTCTCCAGCAATTTTTTTTCCTTCAACCTTATCGCCCTTATCAAAAGCATCAAACATTTCTTGAAGTTTAACTCCAACATAATCGGCTTTCACTAGGTCTTTTTTAATTTTTGGTCTTATTTCAGTCCATAACGCTCTTAAATCTTTCATTTGTTCTTCATGAATGGCTTCTTGGGTTGGAAAGTACTCAAGAAGCCATTCATTATAGTTATCTGGAGCACAGTACTCTACTGTGACTAATGAGTCTTCTAATTCACCTAATTTTTCTCTTAAAGACATTTTAGTCACTACCTAAATTCATAAATATTGTACATATCATTTTTTTGTGCTTTTAAAATATTATCTTCATTAAATACATCGAGCATCTAAAATATTATCTTAGCTTTGTAATATCATATAAATCAGCAAGCTCTCCAGCAATTTTTTTTCCTTCACCCTTATCCCCCCTATTAAAAGCGTCCATCATTTCTTGAAGTTTAATTTCAACATAATCGGCTTTCACCAGATCTTTTTTTATTTTTGGTCTAATTTCAGACCACAATTCTCTTAAATCTTTAATTCGTTCTTCGTGAATAGCTTCTTGAGTAGGAAAGTATTTAAGAAGCCATTCATCATAGTTATCTGGAGCACAGTACTCTACTGTGACTAATGAATCTTCTAATTCACCTAATTTTTGTTTTAAAGACATCTTATTAATTACCTTAATTCAGTAATGGTGTACATATGAGCTATTTCCGAAGCTATTTTTGTTCTTTTAAAATGTTATCTTTATTAAATACATCGAGCATCTATAATATTATCTCAATTTATTAATATCATATAAATCTGCAAGCTCCCAAGCTATTTTTTTTCCTTCCACTTTATCTCCTTTATCATAAGCATCAAACATTTCCTGAAGTTTAACTCCAACATAGTCGGCTTTAGCTAAATCTCTTTTAATTTGTGATCTAATCTCATTCCATAGCTCTTTTAAATCACTCATAGTATCTTCATGAATTGCAGCTTGAGTAGGAAAGTATTCAAGCTGCCACTCAGCATAGTCATCCGGAGCATGTAGTGCGACTGCTACTATCGCGTCATCAAATTCACTTAATTTTTCTTTTAAAGACATCTGATTAATTACCTTAATTAAATAATGGTATATATATGAGCTATTTCCCATTCTACTTTCGATTGTAAAATATCATCTTAATAAAATGCATAGAGCATCTTAAAATATTATTTCAATTTAGTGAGATCGTACAAATCAGCCAGCTCTCTAGCAATTTTTCTCCCTTCAATCTTCTCACCCTTATCAAAAGCATCAATCATTTCTTGAAGTTTAATTTCAACATAATTGGCTTTCACTGGGTCTTTTTTAATTTTTGATCTAATTTCAGACCACAATTCTCTTAAGTCCTTTATTTCTTCTTCATGAATGGATTCTTGGGTAGGAAAGTACTCAAGTCGCCATTCGTTATAGTCATCTGGAGCACAATGCGCTAGTGTCATAAGGGAATCCTCTAATTCACCTAATTTTTCTTTTAACGTCATTTTTGCAATCCCCTAGGAATATTTACTTAATTTATAAATTGAATTTATAATCATGAGATTAGTATAGTGTAAAATATTGATAGACATGTTAGAAGATTATTTAAATACTACCGATGAAAATAATACACCTCTTTGTTAAAGAGGACGAGTTAGTATCATCAAGAATGAAGTGCGAATTACTATAATTCACTCCTAGTAATATTATCAATTTAAGTTATTATTATTCGATATGAGTAATAATCATATTATTTTATAAATGCGCGTTATAATTCAAAAAAATTACCTACTACATGTTCTGGACCCATTGTACAAAAGCAATTACATCCATGAATAATTACATCAAAATTTCTATTTTTTCTAAATCAATAAGATCACCATTGATGATATTTAACTTAAATTCTGCCTTACTGCATGATTCCATATCTCATCAAACTCAGCTTTTGATATAGAAATTGCACTCTCATCAGCCTCTCCAAACTCTGGCTGATCTGTAAAATCATATTGTTCATGAAAATATTCTTTAGGAGTTGCCCAATAAAAAATTCCTTCAAAAACAATAATATGACGGATTATCAATCCTTTTTCCACTTCACAATAGAACGTTCCTTCTATTCCATCATGCGATTCTGTGTACGTCTTAAAATATTCATTCATGGTAATACTTTCCCACACCTAACAATACGTTAAAAAATAGCTAAAAAATCAAAAGAGCCCAGTACAAATGAAATATATTATAATTACCCCAAGCTTATAATATTTGGTTTGGTGGTAAAATTTTATATCCCGAATTAATTACTTCACTACCCCAGTTCTCAAACATCAAACCATAAATACTCTTAAAAAAATCTCTAGGTTTTTCAATTTTCCAATTATAAGGAAAATAAAAGCATGTTTCATCATCAGACTCTAATAATTCAGCGAAGTTATAATTCTCAGTCAGCAAAGCTTTCTCTAATGAGAGTATAATTACTGCTTTATGATGAATATTATACTTTTTATTTTTTACTTTAAAAAAGTATTCATTAAATAATGGTTCTATTTCTAAAAAATTATTGGGGTCATATTTAGATAAATAATTTTCCCATTCATCCCGATCATACACCTGAAAGGGAGTCAAAGCATGTGCAGGACTTGCTGAAAAATTAACAGTACTATTCGGATATTTTAATGACATACGAAATATTTCTCTGTTTTTACGAAATTAAAGTTTTAATTATATCTACAATAATTTCAAACTTTATATTTATTTTAAGATTTTTTAGCATATTAAAATCAATTACAAAGGTAAATAAACATTTATTAATATATTAATCACTCATGTAAAAGCTCTAAAAATCTTTAAAATTATTTGAAATTGGATATATTTCCGACAAGAAGCTATCAAGTAAAATTATTTTAGGCGATGTTTTTGTTTCTCGATAATCAAAACAAATCAAGAAATCCCCAGCATCTCTTGCAAATGGTAAAATACCTTTAGGAATTATAGAATTATCAAGTGCGCACCATAAAAATGAACCATACTCATTTGATTGAGTTAGAGGGAAAAAATCACTTATAGATGTTTCATAATCACCGTAATAAAAAGAACCAACTTCAATATATGCAGGATTTGCATATTCAACTAAACTTTTATACAAGAAAGGAAGTTCAATATTCAAAATAGATTCAATCTTTAAAATTTCATCTAAATTTAAATTTTTAGATCCCTTTAAACCAAAATCAGACCAACTCTTAGATAAACTCATAGTTTATTCTCCATCAATATATAGTCTTATTATTTAGGTAAATATCAACCAATCCACTTTTAAGATCATTAACCTCTTCAATATTATAATCAATCATTGCTAAAAAAAATTTATTAAAATTTTTAAAAATTTCAATTTCCTCTCCAGCATACCAAATTACTTCCCCAGCTATTGATGAATTAGGTTTACCTATTAAAAAAATATCTTTATCAATTAAAGTAGCTGCTATTGGCATCAAATCAGTTCTACGAATACCTTTTTTAGAAAGATATGTAATATCGATTATATTTAATAAATCCAATGCATATTGCTTTTTTTCTCCTTCTATTAAATCTGTCAGACCAAATAAATCTACATATTGATAAAATCCTTTCCATCCATTTGCATATAAAAGAAAGCTCTTATAAAATTTATCAATTTCCTCACCTAATATAATTTCAGTTTTTATAATATCATCTATTGTTGTAGCTAATTCAGGTAAATAATAAGGCCAAATTTTCCTATTATCTGCCTCATACAAAGAATTTTTCACAAGAGCCAATCTTGCTATTTTCTGAGTCCAATCCATTACATTTCTCTATCAATTAAAATATAAAATTATTTCATTTAGAATATTAAAGGTAAGCTAGCAACAAATTATAAAATATGAATAATAGAAGAAATCATAAAAATTATTTAGAGCTGATGTTTTTTCAAATCAAAATAATAAAATTATTTTTTCTTATGAAAAATCTCATTGACCAATTTAAAATCACCATCTTTAAATTCATATTTTTTTATATAATTTAAAGCTTCCACCTCTGATCGATATAATAAAAAAATATTAGATCCAGCTTCATTTAACAATTTATTAAATATATTATCCATTTCAGGTGTTCCATTTATTTCCATAATCCACTCAACATGCTTATGATCCGGGTAGTTCCAATCATCTTCACATGGATTAAAATTTTGAATAAGTCTACACTTACCATTACCACCAATTTTTGCTAAAAAATAATCTCCCCAAAAGGAACTATCATGAGGTATAAATACAATTCCCAAAATTTTACTTAATTTTGAAAGCATATCTTTTTCATTATCATAACTCACACCATAGTAATCAAATTTTTTCATAATAAAATTTTATCTAAAAATATAAAAACCATGTATATTAAATATTATTATAAACTAAGATACAATTAGATATTTTATTTTTTATTCAAAACAAGTAAATTTAAAAAAATATAGAAAATTTACACTACATTATAATAAATGATCTTGTTTCTTCAAAGAGTGCAAATAGTTAGCTATTTCTCTTTCACCTAGCTCTAAAGCGAACGCCTCACCATCAAGATGCTCTGCATAATCTCCAGTATATGCCACTCTATAATTTACACCATGCTTAATCAAAATTTTAACAATATCAAAATTTCCACGATAAATTGCAGTAAACAAAGGATTTTTTATAGAATCTGATGTTATTATCTCCATATTTAACTTCAAAAAATATTCAATAATTTCAATATTTTCCTTATTAACTGCTTGACTTAGAGCATTACCACGGAGGGGGCCACCTTGTTCATTAATATCAACTCCTGCTGAGACCAAGTATACAATAATATCTTTACGATTATGTAAAGCAGCATCATGCAACCAAGTACCGAAAGGAGTTTTAAAATTTAAAATTCCTAAATGCCTATAATCTTTTAATAACTTTATAGCTAACTCATTATTACCATCTCTAATGGCACTATGGATATCCTTAGCAATTATCTTTAATTCATCCATTTCTTGACTCTTTTATTAGCTGTCACATCTACTATTTTACAATTTAACTCTATTACTTTCCAAATTATATTAAAGTACTATATCTTGCACTCCTACCGCAACAACTTGCTCATTTATAACTAAGACACCTATACCAAGCTCTGGATCAAATATAGAATCAAAAATAAATCCTAATTGCCTATCCTCCCCTACTTCAGTATGTATAATTTTCAAATATCTTAAAATAACCATTTTTTTTATACTTTCCAATTCAGCAATCTGAAATTTTTCATAACAATACTTTTGGATCTCTTTTTCAACATTATCCAAAATATTTTTTTTGTTTAACTCAAAATTTATAAAAGTATCTCTTTGATTTTGAGTAATATCACTACCATCATCTTCATATGTATATACATTTAATTCAATTGGATATAATGTATGAAATATTTCTATTTCATATGGACGCAACCAAAGTAGCTCCTTATTATAAAGCTCTCCAAAAACATTATCCTCTAAAGTTCCCACTTAAAAACTCCATTTATATCCATTAATTAATATCTCAGAGCAAAGATAAAAGTAACTTTTAATCACTACACTATATCCATTTTAATATTGAATTAATAAAAGTTAAAAACATAACACCTATATTAAATAAAAAATTTATGATAAATCATGGTTATTTACAAGGCAATGTACACAAAAATTTAACCTTTCCTACACTTTTTTGATTTAATTTATATGCAAAATTATAAATTAAAATTATACAATTAATGGGAAACAATAATTTTATATCTTTTAATTTTAGTTCTTTCAAAATTTGTTCATCGTAGGAAAACCCATTGAAAGCTAATTCTAAATTATTGGTAAAATCAAAGAAACTTTTCTCAACAAAATCCTCATCAATAAAATCAATCTGGAATTCATCTGTAAATAAAGATCCTTCAAAATCACCATCTAATGAATATCGATTTAAGACATAGTTATCTAAGTCACAAGAAGAATCTAAATTCCCCGCCCAAATAGATATAGAATTATCTTGCTGCATTTAACAAATCCGGTCAATTTGAAATAGCATATAGAAAAATTTAAAAATTATTTAAACAAGGCATATTAAAACCAGCTTCTTTAAGGTCATTTCCCCAATATTTATACGCCAACTTATAAACTTCTTCAAAATAGAATCTAGGTCGCTTGAATTCCCAAGTATATGGAAGAGAAAATGTATCATAAGGATCTTCATCATTTACTAATAATGCACCAAAGTTAAAGTTTTTATCATTTAAAGCATTAATAAGAACTTTTATCATTTCAATTTTATGATCAACTGTAAACCTCAAAACTCTACCGTTATTAAAAAAGTATTTCTCTAACAAATCATCTAGTTCTTTTGGATTATTCGGATCAAATTGGTCTAAATAGGCCCCCCATGTTTCCTCACGATCATATATATCAAAAACACCTAAAAATGCTGCAGGTGTTACTACGAAATCTATATCTGAATCTAGATGCTTCAAATTCATATAAGTTATTCAACTCCCAAAGTTACACATAAGCTATCGAATACCATACTTATTAAAGTTATCAGACTTTCATTTCAAGGAATTTAAATAGTTTGCTATTTCTATTTCTCCACGCTCTAAAGCAAATGCCTCAGCATCCATTTTATCCATATAATTGCCAGTATAAAACATTTTATAATCAATACCGTGAGAAATTAATTTTTCAGCGATCGGTAAACTTCCTTTCATTATGGCACCAAATAAAGGATTTTTTTCTGGTTCTGTGGTATCCATTTCAACATTTAACAACAATAAGTATTCTACTATATCAATATGTCCACTTGATGCTGCTGTATTTAAACTATTGCCCCCAAAAGTTCCTCCTTTTTTATTAGGGTCCAACCCTTCAGAAATTAGATATTTAACTATTTCTAATGCTCCACTACTAACAGCTACATGAAGCCAGCTACCAAATGGTGTATCTATAAATTTTAAACTAGGAAATTCGTTAAATATCTTTTTTAAATTAATTAAATTATGATTTTTAATAGCATTTCTAATTAAAATATTATTTTCTTGATTTTGTCGAATGATATTGGACTTATGCATATAACTTCACTTACGAATCATTGAAAAAGTGTTATGTAATTGAGAAAAACTGACTCATCTCAGCCAGTGCTTTTGCATTACAGATAAGACGCCAGAACCTCATCATTCAAATAAAACATTCTTGTACATTAATAGTTTTAACACATTTATCAACTATCAAGACGCCTATCCCCAGCTCTGGTTCGAAAGTTGCTTCAAACATAAAAACTATTTCACCATTAGGTAAAAAGTATAATTGATCCCAATCAAAGACTTTCCTCAAATCAGAAACCATTTGGATATAAGGCACCATTCCATCATCAGGTAAATCTTGATATATTTTAGCTCTATTTAATTTATAATAATTAAATAGAGCTTCCTCTATTAACGTGATATAGACTAAAGAATTATCAATAAATTCATTGTAAGCTCGCTCTTGAGCATTTGTAATATCATTAGCTTCGTAACCAGCAAGAGTAAAACTAATTTCTTTTGACTCTCCAAAAATTATATATTTTTTATGCTCGATTAAATTCAGATTAGAATCCATAAAACCAAATGGTTCTATACTTTGTAAACCCATTTTCTACACCCGCAATTATTTCAGTTTTTTAATCATAATATCGGCAAATAATTTTAGTAACTAGACCTGATTCAAGATTAAGGAAAATCAATCTCAATTTTAATACCAAGTAAATTTTCTTTTCCATGTTTAATTATTATATTTTCAAACTCTTCTACAACATTACATACTGTATTAAACTGCTCGAAATTAAAATATTGGGGTAATCCATCATCAATGGAATACTCTTGAATATTCTCATTTGATATACAAATCTCACTTTTATTTGCCAATGGTGGTCTCACCCAAATAAATTTATCATTAATTGACATATCCGGTAACTCTTGATCAATCGGCTGATATTTCCCCAAAATAAAACTACTTATTAGCTCTTTTAACTCCAAAAGAGGTCTACCACGCAATTCCCATATAGCATCACAAAGTGTCACGGTTATGGCCTCATTTTCACGTCCCGTTTCATCAATACAATAGACTCTTGGATATATAGATTTATTACTTAATAAAATTAATTCTGCTACTATTTTCTTCACTGTTATACTCTGAATAAACTTGATACAAAGTCATAGCTTCATGATTTAGTTTAAAAATTTTTCTGATAGTTTACTAGTCTCGCCTCCATAGAGGTGATACCAGCTCTAAAACTTCCATTCACTTCTATCAGACTCATTGCACGTTAAGTATGAGCCTAGTGCCATGTAAAAGGGATTTTAAAAATATAAACAATTATTCACCTTTCGGAAAAATTGATATTATCTAATGTGCTAAATCAATTTATTAAAGAGCTTGCTGATTAGTTTTTCTCAAACTTCACACAATAAAATGGAAACCAACATTGTCCAAAGCACCACCCTAACCAATTTCTTCTAGTTGATGCTAAAGGTAATATTTTTGCACAACTATATAATGCCTTCAGGTACTCCAGTCCCACCTGCTAATTTACTAATTTTCCAACGATTCATATCTTGGTATTCAAAATTAATTTCATAGTCAAATTTTGCATCTATCACCAGTAGAAATACTCCTTTAATTTTACCTAAGACTGCTAGTAATTCTTGACCTTGCATATTCATAGGATGAAAGAAATATTTATACTTCAAGACATCTATTATTTCTACGCCAGTTTCAGACACGAATGATGCTTTAAGTTCTGCGACTGAATTATTACAGGAAAATCTTAAGTATGCTTTTTCCCACTGTGGTTCAACACCCATCATGAGCGTTATAAATTTTTTTGCAATCTCAACAACTAGTGAACTTGCATCATCATTAATCATAATTTCATTCTTCTAATATAAATTTGCTGAGGAGCATTATTAAAGAGCCGGCTAAATGAATCACCACACCTTGTGTATATCTGATAGTAAAATTAACCAATCAACTCTCTACTGAATATTTAAAGCTACCTATAAAAATAGGATCTTTTGCAATACTTCTCCTAACTTTAGAAGGTTTATAAGAAAAATCATATTGTGCAATAACCCACCTACAATCTACTATCCCTTTTTCAAAAGCAGCACTGACTACCTCATTAATAAAAGATTTTGAATAAGATAAATCTTCAAGTAATTTATTTAAACTCACCATCTCAAAATTAAAATTATTAGTTTCCTGATCGTCAAGACGATAATATCCGACCCCGCATAAATCTTGCAAGATATCTAAATCTGTATCTACACCTTCACCAAATATTCCTGCCCAAATTGATACAGTTCCCTCTTTTTCAAATTCTTGACTGTAGTAATCATTTTCATCAGAATAATCATTTATACTCACTAAAATATCCCCTAAATAATAATGAAAGAAAGACTCAAAAAGCAGATAAATATCTATCATAATTGTATTTAATTATAATAAAATTTCCTACAATCAAATCTGTTATCATTTGAAACTTGACAATATAAAGTCTAAAAAATTCAGAGGTGCCTCATCAAAGTGACTCAGTTAATTCTAAAACAGGAATGATAGACCCTGCCGTTGAATTCCTAATTCGCTTTTCAATTTAGCATGTAATGGTTTTAGTGAATTGGGATACAGCCACTACACTAAGCTGTACAGAGTGTTCTTCTCAGCAATTGTAAAACTAACCTATTGTTTTGATAAAAAAACACTATATTATTGGACAGTAGAATCGACGAAATAGATGTTGTTATTGTAACGTCTTTATCCACTCATTAAATTGCTGTGAAGCATCATTATTATTTAACAATTCTATCCATTCATGCTCGTTACTATTTATCGCATCAGAAATAGTAAAGACTATGACACCATTCCTATCCATATCACAAAAAAATCCCTCGTCTTTCAAACTCTTAAGTGCCAATATGCAGGATTGATATACATCGAACTTAAACTGATCATATTCATCTGAAGACTTAATTAATTTAGATTTAGCTCTTAAATATGTAGAAATCTCGTTAAAACTCTCACCCCCCTTAGATTCATGGCTCCACTCACTCGGACTCCATCTATAGTATTCTTTATTATCAGGATCATTTTCTATCATTTTATTTAAATGAATACAGCTATTTTGTGCTGCACAGATTGTGATTGCATCTGTATCAGAATATAAGCCATAAGCACAAAAATTTATATCAGGCTGCTCTTGTCTTACAGAGTTAAAAGCCTCTATTGCTGCTTCTTTAATTTTTTCTATAACAAATTTTTTATCCAATATATTCTCCAATATATAAAAGTTAGAATTCGATTGTTATAAAGAATATTAATAATACCACTTTTCAAGTATATTTTACTCTAGAAAAGAGCATCAATTAAATTCCAGCTAGAATCATGATTTATATCTGACTTAGCCAGTAAATAAATATTTAATATTTTAAAAAAATTCTAGCCTTGTGCTCCAGTAAATGAGTTTAAACATCGTGATTTAAATCAGATTATAAAATTAAAGACCTTATCTTTAAAATAATTACTTTAACTCAGTAATACCTTTCAAATGAAATTTTACAGAAGAAAACTACATATTAAATTAGACAATAACTCAACCATAATTTAAAGGATTTAGGATAGCGATCACTGTTACAGGCTCCTCTTCGAAAATTCTACCAACAGACCAAGCACTCTCACGTATTTCCCAACGCAGCTGAGTCTTTTGTAAAGCTTCTAAGATTTCATTCTTTATATTAATCATGTGTAATGGTCGATTTGCCATCCCTCCCATAAGACAATAAATTGAAATCTCTACTGCCTCTATATCTTTAAAAGAAACAAAACCATCAGGGCCTTCTAAATAATTTTCGATAGAGATTGTTAACATTTGCCCCCATCTACCTTTCTCAACCGAAGAATCTTGCTTCCGAACTATATGGACCCAACAATCCAATTCTGCTCTTAGTCTGCATAGCGAAGACCAATATAATTCTGATTTATCAATTGTCACTTCATTAACCTTTTTCATTTTTTCAATAAAAGTCCATACGGGTGCCAGCGACTAAGTTTGAACACCGTATTTGGATCAGATCATAAAATTAACGATCTCATCTTCAAAAAATTAAATAAAGAATGCATTTTTCGATTAAAGTGACAACTTTAAATTTCAAAAAATGACACCATAATTTTTTGATTATATTAAATTTTCCTCAAAAAACTTTTTCTCTAAATTTTGTAAAAAAGATATTCCGTATTTATCTTCATTTAAATTATTATAAAGTTGAATAGGTAAATCTTTTTTGTACTCTATAAAACATGTAGCTAAACCAACAGCTATCGCTGCAACGCTATCAGTATCTCCACCAAGATTAATACATGACTTTAGGAGCTCACTTAAAGAACTATGTTGCAATAAACATGTTAATGCAGCACTGACCGTATCATATGCATTTAA
>Ga0157370_10007168_pt1 | contig 12163 bp, 12 predicted proteins | sample C35metaG_FD_113463 | JGI IMG/M metagenome (GOLD analysis project Ga0157370, IMG submission 113463) | Corn rhizosphere microbial communities from Kellogg Biological Station, Michigan, USA - C3-5 metaG | ecosystem: Host-associated > Plants > Roots > Rhizosphere > Soil | place: USA: Michigan...
GAATGTTCCTGGATTTGCCGCCGCTGGAAATGGCGATCAGGAGATCGCCTTCGACCGCATGCAGGTCGAGCTGCTTGGCGAAGACATTTTCATACCCCAGGTCATTGCCGAGGCAGGTGAGCATCGAGCCGTCATTGAAGGCCAGCGAACGCATGCCGCCATTCTTGGAATAATCGGTGGCCATATGGCTGCAGATGCCGGCACTGCCGCCATTGCCGATGAACATCAGCTTGCCGCCGGCCGCGTGGGTGGCCCGGGCCCAGCCAATGGCGGCCGTCACAGCTTCACCCTGGGACAGGCTTGCGCCCGTCCTGTCCGTGACCTCGACCCGGCAGAGCGATTTGGACAGATAGCCGTAGTAACCGACCACATCCTCCTGCGAGACCGCAGGGGCCTTGGCTTTTTCCAAAGTGATCGAGTTCAATGGTGCACACCCCTTCGCTTCGCGCCATTCCTAACATTAAGCCGATGAATTTGCAGGTTATTTTCGACGGTGCGATAGAGTCACAGAAGGGCAGGTAAAACAAGGACTTGTATCACGGTTCCGACGGCCGTTGATCATCCCGGACATTGCGAACGGCCGAGAGAATTTGCTGGCGGCTCGCGATATATGGCAGCACGCCCAAAAGCCCGATCAGGACATTCAGAACCCGCATGGCCAGGAAAGCGGTGGCATAGCTGGCATGGGTGCGGACCACCTCCAGCAGATGCGCGATCTGGGCGAAGGCCGCCTCGCCCACGCCCAACCCGCCCGGGGTTAAAGGCAGGGAGTTTGCAAGCATCGCCCAGACGCCCGCCGTATAATAGGCGGGCCTCGACAGACCATCGAAATGCATGGCGATCCCCAATAGATAGATCGCCTCCAGCAGCATGATGAACATCAGCACCGACAGCGCGAACAGCGCCAACATGCGCGGCCACTGCCGGGCATAGCTGCGCAGGGCTCCCACGGATTCGCGGAAGACGTGGTGCAACGACCATAGTAGCTTGGGCAGGCGGGCCAGCAACGCGGCCGTGCGATCCCCTAGAAGCAGCCCGAAGGCGCCGGCGCCCAAGATGACGCCGATCATCAACGCCAGGGGCACGAAATAGTCGAACTCCCTGAGCCCGGCATTCAGAGTCGGCAGCAGGCAGATTCCAATCGCGGCGAGCGCAACGAGCCCGCAAAGACGGTCCACCAAGACGCTGAAGGTGAGCCGGCTGAGGCCCCTGCCCGCCTTGCGATAAGCCATTGCGACACGGACCACGTCACCGCCATAGGCACCGGGCAGGAACGTACTGAAGAACAGAGTGATCATGATCACTCGCACGGTCCAGAAAAAACCGACCTTGAATTCCAGCCCGCCCAGCAGGATCCACCAGCGCACGGCCGACAGAGGTACGAGGGCGAGCAGCAGAAGAGCGGCGAGCGCGAGAAGATCAGGCCGGTCCAAGGTCCCGGCGAGCGCGGCCAGGTTGATCCGGCCCATCTTGACCATGAAGATGATCGCCGCCACGCCCACGGCCAGACGCAGAAACTGAGCAGCGCGGCGCCCAACCTTTACCGCCATCGGTCAGTGCGCCTTTGTCAGCCTGATGGGAATGCGCCGCGGCCGGTCGGCATATTTGGAGGGCGCGCAGATATACACCTCGTGCATCAGCCGCAGATAGGACAGCCCTACCTCGACCATGTTCCGCAAGGTGACCGTGCTGCGCACCTTGGGGCCCGCTTGAAAATAGCCTGGCACTTCCGCGAAGGTGCAGCCCGTACGCAGCAGTTTGACATTCATTTCGGAAATGATCGCGAAGCGGCGTGCACGCAAATTCACTTGACGTGTCCGTTCGGTGGGCCAGATTCCTGGTCCGTTGATGTAGGTCAGGAAAAGCCGAAAAGAGACCATGTACAGCATCTGGTAGAACATGGAGACGACGTTCCGCCAGATGGTGCGCAGCTCCTTGTTCAACGGCGCCGACAGAATCAGGTCGGCCTGGTCCCGGAAGGTGAGCATGGAGACCGCAAAATCCTCCTGCATATCATTGTCGCCCGGAATGATCATGAACTGTGGGTAACGCGCCACGGCCAGGCCCGAGCGTATCGCCGCGCCCAAGCCCTGGTTGACCGGGTGACGTATGCATTGGAGCTGGGGAATCTGCTTCATCCGCTCCTGCACCCGGGCATAGGTGCCATCGGTGCTGCCATCGTCCACCACGATGATTTCATATTCGGACAGGTCGACCTGATGCACGACCCGTTCCAGCGTTTCGATCGTGGCGCCGATATTCTCCTCTTCATCCAGCGCCGTCACGATAAAAGAAATCATCGACTCACTTTCCCACGCGATCAAATTCGGACGCCCGGCCCAGGACAAGCTGCTTCAGCCCGCGGAACAGATTCGCCATCAATCTGGCGGCGGTTGATACCACAAAAAATCGGCCGTCGCGCGCCACCACCGTGCCGCTCCGCAACAACCGGGTGAGGCGTAATTCGATCAAGCTACGGTCGTTATAGCGCGCGAAAAAGGCCGCATGGTCCAGTGACCCGCCATCGCGCAGCAATTGCCTGAGGACATTCACCCGCAGCGACGATTCAAAGCTCTGCACCAAATTGAGGAAGATGAACCACCAGGCGCAGAACAGCAGCCCGGCGGAAAGTGCGGAACCTCCATCCATCCGCCGCGGCAGAAGCAGGAGACTCGCCATCAGCACAACCCCGCCCGCCAGGAGGCTTGTGCCATAGGCGGCAAGCGCGCCCATGCCCCCCCGCAGAGCCATGATATGGACGAGGACCGCCGAAAAAAGAGCCAACCCCGCGATCCACAGCGGCGCCATTGTCAGCCGGCCCCATCTGATTGGCAGCAGAGACGGCGATAGGCCTCCGCGACGCGCATGGCCAGCCCCATATCTCGGCGTACGACGAAGCGTTCTCCGTCGTCGGCAAGAGCGCCGGCCTGGAGCATCGCGTTGAGCCGACTCTGCACGAAGGGGTGCTTCTGGATGAAAGCTTCGAGGGCGGCGGCCGGCATGCCGGCCGGCCCGTGATCCAATATGACATTCACCAGGGCCAGGGTCGGGCTGTCCCAGGCGATGCCGACGAAAAGAAGCGCATAAGCCAGCACCAGGCTGGCGGCCAGGATCGCGGTCAGCAGCCATTGCCCGACATCAAGGACCCAGCCGTTTATCGCGGCAAGCAGCGCACAGGCCGCAAGCCCCGCCAGCAGGCAATAGAATGTGGCCCGGATATAGAGCCTGGCGGGAAGCCAGCGCGCAACGCCCGCATGAAGCAGACCTGAGAACAGCGCCGTTCCCGTCCCCAGGAAGACCGCGGTCATCCCAGGCCCGGCATCGCGGACTTGCGCGTCAGGAATGCGCTCCCCTCCTTGTAGGAGGTCGGCAGGTCGGCGACCGAAGCCGCACGGGCCCAGCCCGTTTTCTGGGTGAAGATATTCACGCCGGCGCCGGCGGCATAATCGAAGATCAGCTTGGCATTCTCTTCCGTGCCGATTTCCACCATCACATCGACACAGTCCCACTGTTCGGGCCGCACCGACGTCAGGATCACGACTTCATGGCCTTCCGCATCCACTTTGGCGAAATCGACCTGGGCGATGATATCGGTGAACGGCACCAGGCTGACATCGAACTTGTCCAGTTCGCCATAGGGGTTGCTCTTGGCGCCGGCGAGATGGCTGCCAGTGGTGTTGCCGACGACGCGGATGAAGGTCGCGCTGCCGGTCTTGTCGGAGACCGCCGAGGGAATCAGCTTGACGCTTTCAACGCCGTTGGCGCGCAAATTCTCGTTCAGTATCTCGATATGGCGCGGATCGGGCTCGAAACTCGTCACTTCAAACCCACAACGCGCCATGACCAGGCTGTGCAGCCCGATATTGGCGCCGATGTCCGCCACCTTGCGGTAGCGATCGCGGTTCGCCCAGTAGAAGGAAAAAATTATCAGCTCGTCCAGACCGAACAGATCCAGGGAATCCACCGCCCCCATGCTGCGATAGGGAAACAGAACTGCACCGAATGGGCCAAAAGCCACCGCCTTGCTCTGGCCGGGGCCAAACAGCGTCGCAACGGATTGGCGGGCACAGGCGTCGAGCGCCTTCCAGGTCTTGCTGTCACGGGCATGAAAGCGGCTCAGCTCCGGCAGGGCCGCCACAATCGCGCCCAGCGTCTCCTCGGCGGACGGCGATCGGCGGCTCTCTGTCCCGGTCCCGGTGCTCATGATGTCAGCCATAAATTTCCCAAGTCCCTTATGCCAGTACTTCAAGCCATTTTCTCTACAGCGAGCTTGCCCGGCAGTAACTATGGCCGGAAGGCTCCAGCTTAGACACCCCTTGCGCGGATGACACAAGCGGAGGTGGGATAAATGATGATTCCTGTGTCCGCCTCGCGGCCTTCGACGTCTGGGAAATGCTCTTTCAGCAGCCGGACATAACCCGGGATCGTGCGGATGTCCTCGCCTCTGTCCAATGACATGATCTTGCGGTCCAGCCAGGACTGATGCTCTGTCCAGCACGGTTCGACCGCGAGGAAAAAACCGTTGTCCTTGAGCACGGTCAGAGTCTGCCGGGCCAGGCTCTCTACCAATGCGTCATTCAAGTGATGCAGAACGCCCATCGCCACCACGATGTCGAATTTTTCGAGATTCAGTTTGCCTAAGTCGGCGACCGACATGCAGTAGAATTGCGCGCGGTGGCCGTAGGTTTTCCTGGCATGCTCGATGTATTCAGGGCTGAGATCGCACCCGGTATAGTCCACATTGCCCGGAAGATAATCGAGGTTGCGGCCGGGGCCGCAACCGACTTCCAGAATGCGCAGCCTCCTGTCCGAGGGGATATGAACACCCAGGGCGGACCGCTTGAAGGCGTTTGCCCCGATGAAGTCCTGGAACGCGTCGTAAATGCGTGGAATCGCAAATAGGCGCCTGGGGTCCAAAACTGCCAGTCCCATCCTCGTCTCCTAAACGCCCGCGGTGCCGGGCAGCCACGTGGCATCGTCCCCGCTGAAAGGCTTGATCAGCATCTGTTCGCGCAGACGCGCCGCATCCATCGCCGGCAACTGATCCTCGAGCGGAGCGCCGAACTTCAGGACCGGGTAGAGCTTCTGGGCGGGATTGATTTCGATATTGCAGAAGACTGGTCCGGGCTGCCCATAGACCTGTTGCAAGACGGGACCGATATCGCTGGACTTTGAGATGGACAAGACCGGCAACCCCATCGCCTCCGCCGCCTTCACAAAATCGGCGAAGGCAAGGCCGGACTCGCCATGCACGCCGACATATTTTCCATCGAGCCAGGTTTCCAGCGTCTGCTTCTGGATGCCATGACCGTGATTGTTGAAGAGCAGAACCCGCATCGGCAGCTTGTGGCGCGCCAGCATGGCCAGCTCTCCCAGACACAGCATCAGGCCGCCATCGCCAATGATGCAAGTCACTGAGCCGGGGGCGCGGAACGCCGCGCCGATCGCGGCGGGAAGGGCATAGCCCATGGCCGTGTTGTTCCAGTCCGAGATGAACATCTGGCCGCTCCGGATGCGAAAACCGTTGCAGGTCCAGGTCAGGTTGCCGCCCGTGTCCACGATCAGCGTTTCGTCGTCCGGGACGACGGCGGAAAGCTTTTCCACCAGGTCATAGGCATCGACGTAACCGGCCCGGTCCGGCGTGGCGCCGGGCAGATCCTTGGGCAGCACGGTCTTCCAGGCGGCGATCTGTTTCAGCCATTCGCTGTCATTCGGTTGGGCACGGCTCTCCAGCGCCTTGCGGAATGCCGGCACGAAATCGGCAAGCCGCGCCTGAATGCGTTTGCCGATGGCGACGCCGCGCCCGTCGAATTTGTCCATTTCACCCCGACTGACATCCACCATGACGATGGTGGCTTCCCGGGCGAAGGATTTCAGGATCCCGCCGGTGACATTCTGCGAAAGGCGGCTGCCCAGACACAGCAACAGGTCCGCGTTCTGCACCGCGAAATTGCCCAGCCGCGGGCCATAGACGCCGAAGGGCCCGACACGCAGAGGATGGTCATGGGCGATCAGATCGGTCGCGGCCCAGGTGGTGAGAACCGGAATGCCCAGGTGGTCGATCAGCAGATCGAGCTGGGACCCAAGGCGCGGCGTGGTCAGGCCGCCGCCCAGCACCAGGACCGGCCGGCGCGCCTTGTGCAGCAGCGCCAGCAGATCGGCGATCTCGGCCTCAAAGGAGGTTGGCTCCACGCTTTCGGGCGTGAAGGACGGCATGGTCTCGGGATCCACCTCGGCGCGCTGCAGATCGTCGGGCAGATCGATCAGCACCGTGCCCGGGCGGCCGTCAAATGCGAGGTGATAGGCCTTTTCCAGATGGTAGCGGATGGAATTGGGATCACGGATCTGATGGGCATACTTCGTTACGGTGGCGAAGATGGAGGTGACATCCGTCTCCTGAAAACCGCGCTGGCGGATATCGCTGTCGCCCTTCAGGCGATGCGTCGCCACCTGGCCGGTGATCATCAGGGTCGGCACGGAATCGTAATAGGAGCAGCACACGCCGGTCAGCAGGTTGGTCGCTCCCGGACCGCTGGTGGTGATGGCGACGCCCAGCTTGCCGGTCACCCGGGCATAGCCGTCGGCGCAAATGGCGGCGCTCTGCTCATGGGCCGGGAAGACCGGTGTCACGTCCGGATGGCGCGCGGCGGAATCGAACAGATGCACCGCGGCGCCGCCGGAAATGCCGAACACATGGCTGACGCCGCGCCGCGCCAGAAAATCGATCACATAGTCGGATAATTTCACGTCATTCCCCCGCGGCTAGTTGCCGTGCCGCCGCAGCTTGTACATAGCTGAATCGTGCAGCAGACGCACCTTCAGCCCTTCACCGCCGTCCCGCCAGGCATCGTGCACGACGGAGAAGTTCCGTCCCCCCGTGGCTTGGCGTCCCGCCGCGAAACACCATTCGATGCAGTCGAAGATTTCCCGGTAGGTGGTGCCCTTTTTTCCGGCGGACAGAAATTCCGCGGTGCGGGCGTAATTGGAGCCCGCCTTCTCGCCCGCCTCGATCGTCTGGCGATGGATCTTGGTGTCCACCCAGCCGGTGCCGATGGCGATCGTGTGAAACTCGGGATATTCATCGTCCAAAAGTTCGCACATCTTCACCAGCATCACCTTGCCCAGGCAGTAGGCCGAATAGTTGGTGAAGTGGCTGAAGATCCCGCCGCCCACCGGGAAAGCCAGCCTGGCCATCGCATCCGGCGCGCGGCAGGGATAAATGGCATGCAGCAGCCGCAGCTGGGCCACGCCGTTGAGCGCCACGGCATCGGCCCACTCGGCAGCATCGCAATCGAAAAAACGGCCGATCGGCGAAAGCTGGCCCACCGCGCTGATAAACGTGTCCCACGGCAGGGCAAGCCCGGCCAGTTGCCGCGCGGCCGCGCTGATCGTCTCCGGCTGGGTCAAATCGCAAGCCAGCAGATGAATGCCGGGATCGCCGCGCAAGCCCTCCAGGCCCTGCTCCGTGCGATAGGTACCGATCACGACACGACCCTGGGTGCGATAAAACTGCGCCAGCGCGCGGCCAATGTCGCTGGAAATGGCGGCGATGAAAACAGCAGCGCTCACGTCGCGCGCCCCCCGCCAAGGCCGAGCGCCCCGTTCAGGACCCGGAGAAAATCCTGCGCCCGGCTCTCTTCCTGCATCAGGCCGAACCAGGGATCGCCGGCCCGAACCGGTAGCGAGCCTGCCCGCAAGGGAAATTCAAACTGCGCGCTGGTCAGGCTGGCAAGGGTCCCGATATCGCGATGATAGCAGTCATTGTGAAACGTCGCGATGCGTCCCATGAAGTGCGGCAGGACTTCGGTGCTGAAATCGACGATCCGCTTGCCAAGATCGGCGATGAAATCGATCACCTCCGGCTCGATCATATAGACCGCCGCGTTGGCCAGGTCGCCGGGCGGATTGGCGCTTTTTTCATGCATCGCCATCACCAGGCCCGCCGTGTTCAGCTCCAGGATGCCGCATTGCTGCGGCAGGTCGGTGGTGAAGGTCATCATCGTGATCGCAACCCCGGCCGGCCGCTCTCGATGCGCCTGAAAGAAGGCATCCGCCGAAAAGGCGGAGAGATTGTCCGCATGGGCAAAGAAGACCGGCCCGCCGGCCAGCCGCGCGCGATTGTTCAGAAGGGTTCCCGCCGTACCCAGAAGCTGCTCCTCGGGCGACGTGGCCACGATCCCCGCATGGGGTCCGCGCGCCAGCCACTCGCGCACCAGTGGCGCGTGATGGTGCAGGTTGACCACAATATCCTTCACGCCGGCGCCCGCCAGCAGATCGAGCCAATAGCCCAGCAGCGGCACGCCGTTCACCGGCATCAGGCATTTGGGCAGGATATCGGTCAGCGGCGCGAGCCGCGACCCGATCCCGGCGGCGACCAGCAGGGCTTTCGGAGCAGGCAACATCAGCAATCAAGTTCTTGAATGATATCGGATGTGGTGATGGGAATATTGCCGATGCGGCCCACCTGGCAGGCGGCGGCAATCGAGCCCAGATAGGCGCTGCACCAGACGCTGGCATCGACCGTCAGCGCCAGAGAGGCGCTGACAAAGAAAGAATCGCCGGCGCCGGCCGGATCCTTGGGCGCCGTGTTGAATGCCGGCAACCGGTCGGTGAAGACCTCGCCCCCCGAGCCATTGCTGGCATGCACCAGAAGGCCTTCGGCCCCCAGGGTCAGAATCACGTTGCCGGCCTTCGCCTTCTTGCGGATCGCCTCCGCCAGGATCACCAGGCCGGAGTCGAAATCCCGCATGGCGAGCCGCGCCTCGCGTTCCGTCGGCTTGATCAGCAGCATGCCCTGGAAGCGAGAGATATCGCCGATCTGGGAGGAAGACTGGCTATCGGCCACCATCGGAACCTTGGCCTGGCGGCACAATTCGCTCACCGCCTCGACGAAAGCAGATGGCAGGCAGCCATAATTGAAGTCGGAAAAGACCACCAGGTCGGTCTTGGGCAGCGCGGCCTTGACCGACTGCAGCATCTTGCCCTGCAAGTCCAGATCGATGCCATGCTGCTTGAGGTGGCTGACCCTGAGCAGGGTCTTGTTGCTGGTACGGAAGCGCTGCTTCAGGGTGGTGGGCCGGCTTTCATCCTTCAGGATCATCGACCGCACCCCGTGCGTGTTGAGGCGCTCCTCGGCGATATCGGCGGCGGCATCGTAACCGGCGACGGAAATCAGGCTGACCTCGGCGCCGAGACCTGCCGCATGGCCGGCCACGATCCCAGCCCCTCCCACGAACACCTCGCGCAACACCGGCGTCACCACGATGGTGGGGTCTTCCTGCGACATGCCCAGCGCGTCGCAGGCGATGTATTCATCCACGATCAGATCGCCGATCACCAGCACCCGCATGCCGGGAATCTTGGCCAGGATGGATTTGACGTCGCCGACGCCGAAACTGTGCCGGCGCGGGAAGTCCATCGGCTTCACGATCGAGGAGATATTGTACTCGCTGAACTCGCGCCGCATCAGATCGAGCGAGGAGAACACCACTTCACCTGAACTGAACACCAGACGGCCGCCATAGCTGTCCAGAACCGCCTTCTCGGCGTTGAACTGGGCTTCATGCTCCTTGCCCTTAACCACCACGGCAGGCTGGAGCGCGGCGACAAAATCTTCCGCCGAGTCATCCAGAAGAAAGGCGTGATCCACCACGCCAATGGCGCGCACACCCTCCAGCCGCAGCGCGGCGGGCACCATCACGGCGGGGCCCTGGCTGTTGTTCACCCCCACCACCAGAAAATCGCCGCAGTCGGCGGCGAATTTCAGCAGCCGCAAATGCCCCGGATGCAGGATGTTGAAGTTGCCGGACACGAAAACGACATGCTGCCCGGGGACAAGGGCGCTCCGGATATGTTGTAAAGCGGCTTCGGATTGCGGATGCACGGCGGGCCCTAACGCAAGGCGGGGTTGATTTCGATCAGCGGCCTGAGGCTACGGCGCTGTTCCAGATCGTCCAGGGCCTCATTGACCTGATCCAGGCTGTAGCGCTTGGTGATCAGATTCTGCAACGGCAGGCGGCCGGAGCGGTAAAGCTCGGCGAAACGCGCGATATCGCGGTCGGGATGGCTCTCCCCGCCCCAGCTTCCCAGGATACGCTTGCCGCAGATCAGCTCATAGGGATCCAGCTTGATCATCTCCCCGCCGCGCGGATGGGAGGCAAAGACGCAAAGGCCGCCGAAACGGCGCACGGCGTTGAAGGCCTGTTCGATGGTGGCGGTGGCGCCGGCGGATTCGATGCTGTAATCGACGCCCGCGCCGCCCGTGAGACGGCGCAGCTCCGCGACCGGATCCTGCTCGGCGGCGTTGATGGTGCGGGTGGCGCCCAGGGTCCTGGCCAGGGCCAGCTTTTCCGGCACCACATCCACGGCGACGATCTCGCGGCAATCATACAGAAGACAGGCCATCAGGGCGCTGAGACCGACGCCGCCCAAACCGAACACCGCGACCGTGCTGCCGGCTCTGGGCTGGACCGTATTGGTGACGATGCCCGCGCCCACCGGCACGGCGCAGCCAAACAGCACGCCGACATCCATCGGCACGCCTTCCGGCAAGGGCGTGCAGCGATTTTCAGATACCACCGCATACTCGCCGAAGGTGGTGACCGCCCCGGCATTGATCACGCGATCCCGCTGGCGATAGGTCGTGCCGCCCGTATTGGCGCCCTCGCCCTTGACCCAGCCCAGGATGACCTTCTGGCCTCTGGCGACCTTGCTCACGCCGGGACCGGTCTCCACCACAATGCCGGTGCCTTCATGACCCAGCATGTGCGGCAGGTACTTGTCCTCGCCGCGGCCGCCCCGCACTTCCATCACCTGACTGTGGCAGACCCCGGCATAGGCGATCTCGACCAGCACCTGGCCCTCGGCCAGAGGCGGCACCTCGATGCCAGCCTCGACCTGCAGGGGCTGATTGGTCTCATGCAGGATTGCGGCCCGGAACTGGATCGGCATGACGTCCTTGCTGTCGGCTAAAAGGGCCCGGCAAACCAGTCCCCGGGCACATCATGGGGAAATTTGCGCTGCTGCGCCAGCGAGGCGGATTCCACGGGCTTTTTGAGCATGCGGCCGACGGCTTCGGCCACATGCTCGGCCCGGGGATGGTAATGCTTGCTGAGCGCGGGGCTGGTGGCTTCCGGATAATCGGGAGCGGCAATGCGCTGCGGCGCATCTTTCAGCGACGACCACAACTCGATGCTGGCGCGCGCGATGATGTCGCCGGCCACGCCACCCGTGGCATAGCCGGTGTCCAGCACCAGGAGCCGGCCGGTGCGCCGGACCGAATCGGCTATGGCCTTGAAGTCCAGGGGCCTGATGGTGCGCAGGTCGATCAAATCGCAGGCAATGCCCTGCGCCGCCAGGTGATCCACGGCATGCAGGGCCTCCACGGTCATGTAGGACATGGCGACCATCGTCAGGTCGCCGCCCTGCCTCAACAGCTGCGCCTGGCCGATCGGCGTGCGCGTGTCACCGGCCGGCACCTCGCCCTTCATATTGTGCAGCCAGCGATGTTCCAGGAAAATCACGGGATCGGGATCGAAAATGCTGGACAGCAACAGTCCTTTGGCGTCCTCGGCCGTGGTCGGCATCACCACTTTCAGGCCCGGGATGTGGGCGAACCAGGCTTGGAGGCTTTGCGAATGGGTCGGCCCCTGGCCCCAGCCCCGGCCGATGATCATGCGGATGGTGATCGGCACCGAGCGGCGGCCGCCGAACATGAACCGCCATTTGGCCGCGTTGTTGACCAGCTGATCCATGGACAGGAGCGCGAAATCCAGCCGCTGATGTGTCAGCACCGGCTTCAGCCCGTTCAAAGCCGCGCCGATCGCGATGCCAGTCATGGCCGATTCCGATGTCGGCATGTCGAAGACCCGATCGGAGCCAAATTCCTTGTGCAAATCCAGGGTCGTGCCGAACACCCCCTTGGGATCGTCGGCGCCAAGGCCGAAGCAGATCACCGCGGGATCGGCAGCCATGGCGACGGCGAGGCCGTCACGGATCGACTGAGCGAAGCTGGTCAGCGCCATGGTCAGTCCGCCGTATAAAGATCGGCAAAGGCCGTGTCATCGGCCGGAAAAGGCGACTGATCGGCAAAGGCGAAAGCCTCCGCGATTTCGGCATCGATGGCCTGTTGCATGGCGTCGATATCGCTTTGGCCGACCACGCC
>Ga0157370_10007169_pt1 | contig 12160 bp, 7 predicted proteins | sample C35metaG_FD_113463 | JGI IMG/M metagenome (GOLD analysis project Ga0157370, IMG submission 113463) | Corn rhizosphere microbial communities from Kellogg Biological Station, Michigan, USA - C3-5 metaG | ecosystem: Host-associated > Plants > Roots > Rhizosphere > Soil | place: USA: Michigan...
CGCATCACATCGGCATGAGCCTCGTCGCGCTCGACAACGCGCTGCATCAGCATCGTGGTGAAGGGATCTGGCAGCGGCGGTTCATGGCGGACCCCATGGTGCGGGCGGCGGAGCTGCTGCTGGATGAGCGCGTGCCGCGCCTGTATGTCGTGCAGCAGCCGCAGTCCGATTCGCCGCGCGCCGAAGCGCCCGAGCGCCCGGCGCGCGATGGGCCGGTGCTGCGCGAATTCCTCACGGCGGATACGGCCGAGCCGCGCGTCGCATTGCTTGGCGGACAGGCCTACAGTGTGCTCGTGACCAACGCCGGGGCCGGATACAGCCGGGCAAACGGCATGGCCGTGACGCGCTGGCGCGCCGATGCCACCCGCGACGACACCGGCCAGTGGGTGTACGTCAAGGATCTCGCGACCGGGCGCGTGTGGTCTGCCGCGCACCAGCCCACGGGAGTTGCGGCGGATGACTATCGCGTGACCTTCGCGACAGGTCGGGTGCTCTGGGAGCGCAGCGACGGCAGTGTAGACACGCGAACCGAGATCGTGGTCATTCCCCGGGAGCGCGCGGAAATCCGGCGGGTCACGGTCACCAATCGTTCGCGCGCGCCGCGCGATATCGAGCTGACCAGCTATGGCGAGATCGTGCTCACCGACCCGGACGCGGATCGCGCCCATCCGGCCTTTCAGAGTCTGTTCGTGGAAACGGAGTGGGTGAGCGAGCGTGCCGCGGTGCTAGCCAGTCGCCGGCCCCGCGCGCCGGGGGAGCGCCAGCGCTGGTGCGCGCACGTGGCTGCGGCGGGGTCGGAACAGCTCGGTGCGGTGACGTGCGAGACCGACCGCGCGCGCTTCATTGGTCGCGGCCGCACGGCGCGGGCACCACGTGCGCTTGACGCGGCCGGTGCGCTCTCGGGCACGGTGGGTGCCGTGCTCGATCCGGTGTTCGCGCTGCGAGTCCGCGTGCATCTCGATGGCGGCCGGGCCGCGACCGTCGCATTCACCACCATCGTGGGCGATGACCGTCAGACGGTGTTGCAGCACGCGGACCGGTATCGCGAGATCGCGGCGTCCGAGCGGGCGCTCGCGCTCTCGTGGACGGAGGCGCAGGTCGAGCTGCGCGATCTCGATGTGACATCGGCCGAGGCCGCGCTGTATCAGGATCTGGCCGGCGCGCTGCTCTATCCGCACGAGGCGCTGCGCGCCCTGCGGCTCGAGCGCGCCGAAAACCGGCGCGGCCAGCAGGCCCTCTGGGCGCACGGCATTTCGGGCGACTGGCCGATTGTGCTCGGTACCATCAGCCAGGAAGTGGGACTCGCCAGCGTGCGGCAGTTGCTGGTGGCGCACCGGTACTGGCGCATGAAGGGCATCAGGGCCGACCTCGTCATCCTGAATGATCGGGGGCCGAGCTACCAGCAGGAGTTGCAGGATCAGCTCACGGAGATGCTCGTGGCCTCGAGCGAAGGCGCGCTCGTGGACCGTCCCGGGGGCGTGTGCATTCGCCGCAGTGACCTCCTGGGCCCGGCCGATGTCGCGCTGCTTCGCGCCACCGCACGGATCAGCGTGATCTGCGACGGCGTGGGCCTCGGACGATTGGCGCCGCCGCCCGAACCGGCGCCGGAAGCCGAATTGCGCGAAAGTCAGATCCGGCGCGAGCGCGAGTCGCTCATCGATCGGCCGGAGCGGGAACCGGTCATCCCGGCGGGCACATACGTCGCTGGGCGCGCGCCGACGCCGCGCCATGCGGGCCGGTTCGCGGACAACGGGGACTACGAGATTCGCGTCTCAGCGGCAAATCCAACGCCGGCGCCGTGGGCGAACGTCATTGCCAACGCACGTGCAGGCTTCTGCGTGACGGAGCGGGGCGGGGGATTCACGTGGGTGGAGAACAGCTTCTTCTACCGGCTCACGCCGTGGTACAATGATCCGGTGAGCGATCCCTGCGGCGAGGTGCTCTACCTGCGCGACGCCGACTCGGGAGCCTGGTGGACACCCACGCCCGGACCATTCCGGGCCGACGCCGCTGCCGGCGAAGCGCACGCGGAATATGCCGTCCGCCACGCGCCTGGCGTCACGACCTTTGCCCACGCGCGCGATGACATCGCGACCGAGCTGTCGCTTGGCGTCCCCGAGTCGGATCCGGTGAAGATCGCGCGGCTGCGCATTACGAACCATGGCCCGCGGCGCCGCCGGCTCACACTCACCTCGTACGTGGAGTGGACCCTGGGTGCGCAGCGCGAGCACACGCGCCACCAGATCCATACGAGGCGCGACACCACCACCGGCGCCATTCTGGCCCAGAACTTCTTCATGGATGATTTCGCGTCGTCCATCGCGTTTTCCTGGATGAGCGAACCCGTCGAATCATTCACCGCCAATCGCGAAGAGTTCATTGGGCGGAACGGTGATCTTGGCGCGCCGGCGGCGCTGCAACGCGGCACGCTTTCCGGCACGACGGGTGCCGGCTACGATCCGTGCGCGGCACTGCGCTGCGCGCTCACGCTGGAACCGGGCGAGACGCGCGAGGTGGCCATACTGCTCGGCGCCACGCGCGACGAGGATGATGCACGAGAGCTCATCGCGCGCATCGGCGCACCCGGAGCCGCGTCGGCGGCGCTCGCCGGCGCGGTGCAGGCTTGGGACGCGCGCCTCGCGACGATCACGGTGCGCACGCCCGATCCCGAATTCGACGCGCTGGTGAATCGCTGGTCGCTCTACCAGGCGCTGTCCTGCCGGATGTGGGGACGCTCCGCCTTCTATCAGTCGAGCGGGGCGTACGGCTTTCGTGATCAATTGCAGGACTCCATGGCGTTCGTGTATGCGGCACCGGCCGTGACGCGGGCGCACCTGGTGCGCTGCGCCGGCCGCCAGTTCCTCGAAGGGGATGTGCAGCACTGGTGGCACGAGCCCGGTGGACGCGGCGTGCGAACGCGATTCTCGGATGATCTCGTCTGGCTTCCCTTCGCCGCTGACCACTACGTGCGTGTGACCGGAGATGCCGGCGTATGGGAGGAGCGCGCCAGCTATCTCACCATGCGCGCGCTCGAGCCGGGGGAACAGGACGCCTACGACCAGCCTGCCGTGAGCCCGGAGAGCGGAACGCTCTACGAGCATTGCGTGCGTGCGCTCGATCATGCGAGCACCGAGGGCACACACGGGCTGCCACTCATGGGAGGCGGCGACTGGAACGACGGGATGAATCTGGTCGGCGCCGGCGGACAGGGTGAGAGCGTCTGGCTGGCCTGGTTTCTTCTCTTCACGCTGCGTCGCTTCGCCGAGCACGCGGACCGGCGCGGCGACACTGCGGTGGCCGCGCGGTTCCGCGACCGAGCGGCGCGTTACGCCGACGCGGCGGAGAAGAATGCCTGGGACGGCGCCTGGTATCGTCGCGCGTATTACGACGACGGGACCCCGCTGGGCTCAGCCACGAATGCGGAATGCCGGATTGATTCCATTGCGCAGAGCTGGTCGGTCATCGCCGGCGCCGCTCCGGCCGATCGAACGCGCTCCGCCATGCGTGCGGTCTACGAACAGCTCGTGCGCGAGGACGCACGGCTCATCATGCTGCTCACGCCACCGTTCGACAAGTCGGCAGAGAACCCGGGCTACATCAAGGGATATCTGCCTGGTGTCCGGGAGAATGGCGCGCAGTACACGCACGGTGCGCTTTGGACCGTGCTCGCGACGGCGCTGGCCGGCGATGGCGATCGCGCATCACAGCTCTTCCGCATGCTCAATCCGCTCACGCATGCCCGCAGTGACGCGGATGTCGAGCGCTACAAGGTCGAACCCTACGTCGTGTGCGCGGACGTGTACACCGCGGCCGGACATCTCGGGCGCGGTGGCTGGACCTGGTATACGGGTTCGGCCGCCTGGACCTGGCGGATTGCGGTGGAAACGCTGCTCGGCTTCTCGAAGCGCGGTGAGCACCTGAGAATCGAGCCATGCATCCCGCGCGACTGGCGGGAGTTCACGATCGAGTATCGCTACGGCGCGAGTCGCTATGTCATCCAGGTGCGCAATCCCGCGGGCCTGACGCAAGGCGTGAGCACGGTCGAGATGGATGGGAAGATCGTCGAGGATGGGACGGCTCGGCTCGCTAACGATGGTGCTGTGCATCACATCACCGTGACCCTGGGGGTACGCAGCGTGGCCGAGGTTGACGCGAACGTGCTGGCGCCGGAATGAGTGAGGAATGGACCGGCCGGCGAAACCGGTGCTGGCATGACTGCTGCATTGTGCCATCCGTATCATGCGTTCACTTCACGATTCAAATCGCAGCATGAGTACAGGTATCAGCGGCGCCCATCCCCCCTGGACCCGGCGAATGGGACATACTCTGCCTGCCGTGCCGGTGCCGCGTGGGTCGGCAGTCGAACGAGCGCTGGATATACCCGTCGGGCGGGAGGTGCAGCGCGTACGCAAGCGCGCGCTCCATCAGCACGTGTGGGCGGCGCCGCGGGTGCAACCTCGCGAGCGCGCGGACGCACTGAACCGCGCGGTGAACGTCGTGCTGGCGCTCGTTGCCCTCACGCTGCTCCTGCCCGTGCTGCTCCTTGTCGCGTTGGCGATCAAGCTCACGTCGCGCGGCCCCGTGTTCTACTCGCAGGTTCGCATCGGCTACGATCGGCGGCGCGCCGCGGTCCATGCGCTCTATGACAGGCGGAAGAACAATGCGGGTGGCCGGCTGTTCACCATTTACAAGTTCCGCTCAATGCACGCCGATGCTGAGCAGCACTGCGGCGCGGTATGGGCCACGCCCGAAGATTCGCGAGTGACCCTGGTGGGCCGCTTTCTCCGGCGCACGCGCCTCGATGAGGTGCCACAGCTCGTGAACGTGCTGCGCGGCGACATGAATATTGTCGGTCCGCGCCCCGAACGGCCGAGCATCTTCGCCGACCTGCGCGAGCAGATTCCCGGCTATGCCGCTCGCCAGGCGGTGACACCCGGAATCACCGGATGGGCCCAGATCCATCACAACTACGACACGTCGCTCGACGATGTGCGCACGAAGCTGCAGTACGACCTTGCCTATCTCGAGCGCCAGTCGCTGGTGCTTGACCTGAAGATCATGCTGATGACAGTGCCGGTGCTGGTGTTCAGAAAGGGTGGCTGGTAACGCGCGAAGGGTCTGACCCATTGCCGCGACGGACGGAACATCACTTCGTCTTCGCGCTGGCGGCTGTCGCCGTCTTCAGCCACCCCCGCATCTCTCCTTCGATTTCCTTCAACCGGTCCTCGGTCTTCGCTTCGAAGCGGAGCACGAGCGCCGGTTCCGTGTTCGACGCCCGAATGAGACCCCAGCCATCGCCATACTCAACGCGGGCGCCGTCCAGGTCGATGACGTGATGTGCCCGTGCGAAGTGGGCGATCGCCTGCCTGACAACCTCGAACTTGCGATCATCCGGACAGGGAATTCGCATCTCCGGCGTGGCGGGGTACTCCGGCACATCCGCGAGTAGCGCGCGAATATCCGTACCGCGCCTCGCGACCATCGCCAGCAATCGCGCCGCCGCGTAGATGGCATCATCGAATCCGTAGTAGTCATCGCCAATGTACATATGTCCCGACAGCTCGCCTGCCAGCGGGGACTGCAGTTCGGCCATCTTTGCTTCGATGAGCGAGTGGCCCGTCTTCCACATGACCGGCACGCCGCCGGCATCCTGGATGACTTTGGGCAGCGCCATCGAGCACTTCACATCAAAGATGACGGACGCACCAGCGTGGCGCGGGAGGACGTCACGTGCCAGCAGTGCGAGAACGCGGTCGCCCGGCACCATTGCGCCACTCCCATCGATGACGCCCACGCGGTCGGCATCGCCATCCACGGCGAGCCCGATGCTGTAATGCTCGGCCGTCACCTTCGCGATGAGGGCCGTCAGATTCTGCGCGTTGCTGGGATCCGGCGGGTGATCGGGAAAGTGTCCGTCGCTTCGGCACGAGAGACAGGTGACTCGTGCGCCGAGGCGTTCCAGCACCTGCCGCGCAGGCTCGGCGCCCACCCCATTGGACCCATCGAGCACAACCGGTGGGCTATCCTCCAACGCCCCGATCCGGCTCACGATGTCCTGCACGTAATCATCCAGCACCTGGAGCGGGCGCACGGCGCCGTGCCCGCGAACGCGACGCCCATCGCGAATCAGCGTCAGGATGCACTGGATGTCGTCGCCGTACAGCGCCGCAGTGCCGATGCAGAGCTTGAAGCCATTGAACTGCGACGGGTTGTGCGACGCGGTCACCTGGATGCCGCCCACGACTGGGTGGCGGTGCAGCGTCCAGTACAGGGTCGGCGTCGGCACCTCGCCCACGTCCCACACCTCGACTCCGGATTCTGTCAGGCCCTGCAGCAGGGCGGCGTGCAACTCCGGACCGCTGGTTCGATTGTCGCGGCCGACCGCTATGGCGCCAGTCTTGCAGCGGTCGGCAAGCAGTACGGCGAAAGCGCACCCGATTTCATGGGCCAGCGCCGGCGTCAAGTCGCGCCCGGCAACGCCGCGAATGTCGTATTCACGGAAGATGGCACTGGAGATGGACTCGGTCATCACCTCGACGGGGGGCAACAGTCATGCCGGGAACAATGCTGATGCAGACAGCCCAGTGACATCGTCCCGCGCGTCCGCGACGCCGGAATCAATTTCGGAATCAGGATGCTCAGGCGGCGCCCGGTCCATGGGACTCGCGGATGACCTGAGCAGCGTGATCGCTGAGTTCGCGCCGCCCCTGCTGCTGCTCGACAGCGACCTTCGCATTTGCGACGCGACACAGGCGGCGGAGCAGCTCTTGCACATTGGCGCGGCGCAGCACGGTCAGATCATTGGCGCCGTTGAAATGCCCGCGTGGGCGGGCGATCTGCACGCGCTCGCTCACGCCGCAATGACCGCACGCACCATCTGTGAGCGCGACGTGCGGGATGAGAGCGGACGCTGGTACTCCGTGCTGGTCCGCCCATACGGGTCCGCGAATGATCGGGCGAATGGCGTCGTTGTCCTGTTCCGCAGCAAGGAGTTGCTCCCGCGGGGCACGCAGCAGGTCGAACGGCCGCGACAGCCGTTGATGGCCATTATCCAGGCCCTTTCGCAGCCATTGCTCGTTCTCGACCCCGATCTGCGCGTTCGCCTGGCCAACGCGGCCTTCTGCGCGAGCTTCCAGCCCACGCCGGCGCACATCGTGGGCATGAAATTCTTCGAGCTCGACGACGGCGGCTGGAATATCGCCGGGTTTCGCGATCGGTTACGGGCGATTCTCGACCGCCCCGGCTGGATCGAAAATCTGGAGGCGGAACACGATTTCAAGGCGATCGGCCGCAGAACGGTCGTGATCAACGCGCAACGGCTCGAGTTCGGTGACGACCGTCCGCTCATTCTCCTCGCCGTGGACGACGTGACCATCCTTCGGCGTACCGAGCGGTATGAGCGAGTGCTGGCCGAGGTGAGTGCTGTTGTGACCACCGCTATCGACGCCGACGCGCTCATGGACTCCGTCGCGAAGCTGGTGGTGCCGGCGCTCGCCGACTGGGTCATCCTGGACACGTGCGACGACAGCGGCACATGGTGTCGCAGTCGCATACTCCATCGGAATCCGGAGTTGCAGGACGATGCGCAACGCCTCGCGATGCGCGCCTTCGCCAATTCCGCCAACCCGGTGTTTCACGTCCTCGAGACCGGTGAGCCCTTTGTGGCCGAGCACATTTCCGGTGACGTCCTCGCCACGCTGGTGGATCCGACGGACAACCCGGCGCTGGCCGCGCTGCTCACCCCACGTGCGATCAAGATCGTTCCGCTCGCCTTGCGGAACGAAATTGTGGGCGCCATCTCGTTGATCTCGGTCACGCCAAGTACGAATCTCGTGCCGAGCATGCTGCCGCGGGCGCAGGAGCTCGGCCGGCGTGTCGCGTTCGGCCTGGAGCGCATCAGAATTTACGGCAACATGTCCGTCGCGCTCGACGCCGCGCGATCCGCGAACGAAGCAAAGGCTCGGTTCCTGGCCAACATGAGCCACGAGCTGCGGACACCCCTCAACGCGATCCTGGGCTATGAGCAGCTCTTGCAGATGGAACTGCACGGCCCGCTCACCGAGGCCCAGCGCGACGATCTGCGGCGGATCGAGAGCAGCCAGCGCCACCTCACCGGCCTCATTGACGACATTCTGAGCTTCGCCAAGCTGGAAGCGGGAACCACGACCTTCCAACCGGAACTCGTCAAGCTGGACGCCGTGATCGCAGCGTCTGTCGACATGATCGCCACCCAGTTGCATCGCAAGCAGATCGAATACGAGTATCAGCCTTGCAATGCGGTGTGTACGGTGTACGCGGATCCGGCGCGGCTGCAGCAGGTGATCGTCAATCTGCTCTCCAACGCCACGAAGTTCACGCAGGCCGGCGGCCGTGTCATCGTCCAGTGCGTGCCGCAGGACCGGATAGTCGACATCCGCGTCATGGACACCGGCATCGGGATCCCGGCGGACAAGCACGAGGCCGTCTTCGAGCCCTTCGTGCAGCTCGATAATGCGCTCAACCGGCGCGGCAGCGGCACCGGTCTTGGTCTTGCGATCAGTCGCGATCTGGCGCGTGCAATGGGCGGCGAGCTGCGGCTCACGAGCGGCGAGGGCCTGGGCTCGACCTTTACGCTCACCATGCCTCGCGGGGAGTAGCCAGGGCCGTCAGCGCCAGCGGCACCTCACGGAGTCCGCGCCAGCGATGCGCCGCGCCCGAGGCATCACGAAAAAGCATCTGCGCGGAGATGCCGCCGTCGAGCAGCACCGCCTCGCGACAGCCGAGTGCGCCCATCAGCGCGGCCATCTCCGGCGTTGTCAGACCGAATGGCACCGACCCGAGCGTGCCGCCGAATGCATCGAATCGGGTGAGTGCGACGAGCACCGTGCCGTCCGCCAGCCGGCCGAGCGCAAGGCGCGCATCGCGATGGGCGACATCAAGGCCGCGACCGCTGCCGCGCAGCGGCTCAGGAACCACGCCGGAATCGAGCAGCGCGGGATAGGACTCGAAGGCCCACTCCACGTGCGCAGGCGGATGGCGCGATACGTCGTCGCCGCGCATCCAGTGGAGCGTTCCGCTGGAATCCATCATGATGGCGACTGACAACGGCCCGCTCCCGGGCGCCAGGAACTGCCGCCCCTGCAGTACGACCCATCCCCAGGGAAGCGCCTGAACGAACTGGCCTGCATTTACCGCGAAGACGGCTTGCGGATCGGCACGCGCCAGCGTCCACGCGGGAGTGAGTCGCGCGGTGAAGGCCGTGTCGAGTCGCATCCGCACCCTGCGCGGATCGAGCGCCACCAGAATGACCCGCGTGCGCCAGGCTTCGCCGGAGCCGGCGAGCTCGATCTCACCCCACCGCATCCCGGCACCCGCGGCGCGCCACGAGACCGCATACGTCAACATGGTGTCCGGCCCAGCCCACGCGTTCGGTGCCTTGTCCGCGCGCCACCAGACGCGCCACGCGCCGTCTGCGCGCACAGCAAGCGTCGAGCGGGGCAACGCCGCGCCTGAGGGCTGGCTCGGCGCACCGACCAGCATCGCGCCGAGCGCGCAGGCGATGCCCCGCCGTACGCCTGTCACCGGAAAATACCGGCGTACTGTTCGAGTTGCTGTTTGTGCGAATCAAGGACGGCGTATTCCGCCTTGCTGAGATTCCCGTTGCCGTTCGGAGCGTGGTACCACGTGGTGAGCCGCTCGAACGCGACGTTGTAGGCCACGATGTCCATTCCGCTCGCCCGTGAGCCCTCCGTTCCCATGCGATTCTCGATCGAGCGGACGCTGTCGCTCAAGCTGTTCGAGAGAGTGGAGAGCGAATCGGCGCGCGCGAGCCACGCGGGTTTGGCTGGTACCTTGCCGCACTCCTTGTCCACCTGTGCCGAATCGGCCTTGGGATTGATGCCGAGCATCTTCGCCTGGAACTGAAGACTGAGCTGCATGGCCCCTTTCACGTCGCCCTTGGCCTGGAGCGCGGCGGTCTGCCGGGCCAGCTCCATGTATTGCTGCATCGCGGCCGGATCGCTCATGAGATTTGCCTGCTTGGCCTCCATCGCCTTCTGGTGCGCGTCATTGATCTTGCTGAAGGCATCATCGCGGCAGCTCCCGACATCCTGCGTGGACTTGTTGTACGCCTCATTCTCGGCGCCGTGCTGTGCCATGAGGCTGCTGTACTCCCGGCTCGCCGCCTGCTGGCGGGTCACGAGCGAACTGCGTGTCTGCGTCATGCTCTGAATCACGGGGAGCGCGCGCAGCAACCCCTGCACCGATTGCTCGGTTAGTTCCGGTCCTCCCGTGGCTGGTGCCGCTGCAGTTTCCGCATGCGTCACCTTCTTGGCTTTCTTGATGAGGCCGCCGAACTGCGCGGACGCGCTGGCCGGCGACACGAGCGCCAGCGCCAGTCCGAGCGCAAGCAGATGCGAGATGAAGCGTGGCATGACAGAGCTCCCGAACGAGTCAGTAATGGTCCGGCTCGACGCCGGCGTTGCCGGGACGAGAGGGCGCCGCGCACACGGCCGCGCAGACGTGTAACGCCGAGACGGCCTCGCGACTCTCACTTTTTCGTTGGAACGCTCTTCACGGCGCGCTCCGGCGCGCCACAACGACAGGGCGTCCAGCGGAACCCGCCGGACGCCCTGGTTGAAGGTGGAAGAGCACGAGCCGGCGATCATGCCGGCCCATCGTGCATGGGCTTACCGTCCTCGTCTGCCCATGCGGCTTCGCATGTCTTCCAGGTTCTTGTCGAACGTCTTCTGCTGGTCGGGCGTGAGCACGGCGCGAATGTCAGCCGTTTCCTTCTGCATCAGCTCGCGCCGCTGTGCCCGCGCACTGGAATCCGGCGGTGAGCCGGGCGTGAACGCCGGCATCTGCGACTGATACTGCGTCTGGATCGAATCAACGGACGCCTTCTGGGTGCTGCTCAAGGTGATTCCTTTGAGCAACTGGTCCATCATGCGGGCCCGTCCACCAGCCCGTCCGCGCTGCTGGCTCCCCTGGTCGCTCTGAGCGCTCACCGTGGTCGCGGCTCCGCCCAGAAATGCGAGCGCCAGAATAGCGATGTACACGCGCTTCATTGTATACCTCCAGAGTGATGATTGTAGCCGGGAATCGTCGCAGTGGCCTCGAGATTTCTGCTGCCGGCTTCTGGCCCGACAACTAGTACGCGCCCCCGGCGCGTGGCGTTGCGGGGCTGGCGCCACTCTTGACGCGCAGCAGGTTAAAGCGCGACAATCCCGGGATGCGTGCTGACCCGGTCGTGCGCCGTGTGGCAAAATTCGGCTTCCTGCTCGTGGCATTTCTCGCCACCGGGACAGGAGCGTGCGCGCAGATTGTCCCGGCGGGGAACCCGGTGGCATTCGGCACGGACAGCCTCTACGCCAAGATCTTTCTCGCGATCGGCGACGGCGCGGCGCCGGCCTTTCCTATCCGCGGCGTGCACCTGCTGCTGATCGCGGCGAACGGCGACACCACGCGGCTCGCGACCGATGGAGCGGGTGCCGCGGCGGCCTATGTCGCGCCGGGCGACTACGAACTGGAGTCGCGCGATCCCGTGAACTGGAGAGGAGCCGATTATTACTGGAAGCTGCGGCTCACGGTTGCGCCGGACATGTCGGACCTGGTGCTCAGCGTGGCGAACGCGGCGCCGCCGATCGTTCCCACGCTGGCCTCCCGCGGCCCTCGAGGAGATCTCGGCGGCGCCGTCACCAATGCCAGTCGTGTGACCGCGCTCGGGGATCGTCCCGTCCGCACGAATCGCCGCACGATCGAGTCGCCGCGCGGCGTGCGCTGGGATGTGTTCGAGCAGTACTTCAGCCCCGCGGCCGTCGTGGGAAAGGATCTGCCGCTCCCCACCTCGCTCAAGGTGCTCGTGTTCGACCGGCCGGCCGAAACCCGCCAGCTCGATGCCTTCCCGGACGACTGGCGCGACATCCCGGACAGCGCGCTGGTGGCGTTGTTGGCGAAGGCGACCCGCACGCGGCCGTAGCGCGCGCCCGGCGTGCTCAGGGCGCGTGTTCCTGTGCGTTCCGCGCAAGCAGCAGCGCGCGCCCCGCACGACTGAACACCGCATTCGTGTAGCGCGCGCACTTCGCGCCCTTTCCGCGGCACCCGTTGTAGCGTCGCAGGGCCTCGGTGAGCGAATCCGAGCTGTCGATGGCCATGCGCAGGATGCGCGTACCAAAACACA
>Ga0157370_10007172_pt1 | contig 12158 bp, 7 predicted proteins | sample C35metaG_FD_113463 | JGI IMG/M metagenome (GOLD analysis project Ga0157370, IMG submission 113463) | Corn rhizosphere microbial communities from Kellogg Biological Station, Michigan, USA - C3-5 metaG | ecosystem: Host-associated > Plants > Roots > Rhizosphere > Soil | place: USA: Michigan...
TCCTTCAGAATTGAAACTGCATTCGCTATAATTACTTATATGGCCAGCCCCTGCGTCGAATATGGCTTGTCTTACTTTCTCCGCATACGCTGAAGGAACAAATGTGTACAGTTTCTTCAAAGTACCTTCTTTCGAAAAAAGGATACTGCAATTCTTTAAACCCAGTAAGGCGGCTATTTTTCCGTTCACACCATCTAGAACATTATCAAGGTTGGTGTGAATAGCATATATAGCGATCTCATTTTTTATTGCAGAAATAATTGTCTTTTCCACGTAATTCCGGCCAGTGATCTTTTTCAAACCTCCAAAGACAATAGGATGATGTGCCACTATCAGATTGCAATTCTTCCTTACGGCCTCAAACACAACTTCTTCCGTAGCATCCAGTGAACAAAGAATTCCTGAACAGGTAGCATGGGCATCTCCAGTAAGCAAACCAGCATTGTCATAATTTTCCTGTAAAGAAAGAGGGGCGATCGTTTCTAAGTAATTAATTACTTCCAGGATCTTCATGCCGGAAAGATAAAATATAATCGTTTACAATTCCCTCATGAAAAACCGGGAAAAAAAACAGGAATATGCATAAGTAAATATTGTTCGATTCAGTATCTTTAGTACCTTGATTTCCCTTCCCCACCCTATTGGATAGATCCTTTATCCATATTATTCCTTTAATTCATTGAATTGGTATGCTAAAACGCACGATCGGTCTCTCATTGTTGGTCATTTTGGTGGTTACTGGCCTTGCTGGAATTACAAAGAATAATTCCCTTACAAAGTCAGAAAGAAAAAAAGCGCTTAGCCTAATGAAGGATACAAGGTCAGAAGTTGTAAATAGCATAAAAGAACTGGATAGAACTCAACTAAATTTCAAAGCAGGACCTGATCAATGGTCCATAAAAGAATGTATTTACCATATAGCTTATTCTGAAAAAAAGCTGTGGGGTATGCTTGAACAAGCGATGAAAACACCAGCCACTCCATCAAGGAGGGCTGAAGTTAAATTCTCCGATGAAGAATTGATCAACCATGTGGAAGACCTGGGAGTTACGGGTAGCAACTTTGATCCTTTCGGTTCAAAATTCAAGAATTACCGCACTGTAGACGAAGCACTAACTGTTTTCAAGGATGAAAGGGCTGTACATCTTAAATATATACGCACCAGTACAGAGGACCTTCGCAACCACGTAGTGCAATTCTCTTTTGGCACTATTGATTGTTACCAGTTATACCTCCTTATCGCATCACATTCTGAGCGACATTCTAAACAGATCGCAGCGATCAGGTCCAATAAGAAATTTCCTAAATGATATTCACGGGTGAAAAACCTGGGCCTGCTGCTCAACTGAACGGCGGGCCTTTTTTATTTTGAAATGACCTTTTCTACAGAAATGAGTTTCCCGGAAGTGGTCATTCCTTCAATCACCACACGGAATTTCTTACTACGATCATTATTATAGAAAGAAAACGGGATGACAGGGTTTACATAATTACAAAAGATGTCAGGGCGCCAATCCAGTGTGATCCGTTCGTCCGGTTTAGGTTCTTCTTTCGAAACGCTGTAATCAGGGGCATAGAATTCTTTAGTGATGGAATAACCTGCATAACTTCCATAACTCATAGGACCTCTTGTTGAAACAAAATCATTACCCGTTTTAGTATAGATAGCCAGCACCCCACCGGGGGCATTACCTGTAGCCGCTACAAAATTGCTAAATACTTTTACCAGTGCGATCTGGTTTGCAGGAATTGCTGCAATAAAGGAAGGATCTGTTTCAACTTCATCTAGAAAGACCGTCATTGGAAACGCCCCCATGGCGCTAATTGTTGCCTGTTGCCGGTACATTAACCTATAGTCGCCACCATCCCTGCTCACATCCAAGCCATTTACTCTTGCCTGCAGGTAATCAAAAATATTGGCATAGGGGGAAGCCTCATCACTATTAACCAGATCAATACTCTTTTCCGCAAAACCAGAAAAAGCACCCTTTGTGTATTTATCGTCAAGTTCCTGGAGCGGGGTTTTCTTTATGGCCTTTACAGTTATACCCTCCAGCATGATGCCACTTGCCTTTTGTATCGCTTCGTAGTCATTTACAAATGCCTTTAATGGTCCGGGAGAGGGATCAATGAACCAGTCTTTTTTTAATGGATCGAATCTGAAATAACGATTAAGGGAATCTGAGTCCAGTACAACATCAAGGTACTGGCTTTTCTTCCCTTTTATATCACTAAATAAAATTCTGTTACGACCAAAGAAGATAAGAGAGTCGATCGTAAATGTTCCGCTTGCATCTGTCTTTGTGACCTGGGTGATCCTGTTTCGCGAATCATAGATCATCACCATCATTGGATGGTCGGCAAATGGCCTTTTAGTTCCCCGGATCAATGATTTCCCTTTTATAGAAATAAACCCAGGATCTGCATAGCGAGTACGTGCATTCGCATTTTTTAGCAATTCCGTCCACTTAAATCTTCGCCAACCATTGGTCATCATCAGGAGATCAAGGGCTGTCTTTACCGAGTCATCCTCGCTGCTGAAATACCAGGCTGAATTATGTATGTATCCGGGGAGATCCGCTGATAGAAAAAAACGTGAATAGATATTTTCTTCACGTTCCGGAACGAGTTCAAAGGCAGGATCCGTAACAGAAAGGGAAAGGCTACCTTGTATCGTATCCTTCATTTTCAAAAGAAAATGATTACGGCCATGCGGGGACAAGTTGACCGTATCAAAATCTATCTCTGCTGGCTGCAGGTATTCCTTATTATTGACAAAACAAAGTCGTTCCGCAAGTGGATATCCATCCCTATTGAAAACTGTTAGTTGTAATATCCCCGAATGAAGTTTCGTCGTATTGACCAGCCCCTGGATCTCATCCTGTGCAGAAGCAAGGGTCATTCTGAATAAAGGTTCATTTTGCATCTGGCCGATAATATAAGCGGCCCTCAACTCAGAGGAAGAATGGTTCTGATCGATCTCGAAAAAATGTCCCTGAGGATGGGGCACAACTGAAAAAATGATTCCTTTTTCAGAAGCGGGAGGAAGATAATGTTTTGTAGTATCCTTATCAATAAGAGCAAAATAAGTATGGCCGTGCTGAGGTTTCAACTCAAACAAACCCATCCCATCATGAATGGTTACCAGGGTATTAATAAAAGAACCGTTACTGTCCATCAGCCGTGCAGTTACACTTGCGGGCAAACCATCAGGTAAACTAGCCTTGAATGCAATTATATTATTGTGCTCTTCAACCAAGTTCCCTCCTTCCGGAAAAAACTCAAGTCGCACTGCCGGAGTAACAGTTGAATTAACTGTCTTATTCTTTCCATAAATAAAGACCGGGCGGAGGTATACAAAACCGGGGTCAAGTTGATGCATGGATGGCGTAAACGCCCTCAACAGGTAAAAGCCGGTGTGCAAGGTATCAGGTAGTTGAAAATTTCCCCTTGAGGTACCGGCAACAACTGGTACTATCATTCTATCAATGATATGTTCTGAACTGTTTAACAACTCGGCATACAATGTGCTACTGATTGTATCCGGTAACTGGTCTGAAGAAAGATAGGCTTTGAACCAAAGCTGTTCGCCTGCAATATAATTCTGGCGGTCTAAATGGAGGTATACCTTCTCAATGGGAGAATTTTCTTTGAAATGGGATAGCAATTGCTCTGGACGTTGAGCATTGCATACTAAGGAGATAAACAAAAAAAATCCTAATATGACTTTCATGGGAATGTAAACTTACTATTTGCTTGCAATACACAAACATAAATTGTAAATTGCGTGATGATCCGAAAAATCAGGTTACTGGTAGCGACCCTGTGCTTGTTAGTTCTTACTAACAGTTGCAAGAAAGCTGTTCAAAATATTCAAGAAGATCTGGTAATAAAAGCCATGACCGATGGGCAATGGGTCATTACCAGTTTTACTCTTAACGGTAACAATATCACCCCTGATTATTCTAATTATAAGTTCCAATATTATAGCAATAAGACCGTTGACGCCATAAAGAATGGATCAGTTGAAAAAACGGGAAATTGGGACGGTGATGCTTCGGCAATGACGACGTATGCCAATTTTACTGGTGCGACCTATCCATTGAATCTGATCAATGGAAGTTGGACAATAACCAGGAATAGTTGGACCTATGTCGAAGCAACACAGACTGGTGCGGACAATAAGACCATGAGGCTCGATAAACTGTAGCAAGTTAGATTTTAGTTGTTATGTTATAATAGGAATGCCAATATCCTATATATAACGTATTTGTTTAACCTGACGGGGAATAGTTTTTGTAATTGTTAAAGGTTCCTTTGACTGTAATCCCCTTAACCCAACTAGCTTGAATGCAGTATTAATTTTTCGAAGATCTCTAGCCACCGTTATAATATATGCATTTTCAAGCATTTGTTACGGACAGGTTCCTGTTGCAAATTTCTCTGGCTCACCTCTACAGGGATGTTCCCCTCTCATTGTAACCTTCCAGAATCAATCAAGCGGTAATCCTACAAGTTTTAGCTGGAGCTTTGGCAATGGAAATACTTCCACACTTGTTAATCCTAGTGCCACTTATTTCACACCAGGAACTTATACTGTAACATTGACCGCAACGAATGCCCGTGGTTCTAATACTAAAACGAGGGTTCAGTATATAACCGTTTTTGAAAATCCTACCGCAGACTTTACCGCATTTAATACAAATGGCTGCTATCCACTGCGCGTACAATTCAGTGACCGGTCAACTGCAGGTACCGGGAACAATATTGTTAGCTGGCAATGGGACTTTGGAAATGGTAGTACCTCCAATCAACAAAATCCATTTTATTCTTACAATTCTTCTGGCAATTATTCTGTGACACTGAAGGTTACGAATGATAAAGGTTGTACCCGCACTATCAGTAAAACAAATCTAATTACAGTTCAGCCTGGTGTAAAAGCAATATTTACGCATTCAGATCCTACTGTTTGCCGCGCACCAGCTACCATCTCTTTTACTAATTCTTCAACCGGTCCGGGAGTTTTGAATTATCAATGGGATTTTGGCGATGGGAATACCTCCTCTGCTACCAATCCCATTCATACTTATGGTACCAATGGCAGTTTTATTGCGACCCTGGTAGTAACCTCCTCCGCCGGTTGTGTAGACACTTTAAGAAGCAATCCAATTTTCATAGGGGCTAACATTACGGAATTCAATTATCCAACCCAGATATGTGTGAATGATACGGCCAATTTTACAAACGCTTCTTCTCCTGTACCGATCAGCAGCCGTTGGGATTTTGGTGATGGAGGCACAGCTACAACACGTGATACACGTCACAATTATGGTACACCCGGCGTTTATACAGTAAAACTTTACAACACCTATTCTTCCTGTGCAGATTCTACTTCCCACACAATAACTGTGAACGGGCTTCCAATCGTAGATTTTTCAGCCAGTCCATTAAGCCAGTGCAAACCTCCTTTGACAGTAAACTTTACTGATCTTACACCGAACTCAGCCTCCTGGCATTGGGACTTTGGTGATGGTGGAAGTTCAACTCTTCAAAACCCTTCTCACACTTATACAACCTACGGACGTTTCAATGTGAAACTGATAGTAACAAGCGACGCGGGGTGCATAGATTCAGTGGTAAAATCAGAATATGTTATCATTCGGAAAGCAAACATTAGTATTCCTCAATTGCCTGATAAAGGTTGTGTACCCTATACCATATCACCCGTTCCGGTAATCGATGCTGTGGACAACGTGCTCACTTACGATTGGGATTTTGGTGACGGAGGAACGTCGACCTTACAGAACCCCACACATACCTATACTGTTCAGGGAACATATACAGTTCGATTGATCATAACCACCAGCGGTGGTTGTCGTGACACGTTAACCATGAATAGTGCTGTGAAAGTGGGGACCATCCCATTTGTTGATTTTTCGGCAACCCCAATTCCTGTTTGCGGCAATCAGCCTGTACAGTTCACAGACCTTTCTCACCCGGTTGATGCATGGACCTGGGACTTTGGTGATGGAGGAAGCGAGAGTATACAAAATCCAATCCATAGGTATGCGGATACTGGGTACTTTTCTGTCACACTTACAGCCTACAATAATGGATGCAGGCAAGTAATGACAAAGCCAAATTATATCTATGTACTTCCGGCTGTGGCAAGATTTAATTATTCAGCGGATTGTTCTGACAGGCTTAGATTCCAGTTTCGTGACAGTTCGATACTGCCGCTAACATGGTCCTGGAACTTTGGTGATGGGGGTGTTTCAAATTCGCCAAACCCTCTTCATGGTTTTCCTGCTCTGGGAAATTATCCTGTTACACTTATCGTAACGAACGGAAGTTGTGCAGATACGGTCACAAGGATCGTTAGAGCTCTAGACGAAAGACCTGACTTCACTGCATCTGCCAGGGTTGCCTGCAAAAAAACGAATATTGATTTCACTGTAAGCGGTGCTAATTTTCCAAATATTGCCTCTTACCAATGGGATTTTGGAGACGGCAATATTGCAAATTCAACAGCAACAAGTATCGGTCATACTTATCTTAATTCAGGGAACTATTCTGTTACACTCACTGCAACAGATTTAAATGGCTGTTCTAACGTATTAGCAAAGTCAAACTTTATTCGAATCAACGGGCCAACGGCCAGTTTTACCCCTTCAACAAATGCTTGTGCCCGGCATACAACTGTTATATCAGATGGTTCCTTAACCGATGGCGTGAATCCAATTACCAATTGGTACTTTGATTTCGGTGATGGTCAAACACAAAACTTTTCTGCGCCTCCTTTCCAGCACAGTTATAATACGGCCGGAGCCTATTCCATAAAAATGATAATAACGGATGCAGCAGGTTGCATAGATTCAGTCAGGCAGACAGATAGTATTCGTGTAACTGACCCTAAAGCATTGTTTAATTCAAATGATACGCTGACCTGTGCGGGGCAAAATGTAAATTTTGCAAATGATTCCTATCCTGGAATTGCAAACAGCCTTTGGGATTTTGGAGATGGTGGCAGTTCCACCATTTCTCAACCAACTCATGCCTATGCAGATACCGGACTTTATACGGTTAAGCTCATCGTAACAGATAGTTACGGCTGTACTGATTCCCTTGTGAAGAATCTGTATGTCAGGGTGAAGAATCCCAAGGCGAGTTTTACCGCAAGTGATACGGCAAGCTCATGTGCACCATTCCAGGTTTTGTTCACTAACGGATCCATAAATTACAACTCATCTTATTGGGACTTTGGTCCGGGAGAGGGCACCTCCACATCCACAGATCCAACACACTATTTTTCTACACCGGGGAATTATCCCGTAAAATTGATGATAACCAGTCCTGGAGGGTGTCGTGACTCCGTAATTAAATGGATACATTTATACGACACTGTAGGGTCGCGAATTACCTATTCTCCTTTGAGCGGTTGTAAGCCATTGTTGGTCTCTATCAGTGCATTTACTCCTGGTGTGATAAAAAATTATTTTTGGGACTTTGGAGATGGCAATACTATTACCACACAAAGAGCCGACACTGATCACATTTACTCGTCCTATGGCGATTATCTTCCCAAATTGATCATGAAAGATCCTACAGGATGTATCATTCCCGTTTCGGGTGTCCTACCTGTCCACTCAACGGGCGCTAAAGCAAATTTCGGTGCTGTAGACAGTGTCTTCTGTGATCTTGCCCATGTTCAGTTTGCAGACTCTACCACATTTAATGATGTTGTGACCAATTACAACTGGTCGTTCGGAGATGGTAACGGTTCAACTCTACAAGAGCCTTCCCACGATTATGGGTCTCCTGGCCTTTATACGGTACGCCTTATTGTGAGGACACAGTTGAATTGCATTGACACATTTTCCAAAGTAAATTATATCAGGGTCGTTCGGCGACCTATTATAGACATAGCAGGTGATACGATCATTTGTGCAAAATCACCTTTGCAACACAAAGGAATTTTTATTCTGCCTGATACCTCAATAGTAAGGTGGGCCTGGAATTTTCCAAATGGTTCAGGTTCCCAGTTACAGGTACCCCTGCCTCAAATTTACACCGCTATTGGAACTTTTGTTGTGCAAGCCATCGCAATGAACAGTACTGGTTGTAAAGACACGGCCACTCAAACCATTCATGTGTTACCATTACCTGTTGCTACAATGCCAGGTAGTATGACGGTGCAGAATGGATTTCCGGTACAGGTGCCTGCAACCTATTCACCCAATACTGTCCGATGGATATGGTCGCCTGGAACTGGATTAAGCTGTGCTGATTGCCCGACTCCTTACGTAGGACCTAAGTTCAATACTAACTACCAGGTTTATTTCACTGATAATAATGGTTGCAGCAATATTGCCACACTCCAGGTAGTAACTGTTTGCAAGAACATGAATTTATTCCTGCCCAATACTTTTTCACCGAATTCAGATGGCAACAATGATGTCTTTTATCCCAGGGGTAGGGGTTTGGAAAGAATGCGTTTGCTGAGGATATTCAATCGCTGGGGTGAGGTTGTGTTTGAGAAAAAAGATTTCCCTATCAACGATGCTTCAGTTGGCTGGGATGGAAAATACAAGGGGCAATTAGTCCCTCCCGGTGTATATGTTTATCAGTCAGAGGTATTCTGTGAAAACGGGGAGCTGATAACTATCAATGGAAATGTGTCCGTCATCCGATGAATAAATGAAAAAGATCCACCTTATATTATCATTGTTGATCGGCCTGAGTGTCGCAGGGCAGGATATCCATTTCTCCCAATTTTTCGAGGCGCCTTTATTGAGAAACCCATCGTTGGCTGGGATCTTCACTGGCGACATACGGGTACAGGCGGTGTATCGCGATCAATGGAACAATGTAACTGATGCATATCGAACAGGTTCGATCAATGCGGAATATAAAATGCCTGTTGGCAGAAGCAATGATTTTGTGACAACAGGTTTGCAGGTAATATACGATCGCGCAGGAACTGTAGGTTGGACCACAAATTCATTGTTACCGGCATTGAATTATCATAAATCGCTAAGCAATGAAAAGAACAGGTACCTTTCATTGGGATTTATGGGAGGATGGGTACAACACCGGTTTGATGCTTCCAAGGCGACAACCAATTCTACCTATGATAATGGCGGGGGGACTGGCGAGGTCTTTCCTTCAACGCAATATAGTTATTTGGACATGAGTGTTGGCATGAGCTTTAATTCACACCTGAATAATGATCCCGGCAATAATTTTTTTATCGGAGCCGCCTATCACCACCTGAATAAACCATCCAATTCCTTTTATCATGATCCAGAGGTACGACTTCAACCGAAATGGGTATTCTCAGGTGGAATAAAACTAAAGGTGACTGATTACTCTTACTTCACCATACAAGCTGACCATACCATACAAGGCCAATCCACGGAAACGGTGGCGGGGGCTATGTATGGATATAATATTGGAGATGATCCTGAAGAACCGTCTTACGCAATACATGGAGGTTTATTCCTTAGATGGAACGATGCTTTGATCCCCGTGGTGAGATTGGATTATGGACACACATCGGTATCTATAAGCTATGACGCCAATACCTCTACACTACGTTCTTCATCCTATGGCAGGGGAGCATTAGAGATCTCTGTAGCCTGGTTTGGATTCAGAAATAAAGGCGAATACCTGCTGTGTCCCCGATTTTAAAAGCACAACTTTATTTATCATCCGGGTTTACTACAAGGAATAATAAACCGGCGATCAAACCTCCTCCAAAACATCCCACAGCATAGATCCATAGGTCATGAAGGGCAACCAATTTCATTAATCCAAGGCCAATTGCCACAGCAGGGTTGAATGCACCGCCTGAAAAGTTTCCAAAAGCATATGCCATAGCAAGAACAGTAAACCCAATTGCGATGCCATAAAAACTATTTCCCGCATTATTTTTTGAGGTAGCTACATTAAGCACAACATAGGCTAAAGCAAAAGTGCCAAGGAACTCTGCGATCAGCGCTTTGATCGCATGGTCGTTGACAAAAACCTCTTTGGGCATGTCATCAGGAAGAAAATATTTAACAATGAAAGATGCCAATGCAGCCGCTGCCAATTGAGCCACCATATATCCAACTGCATCCATCATTTTAACTCTCCCTCTTATAAATACAGCGAGGGTTACAGCAGGATTGTAGTGAGCGCCGGAAATATGCCCACCGGCATAAACCATTACCATTAATACAGCCCCAATAGGAAGCGGAGCCAATACACCTAATTTGCCATTAACCACCAGGCCAATGGTAAGCACCAGGAACAAAGTGCCAATGAATTCTGTTATATACTTTTTCATTCCAGTTAGTTTTGAAGATTAGTATATTGATTAAACTATTAAAGACAACTGTTGTTATTTTGAAGATAACAAAAAATACTACCATGACCATACAAGTTGGCCAGCCCGCCCCTATTTTTTCGCTTTTTAATTCGGAGAAACAGGAAATAGATCTTGCTTCATTGAAAGGCAGGAATGTTTTGCTGTTATTCTTTCCTGTTGCATTTACCAGCGTTTGCACAAAAGAATTATGCGAGGTTCGCGATTCTCTTTCTTTTTACAACGAAGTCAACGCAATAGTTTTTGGTATTTCTATAGACAGCGTTTATACCCTCTCAAAATTCAAGGAGGAACAGCGGTTGAATTTTTCTTTGTTAAGCGATTTTAATAAAGAGGTCTCCTCAGCCTACGGTTCGCTTTATGAAAAATTCGGTTTTGGGATGAAAGGAGTGTCCAAACGTTCAGCTTTTGTTATAGACAAAGAAGGCATAATAAGATACGCCGAGGTGCTCGAGAATGCTGGGGAACTTCCAAATTTTCCCCTGATCAGGGAAACACTGGAAGACCTGAATAAGATTTAGTTAAATAGCTTTAGATAACTGTTTCTAACCGATTGATTATCATTGTAGAATAAATTCGAGTAGTTTTACCTTGAGCATTTAAATTTTTCGGCCTATTTTTAGGATAATAAAAGTAAATTTGGTTCGTTGAAGCGAATTCTACCTATACTATCTATTATCCTGTTAATTGCCTTCCAATCCAAGGGCCAATCCAGGCCTGCTCCTGTATCAGAAGCACAGGATAGAATTGTCAAATTATACCCCAATCCGGCAACGACCTATATTACATTCGATCTTCAGAAAAATTACAAGCAAGGTCTTTCATTGAGTATATACAACGGTGTTTTAGGGAAGAAGATGTACGAGTCAGTGAATCTTCCTTCCCGTGTTACGATCGATGTGAATGATTTTAACCGTGGTGTCTATATCTACCACCTTATTGACGCTACTGGCCAGATCGTCGAGTCAGGGAAGTTCCAGGTATCCAGGTAAAGTTTAAAAGAAATTTACATTCTCTTCCCACATTTTCTCAGATCACCTGCAATATCACAAACTTCAAATATTCAGTGTTTTCCATCCCCCAAATTACCGGGTGATCGCCCGATTGTGTTTGGAACGTTACCTGTCGTATATTCCTTCGCGCATCTTTTGCTGCCATCTGGATTATCTGTTGAAACAACTCCGGGTTTACAAGATTGGTACAGGACGAAGTAACTAAAAATCCTCCTGGCCGCACAAGTTTCATTCCCCGCAAATTGATCTCTTTGTAACCGGTGATCGCTTTTTTTATTGTTTCCCTGCTTTTGGTAAAGGCTGGTGGATCAAGCATCACCACATCATATTGCTTTCCTTCCTTGCCCCAATTTTTCAATACGTCGAAGGCATTATGGGCTTCAAAACGAACAATATTTTCGAGCCCATTCAATTTAGCATTGCTATTTGCCTGTTCTACCGCATTAGCAGAAATATCTATTCCCAAAACTGATCTTGCCCCATAATAGGCTGCATGTATCTCAAATGTACCCGTATAGGTAAAGGCTCCCAATACTTCTGCATCCTTTACAATATGCTGAATACATCGGCGGTTATCCTGTTGGTCGAGAAAATAACCTGTCTTCTGACCATTCTCAAGGTCAACATAGAATTTGAGTCCGTTTTCATTTATGATGATCTTAGTATCAAAAGGAGACGATAAAAAGCCTTTCTGCTGCGGTAATCCTTCCAGTTCACGAACCGGAACATCATTTCTTTCATAGATACCTTTTGGTTGAAATATCTTATTCAATGCA
>Ga0157370_10007176_pt1 | contig 12157 bp, 9 predicted proteins | sample C35metaG_FD_113463 | JGI IMG/M metagenome (GOLD analysis project Ga0157370, IMG submission 113463) | Corn rhizosphere microbial communities from Kellogg Biological Station, Michigan, USA - C3-5 metaG | ecosystem: Host-associated > Plants > Roots > Rhizosphere > Soil | place: USA: Michigan...
CCAAACCGGTTCGCGACTGCCGAGCCGACCCAGAATCGCGTGAGAGAGCCGAGAGCGCCGCCAAGGGCGATGAAGAAGTACTTTTGCACGTCCTGTTCCTCAATCATGCACGCCTTGGAGACAAGCCGTGCCCATTGTATTCGTCCACACTATTCTCAGCGAGGAGGCGGACTGCGGCAAGCGCCGTTTTAGAAGGGCGCTAGAGAGAAGTCTTGCGCTTCCCAACAACGTGCGGACGACCAGCAACCGGTCCCGTAGAATTGCGCAACACCAGCATTGGCTGAACCCGGTGATTGGTGCCTTCCTTCTGTTTCTTCGAGTCCTCATCCCGAGCGTTGTAGAGCGCACGAAACGCTGCGGTCGCAATCTCGTTGCGTGGCAGCCGAAGTGTCGTCAACGATGGCTGGGTATACGCACTCAACACGATATCGTCGTAGCCAACGATCGAGATGTCGTCGGGAACCTTCAAGCCTCGGTCGTGAATGGCGCCGAGTGCGCCAATCGCCGTCAGGTCGTTTGACGCCATGACTGCCGTGGGCTTCGCTCCCGATTCCAGGATCTGCTGCATCGCATCATGTCCGCCATCCGCGCGATGGTTCGCCTCCCGGATCAGCTTCGCATCCCGGCTCAGGCCATGCCGCTTAAGGCTTGCCTCGAAGGCGTGATACCGCGTCCGCGCCGAAAAGAGATCGAGCGGTCCGCTGATGAATGCGATGGTGCGATGCCCAAGTCCCACCAGATGGTCCATGGCCATTGCGATGCCGGCAGCGTGATCGACCTGCACACGGCTGACGCCAGGGCCAGGCTCTCCGACGTCCATGAAGACCAGCGGGATGTCCCTGTGATTGAGAACCTTTACCAGCCTCTCTTCCATCTCCGACGTCATGATGGCAACGCCGTCCACTTTGCGCTGGATCATCCGGATCACGCAGCTTTCCATGCGTGCCGGATCGTAGTTTGTATTTGCGATCAGCACCTCCTGACCGTTCTCCACGGCAATATCTTCAAATGCACGCACCAGTTCCGGGAAGAAGGGGTTCGTAATGTCGGAGATAATCAGGCCATAGAGGCTGCTCCGCCCAGACCCCAAAGAGCGCGCATTCGTGTTGGGATAAAAATGCAGCGCCTCGATCGCCTTGCGAACCCGCTCTGCCGTCGCTGGCGTCACTTTGTTCGAGCCGTTGATCGTGCGGGACACAGTAGCGGTCGATACCCCGGCCCTTTGTGCGACGACTTTAATATTCATAGGTTGATATCCAGTTCCACATCTAAACGCAAAGGATGGCACAACGGACGTAACCCGGTCCAGCAGAAAGCGTTATGCCTTTTATACGCTTCTCACTCTGTCAGTCAGTGCCCTGGTCAAGCATCCTATGCACATGGCGACGCCGAGCCATGCGGTGCTCTTCGCACAAGACCTCGCAGATTCATCGCGCGCCCTTGCTCTTTCCAGACGTCGGCCCTGTCGCCTGGTTCGGTTCATCGATCTTCACGATCTGGTCCCCACGCACGTCCTCCAGCTTCTGTACCAAGCCGCTCGGCCAGTGCACCTCTATCTCCTTCGCGACAGTATCTGTACCAAGTCCAAAATGCGCGCGCTTGTCATTCGACGACAGGTAGCTTCCCGCAGTCGAAACCGTCTCATACTGGCTCCCTTTAGAGGTCGTCACCTTAATCTCCGCGCCGATCCCGTCCCGATTGCTCCTGTGTCCTACCAGATTGATCGTCAGCCAATGATTCGCCGTTGCAGTCTCGTTGTGCAGGATGTGGGTAGGTCCGCCGTTCGTCGCGACGACCGCATCCAGCCGCCCGTCGTTATCCAGGTCCCCCACCGCCATCCCGCGAGACACCCACGGTTGCTGAAACACACTGCCCGACCGGCTCGATACATCGACAAAGCGCCTGCCCGTGTTACGCACCAGCAACATGGGCTCCTTGTAATGGAGTTGCGGATAGTTCAACTCCACCGTATCCAGATCGTGCCCCTGGGCGATCAACAGGTCCTTCCACCCGTCGTTATCGTAGTCAAGAAAACGAATCCCCCAACCGGAATGCAACAGCGTGATGTTCGCGATTCCAGAAATATAGCTGTCATAGGTAAAGCTGCTGTCGCCATTATTTCGGTAGAGCGCGTACTTCTGGTTTGCGAGATTTGTAATCACCAGATCGGGCAACCCATCGTTGTTGTAGTCCTGGAAGTCGATCCCCATCCCGGCATAGACTCGCCCATCGCCGTCGACCGCCATCTCGGAGAGGAGTCCTGTCTCCTCGAACCTGCCATCTCCCTTGTTCTGGTAGAGAAACTCGACCATCGAATCGTTCGCCACGGCAACGTCGATCTTGCCATCGCGGTTGAAGTCCGCAACAGCCAGACCCAACCCTTTTCCCGGCACTCCCATACCGATCTTCTGCGCCACTTCGGTGAAGTGCCCTTTCCCGTCGTTGTGATAAACCAGCGCGGAAATCGGCGGAAAGATATCGGGATGGCAGTATGCTCGATAGCCTTCGCGGTGCTCTCCGCAAAACACATCGTCGAAGTCCCACTTCATATAGCGCAGCACAACAAGATCGAGCAATCCGTCGTTGTCCAGGTCCACCCAGGCCGCGCTCGTCGACCATCCACTGCCGCCCGTGCCGGACTTCTCCGTCACGTCGGTGAAGGTTCCATTGCCGTTATTGTGATACAGGCGATTGCCGCCATACGCCGTTACGTACAGATCTTCGTAGCCGTCGTTGTCGTAATCCCCCACCGCGACGCCCATGCCGTAGCCCACCCCCTGAAGTCCGGCACGCTCGGTCACATCTTCAAACGTCCCATCTTTTTTCTGGTGATACAGCCGGTTCCAGTCCTTCTCGCTCTTCTTCTCAGGAATCGTCCCTTTAGCCGTTGGATCCGATAGCGGCGCGCCATTCACAAGGAAGATATCCAGCAAGCCGTCATTGTCGTAGTCGAATACAGCGACGCCGGATCCCATCGTTTCGATCAGATATTTTTTTGAAGTATGGGAGGCTACCCCCATGAACTTGATGCCACTGGCGCTCGTCGTATCGACGAAATTTCCCGGCACCATCTCCGCCGCAGATCCCGATGGCGGACCTCCCGAGGGCGCAGCAGTCGATGTTTGTGCCACGCCCGCTCGGCTGCTGACGGCACATGCAACTACGACCCACACAAGAGCCCCGGCCCTCATCGTGCGGATCCAGCCCTTTCTCTCTTTCCTGCCGTTCGTCTTCCAAAACTCCGCTGCGAATGAATGCACGTCCAATCCACCTGACCTCAACAATACACATTTCATAGGCAGGCTGTGATGTGGATAGGAGGCGAATACGCCGGTGAAACAGCAGTTTCTCTTCACGAAGCTGCCGACAAACAAAGCCTGCACCTGAAGAATCTAAGCCGAATCCATAATCACGAAGCAGGCGGTTCAATCGGATGCGTTAAGCTGTTCGTCTAAAACCTCATCTCTGCCAACTGGAAGAATTGCATCCCACGCACCGCTCCCATACACTAAGGCAGGTCCGCAAACCAGCGGGCGGTTAGCTCAGTTGGTTAGAGCGCCTGCCTTACAAGCAGGATGTCGGGGGTTCGAGTCCCTCACTGCCCACCAATTTCCCAAAAAACTTATGGATGCCATTGCACAGATGGCGACATCTGCAGGCTCCTTCGAATGCAGGTGCGACGGTCGTTGGAACGGCCTTCGCCGCCCCTGTACGGACACAATTATCCGGCGATGGATTAACTCTTGATCACGGTAGACTCGGCGACTCTGCGTCCCACGTTTCTGCTCGCTCGTGTAAACGGAGCTTCAACGACACAGTAGAAGCCCCACGATAGAAAAATCGCCGTTGGCAGATAAAGCAGTAGAAATTCCGGGGGGCTCACTTTCCCTCGCAGCATAGCGGCCATGGCAAAGAGCACCGTGCCGTGAACCAGGTAGAGGCTGTAAGAGATGCGCCCAAGAAATGCCGGTACCGCAGAATGAAGCACGTTGCTTACTGCGGTCGAGTTGAGACCGATGATGATGAATCCAGCTGCCCCTAGGACGACCGGCATCGAGCCAAGATGCCAGATCGGACCATATGCGGACAGCAGATGCCCTTCGTTATAGAGCAGTAAAGCGGCAACGGCGAAGACTACACGTTGCCATACGCTTATACGACGGTAGAGGCGAGTGAGATCTGTGCGATGTTTTGCCAAGAGGATGCCTATAAGAAAAGTGCCCGCGTATTCCAACGTGATCAATGTCTTCGAGCCGCTCATCTCTGCGCCCACAATGGTCAAGAGGAGTATGAGGAGAAGTACGTAACGAAGCCGCAGCCGGTTGGCCGCGAGAAATAGAAGCGGATAGATGATCGAGATTCTCATCTCGTAGACCAGCGACCAGAACGCAGTGTTGAACTGGGAGTAATTGTAATTTCCGATGAAGAGGATATGCTCTGCGACCAGGCGAAAGTCGACAGGCGCATTCCATGTTCCTGCGGCCCATCCTGACGCACCGAGACGATTGTGCCAGATCGAGCATCCTGCCACTGCCAACGCAAGAGCCATGAGGTACGGGCCGTAAATGCGCAGGATGCGCCGCCAGAGGAAGATGGGATACGGCTGACTCCTTCCGCCGAGGAATGGAAGCGCGAGGACGAATCCGCTGAGCAGAAAGAAGAACATCACCGATTCGTGGCCAGCGATAAACGGATAGAGCAACGCTGTCCGCCAACTCGTGCCAAGGATGACTGCGGGGTAGTACATGTGTGCAAAGTGGTGGAAGAGCACAATAAGCGCTGCGATTCCACGCATGGAGTCCAGTTCGTGAAATCGTCCCGCTCTAATGGTGCAGACTGTCTCTGGCCCGATGAGTGCCCCTTCATGTTCCTGCGGGTGAGGGAGAGTTTGGCCTGTAGAAACTTCTATCCTTGCTAAGCGCATCTTTTGTAAGACGCACAATTGCCCGTTCGGGTCAAACAGGCGAGCGGGAGAGCGCCGACTAGCGCTCCTTGAAGACGAGGTAGCGCATCGACCGCAATCCTTCTTTTAGGCATGGTTTTGATCTGTCTGGGTGGAACTCCGTGAATCCTCAGGAGCGTCCGTCGCAAGAGGCGCGCCGTTTCGCGAAAGTCTATGACTGCAGTCTTTATCGACAAAATCGAGCGCTTTCGGACCTCGTCCCCCTCATCCTGAAAGTCGAACGTGCCGATTGGCGGAATCTTCGTGTAATCTTGGCTTCGTCATCATCTAGCCTGCATCGGACTGTCCACTGCCACCTACTGTCATGTCGATTGAGACCGCACCCGTGCCCCGGCGCCGATGGCGTATCGCCTGGCTGCTCGGATTCGGCGTCCTCGTCAACTACTTTGACCGCGTCAACCTCTCCGTTTCGTATGCTGCGCTCTCCACCACCTTCGGTATCTCCGCCGTCACCTTCGGCTATCTCTCGGGCGCCTACAACTGGACCTACGCGATGTGCCAGTTGCCCATCGGCGTCCTGCTCGACAAGTTCGGCATCCGCCGTATCGGACGCATCGGCACCTTTCTCTGGAGCGTGGCCTCATTCGGCGCTGCGATCACGCCCAACCTGGGCGGCTTCTTTGCGGCTCGCTTCCTCCTCGGAGTCGGCGAAGCGCCTACCTTTCCCGCCAACGCAAAGGCCATCGGATACTGGTTCCCCCCGAAGGAGCGCAGCTTTGCCACCGCCATCTTCGACTCCGCCGCCAAGTTCGCTTCCGCCATCGGCGTACCTATCATCGGCATCCTGCTCCTCAAGGTCGGCTGGCGCTGGAGCTTCGCCATCACCGGCATCGTCAGCCTCATCTACTTCCTCTTCTTCTGGGGAATCTATCGCGATCCGCAGGACGATCCCAAACTCAGCGACGCCGAGCGAAACTACATCGCCGGCCCCGTCGCATCGAGCGCCGCCGAAGACAGACAGACAGGCCAGGCCTCGCTCGGCTCGCTCCTCCAGCAGCGGAAGGTCCTCGGTCTTGCCCTCGGCTTCGGCTCATACAACTACGTCTTCTATCTCCTGCTCACGTGGCTGCCGAGCTACCTTTCGTCTGCCCTCCACATCGACCTGCTGCACTCATTCCTCTACACGGGAGTGCCATGGCTCGTCGCTACCGCAGCCGACCTCGTCGTTGGCGGCTGGCTGGTCGATGCACTGATTCAGCGCGGCTGGGACGCGAACCGCGTTCGCAAGATCGTTCTCGTAGGAGGCACGGCCCTGGGGCTCGGCATCATCGGCGCAGCCCACGCGCATAGCGCCATGCGCGCCCTCATTTGGATCAGCATCTCCATCGGTGGCCTCTCCGCAGCTGCGCCCGTCGGCTGGTCCATCCCATCGCTGATCGCTCCCCGCAACAGCGTCGGCAAGGTGGGAGGCATCATGAACTTCTCCAACCAGATCTCCGGCATCGCCGCGCCTATCCTCACGGGATATCTCGTCGCGGCACGTCAATCCTTCGCCTGGGCCTTCGGCGTCTCAGCCGTCTATCTTCTCATCGGCATCGCCGGATACCTCTTCCTGCTCGGCAAAATCGAACCGATGCCGACGCACCCGCCATCCGCAGCCTGACGCGCTAGACCGTCGCCCGCATCGCACCGGTCGAAATCCCGCCATCAACCAGAATCGTCTGCCCGGTAACATAGCGGCTCGACTCCGAAGCCAGAAAGACTACAGCGCCGTCGAGATCGCGCGGCTCGCCCGGCCGCTTCACCGGGATACGTTCCTTCAGATACTCCACCCAGGCCTTGTTCTGGTACATCACCTTGTTCTGCGCCGTCTCAAACCATCCCGGAGCGAGGCAGTTCACCGTAATCCCATGTTTGCCCCAATCGTCGGCAAGGCTCATCGTCAGTTGCCGAATTCCACCCCGACTCGCGCCATACGGAGCCAGCCCCGCATATCCAAACACGCTTGTCACCGAGCCGATATTGATGATGCGCCCATAGCCATGCGGCACCATGCGCCGAGCCATCTGTTGCGCAACAAAAAAGCTGCCCCGCAGATTCGTCTCGACCACCAGGTTCCAATCGTCCCACGTCACGTCGAGCGCCGGCTTGCGCACATTACATCCCGCATTGTTCACCAGAATATGAACCTGCCCGCACGCCGCTTCGGCAGCCGCAGCCATGCGTTCGATACTCCCCTGATCGCGTACATCCAGCTCCAGCGGAACAGCCTTCCGTCCCAAAGCCTCAATCTCCGCAACAAATCCCGCAAGATCGCCACTTCTGCGGCTGGTCAGGATTAAATCCGCTCCAGCCCGAGCCAACGCACGCCCGAAGTATTGCCCCAGGCCGCGACTTGCGCCCGTCACCAGTGCCACCTGCCCTGTCAAATCGAAGAGTTCATTCGTCATGATCTATTTCGTGCCTTCTCTCGGGTCCAGAACAATCTTCATCAGATTCGGCTCATGCGCATACAGCCGCCCAAACCACGCCGGCCCATCGCTCAGCGGAGCGACCGCTGTAATCAGCGGCCCTACCTTGATCTTTCCATTCGCGATCAACTCCATCGCCTGCGGATACTCTCCCGCCGAAGCGCACGACCCCTGCAACCGGATCTGCCGCGTCACGACCTTCTGCAAAGGCAGCGTCACCTGCGGCGTAATGTTTCCCACCAGCACCACCGTCCCTCCTTTGCGCACACAGTCGATCGCCCCATTCACCGTCTCGTCGCGCCCCACAGCCTCCAGCGCAACGTCGACGCCGCGCCCCTCGGTCAGCCGCAGAATCTCCTTCAGCAACTCCGCTCCGGATGCCTGAATCACCTGATCCGCACCCAGTTCCTCCGCCAGCTTCAACCGCGTCGCATCCACATCCGCCACAAAGATGCGCGAACATCCCGCAGCCAGCGCAGCCTGAAGCACCAGCAGTCCAATCATCCCCGCGCCAATCACCAGCGCCGTCTCGCCGCCCTTCAACTCCGCAACCGCCACCCCATGCAGCCCCACCGAAACCGCCTCCAGCATCGCAGCCTCGCTGAACGAAAGCCCCTCCGGCAAGCGATACACAATGCGCTGCGGAACCGCGACGTACTCGGCGAAGGCACCCGCGCGCCGGAACTCCCCGCACGACACACCCACCACCTGCCGATTGTCGCAGAGGTTCACCTGCCCCTTACGACAGAAATCGCACACACCGCAGTAAACCGTCGAGTCGAACGTCACCCGGTCGCCCTTCGCAAAGCTCGTCACAGCAGACCCGACCGACGCAACCACTCCTGCCGCCTCATGTCCCATCACCACGGGAGGAATCCGCCGTCCCGAAGACCCGTCATATCCATGCACATCGCTGCCGCAGATACCGCACGCCGCCACCTGCACCAGAACATCCTCCGGTCCCGGCTCAGGCACAGGCAGATTCGCCACTTCCAGATGCTTGTACTCAGATAAAAGCAACGCCCTCATCGTCAAAGGAACACCTCGCGTAACCAGCGTATAACGTTCTGGCAGCGAACGCCCAGTCCGCACCGACTGCGCTTTGCTCAAATCAATTCAGTCGCCCTCTTGCGCATCCATGCACGGATTGAATATGGTGGGATCGTTTACATAAGCCAAAATCACTACTTCGCCTCGAAGGTATGGTCAAGATGATGATCCCCAGACGCTCCCTGCTCGCCTCCCTGCTCTTCGCCACACTGGCGCTCTCCCCTGCGCTGCTAAACGCACAAACATCGAGCGCCGCACCTGCACGCTGGACCGCCCAGCGCGCCAACCAGTGGTACGCAAAGCAGCCCTGGCTCGTCGGAGCGAACTTCATCCCCTCCGACGCCATCAACGAGCTGGAGATGTTTCAGGCCGCCACCTTCAACCCCGCGCTCAACGACAAAGAACTCGGCATGGCCGAGAGCATCGGCATGAACACCATGCGCGTCTTCCTTCAGGACCAGCTCTGGCAGCAGGACCCCAAGGGCTTCACCCAGCGCCTCGACACCTTCCTCGCCATCGCCGCCAAGCATCACATCCGCCCGCTCCTCGTCCTCTTCGACTCCTGCTGGGAGACCAACCCGCACCTCGGCCCGCAGCATCCTCCCATCCCCGGAGTCCATAACTCCGGCTGGGTACAGAGCCCCGGCAAGGCCCGCCTCATGGACCCCGCCGTCGAGCCGCAACTCGAAGCCTACGTCAAGGGCGTCGTCGGAGCCTTCGCCAACGACGACCGCATCCTCGGCTGGGACATCTGGAACGAACCCGACAACCAAGGCGGCGACATCGAAGCAGACGTCCCCGCCAAAGTAGCCCGCGTCGAAGTGCTGCTGCCAAAAGCCTTCGCCTGGGCCCGCGCCGCACATCCCACCCAGCCCCTCACCAGCGGCGTCTGGAAGGGCAACTGGACCGATCCCGCAAAAGAGAGCACCATGACGAAGATTCAGCTCGCCGAGTCCGACATCATCACCTTTCACGACTACGGCTGGCCGGAAGAATTCGAAGCCCGCATCCTCTCGCTCCAGCCTCTCGGCCGCCCCATCATCTGCACCGAGTACATGGCCCGCGGCAACGGCAGCACCTTCGACAACAGCCTCCCCATCGCGAAAAAATACAACGTAGGCGCGATCAACTGGGGCCTCGTCGCAGGCAAAACCCAGACCTATCTCCCCTGGGACTCCTGGAAGCGCCCCTACGTCCTCATCCAGCCCACCATCTGGTTCCACGAAGTCTTCAAGCAGGACGACACTCCCTACCGCCAACACGAAGTCGATCTGATCCGCCAGCTCACCGGTCGCGGCACGCCACAGCCAGCCAGCACCGCGTCAAAAGCAAACTAACGGTCTACACTTCTAGAGCATCAGCGTAACCAGTGCGGCGCTACCGGCTGGAATCTCAATCCGGGCGCCCGCTGCGCTCACCTGCAACCTCTCCGGCTGTAGCGGATTCCACTGTCCACTCGCAGTGACCGAAGCCCCACCCAGCGTCACACCTGTGCTGCTCCCCAGTCCGGGAGCCTTCAGCCTCATCGCCGTAGCTCTTGCAATCCGGCCCTTGCACTGAATCTCGACCGCAGCCGAACGTGTTGTGTCTTTGTTAATCAGCGTCACCACGCTCTGTCCCTTCTTCGCAATCGCGTAGGCGCTCAAATTCAGGTCGCCCGCCTTCGTCTCCACGGCAACCCTCTTCCCACGGGAAGCCTGCGTAAATGCCAGCATCCCGTAGTACTCGGGCATCGCGGTATACGCTCCATGCTCGTCGTCACCAATCGGCGAGTAGGAACTCACGAATCCCAACTGGTTCACTCCCGTCTCAAGATTCAGTCCCGCCGCATCGTACGAAGCCAGCGTAAACATGTAATCCAGCACCCACAGCGCCGCTCCAAACGTTCCACTCACTCCCGGCTTTCCTCCACCTGAAAACGAGTTCGTCTCGCAGATACGATAAGGCACCTTCGCGCTGGCCGACGTGCGCTGTAACGCTTGAAGCATCGGAGCGAGCTTCGGATCCGCATGGAACAACATCTCTAGCGAACTGCTCGGCCGCTGCCCACCGCGATAGTAGTGATGCGTCAGCAACTTCAGGTCGCCGCCCTCCGCTTCAGCAAACCGACTCACCCAATCAGTCTGTCCCGCCACGTCCGGCCCGGCAAACGGAGCCTTCGGCAGCTTCGCGCGAATCGCAGCTTTATACCGCCGATACTGCCCCAGAAAGTCTTCGAACGTATAGCCATTCTTCCGATGCCCTTCGTGCGTAAAAAGATCGACCTCGTTGCCGATCTCCAGCGCCAGCAGCTTATCCCCCGCAATCGCGCTCACCGCCTGCGCCTCCTCCACCGCGTCAGCTTCCGTGCCTTCTCCCAGGTTCAGTCCCCAGATCAGCTTCCACCCCGTCGCATCGAGAAACGAGCCCAGTTGCTCCAGCGACTCCCTGTTCACCACCGTCGACTTGGGAGCCGACACTGCCTTCCCTTTCGCCGAATAGGAAGCGTAATCCGAAGTATTGCCGCCAACGCGAATCACCCCCACCTTACCCAGCGTCCGTACCAGCTGTGTGTAGACACGATTCTCTGCACTTAGCAAACCCGATCGCGCGACCGAAGATATCTCATATCCCAGGCCGGCAAAGTCCTGCGAAATCTCACCCAGTTCGCGCCCCTCATCCACGCTGATCTTAACAACCGAATCACCACGCACCTTGCCGCCAAGCGGATACATCACCCGCTCTCCCACCGCAGCGCACACACCCGAAGCAGCATAGCTCAACAACCTTCTACGATTCATGATCCCCCGTTCACGCCGTCATATCGAGCACCATCGCAAGCGCCCCAATTGTAGCCGGACAACTTCCATCAACAGGCGCATCAAAGAGGAGTCCCGTAAAATCAACCTACCCACCCCATGCCTCCCCACCTCATCATCAACGCAGACGACTTCGGACTCACCCCCGGCATCAACCGCGCCATCGCCGAGCTCCATCAAGCCCACGCCCTCACCTCAGCCACCCTAATGGCCACCGGCCCGGCATTTGACGACGCCGTCGCCACCGCCCACGCCAACCCCACCCTCGGCGTGGGCTGCCACGTCGTCCTGACCGACGGCGTCCCCGCCTCCCCGCCCGACACCATCCCCACCCTCCTCGGCCCCGACGGCAAATCCTTCCGCCCCTCGCTCCTCAACTTCGTCCAGGCACTCCTGCGCGGCCAGATCCACGAAGAAGACATCGAGCGCGAAGCCCTCGCCCAGATCCAAAAGCTCCAGCGCGCCGGTATCCCCATCACCCACCTCGACACCCACAAACACACCCACCTCTTCCCTGCCGTCACCCGCCCACTCCTCCGCGTCGCCGAGCGCACCTCCATCCACGCCATCCGCAACCCATTCGAGCAGCACTGGAGCCTCTCTCTCGGCCACGGCAACCGCCTCCGCCGCCTCCAGATCAAGCTCCTCAGCCGCCTCCACAAAAAGTTCGAAGCCCACCCGCAACTCCGCACCGCCAACATCCTCACCACCAACGGAACCATCGGAATCTCCGCCACCGGCCACCTCGACGCCCCCACGCTCCACGAAATCCTCAAGGCCCTCCCCAACACAGGAACCTACGAACTCTGCTGCCACCCCGGCTACAACGACACCGACCTCGACCGCGTCACCACCCGCCTCCGCACCCACCGCGACATCGAGCGCAAAGCCCTGCTCGCAGAAATTCCCACCCTCGCCCTGCATCCAAACCCACC
>Ga0157370_10007178_pt1 | contig 12155 bp, 3 predicted proteins | sample C35metaG_FD_113463 | JGI IMG/M metagenome (GOLD analysis project Ga0157370, IMG submission 113463) | Corn rhizosphere microbial communities from Kellogg Biological Station, Michigan, USA - C3-5 metaG | ecosystem: Host-associated > Plants > Roots > Rhizosphere > Soil | place: USA: Michigan...
GGAGGGCCAAGGTAGGGGCTAGACCTTTTGGCTTCTTTTGGGGCAATGCCAAAAGAAGCTCGCGCGTAAGGCGCGAAACAAAACGTTCAGCACACACGGTAACGAATACCGCTGCACATCCACCGTGCAAGGCTTAAGACTCTGGATCCCGAATCGTCGGACCGCCGCCTTCGCGAGGATGACGGAGGATCTGATAACGAGCGCGGTAGAGAAGCTCGCGCTTAAGGCTATCACCGCTCCCGCAACGCCTCAGCCTTGGCGCGCAAGATCGGCTTCAGCAAATAGCTCAAGATGCTTTTTTTACCGGTGATGATGTCCACCGACGCCACCATCCCAGGAATGATAAGCAAGGGTTTTTCATCCGTGCCGAGGTGGCTTTTGTCGGTGCGCAGTTTGATCAGGTAGTACGTGGTTTTGCCGTCTTCGTCGGTCACCGTGTCGGCGCCGATCTGTTCGAGCTTGGCTTTCAAGCCGCCGTAGATGGTGTAGTCGTAGGCGGTGAATTTCACCACGGCTTCTTGCCCCGGATGCAGGAAGGCGATGTCTTGCGGACGAATGCGCGCTTCCACCAATAAGGTGTCATCCAACGGCACCACTTCGGCCAAGTCGCTACCCGGCTGGATCACGCCGCCGATGGTGTTGACCAGCAAACTCTTAACGATGCCGCGCACCGGCGAGGTCACCAGGGTGCGGTTTACGCGGTCTTCCAAGGCGCGGCCGGTGGCTTGCGATTTCGACAGTTCGGTGCGCGCTTCGTTGAGTTGGGTAAGCGCGTCGCTGCGGAATTTGCCGCGGGTTTCGTCGATTTTGCGCTCGGCTTCGGTGATGGCCGATTGCGCTCGGGGAATGGCCAGGCTGGTGGCGTCCATCTGCCCACGGTTTTCCACTTCGGCGCGTTTGAGGCGCAGCACTTCCACTTGCGAAATCGCGCCCTGGGCCACCAGCGGCTCGGACATGGCGATTTCCTGGCGCAGCAGGGTCAGGCTGTTGCGGTATTGCTCCTGCTTGGATTGAAACTCGCGCAGTTCCTGTTGCTTCTGCACCAGCTGCTGCTGCAGGCCAGCCACTTCGTCGCTGAGTTGCTGTTGGCGGCTTTGGTACAAGGCCAGTTCGCTGGCGGCCTGGCTCGGCACTTTGCTGCTGATTTCCGGGTTGATGACCAGCGGTTTGCCTTCGGTTTCCGCCACCAGACGGTCGACGCGCAGTTGCCAGCCGAGGCGCTCGGCTTCGGTTTCGCCGACGTTGGAAACAAAGCGGGTGTCGTCGAGCCGCACCAGCGGGTCGCCGACTTTGACGATCTGCCCTTCGTGCACAAACAGCTCGGCAACGATGCCGCCTTCCAGATTCTGGATCTTCTGAATTTTTGACGACGGAATGGCTTTGCCGTCGCCACGCGTCACTTCATCGATCTGGGCGAAATGCGCCCAGCCGAACATAAATACGAAGAAGGCGATCAGACCCCAAATGGTCAGCCGCACCACGCGCGGCGCATCTTCGACCAGGGCTTTGCTGAGTTCCGGCAGCGGCTCACCTTCGAGCGAGTCACGGCCTTTGAAGTAACGGGCGAGGCTTTTAAGCGACACTGATTTGCCCCTTCTTCAGAGCGTCCATAACAGCACCTTTTGGCCCGTCGGCAATGATCTGGCCTTTGTCGATAATCAGCAGGCGATCCACCAGATCCAGCATGGAAGAACGGTGGGTAATCAGCAGCACGGTCTTGTTGGCGATCATCGCTTGCAGGCGTTGTTTGAGGTGCACTTCGCCGGTGTTGTCCATGCCGCTGGTGGGTTCGTCGAGCAGCAGAATCGGCGGGTCGAGTAGCAGTGCGCGGGCCAGGGCGACGTTCTGGCGCTGGCCGCCGGACAGCTGATGGCCGCGCTCGCCTACTTGCAGTTCGTAACCTTGCGGGTGCAGCCGGGCGAATTCATGCACGCCGGCCAGTTCGGCCGCTTGCAGCACCAGTTCGTCTTCCACGTAGCGGGCGCCACTGACCAGGTTGTCACGCAGCGTGCCGCTGAACAGGTGGATGTCTTGCGGCACGTAGCCGATGTTGTGGCGCAGTTCGCTGATGTCGAGCTGACGCATGTCGACACCGTCGATCAGCAGGCTGCCGGAGTCGGCCTGGTGCAGGCCGACGATCAACTTGGCCAGCGAGCTTTTGCCCGAGCCGCTGCGACCGATGATGCCGACCTTCTCGCCCGGACGAATCACCAGGTTCATGTTGATCAGCGCGGTGTTTTGCTGCTGCGGGTAGTTGAAGTTGAGCTGACGCAGTTCGATGGCGCCTTGCACGCGCTGGCGGGTAAGCGGGCGGTCGTCGGCCTGGCGCTCTTGCGGCAGGTCCATCATCTGGTCAACCGAGGCCATGGTGACCTTGGCTTGCTGATAACGACTGAGCAGACCGGAGAGTTGCGACAACGGGCCCAGCGCGCGGCCGCTGAGCATGTAGCAGGCGATCAGGCCGCCCATGCTGAGGTTGCCGTCGATGATCTGGTACACGCCGAAAATAATCATGATCACCCCGGCCAATTGCTGAATCAGCATGGTCGAGTTCATCGCCAGGTTCGACAGCATGCGCGCCTTCAGCTCCAGTCGGCTGAGGGTGCCGATGGTTTGCTCCCACTGGTATTGGCGTTCGCTTTCGGCGTTGTTGACCTTCACCGCGTCGAGACCGGCGAGGGTTTCGATCAGGCTGGATTGCCGCTCAGCGGCCAGCGCCATGCTGCGCTCGATGGTTTCGGTCAGCGGCTTTTGCAGCGCCCAACTGATGAGCAAGGCCAGCGGGAAGGCCATCACCGGAATCCACACCAGGTGGCCGCCCAGCAGCGCAATCACCAGCAGCACCAGCAAGGTAAAAGGCAGGTCGATCAGGCTGGTGAGCGTCAGCGAGGCGAGGAAATCGCGCAGGGTCTGAAACTCATGGATGTTCTGGGCAAAGCTGCCGACGCGCTTGGGGCGAAATTTCATCGACATGCCGACGATGCGTTCGAATAGCGTGGCGGAAATGATCAGGTCGGTTTTCTTGCCGGCCAGGTCCAGGCACAGCCCGCGCAGGCTTTTCAGCAGGATGTCGAACAGGTAGGCGCCACTGATGCCGATAGCCAGCACCCACAAGGTGGCGGCGGCCTGGTTGGGCACTACGCGGTCGTACACGTTCATCACGAACAGCGGCGCGCCGAGCGAGATGACGTTGATCAGCAGGCTGGCGGCGATGGCGTCGGCGTACAGCCAGCGCGAGCGTTTGAGGGTGTCGCGAAACCACGACGAGGTGCGCGGAATAAGCGAGCCGTTGTCGGCGTCGAATTTGTGTTGCGGTTGGGCGAAGAACACTTGGCCGCTGTAGTCGGCCTGCAGTTTTTCCACGGCCACTTGCACTTCGCCGCCGTCGCTTTCGCTCAGCAGCAGGCGTGCGTAGGTGGCGTCGATGGCCACCAGAATGGCGCTGCGGCCGTCTTTAAGCAGCAGCATGGCGGGCAACGCCATGGCTGGAATTTGCGCCAGTTTGCGTTGCAGCAAACGGCCTTGCAGCCCGGCACGGGCAGCGGCGCGCGGCAACAAATCGGCGCTCAGACGCTGGGCCGGCAGCGGCAAACCGGTGGTGAGCATGGCGCGGCTGACCGGTTTCTGATGCAGCGCGCACAGCGACAAGAGGCTGTCGAGCAAAGGGTCGTCATGCTGAGCACGGGGATCATGGTGAGGCTGGGTGGGGCGAACGTCTGATTCCACGCTAAACACTCTTGACGCTGAAAGTGGGGTGTACTTGAGCCAGTTGTATCGGCAACGTCTGATGACGACGTAGGGCAATGCAACAAGGGTGCCTGGACTTTAGCTGGTTGTCGGCGAGGGGGCGAGGTGCGAGATATCTGGACGGTAAACGCGGGTGGCCGAGGTATGGCCATTCCCCTTCAAGACTCTGGATTCCCGCCTGCGCGGGAATGACGGTGAATTCTTATCTCACTCCGTCATTCCCGCGCAGGCGGCGGTCCGACGATTCGGAATCCAGAATTTCGGCTATGGCGTGGACATCCAACACGAACGCGATCCCCACCCAGGCGCAGATCGCTTTTGTTCCAGCCCTTAATTCAACCCCGGCAACGCAATCTTCGGCTTCACATCGTTCTGCACCACGGTCTCCATCGGCGCCACAACGCCCTGGCTTTTCAGCAAGGTGCCGAGGGTGGCTTGCAGGCGGTACTGGGTGTATTGCTCGGCCAGTTTGATTTCGGCCAGACGGCGCTGGGCGCTGAACAGCTCGTTTTCGCTGTCGAGCAAGTCCAGCAGGGTGCGTTCGCCCAGACCAAATTGTTTCTGGTAGGCGTTGCGCACTTCGCTGGTTTCGTCGACGTATTTCTGTGCGATCGGCAGCTGGGCGCGGGCGTTGCTCAGGGCGTTCCAGGCCAGGCCCAGTTCTTCGTTGAGCTGGCGCAGGGCGTTGTTGCGGATGTCCAGCGCCTCACCGGCCTGGTAGGAGCGCGCTTCCAGGGTGGCCTTGTCGCTGCCGCCGCTGTAGAGGTTGTAGCGCATGCGCACCATGGCTTCCCATTCGTTGTAGTGACCGTCCTGGCCGTCGATGTCGTTGTTGGCGGAGCGGCCCAACTCAGCGTCGAAACGTGGGTAGTAGGTGGATTTGGCAGCGTTGTATTGCTCTTCAGCGGCCGCGATATCCGCTTCGGCCGAGCGCAGCACGGGGCTGTTTTCGATCAGTTGCTGGCGCGCTTGGGCCAGGGTTTCCGGCAGTTGCACGCCGGTGGCGGGCTGTTGCAGGTCAACCGGATCGGCGCCCACGGCGCTGTAGAAGTTGGTTTGCGCATCGACCAGGTTGGTCTGCTCGGTGATCAGGTTGTTACGGGCCTGGGCCAGGCGCGCTTCGGCCTGGTTGAGGTCGGCCAGCCGCCCTACGCCACGGTCGGTGCGCAGACGAATCTGGTCGTGAATACGTTCGTGGCTGGTGAGGTTGTCTTGGGCCAGGCGCACCAGTTCCTGGCGGGTGAGCATTTCCAGGTACACCTGGGCAACGCTCAGCGCCGCGCGCTCGGAGGTGTTGAGCAAGGCGTAAGCGCGAGAGTTGACGGTGGCTTTGTTGCGGCCGATTTCGCTGGAGGTGGCGAAACCGTCGAACAGCATTTGGCTCAAGCGCACGGTCGATTCACCGCGGTTCAGGGTATTCCAATCGTTGCTGCCAGCCTCGGCGCGGCTGGATGGATTGTCGGTGCCTTCGCGGCCATAACCGGCCAGCACATCCACTTTGGGCAGGTAGCCGCCTTGGGCAGCACGCAAGCCGGAGTCAGCGGCCAGGCGCCGGTTAACTGCCGCGTGAACCTCAGGGTGCTCGGTGACCGCTTGCTGCATGGCCTCCTGAAGCGACTGAGCGGACACAGAAAAGCTGGCACTTACCGCAAGCGGCAGCAACGCAAAAAGACCAAAACGCATGGTGAGTATTTCCCCTGAAACCTACTACGGACGCCAACTACAGGCTTGTGATGGGCACGACAGCGGCAGATGTTTTACTGGTTTTGATGCCAAAAAATAAGTGAGACCGGCTTCTCAATTCCAACCGTCCGATTCCACACTACTATCAAAGTGACATTACGGAATGGATTGTTTAGGATGTCGCAAAATTGGTCAATAGTTTGGCAAAAAGATGAACAAATCGACATTTACGCCAAGTTACTGACGCCAATTTTAAGACTATTTGTACTGGCAAGATCCTTGCCTTATTCGCTGCTATTCGTTCGGCCGCTTGACCCAAACCACCCCTTTGCACTGCCGTTTACCTGAGTTTCCAGGGAGAGTCTTCACATGAGCACCGTCGTCGCCATCGTTAAAAGCATTGTTGGCCAAGTCATCGCGACATCCGCCGAGGGCGCTCATCGCGTGCTGGTCGAAGGCGACCGCTTGTATGTAGGCGACACCTTGGATACCGGTGCCGGCGGCATGGTCACACTGGAGTTGGCCGACGGCCGCATGCTCGACCTGGGCCGCGACACGCAGTGGAGCAGCGCCGATGCCGCGAGCCCCATCACCGAAGCGACGGCCCAAAGCGCCGCCGAGGCCCGCGCCGAAGTGGTGGATGTGCAGCGCGCCATCGTCGCCGGCGCCGACCCGACTCAAGACCTCCCAGCTACCGCTGCCGGCCCTGGCGCGGGTGGCGCGGCCGGTGGTGCAGCCGGTGGTGGCCGCAGCTTCGTACTGCTGAGCGAAACCGCAGGCGAAGTGCAGCCTGAGATCGGTATCAATTTCAGCAACACGACGGACGGTGATGGGGTTGTTCAGCAGCAAGCGTTCGGCGCCGAGCAAAACGTGGCGCCGCGTTTCGTCACTGCCGACGGAAATGATGCAAGTCCGACAATTAATGTCACTACCGACGAAGACGTGGCCTTTAACGGCGCCTTCACCGCTGTTGATAACAACGGCGACGCATTGACGTACACCCTGGTGGGCACCGGCCCGGCGAACGGTTCCTTGACGCTGAGCCAGCAAGGCGTCTGGGTGTACACCCCGGTGGCCAACTACAACGGCCCCGACAGTTTCCAGGTGGTGGTGACCGATGGCCGTGGCGCCAGCGACACCCTGACCGTGAACATCGGCGTGACGCCGGTTAACGATGCACCGGTTGCCGATGCCGCCAACGGCAGCGCCACTGAAGACGGCGCCATCATCTCTGGCCAACTGACCGCCAGCGACGTCGATACCGGCGACACCCAAACCTTCACCCTAGAAGCCGGCGCCACCGCGCCAGCCGGTTTCACCCTGAACGGCAACGGCACCTGGTCCATCGACCCGAGTAACGCGGCGTACCAGAACCTGGCGGCCGGCGAGCAGCTGACCCTTAACGTGCCGTTCACCGTCATCGACAGCGGCGGCCTGACCAGCAACAACGTGCTGACCCTGACCATCACCGGCGTAAACGATGCCCCGGTGGTGAGCGGCAATGTCACCATCACCACCAACGAAGACGCCGGCGGCCTGACGGTCGACCTGCTGGCCAACGCCAGCGATGTCGACAAGGGCGATGTGGTCAGCGTGACCAATGTTGCCCAGTCCGGCACAGGCGATGCTTCAGGCGTCACCATCAATGCCAACGGCACCCTGAGCGTGACCCCCGGCGCCTACAACTACCTGGCCGCCGGCGAGAGCGTCACCCTCACCTACACCTATAACGTGGTCGACCAGAACGGCGGCGTTACCCCGGCCAGCGCCACTATCACCATCGACGGCGTTAACGACGCCCCAGTGGTCAGTGCTGCTGTGAGTGCCGCGACCAACGAAGACGCTGCCCCGCTCACCGTTAACCTGCTGCAAAACGCCAGCGACGTAGACCTGAGCGACAGCCTCAGCGTGGCCAATCTGCAGGAAACCAGCGGCGGCAACACTGCGGGCGTATCGCTGAACGCAGACGGCACCCTGAGCGTCAACCCGAACGCCTACACCTATTTGGCTGCCGGCCAGCAGGTGGTGCTGAACTACACCTACGACGTCATCGACAGCAACGGCGGCGTTACGCCAGCGACGGCCACCATCACCATCGACGGCCGCAACGATGCACCGGTAGCCGTGGCCGATGTGAAGTCGGGCAGCGAAGACACCGTGATCACCGGCAACGTGATCAGCAACGACAGCGACGTGGACGCAGGCGCCGTGCTGTCGGTAACCAAGTTCAGCTACTCGGTTGGCCCGTTTACCTTCAGCGCCAACGCCGGCGAAACCCTGAACACAATCGTCGGCAAGCTGACCATCAGCGCCAACGGTGATTTCACCTTTACCCCGGTTGCCAACTACAACGGCCCGGTGCCGACCGTGACTTACACCTTGAGCGACGGCACTGCCACCAGCACCGCCACGCTGAATATCAACGTCACGCCGGTTAACGACGCGCCATTCATTACCGCGCCGAGCAGCGTGCAAGTGACCAGCGAAGACACCAGCAAAGTGTTCTCAGTGCTGCGTGGCAACAGCATCGCCACCGGCGACATCGACAGCGCCAACCTCACCACCACCTTGAATGTCGACCACGGCACCCTGACCCTCGGCCCATTGGCCGGCGGCGTGACCGTGACCGGCAATGGCACCGGCAGCCTGGTGCTCAGCGGCAGCTCGGCGGCCATCAACGCCGCCCTGCAAGGCCTGAACTACAAACCGACCGCCGACTACAACGGCGTCGACAACCTGAAAATCAGCAGCACCGACGGCAGCCTGACCACCAACAGCAACGTCGCCATTCGCGTTGATGCCGTGGCCGACATCCGCCCGGATACCGTCAGCGTCAACGAAGACAACGTGCTCACCTTCAACGCCATTACCGGCGTGGGTGGCGGCACTGCCGACAATTTCGAAAACGCCGGCCGTGCTGTGACCTCGGTAACCCAAGGCGCCCATGGCAGCGTGACCTTCAACGCCGACGGCACGCTGGTGTACACGCCAGCCGCCAACTACAACGGCACCGATACCTTCACCTACACCGTGACCTCGGGCGGCGTGACTGAAACCGCGACCGTGACCGTGAACGTCAACCCGGTCAACGATGCTGCCGTGCTCACCCCGGCCAACGTCGCCGTGGCCGAAACCGATGCCGCCATCACTACCGGCGGCACGCTGAGCATTACCGACATCGACAGCCCGGCCACCTTTGCCGCGCAAACCAACACCGCCGGCACCTACGGCACCTTTAGCGTCGACGCCAACGGCGCGTGGACCTACCAGGCCAACGCTGCCTACAACAACCTGAACGTCGGCCAGAGCGTCAGCGACACCTTCACCGTGGTCAGTGCCGATGGCACGCCGACCACCGTGACCGTGACCATCAACGGCACCAACGACGCACCGGTTGCCAGCAGCACCGTGGTCGCCAGCGGCAATGAAGATTCGGCGGCGCCGATTGCCGTCACCCTGGGCGGCAGCGACGTCGACGGCACCGTCACCAGCTACTCGATTGAATCGCTCCCGGACCACGGCACCCTGTATTCCGATGCAGCCGGCACGCAAGCCATCAGCGTTGGCCAAGTGGTCAGCGGCCCGGTGTATTTCGTGCCCACCGCCAACTGGGGCGGCAGCACCACTTTCGACTTCAAAGCCATCGACAACAATGGCGCCAGCTCCACCACTGGCAGCGCCGCCATCAACGTCACGCCAGTGGCCGATGCGCCAACCCTGACCTTCGGTGCCGGCAGCCAACTGGCGTCCACCGACTTCCAGGAAATCAACCTGAGCGGCGGTTTCAGCAACAGCGTTTTCGAGGGCTCGCTGGGCGGCGGCCAATGGCACACCGATAACAGCGGCAACGCTGTGGAAGTCGGTAGCGAAGGCACTTACATCAACGGCGGCAGCGGCAGCAACCAAGTCATCGAACTGGAACGCAACCCAGGCGATGCCAGCAACCTGTACACCACCGTGGCCGCGCAAGCCGGCGACACCTTCGTGGTGCAACTGCAGTACTCGCCACGCAGCGGTTCGGAAGCAAGCTCGGCCATCGACGTGTTCTGGGGCGGCGTAAAAGTCGGCACCCTGAGCGGCACCACCGCCGGGCTGACCAATTACAGCTTCACCCTGCCAGCCGATAAGGCCGGCAACTACACCCTGGAATTCCGTGCCACCGACAGCAACTCGGTCGGCGGCCTGCTCGACAACATCAGCCTCGGTCAGCAGGTCAATGTTGGCCTGGAAGATCACGCCATTCGCTTGTCGAGCATCACCGCTGCGGTGACCGACACCGACGGTTCGGAAAGCATCAGCAAAATCACCATCGACGACGCGCCGGCCGGCTCGGTACTCAGCGATGGCAACGGCAACACCGTGACCAGCACCGGCAGCCCGGTGGACATCACCGGCTGGGCCAAAGGCAGCCTGACGCTCACGCCGCCTGCGAACTTCAACGGCACCATCGTGCTGCACGTTAGCGCCACGTCCACCGAAGCGACTGGCGGCAGCGCCACCACTACCCTGCCGCTGACCGTTACCGTGCGCCCGGAAAACGACGCACCGACCGCCACCAACCAAAGCCTGACCACCGAAGAAGACACCCCACTGACCGGCACCGTAACCGGCAGCGATGTTGACGGCGACACGCTGACCTACAGCCTGGTCACCGCTCCGGCTCACGGCACCCTGACGCTCAACACCAACGGCAGCTTCACCTACACGCCCGCGAAGGACTACACCGGCCCGGACAGCTTCCAGGCCCTGGTCAGCGACGGCAAAGGCGGCACCACCACCAGCACCATCAGCATTGGTGTAACGCCCGATAACGACGCGCCGATTGTTGGCAACCAAACACTGACCACCGCCGAAGACACCCCGTTGACCGGCGCCGTGACCGGCAGCGATGCCGATGGCGACAGCCTCAGCTACACCGTGAAAACTCCGGCCGCTAATGGCAACGTCGCGCTGAATGCCGACGGCACGTTCACCTATACGCCGAATAGCAACTACAACGGCTCCGACACCTTCACCGTCACCGTTGCCGACGGCAAAGGCGGCACGGTTGATAGCGTGATCAGCATCGGCGTTACGCCGGTAAACGACGCACCGACCAGCGCCAACCAATCGCTGACCACTGCTGAAGACACACCGCTGACCGGCGCTGTGACCGGCACTGATGTCGACGGCGACAGCCTCAGCTACACCGTGAAAACTCCGGCCGCCAACGGCAACGTCGCGCTAAATGCCGACGGCACCTTCACCTACACACCGAACAGCAACTACAACGGCGGCGACAGCTTCACCGTCACCGTTGCCGACGGCAAAGGCGGCACTGTTGATAGCGTGATCAGCATCGGCGTTACGCCGGTTAACGACGCGCCAACCAGCGCTAATCAATCGCTGACCACCTCCGAAGACACTCCGCTGACCGGTGCTGTGACCGGTACTGATGTCGACGGCGACACCCTCAGCTACAACGTGAAAACTCCGGCCGCCAACGGCAACGTCGCGCTGAATGCCGACGGCACCTTCACCTACACACCGAACGCCAACTACAACGGCGGCGACAGCTTCACCGTCACCATTGCCGACGGCAAAGGCGGCACGGTTGATAGCGTGATCAGCATCGGCGTAACGCCGGTGAACGATGCGCCGACTAGCGTCAATCAATCGCTGACCACCGCTGAAGACACGCCGCTGACCGGCGCTGTGACCGGCGCTGATGCAGACGGCGACAGCCTTAGCTACACCGTGAAAACCCCGGCCGCTAACGGCAACGTCGCGCTGAATGCCGACGGCACGTTTACCTATACGCCGAACAGCAACTACAACGGCGGCGACAGCTTCACCGTCACTGTTTCCGACGGAAAAGGCGGCACTGTTGATAGTGTGATCAGCATCGGCGTAACGCCGGTAAATGATGCACCGACTGCTGCTAACCAAACCCTGACCACCGCTGAAGACACCCCGCTGAACGGCGCTGTAACCGGCACTGATGTCGACGGCGACAGCCTCAGCTACAACGTGAAAACCCCGGCAGCCAACGGCACCGTAACGCTTAACGCCGACGGCACGTTCACCTACACGCCGAACAGTAACTACAACGGTTCCGACACCTTCACCGTCGCTGTTTCCGACGGAAAAGGCGGCACTGTTGATAGCGTGATCAGCGTCGGCGTTACGCCGGTAAACGATGCGCCGACCAGCGCCAACCAATCGCTGACCACGGCCGAAGACACCCCGCTGACCGGCGCTGTGACCGGCACTGATGTCGATGGCGACAGCCTCAGCTACAACGTGAAAACCCCGGCGGCCAACGGCACCGTAACGCTTAACGCCGACGGCACGTTCACCTACACGCCGAACAGCAACTACAACGGTTCCGACACCTTCACCGTCACTGTTTCCGACGGCAAAGGCGGCACCGTTGATAGCGTGATCAGCATCGGCGTAACGCCGGTAAACGATGCACCGACCAGCGCTAACCAAACCCTGACGACCGCGGAAGACACGCCGCTGAACGGCGCCGTAACCGGCACTGATGTAGACGGCGACAGCCTCAGCTACACCGTGAAAACCCCGGCCGCCAACGGCAACGTCGCGCTGAATGCCGACGGCACGTTCACCTATACGCCGAACAGCAACTACAACGGTTCCGACACCTTCACCGTCACCGTTTCCGACGGCAAAGGCGGCACTGTTGATAGCGTGATCAGCGTCGGCGTTACGCCGGTAAACGA
>Ga0157370_10007181_pt1 | contig 12154 bp, 15 predicted proteins | sample C35metaG_FD_113463 | JGI IMG/M metagenome (GOLD analysis project Ga0157370, IMG submission 113463) | Corn rhizosphere microbial communities from Kellogg Biological Station, Michigan, USA - C3-5 metaG | ecosystem: Host-associated > Plants > Roots > Rhizosphere > Soil | place: USA: Michigan...
CGCGATGCCGACAAGGGCCGAGGCTACGTCATTCGCGCCAGCGGAGCGGTTATCAGCAAACAATACAGCTCTACCCTGCGTGGGCATAGCTTCGATTCCATCCGTCTCTATCCAGGAGATACGGTTGTGATCCCGTTGAACCTGGATAAGGGCAAGAAGCTGCGACTTGTTGTCGATATAGCGCAAATCGTCGGCCAGTTCGGAATCGCGATCGCCGCCGCCAACGTGATTTTCTAGGAAAGATAGACCATGCCCCAAGAGCCAGCATTGAACGATCCCAGGATCGGCACTCATCCGGAGCCTGCTTCTGGTACAGAGCTTTACGCGGAGGACGATGGAATAGATCTGATGGAATTAGCGATCCTCCTGATGCGCGGAAAGAAGATCATCCTGCGTTTTGTGCTGGTTGCTATGGCTTTGACAGCGATCATTGTTTACCTGGTCATGAAGCCCATGTACACGGCACGGGCCGTCTTCCTCGCTCCGCAGGATTCGCCAGGAAGCGGTATGAGCCAAATTGCCAGCCAATTGGGCGCCTTAGGAGTTGTAAGTGGATTGGGGGGCCTCAAAAGCACTGGCGATGTATATGTCGGCATCCTCGGTAGTCGGACAATTGCAGACACACTCATCAAGCGCTTTGACCTGCAAAAAATATATAAAACCAAAAAGCTCAGCGATACCGAAAAAAAATTGAAGAATCGCAGCGAATTCATTCTCGGCAAAGATACTTTGATCACGATCAGCGTGAAAGATCATGATCCTAAACGGGCTGCGGAAATTGCGAATGGTTATTTAGATGCCCTGCATGATCAAAACGGCAGACTCGCATTGACCGACTCTGCCCAAAGGCGTCTTTTCTTTCAACAACAGCTTGAACGCGAGAAGAACGCGCTTGAAGATGCCGAAGTTGAATTGAAAAAAACACAGGAGAAGACGGGACTGATTGTACCCGGCGGCCAGACGCTGGCTGAAATCCAAGCCAGCTCAAACGTTCGCGCACAAATTGCCAGCCGCCAGGTTGAACTCGCCGCCTTGAAGCAGTCAGCAACGGATCAGAATCCTGCGGTCGTGAGACTACAGACCGAAATTGCGGGGTTGCAAGAGCAAAAGCAACGTCTCGAAAGTGGTACAGGCCAACAGCATCCTGGGAATATGCAGTTACCCACGTCGAAGGCCCCTGAGCTCATTTTTGAGTATGTGAGGAAGCAACGCGAGGTCAAATATCATGAAACATTATTCGAGTTGATTGCCAAACAGTATGAGTCTGCGAGATTGGATGAATCTCGCGATGCCCCTCTTTTTCAGGTTGTCGATACGGCACTGGTTCCAGACAAAAAATCTGGCCCTCCGAGGATATTGCTTATACTCGCTAGCAGTCTGTTAGGAGCATTTGCTGGAGCCGCTTGGGTGGTCTTTAGATCTTTTATCCTCGCGTTTGAAAGGGATCCCACTAACGCTAAAAAGCTCCGAGACTTACAACGGGCTGCGTCAATCAATCGCAATGCACCTTCAAGCTTGGGATAAGTGATAAGCAAAATCAAGAGTAGTCACGGGTTCGAAAGAACCAGTTCCGCACGCTATCGCAGGATAGTGGAAGCAGTGCTTACGGCGGTTTTGACAAAGGGCACTGCTTTGCTTGTGAGCTTATTTTCAGTCCCTATTACTGTCCGCTACCTTGGCGCAGAGAGATTTGGTCTATGGACCACGATCAGTACAACCATTACTCTGCTGGTTGTACTCGATATAGGTATTGCCAATACACTGACAAACCTTATATCAGAAGCCTACGCACAGGATAGCAAGGAGCTAGCCACTCATTATTCGGCAACGGCATTCTGGATGATGGTACTTGTTGCATGCATTCTTGGTCTTATCGGTTGGCTGGTATGGCCATTCATAGATTGGGGATCAATCCTCGATCTCCAAAGCGAGAGTTTGCGTGTTGAAGCATCTAGAGCTATCGCCGCGGCATACGGCTTGTTCTTATTAGGATTGCCAGCCGGTCTAGCAGCGAAGTTACTCGGCGGATATCAAGAGGTGCGAACCGCAAATCTGTTTGCGGCTGGCGGAAGCATTCTAAGTCTTTTAATGATTATCCTGGTGGTACGTGTCCACGGAGGCCTAGCTGCGCTGACTGCAGGATATTCAGGAGCAACAGTTGCAGCGAGTTTGCTATGTCTCCTATGGATATGGATATATCATAAACCGTGGCTAGTTCCGCGCCTCAGCAAAGTGACAACGGCTGACGCCAAGAAGCTAATGCGAACGGGAAGCCAGTTCTTTATTATTCAAATGGCAGGTTTAGTGGCTTTCAACAGCGATAATCTCGTTATCACACATTATCTAAGTCCTGCTGCAGTAACTCCTTATAGCGTAACGTGGCGCTTGGTTGGATATGCAGCGGCTTTGCAAACATTGATTACACCAGCGCTCTGGCCTGCATATGCAGAAGCTTACGCTCGTGGTGATGTAGCGTGGGTGCGCAAGACTTATTGGCGAGTCATGTTTGCAACTTTGGTTGTGACGGCCGTTTTCTGCGTACTATTCATATTTTTTGGCCGTGTGATTATCAAGCACTGGGCTGGCAGCATCGCAGTCCCCCCTCAGGGCCTAATCTGGATGATGTGCATATGGATATTGATCAGCACTTTCATGAACAATGAGGCATGCTTGCTGGCAGCGGCGAACGAGATGAAATTGCAAGCATGGGCTTCGGTTGCCGCAGCTGCTGTGAATCTGGCATTAACTATTTACCTAGTACAGACAATTGGGCTCATTGGAGTAATCATTGGAACGATCTTGTCGTATGTTTTTGTACTAGTTGGACCTCAAACGTGGAAGGTACACCAGATTCTTGAAAGGAAAACGGCCCCTCATAAGGCTTGAATGTCTCCTATAACATCTTTCCAGAACTTACACCCGGCTCCTTGCCTCACAAAATTGACATCCTAAGACCGATTCCCTGGAGGCATTTCTAGAATGCTCATGATCTTCCGCAAAGAAAAAATTAAACGACTACTGAAATCTTTCCTATTAGCTCCCATTCAGCCGACCCCTTTTCAGAGCTATTCAAAAGCAATGAGAAAATTAGGAATTCTGCCAAAGGCAAGATTTACTCCGCCTGATTCTGTCACACGCGTACTAGTCATCTCCTTGACCAAACACGTCGGAGATATCGTGATGATGCTTCCCTTACTGGAAGAGCTAAAGTCTGCTTGTCCGCATGTTGAATTAGAAGTAGCTGTCACATCAAACATCGCTTCCTTTTTACAGAAAATTTCGTATATTTCGCAGGTTCACGGCATCAACGTAGGCTCTACTTCTCTTCCCATTTTTGACCGCTATCGATACATATGGAGATTGGTACGATATGCGATAAGAGAGTTAGCCAATAAAGACTACGATGTCTGTCTGCTTCCACGCTGGGGGATAGACCCGACTCTCTCGGCCTATTTGGCATTTCTAACAAACGCTCCTATTCGCTGCGGGCAAGATCCTCGAGAGGAGAAATATATGGCGGATGACTTCTCTGGGACTGAGCGCTTGATGACCATGGCGGTGCGAGGAGGTTACGGTCTTCCAGAGGCCATCCGAGAGCTTCGCCTACTACCATCTGTAGGATTATTATCCCATTTGGATGAAGTGGCGTCCCAAACAAAGAAGACTAAGACGCTGATTGCTTTCGCACAGTCGACTGATTGGGATGGCCTTTGCATTCGTCTTGGGTTACGGCCTGACATTAAGTATGGCGTCATTGCACCGGGAGCAAGCCACGGCTCGCGGATGTGGCCGCCAGAAAGATACTCGGAAGTAGTCTCATCACTCAGAGCAAAATATGCATTTCCTTTTTTGATCGTGGGGTCAGTTGGCGAGATCGTATTAGGTAAGACAATCGAAGTACTATCCGATGGTGCAGCGATCTCGGTGATCGGGCAAACAAGCTTAACAGAGACGACAGCATTGCTGAGCCATGCAGAAGTATTTATTGGGAATGACTCTGGCCCCGCTCATATTGCTGCGGGCTTAGGAGTTGCGACCGTTATTGTGAGTGTATGTCCTAAAACGTCGTTGCTGGAGGGTCCGCATTCACCGTCACGGATACGTCCGGTAGGTCCGCGGTACAAAATTGTTCAACCAAACGTCGCTACAAGACCATGCGACGAGATATGTAATGCAAACAACGCGCATTGCATTTTAGATGTGAATATAGAAGCAGTGATTCAAGAAGTTGAGGAGCTGATGCTAAGCTAGTTCGTTGGGTGAATACCATCTATTAGTTTGACGGTCATATTTTCGAGTTACTCTTGCCGGGTTACCAACCGCTATAGAGTAATCCGGCACGTCTCTCGTTACAACTGAGTGCGCACCAACGACACAATACCTTCCGATCCGGACATTTGGCATAATCAAGGCACCAAATCCAATAAAACACCCGTCTCCGATCTCGACAAAAGAATCCTCATCGAGAATCCGATTGCCTATCTTTTCGGGATCGTTGACGTCAGTATACGGATGCGTTACATCGACAATCGCGCAATTGCCTGTAATTGAGACATTGCGTCCAATCGTGATTCGTGAGTGGCATACGAGATGGACATTTTGCTCTATATTGACGTTGTCACCAATACGCAATTCCGGAATTCTCTTATTGAGTTCGCTCAGAATTACTTCAATCCTGGCTCCCTGCTGGATCGAGACATTTTCCCCTATGTGCACATATTGAGGGTTACCGAGAATTATCGGCTTGAACAACATAGAATTGTTGCCGAAACTTCCGAAAATGTGCCGATAGTATGCAGATCCCTTGAGCCTCGCTGACCATCGACCAAGAGCGTTTAGCTTCTCTTGAAATGGCCGCTCCCAAAATGACTGTATGGATGCTGTAAGCGTTTTTTTCAAAGGGGATGACATTTTTCTGATTATAAGTTCCAAGATGGCAGGCAGCCGCGCTCATTGAATGATGGCTAAAGTTGCTTTAGAATCAACGGCAGGGTCGAAAGTTGCAAGGTTATGCAGATGCAGCAAGATCGCACGAACAGAAATAGCCTAAATCCCGCATCTCTGTACCCAGCTTGGCAGTTCGAAAGTACGATCCGACTTTCACTATGAAAATCCTCATTACCGGCGGAGCCGGTTTCATCGGAACCCATCTTTCGCGTCATCTGCTTGCTCTTGGGCATGACCTTACCATTCTCGATAACTTTCTGCCCCAGGTTCATGCGGGTGAGACATATTTGGCTGCGGATATTGCGCCTCACGTACGTCTGATACAAGGTGATGTAGCCGATGTCGATGCATTACGAACGGCGCTTGCTGGCGCGCAATGTATCGTGCATCTGGCTGCTGAAACTGGTACAGGCCAATCCATGTATGAGGTGGCCCGCTATGAACGTACCAATGTGGCAGGAACTGCGTTGCTCTACGACACGCTTGCGAAAACCCCGACACATGCAGTGGAGAGGATCGTGGTCGCTTCGTCTCGGTCGATCTACGGAGAAGGTGCCTATCTCTGCCACAATGATGGAGTGGTCTATCCTTTATCTCGTTCAAATCAGGCCAAACGCAGCGGTCATTTTGATCCTCTTTGCCCTCTATGCGGAGGGGCTTGCGTCACCGCGCCCACGCCGGAGTCGGCACCATTTCAACCGTCCTCCTTTTACGGATTGACGAAACAGGTTCAGGAGCAGACCGTTCTTCTGTTTGGCCAGGTCCTGCATATTCCATCGTTCGCATTGCGCTATCAGAACGTATATGGACCCGGCCAATCGCTTCAAAATCCATATACCGGAATTCTGGCGATCTTCTCCAATCTCGCCAGGACTGGCCGCCCCATCCATGTTTTTGAAGATGGTATGGAGAGTCGTGATTTCGTGTACATTGATGACGTCATCCAGGCCACGACGACTTGCGCGGTCGGGGACGTAGTGGGGTGCCACTCCGTCAATGTCGGTTCTGGCGAAAGGACGAGCGTGCTTGACGTTGCGCAAGGCGTTAATGCATTCTATGGCAACCAGTCCACCGTCCAAACAACGGGGGCGTTTCGAGACGGTGATATCCGACACGGCATGGCCGATCTGACTCGCGCACAGTCGCTCCTCGGCTATAACCCGCAGTGGAAGTTCCGTGATGGCCTGCGGCTATTCCTTCAATGGGCAAACGAGAGCGAGCCTTCCGTTGGAGGATATGAGCAGTCATTAGCAGAGATGAGACAACGAGGCCTTTTGCATGGGCGTGCATAGCCAATCTGAATCCACGGTTACACTGCCAATCGATTGCGTATCGGGAAAAATCGGTATCGTAACCGTGACATACGGAAGCGGCGAAGTTCTGCCCGATTTTTTAAAATCTCTTGATCAACAGACCTATCGCAATTGCGTGTTGATCTCTATTGATAATGCATCAAAAGACAGCACTGTCGAACAGTTGTATGCCTATAAGCAATTTGAGCATCTTGTAATTGCGAATGAGAACAATCTTGGGGTGGCAGCCGGAAATAACCAGGGTATTCGTGCTGCCTTGGCTGCTGGTTGTGAGTATGTCCTGTTGCTCAATAATGATGTTGTTTTCGGCCCCACCCTATTTCAGAAACTGCTCGCCGGCCTTTCCGAATACCAGTGCCAGATGTGCATGCCGCTCATTTATTATTATGACCGACCAAATGTTATATGGGCGGCAGGAGGCTACTATCAATCCTGGTATGGCTATCGCTGTCTCCTTATCGGCGATGGAGAGCAGGATCATGGCCAGTACTCCACACCTCGATGCGTTGAACACGCACCAACTTGTTGCGTACTGATTAAACGAGAAGTCTTTGCCAAGGTGGGTCTGATGGACGAAAGATATTTCGTCTATCACGACGACACGGATTTTATGCTGCGCGCGTTGAAGGCGGGTCAACGCATTTATTGCTTGCCTCAATCCAAACTCCTGCATAAAGTAAGCAGCTTATCTGGGGCCGGATCAGATTTTCAGGTGCGCTACGGAACCAGAAATCGAGCATTCATGCTAGTTAAGTTTTTAGGAAAGGTCTTGTCGGCTCCATATGTTCTGGCATACCGAATTTGCTATACATTACGGTTCCTCTCTGGAAGGGACGACTATCGCATGCTTAAATTGAAACAATCCTCATGGACAGAGGGCTCTAAAATCTCGACCAATTGGTGGCCGTTTGGTTGGAATGAAAATCAGAATCTGCCTTGAACATTGATTTAGTTTAGAGGCTCAAATAGGACTCTAGGAAAATCGAATTGTTCTTCCTGTCTGAGGTTTGCCGCTATCACGATCTTAAAAGGAACTGGAGTAATCGTGGGTTCTGTTTCAGCCATTATCGTTACCTACAACAGCGCGGACTTCATTTCAAACTTGATGTCGGCACTCGAGAGTCAGACTACCCCCCCCGACTCTGTCGTTATCGTTGATTCCGGTTCGACCGACACGGCTTATCTCGATCGAGTTCGAACCTCACCACTGTCGTGCACACTTATTTTTAGATCAAATATCGGAGTCTGTGTCGGAAATAATATCGGCTGGTCTCATTCCAAAAACCACGATTACATCATGTATTTAAATCCCGACGCATTTCTAGAACCGAATTTCATTGAGGTTGCGGTTCACTACATGGATGATCCTGCCAATTCTATGGTAGGAATGGTCACTGGATCCCTCCTAGGGTATAACATCGAAAACAATGTGCCCACTGGTTTCGTCGATACCACTGGCGTTGAACGAACATGGTATGCTCACTTTTTTGAGCGAGATCAGGGCAAGCCGATATCTATATTGGCCAAGTATACGGCTCCAAATAGGATTCCCGCGATCTGCTCTGCGGCAGTACTATGTCGCCGGGAAGCGCTCTCCAGTATTGCCGACGGAGAGGATGTTTACGATCCCAGCTTCTTTATGTACAAAGACGATACAGACGTTTCTCTTAGAATCGGGAGAGCCGGGTGGCTGCTGGTACATCACCCCGCATTAATTGGCTATCACTGTAGAGGATGGAAAAGTCGCGCAAGCGTCCCCAAAAAAATGCGCGAGCTTTCTGCAAAGAATGAAGTAAGGATGCTCTACAAGCATCGCTCTCCCTTTATAGTCTTATCTCTTCTTAAGTATGGCTTAGTCCGAGTATTCGACCTATGAGGAGATACATGCCTTGCTGAATCCCAATCTACGCACATATAGATCCTTTGGGTACTTCGCTCTGCATGTGGCTATGGCATCTGGTTTCCTGATAGTCTTCTCGATGTCTGACCATGTAGAAATATTAGTCAAGTACGTTATTGCTAGTTTGATTCTCTACATAGCGATTGTTAAACGCTTCGACTATCTTGATCCTTTTGTCGGGTATCTCATACCTTGGATAATCATCCTCTTCTTTTCTATCACTAGACTGAGCCAGTATGCCATCAGCATTCACTTTGCAACCTATTCTCTTGTGCTACTGGCTATTTCGGGAGGTCTTTTTGTTGCCGGCGGCAGATCACAGAAAATCGCCGGAACCCGCTGCTGGGCCAAACCTTCAACGTACTGGCTGAGTTCAGGCACGATATTTTTACTTATTGATATATTCTTTCTGGTTTTTACGTTAGCCAATATCATGATCGCGGGCTATATCCCTATCCTACGAGGTTTATCGGGGGATGGCACCGGTTACCTGGATTTTGGTATTCATGGCGTTTATGGATTCTATCTGGCATTGGCAAATGCCTTGGCTATTGTCAACTTCATTATTTTTCTTCGCACCGGAAAACGAATCTACATCGTCCGATACATCTCCATCCTGGTGATTTTTGTTGCGTTAGTTACCAGACAGAATCTGATTTCAGTCGCAGTAGAAAGTGTTATTGCTTATACCTTGGTTCGCGGGAGAATAAAGTGGAGAACGATTATGCTTGGCGCAGCCACAGTGGGGATAGTCTTTTCCATCATGGGCTCATTTCGTTCAGGCAGTATTCGCGAGATCGCAGGTATTGAGAAACAGTATTCTGGGGTTCCAGAACCTGTAATTTGGTTGTACGCCTATTCCTATTTCAATATCGCAAATATGGACGTTCTAATTAGCCAGTCAAATGCTCCGTACTATAACGCATCGTCACTCAGCAGGTTGATTCCATCGTTTCTTCGACCAAAGTATGATACGGAGAGCTATTTATTGGTCAACAGCTTCAATGTATCCTCGTATATGTATCCAGTATATGAGGATGTAGGGAGAGTTGGCGTTTTGCTCCTTACGATGACAGCTTTGGGATTGACTTTTAGAAAGTATCGTCTATTGAATCAGGTTGTTTCTATAGGCGATGTCGGCACCTATTGTGTCCTTTATTTTTGCGCGTCGTTCTCATTTTTTTTTAATTTTTGGTTCTTCCTGCCTGTGATTTTTCAGATTGTTTTCTTTAAAGTATTAAGCAATGTTTCTGAATTGGCATGCATCTCGATAACGAACCTTCATCCATTGAAAATATCTATATATTTAAAAACGTTACGTCGGCTACCAATTAGAACGATTTCACTGGCGAACAAGAACGCCTTAAGGTAGTAGTGCGCTCTGTCCAAACGATCATCTCAACTTCGTACCATCTTTGGCTCACGTGCCCACATTCCGACATTCTAAGATTGCTCTTGTCATTCCGACATTGAACGCGGCCACAGACTGGAAGCGCTTTGCATCCGCATTGCCCACTTTTCTTTCGCCGGAACAAGTGTTGATAGTCGACTCTTCCTCTGCCGATAGGACCGCAGATTTGGCACGTGCAGCAGGGTTTCGACTGTATGTGATCTCACGTGAAGAATTTAATCATGGCGGAACGCGTCAGTTGGCTGCCGAATTGTTGCCTGATGCGGAGTTTCTGATATATCTCACTCAGGATGCCGTGCTCGCGAATGCCGATGCACTCGATACTCTACTAAGGCCGTTTACAGATTCCAAGATTGCTGCTACTTTCGGACGTCAGTTACCCCATCCAGGAGCGGGACCAATCGAGGCACATGCTCGTCTCTTCAACTATCCAGCTCAATCAGATGTTCGCACGCTTGAGAGTCGCTGGGATTTGGGATTTAAAGCCGCTTTCATCTCAAATTCCTTTGCCGCATATCGCCGCGAAGCTTTAATGGCGATCGGAGGTTTCCCATCAAATGTGATCTTTGGCGAAGACACTATAACAGCCGCCAAATTCCTGCTGTCAGGTTGGAAGATTACCTATGTGGCCGAGGCGCAGGTCTATCACTCCCATAGCTACTCTTGGACACAAGATTTCAAGCGCTACTTCGATATTGGCGTCCTCCACTCGCGTGAAAACTGGCTTCTCGAAGAATTTGGAGAGGCATCGGGAGAAGGCCGTCGATTTGTAACGTCGGAGTTGGAGTATCTGTGGCCCGAGTACTGGTGGCTCATTCCGTCCGCACTGGTTCGCACCGCCCTCAAATTGATAGGTTATAGATTAGGTAGAATCGAACATAGATTGAATACCGGATGGAAGCGGAATTTAAGCATGCATCCGGGATTCTGGAAATGATTACACATATAATCGCACCACGGCCGGGTCTTTCGCTGATGGACCATCGCTTAAACCGCGAGATATCTGAAGAGGGAAAATAGCATGAATCGCAAGCAATATGGAGAAATTATCATGGAGAAATCATCGGGCAGAAACTAAGAGCTGAACGCGTTCGTCTCCAGCAAGAATTTCACTTGCATACTGTTCAGAGTTGTGTAATCGATAATCTCTTGCCCGAGAACGAAGTCCTCGAAATCTTTCAGGCATTTCCGGACAAAAGCACGATGATGCTCAAGAAGAGCCTTCGTGAAAATAAATATGTCCAGCGCAGATGGATCGATACGCCCCGATCCTCGAGGAAATCATCTACGCATTTCAGGAGCCTGGCGTTTTGGAGGCCGTCGAAGAAATCACAGGCATTCGGGGCATGGTACCTGATGATCACCTTTATGCCGGCGGTATAAGTCTGATGGCAAAAGACAACTTTTTAAACCGCATCTGGACAACTCGCACGTAAGAACCGCCAGATGTATCGTGTGCTTAATCTTCTTTACTATGTGACTCCTGACTGGAATCCTGAGTTCGGTGGAAACTTGGAGCTTTGGGATAACGGGCCCAAAGAGTCCCAACGAGTGATCCCGGCCAAGTTCAACCGGTTGGCGCTTATGGCAACTCATGAAGAATCGTGGCACTCCGTGAGTTAGGTCGTTGTTGATCGCTCGCGTTGCTGTGTCTCAAATTATTATTTTTCAGAAAAGCCATTGGAAGATCACGAATATTTCCACGTCACTTCTTTCCGCGGTCGGCCTGAACAACCAGTACGTGATCTCGTCTTACAAGGCGACATTGCACTACGGCAAGCGGTTCGTACCGTCTTCAAAAAGGGGATTGTAGAAAACAAGCACGTTTATAAAAAGGATTAGAGCGAGATCCGTGGTTTTAACTTTCTGTTGTAAAGCAGCGGTCATGTGTCAGATCTTTTGACAAGATACCGCTCTTTCACGGGAAATTTCTCTTGTGCGCGCCGAAATGATGCGGACCGGCAAAAGCTGCTACCGCTTCAAGCGTAACTCCGGCGTCCAGGTAAGTTGGAACCATCCGCTTACATTGTGTTGAGAGCCGGGCATATAGGACGGGATAAGGAAGCGCTCATATTGCGCGAAGGTCTGCACCGTCCAGTGGCGATTCAACGCGATGGAGCTATTGAGGAAGCCGTCGGTGATGGTGGCGCCGCCGGGAAGAAATAGCGTTCCTCCTTTGTTCTGCCGATATCCTGCCTCGATCCTCGTTCGTCCCGAGAACCAATACCCGGCGCGGCCTTCAATAGCGCGCGCATCGCGGCCAATGGCATTGCCCAGCATGAAGCCCTTGTTGGTATTCGAGTCGAGATACTGGTTGTTCATGAAGTAGTGCTGCCCACCAAAATCTTTGAAGAGGCCGGTTGAGCTTACCGCTTCAACGCGCAGATCCATGTGCGGCAGAAACGGCAATCGAGCGAAATAGATACCGGGATTCCACACAGCCCGGCGCGGCGCGGAGATTGGGCTTGGGTCATCATCCGAATAGGCGTCTGCATACAGCGTTACCGCTTTGCGCAGGAACGGCAGCTTGTAGCGAAAGTCGAAGCCGCTCTTGCGGTCACCGGGATCGTCGCGGTCTCCATA
>Ga0157370_10007184_pt1 | contig 12153 bp, 10 predicted proteins | sample C35metaG_FD_113463 | JGI IMG/M metagenome (GOLD analysis project Ga0157370, IMG submission 113463) | Corn rhizosphere microbial communities from Kellogg Biological Station, Michigan, USA - C3-5 metaG | ecosystem: Host-associated > Plants > Roots > Rhizosphere > Soil | place: USA: Michigan...
GGGGCAGCGCCCGGCGCCGGGACCCGGGCCGGGAGAAGGCGCGGGACAAGGGCAAGGGAAACCGCAGAGCCGGCATTCGGGTGGCAGCGGCAACGGGATCACCTACCACGGCGGACCGCTGTTGGGGAACGGGACCAACGTCTACTACATCTGGTACGGCAATTGGTCCGGAAACAGTGCGACAACCATCCTGAACGATCTTGCACAGGGGATCGGGGGCTCTTCCTACTTCAACATCAACACGACCTATTACAACGCGAGCAACACGCACGTCAAAAACGTCGTCAACTATTCCCAGTCGACGACCGATGACTACTCGCATGGCACGTCGCTCAGCGATTCGGCCGTGCAAGCGGTTGTGTCGAGCGCAATCAGCTCCGGGAGGCTGAAGAAGGACACCAACGGCGTCTACTTCGTCCTCACCTCCGCCGACGTCAACGAGACATCGGGCTTCTGCACGCAGTATTGCGGCTGGCATACGCACGGTACGATCGCCGGCTCCGATATCAAGTATGCGTTCATTGGCAATCCCGACCGTTGCCCCAGCGCGTGTGCTGAACAGGCGATCAGCCCGAACAGCAACGCGGGGGCCGACGGCATGGCCAGCATCATTTCTCACGAGCTCGAGGAAGCGACCACGGATCCCGATCTCAACGCGTGGTACGACTCCAGGGGTCAGGAGAACGCCGACAAGTGCGCCTGGACGTTCGGCACCACGACGACGTTGCCGAGCGGCGCCAAGTACAACACCACATTCGGCGGCACGAAGTTCCTGATCCAGCAGAACTGGGTCAATGCGAGCGGTGGCTATTGCGCGATGAGTTACTGAGTTGCCAATCAGCTGACGCGACTCGGGCGGCGTAGCGAAGAGCAGCGCCGCCCGAACGTTTTTCTGCGGTACCGCTCGAACGCTCCATGCAACTCCGCCATTGGATCGTCACGCTCGCTGCACTGGTTACGGTCCCTGCCCTCGCGCAGCCCGTCCAGCAATCGACCGGCATCCCAACCGTCACGCGGCTCGTCAAGATGTTTACCGAGCTCGAGCGCGGGCTGGACGGGAAGGCGCGCGCAAAGGACCTAGCCGCGCTCGATGCCATGCTCGACCCCTCTTTCGAAATGCGCATCGGCAGCACGCCCGGAACACCCGTGCCCCGCGATGCGTGGATGCGCCAGGCGCGTGCCGCGTCGCATGAATCGCCGCGCATCGAGCAGATGGCGGTGCACGACTTCACCGCCGTCGCGGTCGTGAGTTTTGTCGAGCGCGGCGCCAATGCGAACGGCCGTTTCATCGTCGATTGCTGGAAGCGCGACGGCGACGGATGGAAGCTCGCCGTGCGGTATGTCAGCGACGCATCCGCGCATGGCGTCGAATTGCCGCGCACGACGGTCGACAAGCGCTACTGACCCTCGGACCCCACGGCCACCAGCCGGTGCAGAGTCTTCGGGTCGTCGAGCAGCGCCCGGCTTGCTGCGCGGTGCACGACGCGCCCGCGATCGAGGGCGATCGCGTTGCGCGCCAGCGACAGTGCGAGCTTCGCATGCTGCTCGACGATCACTACCGCCATGCCGCCTTCGGCGACGAGGCCCGCGATCACCTTCATCAAGTCCTGCACGATGATCGGCGCGAGGCCCTCCATCGGCTCGTCGAGCAGCAGCAGCACCGGATTGACGACGAGTGCGCGTGCGATCGCGAGCATCTGCTGCTCGCCGCCGGAAAGTTGGCTGCCGAAATTCGTGCGCCGCTCGGCAAGTCGCGGAAAGATCTCGTAGACCTTCGCAACCGTCCAGCGGCCCGGGCGCGCAACCGCCGTCAGGTGCTCCTCGATCGTGAGCGTCGGCCACATGCAGCGTTCCTGGGGCACCCAGCCGATGCCGGCCTGCGCGCGCTTGTACGTCGCGACGCGCGTCAGCGCGGCGCCGCGAAAGCTCAGCGTTCCACGGTGAACGCGCGTCAGGCCCATCAGCGTGACGAGCAGCGTGGTCTTGCCCACGCCGTTGCGTCCCAGTAGCGCGAGGCTGTCGCCCTCTTCGAGCGAAAGCGATATGTCCTCGAGCACGACGGAAGCGCCATAGCCGGCGGTTACACCGTCGAGCGCGACTAGATCAGTCATGCTCGGCCTCGCCGAGGTAGACTTCGCGCACGCGTGGATCGGCGGCGACGTCGGCAGGCGGCGCTTCGGTCAGCACGCGGCCGCCCACCAGCACCGTGATTCGCTCGGCGAAGCGGAACACGAGCTCCATGTCGTGCTCGATGAACACGATCGTGACATCGCGCGGCAGATCCGCGATGACATTGAAGAGCTCGGCGCTTTCCGCCGATGGAATTCCCGCGGCGGGCTCGTCGAGCAGCAGGATCGACGGGCGCGTCGCGAGTGCGAGCGCGATTTCGAGCAGCCGCTGCTTGCCATAAGCGAGATTGCGCGTCTCCTCGTTGCGCTCCGCAATGAGCCGCAGCGTTTCGAGCAGCGCGTTCGCCTCGTCGATCGCTTCCGACTCGCGCGCGACCGTCCGATACCAGACGCCCGCCCGCCCCTGTCGCTCGGCGATCGCGAGCACGACCGACTCGAGCACCGTCAGTCCCGGAAACAGCGTATTGATCTGGAACGTTCGTGTCATGCCGCACTTGACGCGCGCATGCTGCGGCAGGGCCGTGATGTTGCGCTCGCCGAGGAAGACCTCTCCTGTAGTCGGGACGAGCGCGCCGGTCAGCAGATTGATGAAGGTCGTCTTGCCCGCGCCGTTCGGACCGATCAGTGCGTGGCGTGCGCCGGGCGCGAACGACAGCGAGACTTCGCTCACCGCAGCGAACGCACCGAAGCGCTTCGTGAGACTCTGCGTGCGAAGCGCCGGCCGGGGCTCGCCGGCGCGCATGTCGCTCATGGCGCCCGCCTGGTGACACGTGCGCGCAACGAAGCGAGACCGCCGAGAATGCCGCCGTGCGCGAACAGCACGATCAGCACGAGGAAGAAGCCGATCCAGAATTCCCAGTAGACCGGGTCGATGCCCGAAAGGTAATCCTGCGCAATGATGAATACGGCTGCGCCGACGAGCCCGCCGTAGAGGCGTCCGGCGCCGCCCAGCACGAGCATGATCATTACGTCCGCCGAGCGCTGAAAGCCGAGCGTGTCGATGCCTACGAACTGCGTCGACTGCGCAATCAGCGCGCCGGCGATCCCTGCCACCGCTGCCGCAACCGTGAATATCGCGCGAAGGCGCTTCGCAACGGGGGCGCCGATCGCCGGCATTCGCTTGCCGCTCTCGCGGATGCCGCGCACGCCGAGGCCGAACGGCGAGTGCATGATCCGTCGCAGCACGACGAACACGACGAACACGACGGCGAGCGCATAGAGGTACGCCGTGCGACCGCCGATATCGAAGCCGAAGGCGCCGAAGATCGGTGCGATCGTCACGCCGGACAGGCCATCGACGCCACCGGTTACGAACGCCGCCTTGTTCGCCGCCTCCCACAGCATCAGCCCGATGCCGAGCGTGACCATGAGCCGCGTCAGATCGCCGCCGCGCACGACGAGGAAGCTCGCAAGGTAACCGGCAATCGCGCCCACGATTGCCGCAGCCACGAGCCCGGAAAGCGGTTCGTGCCAGCCGTGCACGGCGAGCAGCCCTGCCGTGTACGCGCCGATGCCGAAGAACGCCGCATGTCCGAGCGAAACGATCCCCGCATAGCCGAGGATCAGGTCGAGCGACACCGCGAAGAGCCCGATGATCAGCACCTGGCTGCCGAGCACGCGATAATTCGGAAAGGCGAAGAAGGCGACGACCGGAATCAGCCAGAACGCGATCTCGAGCGCCGACCAGCGATCGCTCGGCAGCCGGAACGCCTTCGCATGCGCGCGCGGCGGCGATTCCATTGCGGCGCTCGGCGTTGCCATATCAGGAGTCAGAAGTCAGAAGACAGGGGTCAGACGCGCCGTGGGTAGAGGCCTGCGGGGAAGATGATCAGCAGCACGACCATCAGTGCGTAGATGACGAAGCCGCCGATCTGCGGGTAGTAGTACTTGCCGGCGACGTCGAAGATGCCGAGGATAAGCGCCGCGAGCAGCGGTCCCTTGATCGTTCCGGATCCGCCGACTGCGACGACCAGCAGGAAGTACACCATGTACTTGAGCGGAAATGTCGGATCGAGGCCGAGCACGTCGATGCCCAAACCGCCGCCCAACCCTGCAAGACCCGAACCTAAAGCAAACGTGAGGGCAAACACGCGATCGACGTTGATGCCGAGTCCGGCCGCCGCAGTTGCGTTGTCGACGCTCGCGCGCACCTGGCTGCCGAAACGCGTGCGATCGAGCATGTACTGCAGCGCGATCGTCAACAGTGCGACGACGACGATCAGAAACAGCCGATAGACACCGAGATCGAGCCCCGCGACGTGTATCTGTCCGCGAAGGTACGGCGGCAGCGAGACCGGCTGCTGCGACGCGCCGAAATAATAGGTGAAGATCGCGATCGACATGAAGACGAGCCCGATCGAGAACAGCACCTGATCGAGCGGACTCGCCTTGTAGAGGCGCTGGTAGAGCAGGCGCTCGAGCACGAGGCCCACGATCGCCGCCGCAATGAACGCGACCGGCAACGTCGCGAGGAACGGCACGCCGGCGCGCGTCATCAGCATGACGCAGACGTAGCCGCCGATCATCGCGAACGCACCGTGCGCGAGGTTGACGAAGTTCATCAACCCGAGCGTGACCGACAATCCGACGGCGATGATGAACAGCAGGCTGCCGTAGGCAACGCCATCGAACAGGACGCCGATGGCGTTGCCGATCACGGGAATGCCCGGATTGCCGCCGCTACTTCTTGCCGGGGTCCTTCACGTTCGGAATTTTGTCGAACTCGACGTTCGCCAGCTTCCCGTCGACCTTCTCGACCTTGCGGATGTAGACGGTCTGGACGATGTCGCGCGTCTGCGGGTCGATCTCGACGGGACCGCGCGGGCTCATCCACTTCATCCCCTTGATCGCCGCCATCGCCTTATCGCCGTCGATGTTGCCGGAAAGCTTCTTCGCCACTTCGTAGATCACGTGCATCGTGTCGTAGCCGGCCGCGGCCATGAAATTTGGCGCGCCGACTTTCGGATCATTCGCCGCCGCGTACGCCTTCAGGAACTCGGCGTTCTCCGGCGACTTGTGCGCCGACGAATAGTGGAACGCCGTAATCATGCCGAGCGTCGGCTCGCCCATCGCCTCGAGCACGTGGTCGTCCGTAATGTCGCCGGTGGCGATCAGCTTGATGCCTGCATCGGCGAGACCCCGCTCGTTGAAGCTCTTCATGAACGAGATGCCCTGCTGGCCAGCGGGCAGGAACACGAACACCGCTTGCGGCTTCGCGTCCTTCACGCGCAGCGTCGCCGCCGAGAAATCGGGGTTCGAAAGCGGCGTGCGCACGGACCCGATGATCTGGCCCCCGCCTTCCTTGAAGGTCTTGGTGAACTGCGTCTCGGCGTCGATGCCCGGCCCGTAATCCGCGACGACCGTATAGACCTGCTTGATGCCGTTCTTCAGCGCCCATTGCGCGAGCGGCTCGGCGATCTGCGGGATCGTCATGGACACGCGCGTGATGTACGGCGACTTCGTCGTGATCGACGAGGTCGCGGCGTTCGAGATGACCATCGGCACCTTCGCCTCGCTCACCACCGGCGCGACGGCCATCGCGTTTGGCGTAAGGCCGAAGCCGGCGAGAAACTGCACGTGATCGCGCGTGATCAGTTCCTGCGCCAGGCGCTTCGCAGTTTCGGGCTGCGGGCCCTTCGTGTCGCGCGTGATCAGCTCGACCTTCTTGCCGGCAACGGTGTCGCCATGCTCCTTCATGTACGCCTTCATTCCGGCTTCGATCTGCGAGCCGTAATCGGCGAACGGGCCGGAGAAGGCGGCGATGACGCCGACCTTGATGGTGTCCTGCGCGTTGGCCGCGAACGCCAGCGTTGCGAACGCGGTGGCCAAAAGCAGTCGCGAAATGCGTTTCATCATGGACGTTCCTCCTCGTTGGTATTCGCGCCTCGGCGGGCGAGACGGTTCGACGGACGATTATGCCTGACGCGCGCCGACGGGTGACCGGGTTTCCGGCGCCCGCGACGGCCTCGCGGCTCCTTCCAGCTTCGTCAAGCCGAGCTGCAGTCCCACATAGCGCTCGGCGAGCGCCGTCTGCAGCGCAGACGATCGCGCGATACCTTGCAGTTGCGCGCGCTGCAAACGCTGCTGGAGCGGGTCGTGATCGCCAAAACGATGCAGCATCGACGTCATCCACCACGAAAACTGCTGCGCCGCCCAGACCCGCTCCAGCGCGACGTCGGAGTAGCGCTCGAGCGCCTCTTCGGATCCGGTCGCATATCGCAAGGCAAGTGCGTGCGCAAGCACGGTGACGTCGGCGACGGCAAGGTTGAGCCCTTTCGCGCCGGCCGGCGGCACGATGTGCGCCGCATCTCCAGCGAGAAACAGCGAGCCGAAGCGCATCGGCTCGACGACGAAGCTTCGCATCTGGATGACGACCTTCTGAAAGATGCGTGCGCGGTAGAGCGGCTCCTCGGTGCCCGTTGCAAGGCGCGCTTCGAGCTCCGTCCAGATGCGCTTGTCGGGCCAGCGTTCGATACCGTCCTCGGGATCGCATTGCAGATAAAGCCGCTGCACTTCGTGCGAACGCGTGCTGACGAGCGAAAAGCCGCGCTCGTGATGCGCATAGATCAGCTCCGGCGCGTAAGGCGGTGCTTCGACGAGGATACCGAACCACCCGAACGGATAGACATGCTCGTACTCCCTGCGTGCGGCGAGCGGGACCGTGGATCGGCATACGCCGTGGTAGCCGTCGCAACCAACGATGAAATCGCAGGCGGTCTCCGCGTTTCTTCCTTCGGCGACATAGCGCACGAACGGTCGATGCGTGTCGAAATCGTGCACGCTGAGATCGGCGACTTCGAAGCGGATGTCGCCATCGGCGGCAAGCCGCGCGGCGATGAGGTCCCGAATGACTTCATGCTGCGCATACAGCGTGATCGCGCGTCCGCCGGTCAAATCGGACAACGGAATCCGATGGCCTTGCCCGTCGAAGCGAAGCTCGATGCCGTGATGCACCGAGCCCTCGCGCAACATCCGATCGCCAACCCCGGTATCGTGCAGCAGATCAACGGTCGTCTGCTCGAGGACGCCTGCGCGAACGGTCGCCTCGACGTCGGCGCGGCTGCGCGACTCGAGCACGACCGATTCGATGCCTTCGCGCGCGAGCAGGTGCGACAGCATCAACCCCGCCGGACCGGCACCAACGATCGCGACCTGGGTGCGATTGCGCGTTACGGAAGATATGGACGCCATCAGTCGAGCCATCCTCCGGCGCACGACACGCCGGAGGATGGAATCGTGCGGATGTTGCGGGCGCGGCCCTTATTGGCAGACGAAGCTCGCCGCGTCGTCGGTGCTGCCGGAGCCGGTGTAGTGCGCAAACGTCGGGTACGGACACAGCGGCCGGGTTTGCGTGCCGCCCCCGCTGATGCTCTTCGCGGCAATGACCTGCTCGGGCGCCTGGTTCTTCTCGACCCAATTGACGACTGCATCGAAGATCGCTTGCGGTTGCGGGCCGTTGCCTCCACCGCAGTGACCAACGCCCGGCGCCATGAACAGTCGCGCGAACTGCTGCGTACGCTTGTAGCCGCCGCCGAGCGCTTGCGTCACGGCATCGTAGTAGTCGATCGAACCCTCCGGAACGATCAGCTGGTCGGCGAAGCCGTGCCACATCACGAGCTTGCCGCCGCGATCCCGGAACGCCGAAAGATCGGGGTTATCCGAGGCCATCAACGGGCCGACCATCTTCACCGTGTCGGAGAAGAACTGCAGGTAGTTGTCGAAGGTGAGCGTTCGCCAATCCCACGTCGGATCGAAATAGACCCAGTATTGCGGCTGTGCGACGGCGATCGCGAACGGGTTGGCGCCGCCGAGCCCATTGAGTGCGGTACCGCGCTCGTCCGGATACCAGAGGCGCTTGTTGCCCTTGCCGTTCAGGTTGCGCGTAGCGAAATCGGGCACCGGGCAGCTCGCGCCGGCATGGCCGTTCGAACAGGACACGGGGCCCTTCCACATGTCGTCGATTGCCAGCGCTTCGGTCGGCATGAGGCATGTCGGGTCGCTTGCCGTGCATGTCGATTTCGTGATCGACGTGTCGGCCACCGCGCTGTATTCGCACGTTCGAGGGTCGGTCAGAACGCCGTCGACGACGCCGTCCTGCGCATCGCACGCGGCGACGGCGTGATTCGTCGCGAGGGATTCCTTCGCATTCAGGATTGCCGCAGCGCCGCCGCCGATCGGGCCGCCGTTGTCGTTCAATTGCACGACCTGGTACCAGATCTGGCCCGCCTGGAAGCGATCCCAATGGATCGCCGGAGCGCCGGCGAGAATGCCGTCGTAGTCGCCCGGGTAGTCCTGCGCCATGCGCAAGCCCTGCCGACCTCCGGTCGAGCATCCATTCCAGTACGAATACACCGGCGCCTGTCCGTAGAAAGCGTTCACGAGCTGCTTGCCAAGCACGGCCATCAGGTGCTCGGAGCGATTCGCGAAATCCTCCTGGCGCCCGATGTCGGGCGAGCCCGGATTCTGGGCGTCGTTGCCGGCGCAGTTGTTCACGCAGCCAAACGTTCCGCTGCCACCGCTGTGGCCGGTGTCGGTCGTTGCGCCCGCGTAGCCCGTTTGCACCGCGGACGTTGGCGCCGATACGCTGCCTGCATAGCCGCCACCACCGAGCGATTGCCAGCGACCGTTCCAGTGGCCGTCCATCGGCAAGCCAACCCAGATGTGAACGCCTTCCTGAATAGTGGCCCCGGGCGCGTTCGGCACGAGCACCTTGACGAGGCAATACGGCACCGCGTTGGCGCCGCTTCCCGCCGTCGCAGGCGCGGCGGATTGGATCGTCACGGTGGGTCCATCGGCGACCAGCGTCATGGAGCCGATCCCCGCCGCATCGCAGGTCGTCTTCTGGGCTTGTGCGAAAGCTTGCGAAGCGCACGCCGCCGTCGCGGCGATTGCTCCGAGCGCTGCCGCGCGGCGGATGCGACGCCGGCGGGCGCCGTCGAGTGTCTTCGTACGTGCTGCCATACTTCCTCCTGTATCCGGTTGTCGCGTCGGTCCTCGGCGCGGCGCAATCGATGCTCCGTGCGGCGAGAGCGCCGGGCGATCATTCGCCAGAGGCCCGTTGCAAGCAAGCCGGGAAGACGAATAACCCATATTCGCCATTCGAATACTGGTCGTGAACAAGGTCGACCTCAACCTGCTGCCCATTGCACTTGCGCTCTACGACGAGCAGAACGTGAGCCGCGCCGCGCAGCGCCTCGGCATGAGCCAGCCCGCCGTCAGCATGGCGCTGCGCCGGCTTCGCGCGACATTCGGTGACCAGCTGTTCGTTCGCGCACCGAACGGCATCGCGCCAACGCCGCGTGCACATGCGCTCGTCGAGGTCTCGCGTCCGCTCGTCGCGCAGCTCTACGATGGACTTTTCGCAGAAGATCGCTTCGATCCCACGGTCAGTACGCGCCCGTTCACGTTCGCACTATCGGACGTCGGCGAAATGGTGTTCCTGCCCAAGCTGCTCGAACGCCTGCGCGCGCATGCGCCGAACGCGTCGATACGATCGATGTCCATGCCCCCGGACGAGCTTGCAGAAGGGCTCGAAAGCGGCGACGTCGATCTCGCGATCGGCTACTTCCCCGACCTTCGCCGCCAGAGCTTCTTCCAACAGCGGCTCTTCAGCCATCACTTCGCATGTCTGTTGCGCGCCGGGCACCGGATGCGCCGGCAACGTCTGTCACTCGACGCGTTCCTCGCCGCCGAGCACGCCGTCGTGCATGCGGGGGGCCGCAGCCAGGAGATCTTCGAGCGCTTTCTCGAGCGCAAGCGGCTGCGGCGACGGATCGTCCTCCTGACGCCGCATTTCCTCAGCCTGCCGATGATCATCGCGCGCTCGGACCTGATCACGACAGTGCCGCACGCCCTCGCGCTCTATTTCGTGCGCTTGTCGAAGGAACTCGCGATCGCGCAGCCGCCATTCGCGATCGCCGGTTTCGACCTGAAGCAACATTGGCACCGCAAGTATCACCACGACGCGAGAAGCCGGTGGCTGCGACAGCAGGTCGCCGACCTCTTCAACGACGAGAACGACGAATGGAAGGTCGGCTGGTCGGCGCCCTCGCCTAGCCGCCGGTAACCAGGATCGCGCGAAAGTCATTGACGTTCGTCCGCGTGGGTCCCGTCACGATGCTGTCGCCGAGCGCTTCGAAGAACGCGTGTGCGTCGTTGCGCTCGAGATCATTGACGGCGCTGCGATGGTGCTCGAATGCGCGGGTCAGCGTATCGGGCGTTGCGATCGCGCCGGCAATCTCTTCGGCGCCGTCGACGCCGTCGGTGTCCGCCGCCAATGCGTATACGCCGGGCACGCTGCGCAGCGCGAGTGCAAAGGCAAGGAGGAACTCGACGTTACGCCCGCCGCGCCCGTCGCCGCGCACGGTCACCGTCGTTTCGCCCCCGGACAACAGCACGCACGGCGGCGCGAACGGTTGCCCGCGCGTTGCCACCTGGCGCGCGAGCCCCGAGAGCACCTTGCCGGCGTCGCGTGCCTCGCCTTCGATGCTGTCGGAGAGAATGAATGGAGTGACACCGGCTGTGCGCGCAACGTCGGCAGCGGCTTCGAGCGCTTTCTGGGGCGTCGCGATCAAACGGTATTGGGCGTTCGCAAGCCGGGCATCGTCGGGCTTGATGCTTTCCGCAGCATCGGTTTCGAGAAATGCGGCAACGGAGGCAGGCACGCCGATCGCATAGCGGCGAAGCAAGTCGCGCGCGTCCTCGCGCGTCGTCGGGTCGCCCACCGTGGGTCCCGATGCAATGTCGATCGGATCATCGCCCGGCACATCGGAAATCGCGAGCGTGACGAGGCGTGCCGGATAGGCGGCCGCTGCCAGGCGTCCGCCCTTGATCGCCGACAGATGCCGCCGCACGCAATTGATCTCGGCAATCGTTGCGCCCGATGCGAGGAGCGCGCGATTGACCTGCTGCTTGTCGCTGAGCGACACACCGTCGGCGGGCAAGGCGAGCAGCGCGGATCCACCGCCCGAAATGAGCGCGATCACGAGATCGTCGCGCATCGCGCCTGCGAGGCTCGCGAGAATACGACGCGCTGCCGCAACGCCTGCGGCGTCGGGCACTGGATGTGCGGCCTCCACGACCTCGATGCGCCGGCACTCGACCGCATGCCCGTAACGCGTGACGACGATGCCGCGCAAGTCGCTTTGCCAGTGGTCCTCCAGCGCGCGAGCCATCGCCGCGGAGGCCTTGCCCGCTCCAACGACGAGCGTGCGACCCGTGGGCGATTTCGGCAGGAACGGCGGCAGTGCGTGCGCGGGCTGCGCCGATTCGACGGCCGCGTCGAACATGCGGCGCAGCAAGTCGCGCTCGTCGATCGGCATCGTCGTCGCCGCGTGCGGCGGCGCTACCGCGCGCCGTCGCCCACTGTGTGCGAGGTTGCCGTGCCGGGAACGTGCGCACGCGGCGAAGGCGGCACCTCCGCTGCCGCGCCGAACACGTCCCATCCGGGCGTCGGTCCGAAGCGTGCGATCAGATAGTCGACGAAGACGCGCACTTTCGCGGCCACGTAACGGTTCGGCAGATACGTCGCATAAAGCGTCGTCTGTGGTGGCCGATAGGCGGCCAGCACCGGGCAAAGCGCGCCTCGCTGCAGATCGCTGCCGACGATGTAGGTAGGCAGAAGTGCAATGCCGCATCCGGCGAGCGCCGCCTGGCGCACGGCGTTCTCGTTGTCGAGCCGAAGCGAGCCGTTCACCTCGACGCTCGCATGTCCATCGACTCCTTCGAAATGCCAGGAGTGCTCCGGTCCCATGCGCGAGTAGACGATGCAGTCATGTGCGGCGAGATCGGCGATCGACGCCGGCGTTCCGCGTTTTGCAACGTAATCGGGCGACGCGCAAAGCGCCTGGCGGATCGGCGCGAGCTTGCGGGCGACGAGCGTTGCACGCGGCTCGGCGGCGATGATGAGGATGACGTCGTACCCCTCCTCGACGAGCTGCACATTGCGGTCCTTGAACGTCATGTCGACATGCAGGTCGGGGTATGCGCGAAGCAGGCCGTCGAGCGCCGGCGCAACGTGCAATAC
>Ga0157370_10007187_pt1 | contig 12151 bp, 10 predicted proteins | sample C35metaG_FD_113463 | JGI IMG/M metagenome (GOLD analysis project Ga0157370, IMG submission 113463) | Corn rhizosphere microbial communities from Kellogg Biological Station, Michigan, USA - C3-5 metaG | ecosystem: Host-associated > Plants > Roots > Rhizosphere > Soil | place: USA: Michigan...
ATCGGGTTGCAGGTCGTGACGATGGGAAGCCGCGCTTCGGACACCGCGCGCCAGTGGTTCGCCGATAACCGTTACCAGGATTACCTCTACCTGCATGGGCTATCGGTCGAGATGGCCGAAGCTCTCGCCGAGTACATTCACAAGCGCATCCGCGCCGAGCTCGGCTTCGCCGCCGAGGAGCCGCGCGACATGCATGCGCTCTTACAGCAGGGCTATCGCGGCAGCCGCTATTCCTTCGGCTATCCCGCCTGTCCCAACCTCGCCGATCAGCGCATGCTGCTTGCGTTACTGCGCGCCGAGGAGATCGGCGTCTCGCTGTCGGAGGAAGACCAGCTCGAGCCCGAGCAATCGACCTCGGCGATCGTCCTCACCCATCCCCAGGCGAAGTATTTCTCGGTTTAGGCGCGCCGCACGCCTAGCGCCGGATACCGATCTTATGCCCGAGTTGCGGCGGTGCGGGCATGCGGCGCTGCTCTCGGAGCAGCGCCTCGATTATGGCGAAGGCGTCATCGCCGATCGGCGCGGCTTTGGGTCCGGCGAGATCGACATGAAGCGCCATCGCCTCGAGTGTCGCGGCGGGTTCCTCGGCGCCGGTCTTGCTCATTGCATGGAAGAGATGCAGCCGCTTGCGGTCGGCGTCGATCAGCCGCGTTTCGATCGCGAACTCATCGCCCTGCCGCAATTCGCTGAGATAGCAGATATGCGCCTCGAGCGCGAAGATCGAGCAATTGGTCGCCTGCCGATAGGCCTCGCCGAGGCCGAGATGATCGAGCAGCCGGTCGGTCGCCCGATCGAAGGCCAGAACGTAATAGGCGACGTTCATATGGCCGTTGTAATCGATCCAATCGGGCGGCACGGCGCCGCGGTAGGGTTGACAAGGCAAGGACATGGGGGCGCTCCGGCAGGGAGAGCGGCCATGATAACGCCGGCGTAACAGCGCCGAAATCCGCCGCAAAACCCCACGATTCCGTGGGATTCGGGCGCTCTTTCCGGCCCGCCGCGCGGGCGGCTTTACCGAAAGCTTAAAGAATCGGCGCTAGAACCAGGGTTCCGGGCCGGGATCGCTCTCCTTTGCGGCGCAAGTCCCGGGAGCCACGGCGAGGACGAGGCGGGGTTCAATGGAAGGCGCGGCACGAAGCGGCGAGATCCAGCGTCTCGCGGGAGAGGCGTTGAAGATCATGGCGGTCCATGACGTGCCGCCGACGCCGCAGAATTACACCCTGTGGTACACCTATGCCGCACGGAGCAACCCGGAGCTGACCCGCGGCATCGACGCCATTATCGCGCAGCACCTGCCCTTTACCGAGGAATTGAACGCCGAGTTGGCGCGGCGCTATTTCGGCGACAGCAATGTCCCGAACACCGTGTTCGAGGCGGGCGGACGCCTCCAGGTCGTGATCGATCAGGTGCGCCGCTTCCTCGACAGCCATGCCGGCGAGATCGGCAGCTTCGGCCAAACCCTCGACAGCTTCTCCTCGGCGATCGGCATTTCGCAGCCCGCCGCCAAGATGCACACGCTGATCGCCGATCTAATTCAGGAAACCCAGGCGATGGCGGGGCGCAACCACACGCTCGAGAACCGCCTCGGCAAGATCGCCGGCGAGGTGAGCGAGCTGCGCTCGAATCTCGAGATGGTGCAGCGCGAGGCGCTGACCGACGCTCTCACCGGGATTCCCAACCGCAAATTCTTCGATGGGCGCCTCAAGGAGGCAGCCAGCGAGGCGGTGCGCAACAAGGAGCCGATGAGCCTCCTTCTCTGCGACATCGACCACTTCAAGCGCTTCAACGACACCTATGGCCACCAGATCGGCGATCAGGTGCTGAAGCTCGTCGCGCGCTCGCTGGCGGATTCGGTGAAGGGCCGCGACACGCCGGCGCGGATCGGCGGCGAGGAATTCTCGATCATCCTGCCGCGCACCAATCTGCAGCAGGCGGTAATCGTCGCCAATCAGATCCGCAACGCGATCGTGCGCCGCAAGATCATCGACAAGTCGACCCAGGACAATTACGGCGATCTGACGCTGTCTTTCGGCGCGGCCGAATACCGCGCCGACGAGCCGATCAGCCAATTGTTCCGCCGCGCCGACGCGGCGCTCTATCACGCCAAGCGCGCCGGCCGCAACCGCGTCTCGACCGAGATCGAGATCATCGACGAGATCGCGAAGGCTTCCTAGGTTCTAATTCGCACCGGCCGCCGCGCCGCCCGAGACCCAGGGCAACCACCCGGTCCAGGCGAGCCAGCACACCGCAAGGACCATCGAGATCAGCGTGAAGGGCACGCCCGCGCGCGCATATTCGGCAAAGCTCAAGCGCACGCCGAGCGTTTCCGCGCGCTCGACCGCGACCACGCTTGCAAGCGAGCCGAGCAGGGTCAGGTTGGCAGCGAGCGAGGAGAGCACCGCCACGGCGTAGAGCGCGCCATGCGGCGGGTTCGGCCAGATCTGGAGCAGCAGGATCACCCAGGGCGTGTTGCCGAGGACGTTGCTCATGACGAGCGTCACCGGTGCCAGCACTGCGAGATTGTCGGCCCACAGCCCGTGGCTCTGCAGCCATGAGATCAGCAGCCAGGGGACGCCGGTATCGGCAAGCGCGCCGGTGATCGCGAAGAGGCAGACGAACAGCAGCAGCAGCGGCCAGTCGACCGCGGCGATCATGATGCGGTTGGTGAAGCGGCGGTTGGTCAAGAGCGCCGCGGCGATCAGCAGGCCTCCCACCTCGCGCGGCAGGGGGGTTGAGAACAGCAGCAGCAGCACCGCCATTCCGGCGAGGCCCTTGACCGTCTGGTGCCGGTCATGCGGATGCCGCGGCAGGTCGGGGATGCCGCCCGGCGGCACCGGCGCCTCCATGCGGTTGCGCCACAGCAGCCAGGTCACGCCGAAAACCGAGCCGAGGCCCATCAGCGCCGGCACGACCCCGGCGAGCAGATAGAGATGAAAGCTGAGCTCGCCGACTTGGCCGATGAGGATATTGGGCGGGCTGCCGATCAGGGTCGCGGCCGAGCCGGCATTGGCGGCGCCGAGAAGCGCGATGAGGAAGGGCCGCGGATCGAGCGCGCGCGACTGGGCGCCGACGATGAGCAGCGGCGTCATCGTGACGATCACCAGCTCGTTGGCGAGGAGCGCCGAGAGCGCGCCGCCGGCGGCGACGGTGAGGGCCAGCAGCATCGCCGGGCTTTCGGCCTTTCCCATCACCCAATCGGCGGTGAGCTCGAAAAACCCCGCCGAGACGAATTGCGCCGAGATGATCATCAGCGCAAAGAGCAGGACGAGGGTCGAGACGTCGATGCTCGCGCCCAGCTCGTCGAGCGTCACGATCTCGCTGGCGAGGAGGACGATGACGCCGAGGAGCGCGATGCCGGTGCGGTCGATCTGAAGATGGGGCAAGCGCCCTGCCGCCATGCCGACAAAGGTGCAGACAAAGACCAGGATGATGATGGCGGCGTGCATGGCGGAGGTTCGAATCGGGCGCCATCATAGGTGGTTTCGTCGCCGAACTCTCCTGGGATTTCGTGGCGTAGGAATTCGCCGCGTGCATGCTATATAGCTGGCGATGTCAGAACCGCTTGCCGGCCCGCTTGCTGCGCCGTCCTCCGCGCCCCCCTTCTATCTCGCGAGCCTCAATGAGGCGCAGCGCCGCGCGGTCGAGGCGGTCGACGGGCCCGTCCTGGTGCTGGCCGGGGCCGGGACCGGCAAGACAAGGGTGCTGACCACGCGCCTTGCCCATATCCTCGCGACTCGCCGCGCCTGGCCCAGCCAGATCGTCGCCGTCACCTTCACCAACAAGGCGGCGCTCGAGATGCGCGAGCGGCTGGAGCGGATGATCGGCGAAAGCGCCGCCGGGCTGTGGCTCGGCACGTTCCATGCGATCGCCGCACGCATCCTGCGCCGCCACGCCGAAGCGGTGGGCCTCAAACCCAATTTCACCATCCTCGACGCCGACGACCAGCTGCGACTCGTCAAGCAGATCGCCACGGCGGAGGGGATCGACGAGCGGCGCTGGCCGGCGCGGGCGCTCTTGGGCGCCATCGAGCGCTGGAAGGATCGCGGCCTCGTGCCGGACAAGGTTTCCGAGGCCGAGCGCGGCGAGATCGCGGCTGGCCGCATGATCGAGATTTATCGGCTCTATCAGGAGCGGCTCAAGGCGCTGAACGCGGTCGATTTCGGCGACCTACTGCTGCACGATCTGACGCTCTTTGCGGCCCGGCCCGAGATTCTCGCCGAATACCAACAGCGGTTCCGCTATCTGCTGGTCGACGAGTACCAGGACACGAATGTCGCGCAATATCTCTGGCTGCGGCTGCTCGCGCAAAAGCACCGCAATCTCTGCTGCGTCGGCGATGACGATCAGTCGATCTATTCCTGGCGCGGCGCCGAGATCGGCAACATCCTGCGCTTCGAGAAGGATTTCCCGGGCGCCGCCATCATCCGCCTCGAGCAGAATTACCGCTCGACGCCGCATATTCTCGCCGCCGCCTCGTCGCTGATCGCGCAGAATGCCGGCCGGCTCGGCAAGACGCTCTGGACCGAGACCAATGAGGGCGAGCGCGTCATCCTGCGCGGCCTATGGGATGGCGAGGAAGAGGCGCGCTGGATCGGCGACGAGATCGAGTCGCTGCAGCGCAAGGGCGAGAAGCTCGCCGAAATGGCGATCCTGGTGCGCGCCGGCTTCCAGACCCGCGAATTCGAGGAGCGGTTCCTGACCCTCGGCCTGGCTTATCGCGTCATCGGCGGCCTGCGCTTCTACGAGCGCCAAGAGATCCGCGACGCGCTCGCCTATCTGCGGCTCATTCATCAGCCGGCGGACGATCTCGCTTTCGAGCGCATCGTCAATGTGCCGCGCCGCGGCATCGGCACCGCGACCTTGCAGACCTTGCATACGCTCGCGCGCGACCGGGACCTGCCGCTCGGCGAGGCCGCCGAGGCACTGATCGGCACCGACGAGCTGAAGCCCGCGGCGCGGCGTGCCCTGGGCGGTTTCCTGAAGGATTTGGCGCGCTGGCGCGGCCTCGCCGAGAGCGTGACGCATCCCGAGCTCGCCGGCCAGGTGCTCGACGAGTCGGGCTATACCGCGATGTGGCAGGCCGACAAATCGCCCGATGCGCCCGGCCGGCTCGAGAATCTGAAAGAGCTGGTCGTGGCCATGGCCGAGTTCGAGAGCCTTGCCGGCTTCCTCGACCATGTCAGCCTCGTCATGGAGAACACCGCCGAGACCGGCTCCGACATGGTCAGCCTGATGACGCTTCACGGCGCCAAAGGACTCGAATTCAACAACGTGTTCCTGCCGGGCTGGGAGGAGGGGCTTTTCCCGCATCAGCGCGCCATGGACGAGGCCGGCGTCAAAGGGCTGGAGGAGGAGCGGCGGCTCGCCTATGTCGGGCTGACGCGCGCGCGGCTCCGTGCCTTCGTCTCCTACGCAGCCAATCGCCGCGTCCACGGCCAATGGCAGAGCACGCTGCCCTCGCGCTTCATCGCCGAGCTGCCCGCCGAGCATATCGAGACCATTGCCGAGCCCGGCCTTCATCCGCGCGCGGCCGGCCTCGCCGAGGCTTGGGCGGACAGCACCCGCTTCTTCGGCCGGCATGCCGAAGCGGCGCGGCTCGAGCCGGCGCGCACGGCCTCCGCCGGCGCCTTCGCCGCGGGTGACCGGATCTTCCACCAGAAATTCGGCTATGGCACGGTGCGATCGGCCGAGCACGGCAAGCTCGCGATCGCCTTCGACAAGGCCGGCGACAAGATGGTGATGGACAGCTTTGTCGAAAAAGCCTGAGAGCCGCGCGCGCAAGGCGGCGAGCGGGCTGTGGCGCGTGATGCTGCGCGCGCCCGATGCCGCCACGGCCGCCGCCGCGACCGACGCGCTGGACGGGCTTGCCGCTGTCAGCGTCTTCGAGGAGAGGCCGGGTGGGTCCTGGCGCGTCGAGGGCCTCGCCACCGCGCCGCCGGACCGGCCGCACCTCGCCGCGCGGCTGGCTCTCGCCTGGCTGCGCTTCGGCGGCGCCGTGCCCGATCTCTCTTGGGAAAAGCTGCCGCCGACCGATTGGCTCGCGCTCAACCAGGCGAGCTTTCCGCCGATCGCGACCGGCCGCTACTTCGTCTATGGCTCGCAGCATCGGGGACGCGTGCCGCCGGGCCGGATCGGCCTCCTTATCGATGCCGCGACCGCCTTCGGCACCGGCGAGCACGCAACGACCCGCGGCTGCCTCGCCGTGCTCGATCATGCGGCGCGGCTCGGGGCGGCGCGGCGCGTGCTCGATATGGGGACGGGGACCGGCGTCTTGGCACTGGCCGCAGCCAAGACCTGGCGCCGGCCGGTCCGTGCCTTCGATATCGATCCCGAAGCCGTCCGCGTCGCCGCGCACAATGCGCGGCGCAACGGCGTCGCCCAATTCGTCGAGACGCGGCGAAGCGCGGGCTATCGCGACCGCGCGGTCGGGCGCGGCGCGCCCTATGATCTCGTCCTCGCCAACATCCTCGCCCGGCCGCTGATGCTGATGGTGCGCGACCTCGCGCGCACGCTTGCGCCCGGAGGCATCGCCGTTCTCTCCGGGCTGCTGCCGCAGCAGGTGGCCGCCGTGCTGGCGGCGCACCGCCTGTGCCGCCTGCGGCTGCGCGGCCGCCTCGTCATCGACGGCTGGTCGACGCTCGTCATCGGCCGCGGCCGATCCCGCCATTTCCGCAACTTCAGAAAGTCCTTGGCCCCATGACCATCGTCCAAGCCGTCATCATTGCCGTGCTGCAGGGCGTGACCGAGCTGTTTCCGGTATCGAGCCTCGGCCACGCGGTCGTGCTGCCGAGCCTTTTCGGTTGGAGCGTCGATCAATCGGCGCCCGACTTCCTGCCCTTTCTCGTCGTCCTCCATGTCGGCACGGCGGCGGCGCTGCTGATCTATTTCTGGCAGGATTGGGCGCGGCTGCTGCTGGCCTTTGTCGGCGTCGGGTCAGGCGAAGAGCGGCAGGCGCAGTGGCGGCTGCTATGGCGGATCGCGCTGGCGACGATCCCCGCGGCGATTCTCGGCTTCGCGCTCGAGAAATGGTTCAAGCATCTTTTCGGCGCGCCGAGCGTCGCGGCGGTCTTTCTGATCGTCAATGGCGGGCTGCTATTCTTCGGCGAGCGCCTGCGGCGCAAAGCGGCGGGCGCCAAGACCCTTGCTCAGCTCGGCTGGGTGGGTGCGCTCGCCATCGGCTTCGCGCAATCGACCGCGCTTATCCCTGGAATTTCGCGCTCGGGCGCGACCATGGTCGGCGGCTTGCTGCTCGGTCTTCATCACAAGGAATCGGCGCATTTCTCGTTCCTCATCGCGACGCCGATCATCCTCGGCGCGGCCGTCTTAGAAGTGCCGCACCTCATCCATCAGGGCGTCGCGACCGGCTTTGGCCCCGCCGCCTGGATCGCAGGCATCGTCGCCGGCGTCACCGCCTATGCCAGCACCGCCTTCCTCATGCGCTATTTCGGCAGGCATGATTTTCAGGCGCTCGACCCCTTCGCCTATTACTGCGCGGCCTTCGGCATTTGCGCGCTGGCGGTGCTCTCGCTGCGCGGCTGAGCGGCGCGACCGTCAGACGATGTGATCGGGGACGAGCACGCAAGGGTGCTCGGGATCGCCGGTCTCAACCTGGATCGTCACATGGTCGATGCCGTAGCGTTCGTGCAGCTCGTCGGCGATACGGGCGAGGACGGCGTCGCCCGGATGTCCGCCCGGGATGACGAGATGACAGGTCAGGGCGGTCGTCGTCGTGCTGAGCGGCCAAATATGGAGATCATGCACCGCGGTGACGCCGGCGGTCTCGTCCAGATGGCGCCGGACCGCCGAGGCATCGATCCCGGGCGGCACCGCGTTGAGCGCCATGTCGAGCGAATGGCGCAGCAGGTGCCAGGTGCCGATCACGATGATGACGGCAATGACGAGGCTGGCCGCGGGATCGATCCAGAGCCAGCCGCTCGCGAGAATGATGGCGCCCGAGACGACGACGCCGAGGCTGACCAGCGTGTCGACGAGCATATGCGCGAAGGCGCTTTTGACGTTGAGGTCGCCGTGGTCGCCGCGCGCCAGCAGCAGCGCCGAAATCCCGTTGATGGCGACGCCCGCCAAGGCGACGGCGATCACGGTCCCGCCGCCGACCGGCGCGGGCGCGAAAAGGCGCTGCACCGCCTCGACGGCGATGGCGCCCACCGCGATCAGCAGAATGATGGCATTGAGCAGCGCCGCGAGGATAGACGAGCTGCGCAGACCATAGGTGTAATGCTGGGTCGGGCCGGCCGCGCCAGCACGCTTGCCGCCCAGGCGGCGACGAGACCGAGCACGTCGCTGAAATTGTGGCCGGCATCGGCCAGCAGCGCCATCGAATGGCTGAGAAAGCCGAACCCTATCTCGACGACGACGAAGCCGAGATTGAGCAGGGTCGCCAGCGCGAAGACCCGATCCAGCGTGACGCCGGAATGGTCGTGCGCATGGCCGGCGTGGCCGCGCCGCGATCGGGAAGCGCGACCGTCCTCATCGTGGGAATGATGCGGGTGATCGTGACCGCCCAGCCGAGGGGCGCGGGGCTCGTGCGCCATGCACTCACTCTGCGCCAGGGCGGCCGTAAAATCGAGGCCTTCGGCCTCGGCTCCGCGCGCCCGGTGCGGGCGTGCGGATCCCTTTAGGCGGCGTGGCGGGCCTTGTGCTGCAGGAGGCCGGTGGCCTGCGCCCGCGCGGCGTCCTGGACATCGCGCGAGAAGAGATAGGGGATGTCGGACCGGGTGATGCCGATATCCGCCAAGGACCGGTCATCGAGCGCGCTCAGCTCGTCATAGGCAGCCTGACGCCGGCGCCAATCGGCATAAGCCGACCGCAGATGCTGCAAACTCGATAGAAAGATGCTCAACATTTAGAGAACTCCTTGATTCGACCACGCAAAGCATATTTGTGCGTTGCACAAAATAGGTAAGGCATATTGCCAAAAAATGAAGAGGCGCCGTCGGCGGGTCAGTCATTCCGGGGCCGCATAACGCGGTTAAAATTTTGCAAGGATTTCCGCCGTTTTCCACGAGCCTTGCCGCTCCGGGACGGCTGGCCTAGCTTGCCTGCGGAGGGTGTGATGGATGAAGGCCGGCCGGTTTATGCCGGGGATACCGCCGAACGGCTTGGGATGCTGCGCGCCGAACTCGGCCGGCGCGGCATTGACGGCTTCATCGTGCCGCGCACCGACGAATATCAGGGCGAATATGTCCCTGCAGCCTCGCAGCGGCTCGCCTGGCTGACCGGCTTCACCGGCTCGGCGGGGCTCGCCATCGTGCTTCCCGATTCGGCCGCGGTTTTCGTCGATGGGCGCTACACGCTCCAGGCCGAGGCCGAGGTCGATGCCCGGCTGTTTGCGCGCCGCCACGTGACCGGTGCGCCGCCGGCGGTGTGGATCGCCCAATCCCTGAAGCCCGGGCAAAAGCTCGGCTACGATCCGCGCCTCACGACGCTCGGCGAGGTCGAGCGCTATGGCGCGGCCGCGGCGAAAGCGGGCGGCAGCCTCGTCGCGCTCCTGGACAATCCGGTCGATGCGGTGTGGAAGGATCGCCCGGCGCCGCCGTGCGCGCCGGTCGTCGCGCATGAACTGCGCTTTGCCGGCGAGTCGGCTGACTCGAAGCGCCGGCGCATCGCCGCATCGCTCGGCGCGAGCGAAGCCGATGCCGCGGTTTTGACCGCGCCCGATTCGATCGCCTGGCTGCTCAACATTCGCGGCGGCGACGTGCCGCACACGCCGCTCGCCTTGAGTTTCGCCATCCTTCATGCCGATTCATCAGTCGATCTCTTCATCGAGCGAGAGAAGCTCTCGCCCGGGCTCGACCGGCATTTGGGGCCCGCGGTGCGGATTGCTTCGCCCGCAGCCTTCGGCGCGGCGCTCGAGCGGCTTGCGGCCTCGGGTCGGCGCGTCGCGGCCGATCCCGCGAGCGCCGCCTCCTGGGTGTTCGACCGGCTCGGCACGGCCGCGCGCCGCGTCGCCGATCCCTGCCAATTGCCCAAGGCCTGCAAAAATACGGTCGAGCTCGACGGCGCACGCGCGGCGCATCGCCGCGACGGCGCGGCGCTGACACGTTTTCTCGCCTGGCTGGCCGGAAACGTTGCTTCGGGGCAGTTGCGCGAGATCGCTGTTTCCGACCGGCTCGAAGCTTTCCGCCGCGAGGGCGAGCTCTTTCGCGATCTGAGCTTTCCGACGATTTCGGGCGCCGGCTCCAATGGCGCCATCGTCCATTACCATGCGAGCCCGGCAAGCGAGCGCGGGCTCGAGAAGAACAGCTTCTATCTCGTCGATTCCGGGGCACAGTATCTCGACGGCACGACCGATGTGACGCGCACGGTGGCGATCGGCGAGCCGAACGCCGAGATGAAGGACCGTTTCACCCGCGTGCTGAAAGGTCACATCGCGCTCGCTTTGTGCCGCTTTCCCAGGGGCACGACCGGCTCGCAGCTCGACGCGCTGGCGCGGGCGGCGCTGTGGCAAGCGGGGCTCGATTACGACCATGGCACCGGCCATGGTGTCGGTTCCTATCTCGGCGTCCATGAAGGACCGCAGCGCATCTCGAAACTGCCGAACAGCCAGGCTCTGCTGCCTGGCATGATCGTCTCGAACGAGCCCGGCTATTACAAGACGGGCGCCTATGGCATCCGCATCGAGAATCTGGTTGCGGTCATCAAGCTCGCAGGGCTCGGCGACGGCGAGGTTTACGGCTTCGAGACGCTGACCCTCGCGCCGATCGACCGCAACGCCATCGATGCATCGCTGCTCGAGCGGCACGAGACAGAATGGCTCGACGCCTATCACGCGCAGGTGCGCGACAGCCTGACGCCGCTGGTCGATCCGGACACCGCGGCGTGGCTCGCCGCGGCGACGCGGCCCTTGGGCGGCTGACGCTCAGGCGCGCGCGAGCTTCAGCCACTCCGCTTCGCTGAGGGTCGTAACGCCGAGTTCGGCGGCCTTTTTCGCCTTCGAGCCGGCATCGACGCCGATCACGAGATAATCCGTCTTGCTCGAGACGCTGCCGCCGACATGCGCGCCGAGCGCCTCGGCGCGGGCTTTGGCTTCCGAGCGTGACATCGCTTCAAGCGTACCGGTGAAAACGATGGTCTTGCCGGCGAGCGGCGAATTCCCACCAGGCGCGGCGACGGCGTAATCCTCGGTCTCGATCTCGCGCGCGAGATCGTCGAGCAGCGTGCGATTGTGGCGCTCGGCGAAGAAGCCGACGATATCGGCAGCCATGTCGCCGCCGATGCCGTGAATGTCGTTGAGCTCGTGCCAGGCCTCGCTCTCCGGATCGCCGGCGGCTTCCATCGCCTGCCGCCAGCGCGCGAAGGAGCGATAGTGGCGGGCGAGCAGCTTGGCGGTCGCTTCGCCGACCTGAGGTATGCCCAACGCGTTGATGAAGCGGTCGAGCGAAATCTTCCGCCGCGCATCGATCGCCGAGACGAGCTTGCGCGCGCTGGTCTCGCCCCAGCCTTCGCGCTTCGCGATCGTCCCGGGGTCGAGGCGGAAAATGTCGGCGGGCGTCTTGATGAGCTTGTCGGTCCAGAAATCGACAATGTGCTTCTCGCCGAGCCCTTCGATGTCGAAGGCGTCGCGCGACACGAAATGCCGCAAGCGCTCGACGGCCTGCGCCGGGCAGATCAATCCGCCGGTGCAGCGCCAAGCCGCTTCGCCTTCCTCCCGCACGGCCTTGCTGTGGCATTCGGGACAGGTATGGGGAAACTCGTAAGGCGCGCTGCGCTTCGGCCGCTTGGCGAGGACGACGCTTACCACTTGCGGGATGACGTCTCCGGCGCGCTGGATCACGACGGTATCGCCCTCGCGGATGTCCTTGCGCCTGATCTCGTCCTCATTGTGCAAGGTCGCGCGCTGCACCACCACGCCGCCCACCGTGATCGGCTCGAGCTCCGCCACCGGCGTCAGCGTGCCGCGGCGTCCGACCTGGATGCTGATGCGTTTCAGCACCGTCTCCGCCTGCTGTGCTGGGAATTTGTGGGCGATTGCCCAGCGCGGCGCGCGGCTGACGAAGCCCAGCCGCTCCTCGAGCTCAAGATCGTTGACCTTGTAGACCACGCCGTCGATGTCATAGGGGAGGCTCGCGCGCTGCTCGCCGATCTCGCGATGGAAGGCGAGCAGCGCATCGACGCCGCGGCAGAGCTTCGA
>Ga0157370_10007191_pt1 | contig 12148 bp, 12 predicted proteins | sample C35metaG_FD_113463 | JGI IMG/M metagenome (GOLD analysis project Ga0157370, IMG submission 113463) | Corn rhizosphere microbial communities from Kellogg Biological Station, Michigan, USA - C3-5 metaG | ecosystem: Host-associated > Plants > Roots > Rhizosphere > Soil | place: USA: Michigan...
CCGGCTTCCTCCCCACCCCACCTCACGGTGACGCAGTTGCCATCAGCTAGAAGTTAAACCACCTTCTCCTCCAGAGGACTTTCACCTCCAAGCAAATGCCCATGCTGGGCGTACCGAAAAAAGCGAGGGCCCCGCCAGCCGGCGGGGCCCTCGCTTTTGAGTTGCGAAGCAGATCAGCTTCCCTTAGAGGGCGTTAACCTTCTTGGAGATGGCCGACTTGCGGTTGGCAGCGTTGTTGGCGTGCAGCACGCCCTTGCTGACAGCCTTGTCCAGCTTGCGGTTTGCATTCACCAGGGCAGCCGCAGCTGCATCCTTGTCGGCCTTCTCAACGGCCGTGTTTACTGCACGGATGGCCGTCTTGACGCCCGACCGCACGGAGAGGTTGCGCTGACGCGCCTTCTCGTTGGTGAGGATGCGCTTCTTCTGGGACTTGATATTAGCCACGTTGTATAACTCTCTTTTGGTACGAAAATACGGTCGTAGAGGGCGTAGCTTGGCCATTGACAGCGGCGTGGGGATGCTCGAATTATGGTGAACGTCAGGCCAAGCTGTTGCACCCGCCGACCTGCACGGGTACACACAATCAAAAAGTTTATCAGACGGCGCGGGTGGCGGTTACGTCCAGCCGTGGCGTTTCCGCAGCCCTTCGGCCACCGTGCCAAAGCGCTGCCGGTCCAGGACGGCGCCTTCCCGGCGCATGTCCGCCTCATTGACTTGCAGGATCCGGTCCAGCTTGGCCTCGCTGGGCCGGCCCTGCCGGTCCCAGGCGCCAGTGCCGATGTCGACATAATCGTTGTCGCCGCGATGGTCCCCGGTGTGGTCCTTGCTGGTCAGCATGACAGCCAACAGCCGCTTTCCGTTCCGGCCCACCACCAGCACGGGGCGGTCCTTGCCCTGGCTGTAGTCCTCTTCAAAGGGCACCCAGGTCCAGACAATCTCACCGGGGTCCGGGCGGCCGTTGGGCATGGGGGAGTAGTCAATCCGGGACGTGCCGGTGAAGTCGCCGGGGTAGGGGGAGGACAGTCCTGTTGCGGACGACGCCGGGCCCCTCCCTGGGCGGGCCGGTGCGGTTGGGCCGGGGCGCAGGCCGGGACGCCCCGGCCGGCTTTCCGGCTTGAAGAAGGCACCGGCCAGGCTGCGGAGGATGCCGATAATGCGTTCGGAGGTTGATGCCGTGGCCACCACCCTACCGAAATGTTCGCCGCCGGCTCGGGAACCGGGCCGGATTTCCGCCCGCCGGTTCCGCCCGGGCGCCCAATACGTGGGAGACTTGAAGGCAATCAGTGTCCGGCGTGCAGCGCACGGCCACAACCCCTGCACGGCACCGGCGTCTGAGCCGTGTCCGGGCGTCCATGCAACAGTAAGGAACCCTAGTGTCACCCATGGCCCGCACTGCCCCGGTGCCCGCCGCGACCGATCCGGCGATCATCAGGAACTTCTGCATCATCGCGCACATCGACCACGGGAAATCCACCCTGGCCGACCGGATGCTCCAGCTCACTGGCGTGGTCCAGCAGCGTGACATGAAGGCGCAATACCTTGACCGCATGGACATTGAACGTGAGCGCGGCATCACCATCAAGTCCCAGGCTGTGCGCATCCCGTGGGAAGTGGACGGCACCGCGTACTGCCTGAACATGATCGACACCCCGGGTCACGTCGACTTCACCTATGAAGTCTCCCGGTCGCTGGCGGCCTGTGAAGGCGCCATCCTGCTGGTTGACGCCGCCCAGGGCATCGAGGCGCAGACCCTCGCCAACCTTTACCTGGCCATGGAAAACAACCTGACCATCATCCCGGTGCTGAACAAGATTGACCTCCCGGCGGCCCAGCCCGAGAAGTACGCACTGGAGCTGGCAAACCTCATTGGCGGCAAGCCGGAGGACGTGCTGCAGGTTTCCGGCAAGACGGGCATGGGCGTTGAGGCGCTGCTGGACCAGATTGTCCGCGAGCTGCCGCCGCCTGTCGGCGACGCCAACGGACCGGCCCGGGCCATGATCTTCGACTCCGTCTATGACACCTACCGCGGCGTGGTCACCTACGTCCGCGTGATTGACGGCAGCCTGAGCCCCCGCGAAAAAATCCAGATGATGTCCACACGGGCCACCCACGAACTACTTGAAATCGGCGTCAGTTCCCCTGAGCCCACCCCTTCCAAGGGGCTCGGCGTGGGCGAGGTCGGCTACCTCATCACCGGCGTGAAGGACGTGCGCCAGTCCAAGGTGGGGGACACCGTCACCACGTTCAACAAGCCGGCCACAGAGTCGCTGGGCGGCTATCAGGATGCCAAGCCCATGGTGTTCTCCGGCCTGTACCCCATGGACGGCACGGACTACCCGGTGCTGCGTGACGCCCTCGAAAAGCTCATGCTCAACGATGCCGCGCTCATTTACGAGCCTGAAACGTCAGCAGCCCTCGGGTTCGGATTCCGCGTCGGCTTCCTGGGCCTGCTGCACCTGGAAATCACCCGGGAGCGACTGGAGCGTGAACACAACCTGGACCTGATTTCCACGGCGCCCAATGTGGAGTACCAGGTGACGCTGGAGGACAAGAAGGTCATCCACGTCACGAACCCCAGCGAGTACCCGTCAGGGAAGATCGCCGAGGTTCGCGAGCCCATGGTGGCGGCGACCATCCTGGCCCCGAATGAGTTTGTCGGCGCCATCATGGAGCTGTGCCAGAGCCGCCGCGGCATCCTCGGCGGCATGGACTACCTTTCGGAGGACAGGGTGGAGATCCGCTACCGCCTGCCGCTGGCCGAGATCGTGTTCGACTTCTTCGACATCCTCAAATCCAAGACGCGCGGCTATGGATCCCTTGACTGGAAGGCCGACGGCGACCAGGTCGCGGACCTTGTCAAGGTCGACATCCTGCTCCAGGGTGAGCAGGTTGATGCGTTCAGCGCCATCACACACCGCGACAAGGCCTACGCCTACGGCGTCATGATGACCGGCAAGCTGCGCGAACTCATTCCCCGCCAGCAGTTCGAGGTGCCCATCCAGGCCGCCATCGGTGCACGCATCATTGCCCGTGAAAGCATCCGCGCCATCCGCAAGGACGTCCTTGCCAAGTGCTACGGCGGCGACATCTCCCGCAAGCGCAAGCTGCTGGAAAAGCAGAAGGAAGGCAAGAAGCGCATGAAGATGGTGGGCCGCGTGGAGGTTCCCCAGGAGGCGTTCATTGCCGCCCTGACCACCGGCGAATCCTCGAAGGACAAGTCCAAGAAGTGACACCCAGTGCACTGCCCTTGGGCGATCCGGCCCCGGCCGACGGCATCCTGCCCGCGCAGGCTGCCGTCGGCGCGGCTGGGCGCAAGTTCAGCCTTTACGCGCACATCCCGTTTTGCGCCGTGCGCTGCGGCTACTGCGACTTCAACACCTACACCGCCACGGAGCTGGGCGGGGGCGCCTCCCAGGATGCCTACGCCCAAACGGCCGTGCGCGAGGTCGAATTTGCCGCCCGTGCGCTGGCCGCATCCGGCCTGCCGGAACGCAAACTCAGCACGGTGTTCTTCGGCGGCGGCACGCCCACCCTGCTCGCACCAGGCGACCTGACTGCGATCCTGGGCGCCGCCGTCGAGCACTGGGGCCTGGAGGAAGGCGCCGAGGTCACGACGGAGGCCAACCCGGACTCGGTCACCCGGGAGTCCCTGCAGGAGCTGGCCCGCGGAGGGTTCACGCGCGTGTCCTTCGGCATGCAGTCCGCCGTGCCCCATGTCCTGAAGGTCCTGGACCGCACCCACAGCCCGGAGCGCGTGCCGCAGGCCGTGGAGTGGGCGCGCGAGGCCGGGCTGCAGGTGAGCCTGGACCTGATCTATGGCACTCCCGGGGAGTCCATGGCTGACTGGGAGACGTCCGTGCGGACGGCGCTTTCCTATGGGCCGGACCATGTTTCCGCGTACTCCCTGATCGTGGAGGAGGGCACCAAGCTCGCTGCGCAGATCCGCCGCGGCCAGGTCCCCAACATCGACGACGACGACCACGCGGCCAAGTACGAACTTGCCGATGCCCTGTTCCAGGAAGCGGGCCTGTCCTGGTATGAGGTCAGCAATTGGGCACGGACGCCGGATGACGCCTGCCGGCACAACCTTGCCTACTGGCGCGGCGATGACTGGTGGGGGATCGGCCCCGGCGCGCACTCGCACGTGGGCGGCGTTCGCTGGTGGAACGTCAAGCACCCCACCGCCTACGCCAACCGGCTGGAGAATGGCGAATCGCCGGCGGCCGGGCGGGAAACCCTCGACGGCGCCACCCGGGCCATGGAGCGCATCATGCTGACCTCCAGGTTGTCAGAGGGCCTGCCCCTGGACACGCTTGGCCCCGCCGCACGCAAGGCCGTGGCCGGGCTCATTGCGGGCGAACTGGTGGACCCGGCCAAGGCCTTCCACGGCACCCTGGTGCTGACCCTCAAGGGGCGCCTCCTCGGCGACGCAGTAACGCGGGCCCTCCTGGACTGACGGGGCGGGTTCTGATCCGGTATCGGCGCCGGAGCCGGCATTTTTTGTAGGCGACGTAGAGGAGACGCCAAAGGCCGCCCGCGGCCGACGCGTCGGATAGTCGCCGGAAAAATGGCGGGCCGGCGCCGCCCTCTTCGGGCCGACGCCTGCACTTAAAGACGGGCGGGCGCGCGCTCCGAACTACTTGACCAGGCGCAGGTTCCAGCGGTAGCGGTAGGGGTTGCCCTTGTTGACCTGGACGGCGGCAATGACGGACCACACCGTGAGGAACACCCAGATGAGCAGCGCCAGCAATGAAAACGGCGTGCCGGCACCGGGGTTGATGATGTTCACGATGAAGGCAAGCAGGTTCAGCACCAGTGCCACCACGGTGGGCGGCAGGGTGAAGTTGAGGGCCTCACGGGATTCCTGGGCGGTAAACGGGCCGCGCCCGGCCATGAATTTGTATATCAGGGCGGAGGGAATGCAGCCCAGGATGCCGCCGCAGTGGGATAGGAACGCCCACTGCTTGTCTTCTGTGGGCGTGAGTGGGGGCTTGGCCGGGACGTTGAATTGGTTCGCCGGATTGCTCACGTGGAATTGCCTCTCAAAAAAGCCGATGGTTCCATGCCGGGAAGAATGCCGGCGCCACTACAAGGATACGGGTGCCGTGAGGAAGTCAATGACTTCTTCGACGCGTCCCAACAGGGACGGTTCAAGGTCGGAGTAGCTGTGGACCCGGGACAGGAGCCGCTGCCAGCCCAGTCCAATGTCCTCGGCTGTGGTGTGTGGCCAGCCAAATGCCTGCAGGATGCCCAGTTTCCATTCCATGGACCGCGGAATCACGGGCCAGGCGGGGATGCCGAGGGTGGCGGGCTTGATGGCCTGCCAGACATCCACATAGGGATGGCCCACCACCAGCACATTCTTTTTCGCTGCGGGCGATCGCATGAGATTCGCCACAATCCTGGATTCCTTGGAGTTTGGCACCAGGTGGTCCACCAGCACCCCGAGGCGCCGGTTGGGTCCGGGGGCAAAATCCTCGACGGCGGCCGCCAACTCGTCGATGCCGCGGAGGGGTTCGACAACGATGCCCTCAACACGCAGGTCGTCGCCCCACACCTTTTCCACTAGTTCGGCGTCGTGCTTGCCCTCCACCCAGATGCGGCTGGCCTTCGCGGTCCGGGCGCGGAGCCCTTCCACCTTGACGGAGCCGGAGGCCGTGCGGGCCGGCTTCCTGGGAGCGGCGGCGACAACGGGCGCCACCAGCTCGACGGGCTCGCCCTCAACCAGGAAGCCGAACCCTAGGGGGAAGGCCCTGACCTTTTCCCTGCGGTCGGCCAGCTCCATGATGTGCATGCCGCCGGACTTTTCAATCCGCACCACGGCGCCCACCCATCCCGTCTGCACGTCCTCCACCACGAGACCGCGGGTGGCTTCAACCTTGCGGAGGGTGCGGGCCGCGGGCCTGGCGAGTTCCGCCGGGCCCCAGTTGTTGTACTCCACGATGGTGCTTTCCCCTGCCGTCTTCGCTGCCGCGGCGTGCGGCGGCCTGTTGAAAACCCCATGCTAGCGCGCGGCCGCGGGCGCCGGGCGGTGCCATGCCGGGAACCGGGGGCTGGAAAGTATTAGACTTGGCACTTGAATGGGTAGAGTGCCAATTCAGGGCCGTGATGGAGGTGACGGGAATGAGCGAACCACGCAAGCTTGAAGTGTTGCGGGCAATTGTGGAGGACTATGTTCATTCGCGCGAGCCGGTGGGCTCCAAGGCCCTTGTGGAACGCCACCGCCTGGGCGTTTCCAGCGCCACCATCCGCAATGACATGGCCGCGCTGGAAGAGGAGGGGCTCATTGTTGCCCCCCACACCAGTTCGGGCCGAATCCCCACGGACAAGGGGTACCGGCTGTTCGTGGACCAGATTTCCTCGGTCAAGCCGCTGTCGGCCGCTGAACGGCGGGCCATTGCCGTCTTGCTTGACGGTTCAACGGACCTTGACGACGTGCTGGAGCGCACCGTGCGCACGCTGGCCCAGCTGACCAATCAGGTGGCGCTTGTCCAGTACCCGCGTTCGGCCAAGACCACAGTGCGCCACATTGAATTTGTCTCGCTGGGCCCCCGCCAGGTGCTGCTGGTGCTGATTCTTGCCTCGGGCAAGGTGGAGCAGTCGGTGATCGACGTCGGAGTCCCGGTGGGGGAGACCATGCTGGCCGGCCTGCGCCAGGCGTTCCTGGCCGGGGTGCACGGCGTGTCCGTGGGCAACCTTTCCGCCGCCTTGGGGCTGGTGCCCGCCACGGTGCCGGTTGAAGAGCAGGACGTGGCGGCCAAGCTGGCCCATGGACTGGCGCAACTGGCCCAGGCAGCCCGTGAAGACCGCATCGTGCTCGCCGGCACCGCCAACCTGGCCCGCTCCAATGGTGATTTCCCGCTGAGCATAGGCCCTGTCCTGGATGCCCTGGAGGAGCAGGTGGTGCTGTTGCGGCTCCTGGAACAAATGGCGCAGGATTCCCTGGGCATGGCCGTGAGCATAGGCCGTGAAAACACCCACACCTCACTCGCGGAAGCCTCCGTGGTGGCCACCAGCTACGGCGCGGGCGAAAACGCCAAGCTGGGCGTGGTGGGGCCCACCCGCATGGATTACCCCAACACCATGTCCAGTGTCCGGGCCGTGGCCCGGTACCTGTCACGAATTTTGGCCGGCTGACCGGCCTCCCAAACTGACCTCGAACTAGCCACACGTAAAGAGAGCAAGACTTTGACCAACCATTACGACGCACTGGGTGTCTCACGCGACGCAACCGCCGAAGAAATCAAGAAGTCCTACCGCAAGCTGGCGCGCAAGCTGCACCCCGACGTCAACGACGCCCCTGACGCACAGGACCGCTTCAAGGCCGTCACCCACGCCTACGAGGTGCTCTCGGACCCGCAGAAGCGCCGCGCCTACGACACCACGGGCAACGAAAACGGCCACGACTCCGGCGCTGGCAATTTTGACGGCCAGGGCTTCGCCTTCCAGGACATCTTTGAAACCTTCTTCGGCGGTGGCGGTGGACAGGGCCACGGGCCTGCATCACGCACCCGCCGCGGACAGGACGCGCTCATCAGCGTGCGCGTGGAACTGCGCGAGGCAGTGTTTGGCGTCAACAAGAAACTTGAAATCGACACCGCCGTGCTGTGCACCACCTGCGAGGGCAGCTGCTGCCGCCCGGGCACCCACCCCATCACGTGTGATGTCTGCCATGGCAGCGGGCAGATCCAGCGTCCCATGCGTTCCATCCTGGGCAATGTCATGACGCTGGCCACCTGCAATTCCTGCCAGGGCTTCGGCACCCGCATCGAGGATCCCTGCAACGAGTGCATGGGGGAGGGCCGCGTGCGCAACCGCCGCAGCCTCACCATCAAGGTCCCGGCCGGCGTCTCCACCGGCACCCGCATCCAGCTTGCCGGCCAGGGCGAGGCCGGCCCCGCGGGCGGACCCGCCGGGGACCTGTACGTGGAGATGAAGGTCAACAACGATCCGGCGTTCCTGCGAGAGGGCGACGACCTCCACGCCACCCTCAGCGTGCCCATGACCGCGGCCGCGCTGGGCACCGAACTGACATTGGAGACCTTCGACGGCGAGCAGCCCATCAGCATCAAGCCGGGCACGCAGGCAGGCGAGGTGATCAACCTGCGCAACCTCGGGGTGACGCACCTGCGCGGGTACGGCCGAGGCAACCTCATGGTCCACGTCCATGTCGAAACCCCCACCAAGCCGGATGCCGCCCAGGAAGAGCTGCTCAAGCAGCTGGCCGCCCTGCGCGGGGAAACGTTCACCGAAGGAAAGCTGGTCAACAGCGGCGGCATGTTTGCCAAGCTCCGCGACAAGCTCGGCAACCTCTAGCCGTGAGCAACCCCGTCTTCTACGCCACGCCGGAGGAACTCGCGCCACTTGCCGCCGGCGGAACGTTCACCTTGGGCGGGGCGGAGGGCCGCCACGCCGCCACCGTCAAGCGCCTCACCCCGGGTGAGCCTGTGGACCTGTGCGACGGCGCAGGGTTGCGGCTGGTCTGCACCGTCACGGCTGCTGCCGGGGACCAGTTGGGGGTGCGGGTCGAGCACGTGCTCCCAACCCCCCGGGAACCGTTTGAGCTGGTGCTGGTACAGGCCCTGGCCAAGGCTGACCGGGACGAACTCGCCATTGAAACGGCCACGGAGTTGGGTGTGGACGGCGTCGTCCCCTGGCAGGCCGAGAGGTCCATTGTCCGCTGGAAGATGGACAAGGCCGTCAAGGGCCCTGCCAAATGGCGCAATGTGGTGGCCACGGCCGCGAAGCAGGCCCGGCGCTCGCGCATCCCCTGGGTTGGCGAACTGGTGGGCACGGCAGGGCTGGTGGAGCTGATTGCTTCGGCCGGGCTTGCCTTGGTCCTCCACGAGGATGCTGTGGACTCCGTGCCAGGGTTGGTCCGTGCCTGGCGGGCGGCCCGCGGTCCGGACGGTGGGCCGGAAAGTGGCGGCGAAACAGGCAGGATCGTAATGGTTGTGGGGCCCGAGGGCGGCATGAGTGCCGCCGAGGTCCGCATGTTCATTGACGCCGGAGCGCGCACGGCCCTGCTGGGCACGCATGTCCTGAGGTCGTCCACGGCCGGGCCGGCCGCCGTCGTGCTGCTGAGCCAGGAACTGGGCCGCTGGTAGATCTTGCCGGCGGCTCAGTGCCCCGTCAGCGTCACGACCTTGGTGTCCACGCCCGCCCGGCCGTTGGGGGCCTTGGGGTCCGCGATGAACACTGAGAGTTCGTAGCTTCCCAGCGGGGGAACCACATTGAAGTTGAACGTTCCCAGCTTGTCGGGCCCCTGCGGGATGGCCACCGTGCCCGTGAGCACTGGCCCGGACGCCTTGCCGTCCACCATGGGGGCCAGGGCCCAGCCAAGCGTCCCGGACGGGGACATGGCCTGCCCTGACACCTTGAGGGGGAGCGTTTTGAAGGTGGCACCGTTGCCGGGGTCAACGATCCACACGGGCGCCACAAAACCCGCATCGCGCGTCAACGGTTTTGTCAGCGGGACGTGGCCGAACGCCTGGTAGCCGGTGTGCCCGTCCACCAGCACGGAGACCTGGACGGTGGCGGCAGGGTCGATCAGTCCAGCCATGGATGCGGCTGCCGTGGCCGTGTACACCAGCTGGGCAATGGAGCGCTGGGCAATCCCGGTGTCCACTTTCTGCGCGAAAGCGTCCGAGGACACGTCCACCGTGATGACATTCTTGGCCGAGATCGAGGCGCCAATCCGCGATGGCTTGTCCCAAACCGAAAAATAGTCCGGGTCCTTGGGCTTGGTCGTCATCATGGCCCGAAGCGCGGCAACAATCGGATCGTCGGTGCCGGGCGTTGGCTGGAACTCGCGGTACAAATAGACGGCGTCGTTGCTGTGCCCCAGCCAATACACGGGGCTGGTTTGGGTGGTGGTGGGGGTTTCCAGGGGTGCGCTGGTGGTCAGTCCCGTTGCCGAGCTGCCGGCCGTGGAGGGCATCACGGCGTCCTTGGGGCTCACGGTCCCCGCCGTGCAGCCCGTGGCTGCCAGTGCGGCGCCCAATGCAAGGGCCGCCCAGGCCGCGTGGTGCCCCACCGCGTGGCGGTTGCGCCGCGCCGTCCTCCGGGACGCACGCTGAAACTGCTCCACGGGCTCGCCGGACGGCGCGTGTGGACGGGGCAGAAGGTCAGGCATGCGGGTAACTGGCTCGCTTAAAATAGAAGTCATGAATGAGGGTCAGGATATGTTCCGGGAATGGCCGGACCACGTTCCGGGCGCCCCCCTGGCTCCGATCCTCCAAATAGCTTGGCACATGAAAGGCAGGGTTTGCCCGGGAACGGCAACTTCACAGTGAACTGAAACCGTATCGAGACACTTTGGGTGCTTACCGGGGCGGGCCTGCAAGGGCAGAACGGGTGTGCCGTGCACTAAGATTAAACGCAGCAATAGTTGAACAGTGCAGCCGGCAAGCCGCCGGTCCTACGAAGGAGCGATTGAAGGCCCGGGACGGCCGAACATATGCCAGAAACTACAGCCAGCCGGCATGACGAGTTTGCCGATGCGGAACGCGGCGGCGATTTTCCGCACTCCGTGGACGGCATGCGTACGGAAATAGTGAATTTTGCCTCGGGGGAGCAGATGGTGGCCACGCTCGGTGCCGGGGATGAAGGACTGCGGATGGTGGAAAGCCTGTATCCGGCTGTTTCCTTTTTGGCCCGCGGCAACGTCCTGACCATCACCGGCCCGCAGGCTGTGGTCCCGCGGATCATGCACCTCATGGAGGAAGCCCGCGGCATGGTCTCCCGGCACTCCACCATGAGTGCCGCCGTCTGGGAGCAACTTGTCACCATGCTCAGGTCTCGCCCGGATGCCTCGCCTGTTGACATCTTGACCTATGACATCCTGACGAGCCGCGGCCGCACCATCCGTCCCAAGACGCTCAACCAAAAGAATTATGTGGACGCCATTGACCGCAACACGGTGGTGTTCGGCATTGGCCCCGCGGGTACCGGCAAGACCTACCTGGCCATGGCCAAGGCCGTCCAGGCGCTCCAGCACAAGGAGGTCAGCCGGATCATCCTGACACGGCCGGCCGTGGAGGCGGGCGAACGGCTCGGTTTCCTGCCGGGGACCCTGAACGACAAGATCGACCCCTACCTGCGCCCCCTTTACGACGCCTTGCACGACATGATGGACCCGGAAACCATTCCGCGGCTCATGGCCGCCGGCACCATCGAAGTGGCCCCATTGGCCTACATGCGCGGACGCACGCTCAACGATGCCTTCATCATCCTGGACGAGGCACAAAACACCACGCCCGAACAAATGAAAATGTTCCTCACCCGGCTCGGGTTTGGGTCCAAGATTGTAGTCACCGGCGACATCACCCAGGTGGACCTGCCCAGCGGCACCCGCTCCGGCCTGCGGGTCGTGGAGGAAATCCTGGCGGAAGTCGATGACGTTGTCTTTTCCATCCTCGATGCCGCAGACGTGGTCCGGCACCGCCTGGTGGGGGACATCGTCCGCGCCTACAACGACTGGGACGAGGCACACCAGACCCTGGTCCAGCCGCACGTCACCGCCCTCCGCACCCACCGCCCCCACACGGCCCCGGCCAACCCCGACCCCAAGGACCCGCACAGCTGATGAGCATCGAAATCAACAATGAATCCGGCGTTTCAGTCCGTGAAGAGGAACTTGTCAAGCTGGTGCGGCACATCCTGACACAAATGCATGTCCACCCGGAGACGGAAGTGTCCATCATCATGGCGGACGTGGAAAACATGGAAAAGCTCCACCTGGAGTGGATGGATGAGCCTGGTCCCACGGACGTCCTTTCCTTCCCCATGGACGAGCTGCGGCCCGGCACAACGGAACAGCCCACCCCCGCCGGCCTGCTCGGTGACATTGTGCTCTGCCCGGTGGTGGCGCAGGAACAGGCCGCCGCCGCGGGGCACTCCATGGAAGAGGAACTGCTGCTCCTGACAACCCACGGGGTCCTGCACCTTTTGGGCTACGACCACGCAGAACCTGAGGAAAAGGAAGAGATGTTCGGTCTCCAGCGCCAGCTGCTCTCCAGCTTCCTGGGCCGGGAAGCCCCCCGGGAGACAATGCAGTGACAGCGGTGGCTCTGCCGCTCATGGGGGTGCTCTTCACGGCGATTGCCGCGTTGCTGACCGCCATTGAATCGGCCCTGAGTTTTTTCCC
>Ga0157370_10007193_pt1 | contig 12146 bp, 14 predicted proteins | sample C35metaG_FD_113463 | JGI IMG/M metagenome (GOLD analysis project Ga0157370, IMG submission 113463) | Corn rhizosphere microbial communities from Kellogg Biological Station, Michigan, USA - C3-5 metaG | ecosystem: Host-associated > Plants > Roots > Rhizosphere > Soil | place: USA: Michigan...
ACGATCCGAGCGACGAGGTCGTCGCCGCCTATGAAGCGCCCTACCCGAACCCGGCCTCAAAGGCCGGCGCCCGCGCCTTCCCGCTGATCCTGCCGACGACGCCCGAGGCGGTGGGAGCGGCGGAGGGCAAACGCGTCGCCGACTCACTGCGGGAGGATGACCGCCCTGCCCTGGTCCTCTGGGCGGACTCCGACCCGATCCTTCCCTTCTCGGTCGGCGAGCGGGTCTCCAGCGAGCTGAACTTCCCACCGCCACGCCCGATCAAGGACGCCTCTCATTTCCTCCAGGAGGACGCGGGCGAGGAGATCGGCCGCGTTATCGCCGACTGGCTGAGCTGACCAGCTCCAGCAGCTCCGCGTGGGGGCGGTCTAAGAGGAGTTGCACCCTGCGGGGTGGCTGGTCGTCCTCGACCCAGGTGACCGTGCCGGGCCAGTAGGGGCTGGGGGGACGGCCGGGGTGGTGGAAGGCGGTGGCGAAGACCCAGCTGCCGGTGTTGTGGAGGCGGCCGCCGCGGGGGAGGGCCCATTCGGGTTCGGAGGGGAGCGGGCCGCCGCGATGGGTGTGGCCGGTGATCACGTGAACGTCGTCGATCCCCAGACGCGTCGCCAGCTCGACGCCGCCGGCGACGCCGCTGCGGAAGATCGCCGCGGGCGTCACGTCGGGATCGAAATCGGCGTGCAGGAGCTTGTTGAGGCCTCCGATCGCGGCCGGGAAGGATGCCTTGCCGACCCGTGCCTTCCAGCTGAGCCGTTTGCTTTCACCGGCGAGGACCTCCCACCAGTGCTCGAAGGGGCCGTTGCGGCGGCGTTTCTCCGGCAGCACTTGGGCGAGGCCGTAGGCGAAACCGTAGAGCGGACGCAGCACCCGCTCGTAGTCGTTCGGGGTGGCGTGTTGCGGCGGTGGCTTGAGCAGCCGCATCATCAGCGCGGCCGCGACGCACTCGGCCCGGGGCAGCGAGAGGTGGAGGTCGACGTAGTGGCCGTGGGTGGCGTAGACGTCGTCGCGGATCCAGATGCCCGGGTAGGCGGGCTGCAGCCGGGCCGGGCCGAGCCATTCGTCGATCATCGCCAGGGGACCGGGCCCGGGGGGGTAGTGGTGCTGAAGCCCCAGGGCAGGTTCACCACCAATCGAGAGCGCGTCGAGCAGCGGCTCGGCGAGGCGGGCGTCGTGGTTGCCGGGGACGAGGGCGACCTCCATGTCACCGATCGCTTCGCCGAGCTCTTCGAAGAACGACCGGCTGCGCTCGAGTGAAGGCCCGACCGGCAGGTTCCGCAGCTCGACCACGTCGCCGAGCAGGACGAGACGGTCGGCGCCCGCGATCTCCTCGAAGAGGACCCGGCGGATCGCGGCGTCGCGGAGCACGTCCTCGTCGCTGGCGACGCCGAGGTGGAGGTCGGAGATGATCGCCGTCCGCACCGGCCCTTTCTATCGGAACGCGTTTGGCTGCCCAGCCAGCTTGGGTAGCATCGGCGAATGCCGCAGTTCTCAGACGAGCGGATGGCGCCGGTCAACGGCGTCGAGCTCTGCTACCAGGAGATGGGCGACCCCGAAGGGGAGCCGCTGCTCCTGGTCATGGGCCTGGCGACGCAGATGATCGCCTGGGACGAGGAGTTCTGCGGGATGCTGGCCGAGCGCGGCTACCGCGTCGTCCGCTTCGACAACCGCGACATCGGCCGCTCGAGCCGGGTCCGCTCGGACGAGGTTCCGAACGTGCTCGACCTCCTCGTCGGCCGCGGCGAGCCCGCCTACCGGCTGCGCGACATGGCTGACGACACCGTCGGGCTGATGGACCACCTCGGGATCGAGTCCGCCCACGTCGTCGGCGCCTCGATGGGCGGGATGATCGCCCAGTGCACCGCGATCGGCCACAGCGAGCGGGTGCGCTCGCTGTGCTCGATCATGTCGACGACCGGCAGCCGCCGCGTCGGCCACCCCAGCTACAAGACCTTCGGCCTCCTGCTCGGCAAACCGCCGCGCCAGCGCGAAGCGGCGATCGAGCGCGTGATCAAGACCTTCAGGACGATCGGCTCGCCCGGCTACCCCTTCGACGAGGAGCGGATCCGCGAGCTCGCCGGCCGCTCCTTCGACCGCGGCCACAGCCAGGATGGCATCGCCCGCCAGCTGCACGCGATCACCAGCTCGGGCGACCGCACGCACAAGCTGCGCGAGCTCGACCTCCCCGCGGTCGTCATCCACGGCAAGAGCGACGTCCTCGTCAACCCCTCCGGCGGCCGCGCCACCGCCCGCGCCATCCCCAACGCGCGCCTGAAGATGGTCGAGGGCATGGGTCACGACCTGCCCCGCGCTCTCTGGCCCACCTTCGTCGAAGAGATCGCCTGCAACGCCGCCCGGGCGGCGCAGAAGCCGGCCGCCCAAGCGGCCTGAACCGCGAGTCTGTCTCAGCCCGTGCTCTACACGGGTAAAGACAGACTCGGCGCGAATGCGGCTGAGAGGAGTCGAACCTCCACGAGCTTTCGCCCACACGGACCTGAACCGTGCGCGTCTACCAGTTCCGCCACAGCCGCGCGGAGCAGGCAATTTACCGGTTGCGAGCCGCGCGCCCCTCGCCCCCTCGAATGGCTCCGCTGTGACCGACGTCTCGCGCCCCCGCCCACCGTCCCGCTAAAATGCCCCGCATCCTCGCCGCTATCGTCTAGGGGACTAGGACGCCGGATTCTCAGTCCGGAAACCGGGGTTCGAATCCCCGTAGCGGTACTCAAGACACAGAGCCAAAACCGCCGCCCAAGGGGCGGCTTTTTTGTGCAGGGTGGCAAGGGAAGTGGCAAGGGTCTAGCGGCGAACAGCCGTAAGTCACCGGGGATAGCGCCCGTGGAGACGACGATGGGCGCGCGAGTAGACCGGGTGCGTCCGCGGATTGGTCGGGTGGCGCTCGCCGAAGGCGAGCATCCGCAATACCAGCGTTCCCTCCACCTCCCTGAGAGCAAACACGAAACCGTAGGGAGCCGCCGAGGCCCCCTCCTGGCCTATCGGGACATAGAGCTTCACGCATTCCGCCAGCCTCGTACCTCGCGGGCCGTCCTCTTCGCATGGCTGCCACGGCACAGTCGTTGGGCGGGCCTCAATCTCGCGGCGGGCCTTCTCGGCCTGGGCACGTGCGGGCGAGTGTTCCCGCAGACGGCCAACCTCCTCGGCCCAGACCTCGTCGTCTATCTCGACGCGGACATCAATCGGATTTCGTCGCCCCGCCAAGCCCTGCACTTTTCCAGATCGGCTCGTTGACCCTCCCATGGTCGCGAGCGCCGACGCCGGTGCGGGCCGTTAGCCCTCGCCGTCAGTCGGCAGGTGCCCGAACAGCCGGTCGAAATCCTCTTGGGAGGCTGGCTTGGCACCGCGCCTCCGGTCCAACGCCGCCATCGGCGTGATCGTGGGCTCAAGCGTCAGGTCACCAGCCCCGTCCGGCACCACCTCGTAGCGACGGCCGTCGACATCCACCAACTCGCCCACATGAAGGCTCTTCACCGCAGTTGCCATGCAGCGATTGTACCCCGGTACAAGACCCGACCAAAAAAGATCGAGTCCCATGCCCCCGACCTCTCAATAGCTGAGCAGATTCCCCCGAATCTGCCTACACCCCCCCCTTTATTCAGCTATCAAGCAAATCGAGGTTCCTACGGTGGAGGGGGAAGTTCTCCTCGTTTCCTCCCTGGCCCATGCCGCGCAAGAACGCACGAAAGACATGTGGGCCACCACAGACCAGAGCCGCCTCGCTTCCCTGGGCCTCCCGCGCTCCTTGTATCTGACCCCGGTCGATCACATCGTGAGCGGGTGGGGTCAGATGCAAGGAGCGCCCTCATTTGGCCCAGGGAAGCGAGGCGGCCCCGCACGCTGCAATCGCAGCATTGTTCGTAGCCCTTTGCAGTTGGGGCAGACACGCCGGGGCGGGAAGTAGCCTCGATCCCTCGAATTAGAAAGGGGCCCTATGAAAATGTGTTCTTGTTTTTCGATCACGATCGTGATAGAAAAACGGGAACACCGCTAACCACCCCCGGAGGTTTCCTTGCCAATGGCAGAGCCAGCACGCAATTTCGAGCAACCTCATGACCGCGATGCGAGGCTCCACGCCTTGGGCCTGGACCAATCCACGGTCGAAGAGATTGTCCTTCACGGCCTGCGAGCCAGGCAGGCAGTTTCGCCCCTCGCCCCACCGCCCTACCCCGGTACGACGCAGTGGGCTGAGACCATCGTGGGGGCCCGCCTCGGTCTTGTGCCAAAAGACTGGACGCCCGACGACTCCCACAACTTCTCGCAGATCATCAGCCCGGATGGCCGCATTGGCATCGTTGTTGCCACCGGGGACGAGCAGACCGGGATTGCGACCGCGGAACCTCGCACTAAGCACCCCAAGGGCGCTGAGACGGAGGCTGCTGTAGAGGCCAATGCCCAGCTAGAAATTCCTGGTCTGTCTCTGGTTGCCGAGGAGGGCCAAGTGCCCACTCGGGATACCTGGGTCATTCTGCTTCATACCAGCGAGTTCGAGATGCGCTACGAGCTGTCCCGTCCTAAAACGCAGGATGCCCTAGGACGAGTCACCGCTTGGTCAGACCGGATCATCTTCCCGTCCATCGACCTCGAATCCCTGCCGAGTCGGAATGACAATGATGGCGGCGATGACGACGATGGCTCGACCGGCATTGACGTTCCCGTCGAGAGGATCTAAAGACGCCTGATGTTCACCCCATCACGCCTCACCCTTGCCCGCAAACGGCGAGGGCTCACCAAGAAAGCTCTTGCCGAAAAGATTCAGGTCTCGACGCGGAGCGTCACTGCCTTTGAGGCGGGGAAAATAGGACCGAAGCCAGCCACGCTCGCTCGAATCTCGGAGGCGCTTAGCTTTCCGCCGAGCTTCTTTGAGGCAGAGGATCTACCCGAACTCTCTAGCGCAGCGGTCAGCTTTCGCTCCCTTAGCAAGATGGAAGCTGCCCAGCGTCACTCTGCATTGGCTGCTGGCGCGATCGCCTTTGCCCTGCACGACTGGATATCTGAGCGATTCAAGCTGCCGATCGCCAACGTTCCCAAACTCGGGCCTGGACTTGATGCCGAGACGGCAGCACAGGTAGTCCGCGCAGAGTGGGGCTTGGGTGAGAAGCCAATCCCTAATCTCATCCATCTTCTTGAGGCGCGGGGAGTCCGCGTGTTCTCGATCACCCAGGAGTGCCGAGAGTTAGATGCATATTCGCTGTGGCGAGGAGATCAGCCGTTCGTCTTCCTCAACACCCAGAAGTCTGGTGAGCACAGCAGATTTGATGCTGCGCACGAGCTTGGGCATCTAGTGCTGCATTGGCATCACGATGTTCCACAGGGAAGGCAAGCTGAGCTAGAAGCGCATCGGTTCGCAGCCGCATTCCTCATGCCGGCGCAAAGCATCTTGGCGTCTGCTCCGCGGAATCCGTCGCTTCGACAACTCATCAAGGCGAAGCAGCCATGGAAGGTATCCGTTGGTGCTATTGCCCACCGCCTCTATGAGTTGAAGGTCCTATCCGAATGGCAGTACCGGACCCTTTGCATCGAGATGGGGAAACAGGGCTATCGCACCAATGAGCCGGAGCCAAGGATCGCCCGGGAGACCTCGCAGATCCTCAACAAGGTCTTTGCTGGTCTTCGAAAAGAGGGCTGCACGAAGGCTGATATTGCAAATGACCTCCACGTCCATCCCCAAGACCTAGATGCCTTGGTCTTTGGACTGGCAATTATGCCCGTGGGAGATGGAGTAGCGGTTCCATCACGACCGAAGCCCGACTCATATCCGCCTTTGGAATTGATCTAGGGAATGCGACCTTGAAGGCTCGCTGAGTCTGCAAGACTCAGCGTGTGGAGGGATGGCCGCCAAGTTCTGAGGAGGCAGACGGACTTCCTGTTGATGCGCTCGGCATTCGCTTACTGCGATACATCGCTAGCACGGGCAAGACCACCCTTCGAGGCATCATCGGCACTGTTCGTTCCGAAACGGCGATTCTGAATGAGCGCCGACGTGGCACCGCCGGCATGATCGTCGCCGACACGTCGATGCCGCTTGGAAAGGCCTACGAGCGTGCTGTTTCGGAAGCCTGGCAGTGGCTCGTGGCGACCGGGCTCCTTGCTCCGATTCCTTTAGAGGATCATTTCTTCGAAGTCAGCGCCCGAGGCGAAAAGCTTCTTGCCTCGCCTAAGCCTGTCGCTCGGCTCCAAGCCGAGCAGCGCATCGCTCTGGATCTTCATCCGCTCATTCATCAACGTGTTCGGTCGCAATTCCTTCTGGGGGAGTACGACGCCGCAGTCTTCGTTGCAATGCGGACCGTGGAGGAGCGGGTGCGTGAGTTGTCAGGTGCTGCCAACTCGGATTTGGGAGTTCCACTAATGCGCCAATCGTTTGGGAGCAATGGTCCCTTGCGCGATCAAGAGATGGACCCCGGTGAGGCTGATGCTCAAATGGCCCTATTTTGGGGCGCCATTGGGCTGTTTAAGAACCCGGCGTCACATCGAACCGTCCACTATGAGGACCCAACTGAGGCCTCAGAGGCAGTGCTCTTGGCAGACCTCTTGCTGCGCATTCTTGATCGCATAGAGCAGCCGGAATAGGGGCGTAAGCTTCATTGATGTTCGCCAAGCCGGTTTATTGCCGGGGTGGTATGAGGAGGAACCGTGAACGATTTTGACGTTGGTCGCCTACTGCGATTGAAAACTTCAATTGCCGCCGCTGCACGAGGTGACGAGGTTAAGCCTGCAGATGCGCCAAGCCTCACTAGTAGCTATCGGCGTATGCGGGCACAGGTGGAGGAGTTGGTCGCTGGGGGAGAGCTAGTAGCCGAGTTCAATGAGATGTTTCCGGAGATCCCGGAATTCCAAGGTCCAGCCGGGCCAGGCCCCAGGGGTTTGATCGATTGGCATACCGAGGCAACGGCGGCTGGCATCGAGGCAAGACGTCTGCTTGAGCAGCTCAGTGGCTGGATCGAAGGCCTCATAGAGGAGCAGACTCTTGCAGAGAGGATTCAGGTTGAAGCGGCAGAGCGGGTGAAGCAAGAGAAGGGTTTTGAAAGCGTTTAGTTATCCCCAGGCGGGGGAGCGACGCCAATATCGGCTCGCATCGCTGCCACGACGCCACGTGCCGCGAGCCGAATTTCATCCCGCCACTCATCGGTTTGACCCTTTGACCCTTTTGCGAGAACCTCCGCAAGCTTTCGCGTTTTTTCGACGACTTCGGGTGCCCCGAAGAGCGTAATCCCGGCATTTAGGAAGAACCAACGATCAAGAAGGTCATTTAGGTTTCTTCGGTCCGCCCACATCAATTCGTTGACCAGCGTGATCAATTGATGGTAAGTGCCTTGACGGTTTCTTCGCTCCTCCTCTTGGTGCTGATCTCGTAGGCGTTTCGTCTCCTCTTTCGAAGTAGCAAGGCCCGCCTTGTAGGAAAGGATGGCCCCCATACCGGTGCCTACCAGTCCAGCGATTGCGACAACTGCGGTGGCGTCCACTAGTCGATCCCCTCTGATCCCAGCTTCTCTGCCGCCTTCGCTAACGTCGAGACTGAGACATCAAGCGCCGCCCCGATGTCGCCCACGGTCGCCCAGGTTGGATTAGCTTTCCCAGTCTCGATTGCCGAAAGACTGCGCACGGTCAGGTTTGCCTTGCCAGCCAAGGCCTCTTGCGTCATGTTGCCCTTTTCTCGAAATTGGCGGATCGCCTTGCCGAGAGTAGGCTGAGGTCGGTCGGAATGCCTCATGGGATGATCGTCTTCAGAAACCGGCTCCTGTCTAGGAGCCCTTCTGTGGCTTGGGGCGGTTTGCGCTCCCCGGGCGATCCGGATCATCCCGCCACCAAGTCTCTCCGCAGGTAGTGCAGACCAAGTCGCCGGTGTCTGCGCCTAGGTGGTACTCCTTGTCTAGGACAGAGTGGTCGCAGGGCGGATTCCCTCTTTCGGCCCATTCTTTGCGAAGGCGCGATGCCTTCTTCATTTGCATGAGAGGAGCGTAGCGAGGTGCTTCGCCTCTCCCGGGGCTAGAAACATGCTTCTAGGTCTGCTACCGTGCGGCGGCACATAAGTGGGGCCGCGTGCTGTGAACACCGGCCCCGTGGCGACCGGCCAAGTTTCCGAGGTCCGGTCGCAGCGGGAATCAATCAGCAGCGACGCGGTCGCGCCTGGCCAGACGTTGGTCATCACCGCATCAGCAAGTGCCGAGGGGCTCTTCGGCGCCGGCACCGATGTGGAAATCGCCGAAGGTGCTGTCGCGCCCTGCGAACCGGTCCAGGCTTCTGGCGACGAAGCTGCCGCCGCCCGACAGGGCAGTTCCGGCGGCCGTTGAGGCTAAGTCGCCGCGAGTAGTGCGCTCGCCGCCGAGACGGGCGCACTCTCTGCCTTTTTTCGCATTGCCAACGGGGATTGGGTCGGTCAATCCTCTTTAGCCGTCGAATCGACCTGGGATCAAAGGGCGGCTCGCCTTAGGTCATCGCTCGAGCTTGTCGACTCGCTTCGCAAGCTCAAATTCCCCGCAGCACCCTCTACGAGTTCGTTCGCTCCCGGCATCTGCCGCATGTGAGGGTCGGTCGCGGGCTGCGATTCACCCGCCGGAACCTGGCTGAGTGGGTGCGGCGAAACACCTTTCGTTGAGGAAAGCGGTCGTGCCCGCCCGATAGAATTATCTGAATGGCGAGGTTCGACAAGCGGGGATTGGGTGGCTATATAGGCGCCGATATTTCGCCTGCTCTGAGCATCAGCGAGACCCTCTCCAGCGTCCTGGGAACCCTAGACACCACCCGCCTGGTAAGGGAGCCCATGGCTTCGATGCGGATCGGAAAGACGTTCGACCCGGTCGAGATCCGGGATATCGTCCCGACGCTTGAGGCCAGCGACCTAGTCGCCGGCTCCCTCAAAGCTTTCGATTCTCGAGGTCTGATGAAAGACGCCGTGGCCTCGATGCAAGTCGGCCACAACTTCAGTTCCGTGGATACGAAAGGAATGGCTGCGCTCGGCATCAGCGAGACGCTCTCCGGCGTCCTGGGAACCCTCGACACCACCCGCCTGGTAGGGGACTCTGTGGCCTCGCTGCAGATCGGTAAGAAGTTCGATCCGATCGATATCACGGGCATCGCTCCCGCCTTGAAGGCCAGTGACCTAGTCGCCGGCTCCCTCAAAGCGTTCGATACCCAAAGCCTGATGAAAGACGCCGTGGCTTCCATGCAACTCGGCACGGCGTTTAACCCGGTGCGGGCTAAGTCTGTCGCTGAAATGCTCGGAGCCGGAATAGCTGGGGTGGGAGCCCTGGGAAGTCGAGATGCTTTCGAGGGCTTTTTCCAAACGGAATTCGATGACGATCCAGAGGCTTCGTTCGTCCGCGCGTTGATCGGGGGCTGGTTCCTCCAGCTTCCTTTGGGCGCCCGTGTAGGGCTCGTACTGGCGGCCCTGGATTTACTTCTCAATTCGGCTGATTGGCTGGAAGCTGCGGGCGCCGTCGATCCGCCTGAGCCAGCTTTTCGGGTGATCTCGACGGCGGTGGCTCTTGTGAGCTTTGCCTTGGCCATGCAAAGCGCGGTAGCCAGCGGTTCCGAGTCCTAAGCCTTCCGGCGGCAATTTCTGGAAACCCCAGAGGGCAGAAGCCTCCCCTCACAGTCATACGCTCTACATCGTGGAGGATTGGCTTGTTGCATTAATCGCGGCGGGAGCTGTAGGGGGCCGCCGTGACGGGAGTTGTCGTCTATCGACCCCAGATACGATTTCCGAGTGGCGCCTTGAGTCTGTCGAGGCGGAACTCCGTCATCGGCACAATCAGTTGCGCACAGAGCGCATGTCGAATCGGCCAGAGGTCGGCCGTAATGCGGGTGGGCAGGGTGCGATCTACCGTACGGCTCAAGGTGCAAATGGATATTGCCGCTGAAAGCACCGGTTAAATCCGGGCGATCATGCCCTTCGCGGGCGTTTAGGCGGCTATCACGGCATGGGGCTGGCACTCTCGCAATCGTTAAAGAGGTGACCGACGCGAGCGATGGCACGGCGACGGCGATGCGCCGCATCAAGATCGTGCCGGGTAATTAATAGACGCGAGATATTGGTGCTTCCGCGCCACCTCCGCGACCAGGAAGAGATCGACGAATCCGAGGACCCGGCAGTCTGTTTTGTCGCTAGTGATCGTGGGGCGGCGCCGGGCCCGCAGTGCGTGAAAAATCGTGCCAGGCGAGCTCTTTCAAGCCGATGAAGGCGGGGTCCCGCCAGGCCCAGGCTTGGATTGCAGCTCGGCGGGGTCCGCTTACGGCCGCGAAAGAAAGTCCGAGCTGATGGATCGCTTCGGCGCGGTAGGTCATGGAGCGCGTCTCGTGCTCGCGGAGCTGCCACGCTGCGCGCGAGAAGAGACACGCGAGGTTGTAGCGGGCCCGGTAGCTGAGCGCTGCATCGGTTGCCCTGATTCGTTCTAGATATTCGTAGAACCAGAGATCTGGAACCTCATCGACCCTGTGGACGCGCCGTCGATCGACACGTTTCACCTCGCTCAAGTCGAGATCGAAATCCGGGACCCAACCCTCTTGTACGCGGACCGAGAAGTAGATCGCTACCGAGGCTGGCTCGACGATCGATGCGAGGAAGGTTCCGAGACGCGAGTCTGCGGCCTTCCACCGGAGGGTTCTGATCCGCCCGAATTTCGATCGGGTCTCTCCCACCCATCGATTGCCAAGCCGGAGCAACTCTTCGCGGCTCAGTTCGACCAGCTCGCGCGCGCGTTGCGCGGGTCCACCTTTCACCTGGAAACCTTGCTCCGACCCCGGTGCGACAAGGTCCGGCCGCTCTGGCACCGGAACCTCGCGTTGGACCAGGATAAGCGCCTCGCGCAGGCTCGCGGCCGGGATCTCTAGCCCTTCGCGGTGGGCAGAGTCGACCTCGGTCGCAGTCCAGGCATGCAGTTCCTGGGCGATCCGTGAATAGGCAATCCGGTAGGTCAGCGGATCTTCGCGTTGAGGACTTCTTCGGCTCATTCGCTTTCCTCGTAGCGACGCTCCAGTACCGCTGCGGCCCGGACCAGCAGCAAGACGGCCAGGTCATAGCGTTCCCAGAGTCGGGCGACGATCCCGCTGAGGTTGAAGAGCGCCGCGACGTTTTCAGGGTCGAGCAGCAGCGCCTGCGCGTAGTACTCGGCTGCCGCCTCCGTCTGCTCGGCCCGCTGCATCTGGATCCCTTGGACGAGGGCCGTGAAGCTCTTGGCGTTGGTCGTGATCAGGCCGACCTGATTGTCGAGGACGCAGGCCACCTCGAACTGCAGCCATGAGGCCGCCTCGTCGGCGAGCTCGTAATACGGGGAGGGATCGGTTTCCTTGCCGTCCGGCCCGGCTTTTACTTCTTTAGGGTTCCAGAAAGCGGCGCTCGCCTGCAGGCCGTTTCCCTGCGATTGCAGGGCTAGTAGGACGCCGCGGCCGTCGCCGCCCTCGGGGGCCAGCTCGCCCTTCGCCGTGAGGTGCGTCCCGACGTATTTGTCGATCAGTCCAAGTACCGCTGCGACGAGTTTGAACTGGGACTCTTCCGCCAGCCCTCCCATCGCCGTAGCGAGACCCTGGTTCTCGGCAACGAGCTCGATGTCGGCGACAGCCACATCCAACGAATAGGGATCGCTCGACTTCCGTCCTCGTCGGGAAAGCTCGACCAGCCGTTTCTCGGTCAGAGTGGCAACGGCCGAGCCCACCTTGACGTCAACTGCGGAGTCAGTAAAGGCTTCCACCGCCAGTGACGGCTTCCGCCATCGCCTCCACAGAGACCGGGCGAGAGCGATGATCCCGATTAGGACGACTATCGCAATCAGCACTTTGCCGAGGATCGTGAAGAAGTTGCTGACGTCTTCCTCCGTGTGGGCGAGGCCGTTCTTTCCGTCGCCGGTGGTTCCTCCGGCGGCCGTGAGGCCCAGCCCCTTGGCAGCACATGAGCTGGCCGCGTTTTTCTCCATCGCCGCTGCATAGCGGTGGCGCGCTTCGGCTTTCTGGATGTCCTCTCCTTTGGCGAGGTTGTCGCCTTCCTCGCAGAGACGTTCTTCTGCTCGGACGGAATGCGTCACTTCTGCCAGCCCCTCTACGGCGCACTGGGCTTGCGGATCGGCGGCAAGCACATCCATGTAGGAATTGCGCGCTTCCTCGAGTTGCCCGCGCTCAAGCGCTGAGTCTGCCGTCGCACAAGGGGC
>Ga0157370_10007194_pt1 | contig 12146 bp, 11 predicted proteins | sample C35metaG_FD_113463 | JGI IMG/M metagenome (GOLD analysis project Ga0157370, IMG submission 113463) | Corn rhizosphere microbial communities from Kellogg Biological Station, Michigan, USA - C3-5 metaG | ecosystem: Host-associated > Plants > Roots > Rhizosphere > Soil | place: USA: Michigan...
CGAACTACCTGTTCATGGCTCACGAGCCGGCGTTCGCAGCCGCCGACCTGTCGTCGCTGCGGCTCGCGGTCGTCGGCGGCGCGCCCATGCCCGAGGCCCTGCTCGAGACGTGGGCTGCGCGCGGCGTCGACATCGTCCAGGGCTACGGGCTGACCGAGGCTGCGCCGAACGTGCTCTGCCTCGCGCCCGAGGACGCGCGCCGTAAGGCCGGCTGGGCCGGCAAGCCCTACCCGTACGTCGAATGCGACCTCTCGGACGAAGGCGAGCTGCTCGTGCGCGGGCCGAACGTCTTTCCCGGCTACTGGCGCAACGCCGACGCCACCACGGCCGCGTTCAGGGACGGATGGCTCCTGACCGGAGACGTCGCGGAGCGAGACGGCGAGGGCACCTACCGGATCCTCGGGCGCCACAAGGACATGGTCGTCTCGGGTGGCGAGAACATCTATCCCGCCGAAGTCGAAGCGGTGCTGCACGAACATCCCGCCGTCGCCGATGCCGCGGTGGTCGGTGCGCCGGACGAGCGCTGGGGCGAGGTCTGCGTCGCGTTCCTCGTGCTGACCGCGCCTGTCTCCGACGACGAGCTGCGTGAGCACTGCCTGGCCCACCTCGCCCGGTTCAAGGTGCCGAAACGCTTCCACGTCGTCGACGGGCTGCCGCGCAACTCGATGGGGAAGCTCCAGAAGTCCGAGCTGAAGGTGAGCGCATGACCGAGCTGATCGTCACGAACGTCGACGGCCGCCCGCTGTCGAAGCGCGGCCTCGATACGCGCCGGCGGCTGCTCGACGCCGCCGAGCAGGTCTTCGGCGACCTCGGCTACCACGACGCATCGGTCGTCAAGCTCGCCGAGATCGCCGGAGTCGCGGGCGGGACGTTCTATCTCTATTTCGATTCGAAGAAGGCGATCTTCGACGAGCTCGTACGCGACCTGAACCAGCGCGTTCGCCATGCGATGAAGGAAGGCTCATCCCAGGGCGAGACGCGTCTGCAGGCGGAGCTCCTCGGCTTCCGGGCGTACTTCCGCTTCACCGGCGAGCACCCGGCGCTCTACCGGATCATCCGGCAGGCCGAGTTCGTCTCGCCCGAGATGCTCCGCTACCACTACGACCACCTGTCCCGTGGCTACATCGAGGCGCTGCGCGCTGCGGTCGACGCGGGCGAGATCGGCAAGCTCGATCCGGAGATCGCTGCGTACGCCCTCATGGGTCTGGGCGAGATGGTGGGCATGCGCTTCATCCTCTGGGGCGACGGCAAGCCGCTTCCGGCACGCGTCTGGGACGAGCTCGAACGGATGATCGCGTGCATCCTCGAGGTCGGCGAATGAGGAACGTCGGGCTCGTCGCCACCGCTTCGTACCTGCCGGAGCGGTGGCTGACCGCTGGCGAGATCGGTGAGCTCGCCGGGATCCCGGAGCAGGTGATCGTCGAGAAGTTCGGCCTTCGTGGCAAGCACATCGCCGCGCCCGACGAGCACGTCAGCGACCTGTCCGTGCGGGCTGCTCAGGCGCTGCTCGACGAGACGGGTATCGACCCGGCGTCGATCGACGTCGTTCTCTACTACGGCTCGATGTACAAGGACTACGCCGTCTGGCAGGCGGCGCCGCACATCGCGCATCGCATCGGCGCCACGAACGCGTTCGCCGTCGAGTACGACAACGTCTCGCACGGCACGTCGATCGCGCTGCGCGTCGCACGCGACCTGCTGCGCGCCGAGCAGGAGTTGCAACGCGTGCTCGTGGTCGCGGCCTGTCGCGAGTCCTATCTCCTCGACTACGCGAACACGCGCTCGCGCTTCATGTTCAACTTCGGCGACGGCGCCGTTGCCGGACTGCTTGTCGGAGACGCCGACCGCAACGAGCTGCTGGGCGCGCATGCGATCACCGACGGCTCGTACTCGCTGCAGGTGAAGGTGCCGGGCGGCGGATCGGTCGACCCGGACGGCTACCGGTTCCTCGACGTGGCCGACCCGGCGGCGATGAAGGGCGGGCTCGACGAGGTTTCGCTGCCGAACTTCGTCGCCGTGGCCCGCGGGGCGGTGGAGCGGTCGGGGCTCCGGCTGGAGGATGTCGCGGTCGTCTGCCCGCTCCACACGAAGCGCTCGATGTTCGAGGCGTTGCTCTCGGGGCTCGGAATGCGCGAAGATCAGGCTGTGTACCTCGACGACACCGGCCACATGAGCGGCGTCGACCCACTGCTCGGGCTCGACCGCGCGGTGCGCGACGGCCGCGTGCGCGACGGCGACGTCGTGCTGCTCCTGTCGGCGGGCACCGGCTACACCTGGGCCGCGTCGACGGTGCGCTGGGGGCCGATCGCATGAATCCCGGCGACACGTTCGGGCCTTCGAGCTGGGTCGACGTGCCTCAGGAGAAGATCGATGCGTTCGCCGAGGCAACGGGCGACCACCAGTGGATCCACGTCGACCCGGAGCGGGCGAAGGAGGGCCCGTTCGGCGGGACGATCGCGCACGGGTATTTGACGCTGTCGCTCCTGCCGGTCGCCTCGTACGAGGTGATCCCGCGGCAGGGCCGGATGGGGATCAACTACGGCCTGAACAAGGTTCGGTTCCCGGCTCCCGTTCCGGTCGGATCGCGTCTGCGCGCGAGCTTCGAGGTGCTCCAGGTCGACGAGATCCAGGGCGGGGTCCAGGTGACGATGAAGGCGACGGTCGAGCGCGAGGGCGGCGACAAGCCGGTCTGCGTGGCCGAGGTCGTCTTCCGCCACTACGTCTAGATGAGTCGTCGGGTCGCCCTGGTCACGGGCGCGCGCGGCGGGATCGGCGCGGCGATCGTCGCGCGGCTCCAGGCGGACGGATGGACCGTGCAGGGCGTCGACCTGGAGGATGCCGACCTGACGACACCGGAAGGGAACCGGTCGGTGGTCGATGGCGCGCTCGCGACGCACGGCCGGCTCGATGCGATCGTCCCGAACGCGGGCTTCCAGCACGTGGCGCCGGTGCGCGATTTTCCGGAAGAGCAATGGGACCGCCTGCTCGCCCTGCTGCTCACCTCTCCGTTCCTGCTTGCCAAGTACGCCTGGGACGCGCTCGCCGCGTCGGGCGACGGCCGGATCTGCGTGATCGCCTCGGCGCACGCGCTCGCAGCATCTCCTTTCAAGGCGGGCTATGTGTCAGCCAAGCATGGAGTGCTCGGGCTGGTGAAGACGCTCGCGCTCGAGGGTGCGGAGGCGGGCATCGTCGCGACTGCCGTGTGCCCCGCATACGTTCGCACCCCGCTCGTCACTGCGCAGATCGCCGACCAAGCCGAGGCACACGGGCTGCCCGCCGAGCGCGTGCTCGAAGACGTGCTGCTCGCGCCACAGGCCGTCAAGCGGCTGCTCGAGCCGGCCGAGGTGGCCGACCTCGTCGCCTATCTGCTCGGCCCGTCGGGCCGGGGCTTCACCGGGGTCGCGTTGCCGCTCGACCTCGGCTGGACTGCGCACTGATCACGGGTGCGTGTCAGTCGAGCTCGTGGTCGCGTTCGCAGTAGTCAGGACACGTGCACTCGGCAAGCTCCCACATCGGCGGGCGGGGCGCCTGTGCCTCGCTCTGTTTGGCTGCGGGATGCGGGGCTTCGCGTGGCGCGGCATGGCGTGGCCTGGTGTTCCCGGTGGGCGTCATAGCGGTGAGTGCTCCTCTCGGATCCATTATGGCGATCAGTATAGCCATGCTGGATCCAAAGTAAACCACTATTGGGGGAGTTCTGGGATTGACAGCGCGATATCCGGGTATCTAGGATCCAGAATCCGGTAAGTCGATCTGGTTGAGGGAGACTCATGAACAAGACTTGGATCCAAGAACAGGCAGCGACGCTCGAAGATCAGTGGGCCACCGACGAGCGGTGGGCCGGCATCGAACGCATCTACTCGGCCGAGGAGGTCGTGCGGCTCCGTGGCTCGGTCGTGCCCGAGTGCACGCTCGGACGGCTGGGCGCCGAGCGCCTCTGGCGCCTTCTCACCGGCTCTCCCGATGGAGCGCGTGGCTACATCAACGCCCTGGGAGCGCTGACCGGGGGGCAGGCGGTGCAGATGGTCCGGGCAGGCCTGCAGGCGATCTACCTGTCCGGCTGGCAGGTCGCGGCCGACGCGAACCTCGCCGGCTCGACCTACCCCGACCAGAGCCTCTATCCCGCGAACTCCGTCCCGAGCGTGGTGCGCCGGCTGAACAACGCACTCCTGCGCGCCGATCAGATCGACTGGTCGGAGGAACGGAACGGCACCGAGTGGCTCGCGCCGATCGTGGCCGACGCGGAGGCCGGCTTCGGAGGAGCGCTCAACGCCTACGAGTTGATGCGCGCGATGATCGAGGCCGGAGCCGGTGGGGTGCATTTCGAGGATCAGCTCGCGGCAGAGAAGAAGTGCGGCCATCTGGGCGGCAAGGTGCTCGTACCGACGTCGCAGTTCATCCGCACACTGACTGCGGCACGGCTCGCTGCCGACGTGTTGAACATCCCGACGGTGCTCGTCGCGCGTACGGACGCGCTCAGCGCGACGCTCCTGACGACCGACGTCGACGCCTACGACGCGCCGTTCATCAGCGGCAAGCGCACGAGCGAGGGCTTCTACGAGGTGCAGGACGGGCTGGACGCGGCGATCGCGCGCTCGCTTGCGTACGCGCCGTACGCCGACATGCTCTGGTTCGAGACCTCGACGCCCGACCTGGGCGAGGCGAAGGAGTACGCGGAGGCGATCCACGAGCGGCATCCGGGCAAGCTGCTCGCGTACAACTGCTCGCCCTCGTTCAACTGGAGCCAGGCTCTTTCCGAGTCGCAGATCGCCGGTTTCCAGCAGCAACTCGGCGAGTGGGGCTACCGCTTCCAGTTCATCACGCTCGCCGGGTTCCACTCGCTCAACGCCGGCATGTTCGAGCTGGCGCGTGGCTACCGCGAGCACGGGATGACCGCATACGTCGAGCTGCAGGAGCGCGAGTTCGCCATGGAGCCCGAGGGCTACACCGCTACCAAGCACCAGCGGGAGGTCGGTGCGGGATACTTCGACAAGGTGATGCAGACCGTGTCCAAGGATTCCTCGACGCTCGCGCTCCGCGGCTCCACGGAGGAGAAGCAATTCGCGTAGCCGATGACGTGCTGTCGGTGGAGGCGCTCGCGTTCGTCGAGCGCCTCCACCGGGAGCTCGAACCGGAGCGGCGCCGGCTGCTCGCGGCGCGCGACGCGCGGCGCGGGACGCGCCCGTCGTTCGTTCGCGCGCCCGAGGAGTTCACCGTCGCGCCGGCTCCGGCCGATCTGCAGGACCGGCGCGTCGAGATCACGGGGCCCGTCGAGCGGAAGATGATGATCAACGCGCTCAACTCGGGCGCCAAGGTCTTCATGGCGGACTTCGAGGATGCGAACTCGCCGACCTGGGACAACGTGCGCGACGGTCAGCGCAACGTCTACGACGCGGTGCGACGGACGATCGAGCTCGACAGCGGCGAGAAGCGCTACCGCCTGAACGACCAGATCGCGACCCTGCTGATCCGGCCGCGCGGCTGGCACCTGCTGGAGCGCCACCACGAGATCGACGGGCAGCCGGTCAGCGGCTCGCTCTTCGACTTCGGGCTCGTCGTCTTCAACAACGCGCGCGAGCAGCTCGAGCGCGGCACCGGGCCGTACTTCTACCTTCCGAAGCTCGAGTCGCACCTCGAGGCGCGGCTCTGGGCACAGGCATTCGCGCTCGCCGAGGGCGAGCTGGGGTTGCCGCACGGCGCGATCAAGTGCACGGTGCTGATCGAGACGATCCTCGCGGCGTTCGAGATGGACGCGATCCTCTACGAGCTCCGCGATCACTCCTGCGCGCTCAACGCCGGCCGCTGGGACTACATCTTCAGCTGCATCAAGAAGACGGATGCCGTGCTCCCCGACCGCTCACAGGTGACGATGACGGTGCCGTTCATGCGCGCCTATACCGAGCTGCTCGTGCAGACGTGCCACCGCCGCGAGGCGCACGCGATCGGCGGTATGGCCGCATTCATCCCGTCGCGCCGCGACCCCGAGGTGAATGCGGTCGCGCTCGCGAAGGTGCACGAAGACAAAAAGCGCGAGGCAGAGGCCGGCTTCGACGGGACGTGGGTTGCCCATCCCGACCTCGTACCGGTGGCGCTCGAGGAGTTCGACGCCGTGCTCGGCGACCGCCCGAACCAGATCGACCGCAAGCGCGACGACGTGACGACGACCGCGGAACAGCTGGTGGACTTCGAGATTCCCGGTAGCTCGATCACCGACGAAGGGCTGCGCGTCAACGTCAGCGTCGGCGTGCGCTACCTCGACGCGTGGCTGCAGGGCGTCGGCGCGGCCGCGATCGACAACCTGATGGAGGACGCGGCGACCGCGGAGATCTCGCGCGCCCAGGTGTGGTCGTGGGTTCAGTCCGGCCGGTTCGACGAGGCGCGCGTGCGCGAGGAGATCGCGCAGATCGACGCGTCCGACGCGGCCAAGGAGGTCTTCGCGGATGTGGCGCTCTCGGTTCCGCTCAAGGAATTCCTGACGACGGAGGCATACTTGCGCTTGCCGTGACGATCGAGAGCACGAAGGCCGACGATGTCGCCGTCCTGATCGAGGAAGCAATCGTCTCGGGCGAGTTCGCCCCGGGATCGGTGCTCCGGCAAGAGCAGCTTTCAGAGCACTTCGGCGTCTCGCGAACGCCGGTACGCGAGGCGCTTCGTCGCATTGCCGCGCTCGGGCTGGTCGACTTCGTCCCGAACCGCGGCGTCCGGGTGCGCACGCTCTCGCACGACGAGCTGCACGAGGCGTTTCTGGTGCGCGCCGAGCTGGAGAGCCTCGTGACCGAGCTGGCGGCGCGCCGCATGACGCCCGAGGCGTTGCTGGAGCTCGAGGAATGCGAGCAACGATTCGCCCGGCTGACGAAGGAGCTCCGGTCGCGCGACCCGGGCGGCGACCGCCGCTCGCTGATGGCCGAGTGGATGCACGCCAACCACGCGTTCCACGACGTGCTCTATACGGCTGCCGGGGCGCCGTACATCGAGACCGTGGCGAAGGCCGCGCGGAGGACGTTCTCCGGCCCGGCGCTGTGGGCGCCGGTCGACGCCGAGCTCGACCGCCTCTACGAGCGCAACCAGGCGGAGCACCGCGCGATCCGCCAGGCGCTGCAGGCGGGCTCGGTCGCGGGCGCACGCGAGCTCGCGCGGGAACACGTGATGCACTCGTTCACGCTGCTGACGACGATTCTCGAGCACGTCGGCGTCAATCGCGTCACTGTGTAGTCGGGACGCGCGTGCCGCGTAGGATGGCGGCCCGATGAGCGAGCTCCTGGCCCAGATGCAGCCGCGCTACGAACCGCAGGGCGTCGAAGAGCGCTGGCAGCAGACGTGGGAGGCCGAAGGCCTCTACAACGCCGACCCCGACCCGTCGCGCGAGGCGTTTACGATCGCGCACCCGCCGCCGAACGTGACCGGAGACCTGCATCTTGGGCATGCGCTGCAGCTCTCGCTCGCCGACACGATCGTGCGGACCAGGCGGATGCAGGGCTTCAACGTCCTCTTCCAGCCCGGCTTCGACCATGCCGGAATCTCGACGCAAAACGCGGTCGAAAAGCACCTCGCGCTGGAAGGGAAGACCCGCCACGACCTCGGCCGCGAGGCGTTCGAGGCGCGCGTCTGGGAGTGGCTACACGAGTACGGCGGCAAGATCATGGTGCAGTTCCGGCGCATCGGGGCCTCGCTCGACTACCGCCGCGAGCGCTTCACGATGGACGACCAGTACACACGCGCGGTCATGCGCTTCTTCGTCCACCTCTGGAACAAGGGCTGGATCTACCGCGCGAACCGGATCGGGAACTGGTGCTCGTACCACCTCACGTCGCTCTCCGACCTCGAGGTTGAGCACGTCGACGTCGACGACACGCTCACGTACGTCCGCTATCCGCTCGCAAGCGGCGAGGGGCACATCACGATCGCCACCGTTCGGCCCGCGACGATCCTCGGCGACGTCGCAGTCGCCGTGCATCCCGGCGACGAGCGCTATACGCACCTGATCGGGCAGGAAGTCGTCGTCCCGTGGGTGGAGCGCCGCGTGCCGGTGATCGCCGACGAGCGGGTGGAGATGGACTTTGGCACGGGGGCGCTGAAGATCACCCCGGCGCACGACCCGACCGACTACGAGATCGGCCGCGACCACGAGCTCCCCGAGCTGACCGTGATCGGGCCGGACGGCCTGATGAACGAGCAAGCGGGCGAGCTCGCGGGCCTGACGCAGGCCGAGGCCGACGAGCGGGTCCTGGCCTGGCTCCGCGACCACGACCAGCTGGAGAAGCGCGAGTCGTACCGGCACACGGTCGCGCTCTGCGACCGCTGCAAGACACGGATCGAGCCGCGCATCTCGCTGCAGTGGTGGTGTGCGATGGACGAGCTGAAGAAGCCCGCGCTCGAGGCGCTGCGCTCGGGCCGCGTCCGCTTCCATCCCGAGTCGCAGCATCGGTTCGCGATCTCCTCGCTCGAGGACGCACCCGACTGGAACATCTCGCGCCAGATCTGGTGGGGCCACCAGCTGCCGCTGTGGGAGTGCCCCGACGGGCACGTGACCGTGCAGGAGACGACGCCCGGCGCCTGCGCAGAGTGCGGCTCGGCCGAGCTGACCCGCTCGACCGACGTGCTCGACACGTGGTTCTCATCGGCGCTCTGGCCGTTCGCGACGCTCGGCTGGCCCGACGACACCGAAGACCTGCGCACCTTCTACCCGGGCGACATGAACACGACGGCGCGCGACATCATCCGTCTCTGGGAGAACCGGATGATCTTTTGCGGGCTCGAGCTGATGGGCGACATCCCGTTCAGTGACGTCGTCATCCACTCGACCGTGCACGCGCCGACGGGCGGACGGATGTCGAAGAGCCTCGGCACCGGGATGAACCCGCTCGCGCAGATCGACGCGCACGGAGCCGACGCCACGCGCTACGGCCTGCTGAAGATGGCCTCGTCGCAAGACGTTCGGTTCTCGGAAGGAGCCATCGACGAGGGGCGCAAGCTCGCGAACAAGCTCTGGAACGTTGCCCGCCTGATCCTGCAAGCGAGTGAGGGCGCGGCACCGGACGAGCGGCCGCAGGCGCTCGAGGAGCACTGGATGCTCGCGCGGCTCTCGCAGTCGCAGCGCGCGGTCGAAGGCTTTCTCGCCGAGTTCGACTTCGCCCATCTGGTCGACGAGCTCTATCACCTCACCTTCGACGACTTCTGCGACTGGTACGCCGAGGCGGTCAAGCAGCGCCTGTACGACGGCGACGCCGACGCGCGGGCGACCGCCACCGCAGCGCTCGAGCACCTGCTCAAGCTGCTGCACCCGGTGATGCCGCACGTGACCGAGGAGATCTGGTCGCACCTGCCGGGGCGCGCGAGCCGGCTGATCGTGGCGCCCTGGCCCGAGGCCGGGGCTGCGGGGGCCGCCGGCGCGCTCGACCGTGTGCAGGAGTACGCGCAGGTCTTCCGCCGCTCCGGTGTCGTCCCCGCGCTCGACGGTGAGGAGAAGCGCATCTTCGACGCCGTCGTGCGCCCCGAGCGCGCCCCGAAGCAGGCTGCCGGCAGCGCAGACGCGGAGCGCGAACGGCTGCGCGGCGAGATCGCGAGAGCCGAGCGCCAGCTCGCCAACGAGCGGTTCGTGGCGAACGCACCTGCGGAGGTGGTCGATGCAGAGCGTGAGAAGCTCGAGCGCTACCGGCGCGAGCTCGACGCAATCGGCGACTGACTGGGTCGCCTCGCTCTCGCCCTGGCCGGTCGACGGCTTCGGCCTGGAGCGGATGCAGGCGCTACTCGACCGGATCGGGCATCCCGAACGGAGGTACGACGCGATCCACGTCGTCGGCACGAAAGGGAAGTCGACGGCCGCGCGCACGATCTCGGCACTGCTCGCGACCGAAGGTCTGGCCACTGCGGCGTACACGTCGCCGCACGTCGCCGGCTGGGAGGAGCGGCTCGACACCGACGCGGCCGGCTTCGAACGCGCGGTCGCACGCGTCCGTGGCGAAGCGGAAGCCGTCGGTGCGACGCAGTTCGAGACGCTCACGGCGGCCGCGCTCCTCGACTTCGCCGAGCGCGGCGTCAGCGTGGCGGTTGTCGAGGCCGGTCTGGGCGGCCGGCTCGACGCGACCAACGTCATCGACGCCAGGGTCGTGCTGCTCACCAACATCGGGCTCGAGCACACCGAGGTGCTCGGCGACACGCGTGAGGCGATCGCCGCCGAGAAGCTGGCAGTCGCGAAGCCGGGCGCCGTGGTCGTGCTGCCCGATCGCGAGTTCGAGCCGCTCGTGGCAGGGAACGATGTCCGGGTGGGCGGTGCGCGCGAAGCGGCCGCCGCCTACGTCGGCCACCCGATCGAGGCGGAGGTCGCCGTTCGGCTGGCAGGACGCTTCGAGCGACGGGGCACCGAGGTGCGCGACGGCGCCCACACGCCGGAGGCGGCCGAGTGGCTGCTCGAGCGGCTGCCGCCGCCGCACGACTACGTGGTGGTGGCGTCGGTGCTGGGCGACAAGGACGTCGACGGACTGCTCGAGCGCTTCGCCCGCGCCGGCAAGACCTTGATCGCGACCCAGTCGTCGAATGCCCGCGCTCTCCCGGCTTCGGTGCTTGCCCGGCACGGCCGGCGGGTATTCGAGGAGGTGCTCGAGGCGCCCGAGCCGCGGGCTGCGCTGGCTCGCGCCAGGAAACTCGGACGGCCGGTGCTCGTCACCGGATCGCTCTACTTGCTTGCCGATTTGTCCGAAGAAGAATGAAATGCATACGATGACCCGTTCCGGTGACAGAATCAGTGTCTTCCTGTTCGCGCTCGTGCTGCTTGCGCTGTTCGTGGGCGTCGCGTTTGCCGTTGGCTACCTCGTAGGAAGGATCCTGCTGTGATCGTCGCCTCGGCCTTCGGAAGCGTCCACGACTTCTTCCACTCCTCGGCGTGGTACGTGATCCGCAACCTCGCGATCTTCTTCGTCTTCGTCTTCTGGGCCGCGATGGCCTACTGGGTCTACAAGGACGCGAAGCACCGGATCGCCGACCGGATGATCGTCTGGGTCGTGACCGCGATCGGAATCGTCCCGTTCTTCGGCCCGCTGATCTACATGCTCTTCCGGCCGCCGGAGTACCTGGCCGACGTCCGCGAGCGCGAGCTGGAGATCAAGGCGATCGAGAAGCGGCTGGGCGGTCAGGATCTGCACTGCCCCGTCTGCCGCGCCGAGGTGGACGACGACTATCTCGCCTGTCCCGTCTGCACGACGAAGCTGCGCCAGGCGTGCGTCACCTGCCGCCGGCCGCTCGAGGCGTCGTGGCAGGTGTGCCCGTTCTGCGAGACGCCGATCGAGCACGATCCGGCCGCGATCGAGCTGACGCAGACGAAGCGCCCGCCACGCCGCCAGAGTTCTCGCTAACCTGCGCGGCCGCATGGCCGTCGAGCAGACCCTGATCCTTGCCAAGCCGGACGCGGTCGCCCGCAACCTCGCGGGAGAGATCGTGGCGCGGTTCGAGCGGCGCGGCCTGAAGCTGCGCGCAGCCCGGCTCGTCACTGCGACCCGGGAGGTCGGCGAGACGCACTACGCGGAACACACCGACAAGCCGTTCTTCGGCGAGCTCGTCGACTTCATCACGTCCGGGCCGACGCTCGCGTTCGTGCTCGAGGGCGAGGGCGCGATCGCGACCTGCCGCAAGACGATCGGTGCGACGAACCCCGCCGACGCGGATCCCGGCTCGCTGCGCGGCTCGTTCGCGCTCGCGATGCCGAACAACCTCGTGCACGGCTCCGACTCGCCCGAGTCGGCCGCCCGCGAGATCGGGATCTGGTTCCCCGATGGGCTGGTCTGACGACGCGCGTCGCAACGCAGCGTTCTAGACCGAGACCAACCGCGAGTACACGAACGACTCGGCGCCCACGAACTGGGCGCTCGACGAGATCTGCTGGGGCACCTGGGCGGTCGACGAGTCGGAGCTGAAGGTGCTCGGCGATGTCGCCGGGCTCGACGTGGTCGAGCTCGGTTGCGGCACCGCGTACTTCTCGGCCTGGCTCGCGAAGCTGGGCGCGCGCCCGGTGGGGGTGGACGTGACGCCGGCGCAACTCGACACGGCGCGCCGCATGATGACCGAGACCGGAATCGAGTTCCCGCTCGTCGAGGCGGACGCGGCCGAGACCGGCCTGCCCGGGGCGAGCTTCGACCTGGTGCTCTCGGAGTACGGCG
>Ga0157370_10007196_pt1 | contig 12145 bp, 9 predicted proteins | sample C35metaG_FD_113463 | JGI IMG/M metagenome (GOLD analysis project Ga0157370, IMG submission 113463) | Corn rhizosphere microbial communities from Kellogg Biological Station, Michigan, USA - C3-5 metaG | ecosystem: Host-associated > Plants > Roots > Rhizosphere > Soil | place: USA: Michigan...
CTTGCCGTAAGCAAAGTAGATGACGATTCCCACGGCCATCCATATCAGAAGCCGCCACCAGGTATCCCGGGGCAGGGTGGCCATTACACCAACCGAACTCGCGATTCCCAAAATTGGCACATAGGGAAAGAAAGGTGTTTTAAACGGACGATGAATCTCGGGGCTTTTATACCTCAGCACCAGCACACCCGCGCATACAATGACAAAGGCCAGCAATGTTCCAATGGACACAAGTTCGCCGAGCAACTGTATTGGAAAAAGACCACCCACCATCATGGCAAAGAATCCGGTGATCAATGTGGTGGTAAACGGCGTCTTGAATTTCGGGTGAACACTGGCGAACAATCTTGGCAAAAGGCCATCGCTTGCCATTGAATAAAATATCCGGGTCTGACCCAGGAACTGCACCAGGATGACCGAACTTAAACAGGCAATGGCACCGAACTTAATGGGTATGGCCAACCAGCGCATGGTGTCGCCAGCAGCATCCACCGCTACGGCTATGGGCGCCGCCGTATTCAGAAGATCGTACTTGACCATTCCGGTCATCACGAATCCAACGGCCACGTAAAGCAACGTACAAACGATCAACGAACCGATGATCCCCCAGGGCATGTCCCGTTGCGGATTCTTTACCTCCTGCGTTACCGTGGAAACGGCGTCAAATCCGATGTACGCATAGAACACAATTCCCGACGCACGGAAAATACCGCTCCAGCCAAAATGACCAAAACTCCCTGTATTAGGCGGGATAAATGGATCGTAATGATCCATGGATATGAAGGATATTCCCAAAGCAATGAATAGCAGGATCACGACTATCTTCACGATCACAATAACATTGTTAAAGCTCGCTGACTCTTTGATACCAATGGCCAGTACCAGCGAGATGAAGGCCACGATGAACATCGCAGGAAGATTGATGATGCTTCCTGTACGCATCCACTCGTGCGTTACCGCGTCAAAAGCCAGGGGGGCATTGCAGAGCTCCGGCGGCATGGTAATATTAAAACTCGCAAGCAGGCTCACCATATAGCTCGACCAGCCCACCGATACGGTTGCGCCACCAAACAAATACTCGAGAATCAAATCCCATCCGATGATCCAGGCGATAAACTCACCCAGCGTGGCATAGGCGTAGGTGTACGCGCTGCCTGAGATGGGAATCATCGAAGCAAATTCGGAATAACAGAGCGCAGCAAAAGCGCAGGCAATTCCGGCAAATACGAAAGAAAGAACAATGGCTGGACCCGCGTAGGTAGCGGCCGCCTGTCCTGTCAGGACAAATATCCCGGCCCCCACGATACCGCCGATACCCAACATGATGAGATTGAAACGCCCGAGTGTCCTTCGCAGATCGTTCCCGTGCGTGCCTTCCGCCGCGATCAGCGCCGGAATGGATTTCTTGATCCAGATATTTGCCATGTTCAGGTTAGGTTCGTGGGAGGAGATGGGTACATCTCCGGTTTCATGGTTAAAATGGGGTTGCTGATCAGTTTGAACATGGCCCTACGGCCTGCTCCGTGAACAACCCCGGCGCCCTTGCTGCCCAGAGTTGTTCACGTATAGTCAGGCAGTTGTTATGCCACAGACGCCTTCTTAGCAGGTACCTTTTCAGGCTTCTTGTCGCTGTCGAAACGAAGCACAGTGGGACCCGCTATAAATATAGACGAATAAGTACCAACTACAACACCGATAAAGAGGGCAAACGAGAATCCGCGCAACACTTCGCCGCCGAACAACAACAGCACGAGCACGGCGATGATCGTCGTTCCCGAAGTGATGATCGTACGTGAAAGCGTATCGTTCAATGCATCGTTCACAATTCGTTTCTTGTCGGTCGTATAACCCAGTGACATGTTCTCCCGGATACGGTCGAAGATGATCACCGTATCGTTAATCGAATAACCTATAACGGTAAGGATAGAGGCCACAAAAATCTGGTCGATCTCAAAACTGATGCCCAGTACGTTGGCAATCGAGAATGCCGAAAACACAAACAACGCGTCGTGGATAGTTGCCAGGATAGCGCCCCAGCTATATTGCCATTTGTTGAATCGCAGCAGGATGTAAATAAAGATACCGATAAGCGAGAAGAGGCTGGCCTTCCAGGCTGATTTCTTGATGTCATCTGCAACCGTCGCTCCTACTTTCGAATTACCGGAGATTGTAAAGTGATTCTGATCAACCGTGCCCTCGTGGTCGACAAACTTGGTACCGCTGAATTTCTCAACACCTGCGATAAGCGCATTACGTACAAGTTTATCCGCTTCCTCTGAGTTGTCCTCGATATGATAGGCGGTAGTCACTTTCATCACGTTGTTACCCCCGTAGTTTTTAACTTCCGTGCTGGCGCCTTCGAAGCTTTCTCCCAACGAATATTTCATATCCGTTGCAACGATGGGTTTGTCGAACGTTACCACGTACGAACGCCCGCCCTTGAAGTCAACACCCATGTTCAACGGCTTCACAAACAACAAGAGGAAGCCTACCGCTACCGTTGCCCACGAAATCTTTGAGACCATCGGCGCAGTCTTCAGGAAGTCGAAATATTTACGTCTCTTCACCAGTCTCGAAGTTCCAGACTCGAATGAAATCGGACCTTTGGCACGTGACATCATCCATTCAATGACAATGCGCGAAATGTAAATCGCCGTAAAGAACGAAGTAGCGATACCAATGATCAACGTTACAGCAAATCCCTTGATAGGGCCCTGACCGAAAATCAACAGGAATATACCCGTGATCAGTGTGGTCAGGTTAGAGTCGAAGATTGAGGCGAAGGCTCGCTTGAAACCTATTTGTACGGCTTCCTTGTTCGATCTTCCCTTGCTAACTTCTTCCTTGATACGTTCATAAATCAGTACGTTCGCGTCTACCGCCATACCCATGGTAAGGACGATACCAGCGATACCAGGAAGGGTAAGCGCTGTTCCAAAAGATGGTTGAGCAAGGATACCGAGAATGAAGAACATGTTGAACAACAGCGCGAAGTTCGCTACCCATCCACCGCGTGAGTAATAGATGACCATGAACAACACAATCAGTATGAGACCGGCAACCGATGAAACTACACCGGCCTTCTGAGCCGTCTGACCCAACGTAGGGCCAATGATGGCTTCTTCAACAATTGTACAGGGCGCAGGCAGTGAACCAGCCTGCAGAATGTTTGCAAGGTCTTTCGCTTCGTCAACGGTGAAGCTACCCGAAATCTGCGAGTTACCGTTAGGGATTTCGCCGTTCACGTGAGGCGCAGAATAAACTGAATTATCGAGTACGATGGCAATGCGTCCGCCGGGAGCTTTGCTGCTCGCGTCACGTGTCATCTTCGCCCATACGCGTGAACCTGTTACGTTCATGGTCATGCTTACTGCAGGACGTGCATATTCGTCGTTTGAAAGACGAGCATCATTGATCACATCACCCGAGAGCTTGGCGGTAGCGGAGCGACCCATGTCGATGAAGTACAATTGCAAAGCTGAGTTATTCAACTGATCCGCTTCAGGCTTGTAAGCCCAGAATACGCGCACATTGCGCATGATACCACGCACGTCTTCGCGCTTGAAGATCTTGTTGATGCGCGCCGTATCCGTAAGCGCATAGCGGAAAGCACCCGGAGGTGTGCTCAGCGAGAACATAGGAGAAACAGTATTGTTCTGCAGGGAGTCAAGACCGCTGGCTACCTTCGCCGAATCAGCTTGCGCAGGAGTGGCCGAGCTATCAGCCTCTGATAAAAGTGACTTAAGGCTTCCATCATCCGCCTTCTTTTCGCCTTTTACTGTGGGCGCGGCCAGTTGTTCTTTCACGAGGATCTGATTGATGGCCATCAACTGTGCGTTGATCGTGTTTGGCTCCGTTACATCCCAGAATTCGAGGTGAGCAACGCCCTGCAACAGCTTGCGAACGCGCTCGGGATTGTCGATTCCGGGGATTTCAACCTGAATACGACCAGTACCTGGCAATTGCTGGATGTTGGCCGACGCGGTGCCGAACTTGTCCAGACGATTCTGAAGAATGGTGTAAGAACGGTCGATCGCCTTGTCGATCTCCTCGTTCACGATCTTTGTAACTTCCTGGTTCGTAGAATTGGCGGTGATCTTTCCGCGTGTAGCCGCATGGGTGAAGATTGCCGCCAGACTGCGGCCGGGATTTTGTTTCTGATAAGCATCGAAGAAAATCTCACTGAAAGGCCGTGTAGTCGTGCGGGCGGTAAGGCGAGCAGCGTTCATAGCCTTGTGAAAACCGGAGTCCGTAGGATTGCCTGCGAGGCCGCGAATGATGTCGGCAGGCGAAACCTCGAGCGTAACGTGCATACCGCCTTGCAGGTCAAGGCCGAGGTTGAGTTCGTTGTCCTTCACCTGCTTGTAGGTGTACTCGGCGCCGAGCATGTTGTAGACCGGCTTGTCGCGCAACGAGTCGAGGTAAAATTGTTTTTTGCTTAGATCGACAATGCCTTCGGCGTTAGTTGCGAACGACACTGCGTCATTCTCCACTCTCTTCGAGACGACGGTGAAGGAGAGGAAGTAAATACACAACAGACTAAGAAGTACTGTTAGTCCGATGACGAAACCCTTGTTTTGCATAGTGGGAAAACCCTTTGGTGATTATAGTTGTAGTAAGTTTTCAATGGTGCCGGAATCAGGCTGATGCGACTCCGGAAGTTCAATAAACGGCAGCGTAGGCGTCAGGCTTAAGCCTGCGAAGCTTCAAAAAGGGGAGGATACAGAGACGGCTTCGTCCGACATAGCCAAGGCAAGGTCGGGCCATCACGAAAGCAACCGGCTAATTGAGGCGCTGCGCGAAAATAGCCTTTCAGGGGGCGTTGGAGGGCCTTATGACCCTGAACAAGTCGACGTAGAAGCGTCTTACAATGCAGGTGAAGCCGGGAACGGGACGTTCGTCCGACACAAAACGGAACAGGATTTCTTCCATCCAGGGAAGCTCCTGGTTAATCACTTCGAGGCGTGTCGAGGACGGCAGAACACTGCTCTTGATGGTAAAAACCGTAGTTTCCTTGCCATTGACCTTCTTGATGGCCTTCACAGTACAGTCGTGACCTGCCATACTCTGGCTCAGCGAAAAAACGATCAGCAGCAGGCACAAGATGCTTTTTACCACACCTACGTGTGTAACTGCCGACATATTTCCACTTTTCCTATACACGGCGCAAAGCTAAACAAAAAGTTCTCACATTTCGAAGGCCTTCTATATGTGGCACGTAAGTAGCATTCCGAAAAAAAAATTCAGGTCGTTAAAATGATAAAGAGGTGTAACACTCAATGTCGGTTTACCGGGGTTAATACGGTTTCAGATGTCTCGATGAAAGCGGAACTCGGGCAGTATGGGCGCGGCCTTTCATGTAACGAGGACGGCTTTAGTACGAATTCCTCAAAGTTGCGGTCATTGCGTTTTGTGCTTCCGTTGTTCCTCTGGGCAACAATTGCGAAGCAAAACCCATTTGACCTATTTTATACCGGCAGACCCTTTTTCTGAAAAATTTTCATTTACATTCAACGAAATTTTGATTTACATTGCGCTTCCTATGAGAAAACAAAAAGACAATACCAGGCGTATTGGCGGGCTACTGCTCGATGCGCTAATGCTGTCTTTTATTGTGTCTTTTTCATTGGCAGATGTTCGTATTGTAGACGTTTATCCGAACAGTGCCTGTCAGATTACCCAGACAAATGATGATATAATTCTGATTCGGGAGCTTGATGCTGTTTGCACTTCCTTTGTAAAACAGATATCGCAAGCTCAACCCGCTCTTATCTTTTCTCTCGATTCAATATTGAAGTCTCCGCAATTGGCGGATGCGAGGCTTGTTGTATTAACAAGCACGCAACAATTGTATAATACTATTTATACAAATACGACAATCAATGCTCCGTAAGTAGATAATTGCCGCACCACGCTCAGTATTTGTTTTATTGATTGGGTAGGATGCTGGCAGAGAAGAGGATTTTGATTTAAATTTCACACTCCACCAGAGTTAAAGAGAATAGTTTGTTTCCTGTGACGCTCAATGTGTATCAGGAACACAATGATAGTTGATGGGTTTTAGAGTGCGGTTGGCCGGTAACACAGGCCCGAGGGAAGCACAAGTTGTAACCTTCAAAACCGATCTCCATCGCACGAAAAAACTTATCGCAAAAAAAATTAACTGAGGGCTGTGACTTTTTCACCGCTCCTACATTTAATGCTTGTCCAAGGACAAGTTGAATGGGTAGTTTTATCCGAACCGAAAATGTACTTTTAACCAAAACAAGTAGAAACCTTAACATTCAACCTTTCTAGTATGAAAACTTCAACTTCATCAGCAGCTTCTTCATCTTCATCCTTGGGCGAAAGCCTTAAATCCGGATTTGCGGCATCGGTAATTATTATCGAGCTCATCATCGGATTCGTAGTATGGAAATTTATCCTTGGAGATCCTTCACACTTTCAGGGAGGCGATCCTTTGGGTCACCCGATTGAAGGCGACTATTTCGGTATTTTCTATAAAGGAGGTTATCTGGTACCCCTCGCTATCGGTCTTCTGCTGATGACCCTTACGTTTGCTATCGAGCGTATCATCACCATCGGCCGCGCTAAAGGAAAAGGCAACATCAAAGTTTTTGTTCAGCGCATTCGTTCACTCATCAATTCTGGCAATATCTCTCAGGCACTCGCAGAATGCGACAAGCAAAAGGGTTCAGTTGCCAACGTGGTTAAGGCTGGTCTCAGCAAATACACTGAGCTCGTTAACAACAACACGATCGAACCTGAAAAGAAAATCGCAATGGTTCAGAAGGACATCGAGGAAACGACATCACTTGAAATGCCGATGCTCGAAAAGAACCTTGTTATTCTTGCAACGATCGCTTCTATCGCAACTCTTATTGGTCTGTTGGGTACTGTATTGGGTATGATCAAGGCGTTTGCCGGTCTTGCACAAGCTGGTGCTCCTGACTCAGTTGGTCTTGCCAACGGTATCTCTGAGGCCTTGATCAACACAGCTCTTGGTATCGGTACTTCAGCTCTGGCCATCATTTTCTATAACTTCTTTACAAGCAAAATCGACGAGCTGACTTACGGTATTGACGAAGCGGGTTACAGCATTGTTCAAAACTTCACTGCAACTCAGAAAGGTCATCATTGATCTGTCGTCTGATTTGAATTGGTAAACTAAAAAGACATAGTTCAGAATATGGGAAAAATTAAAGTACATCGCACTAATCCGTCGCTGGACATGACACCCATGGTGGACCTTGGCTTCTTGTTGGTAACATTCTTCATGCTGACTGCGACTGCGGTACCGGACGAACCTGTCACGGTAAATACACCGGCGTCTCAGTCGATAGTTAAGATCCCTGAAACAAACATTCTGCTCATCACGATTTCGAATGATGGTCGCGTGTTCTTCAGCATGGATGGAAAATATCACCGGCAGGAATTGATCAAGAAGGTGGGCGAACGCTATGGTGTTCAATTTACTGACGATCAGGCGTCGCGCTTCGCTGTTATGTCGAGTTTCGGGATGGATATTCGCAATCTGCCCCAGTTCCTCGACATGGCCCCTGACAAGCGGAAAGAAGTGAACCAGCCAGGTATTCCTGTGGATTCACTCAACAATCAGCTGAAGGACTGGGTGATATTTGCCCGGACGACTAACTCGCAGTTGCGTATCGCCATCAAAGGCGATGGAAACGCAAGTTATCCCGTCGTTGAGAAGGTAATGAACACGTTGGTTGACAATCGAATCAACCGCTTTAACCTGATCACCAACTCGGAAGCACCTGCCGGAGAGGCAGAAGCAAAATAAGATATAAGCTCATTGACTTTTAAAATTTAGAAAAAATGGCAGAAGTTCCCCAAGGCGGTGGTGGTGGTGGTGGTAAGGATGGCAAAGTCCGGGTTAAAAAGTCGTCTACCAAGATCGACATGACACCCATGGTGGATTTGGCGTTCCTGCTGCTCACCTTCTTCATTCTGACAACCACCCTAAACAAGCCTCAGACCATGGAATTGACCATGCCTGAGAAGGAAAAAGAAGGTGATAAACCACCTGAAGTAAACGAGAAGAAAGTGGTGACCCTTATCCTCGGTCCGGAGGAGAAGATATATTGGTATCAGGGTATCACAGATCCTAAGGTTGAGTTGACGAATTTTTCAAAAGATGGAATTCGCAAGCTGCTCCTTACAAAGGATAAGGAAATTCCTGGTATGATTATTTTGATTAAGCCAGGTAAGGAGTCGAAATACAAAAATCTTGTCGACATACTGGACGAGATGACGATTTCGAATATGAAGCGATTTGCACTCGTGAAAATCACGAGCACGGATGAAGAATTAGTAAAAGAATCCAACTTATGAGTGCAGCAGTAGACAATAAGAAATGGGAAGACATCATATTCGAAGACCGGAATAAGGCTTATGGCGCTTATTTCCTTCGCAGGTCTTACTCAAAGCACGTCGTACTGGGGGCCCTTTTTACTTTCGGGCTTTTCGTACTGATCTTTGCCTCTCCATACATTGTGGAGTTTCTTAAGGGACAGCAGGAAGAAGTGGTACAGGAGGCTCGTACGGTGAAATACACCGACCTTGCTCCTCCTCCGCCGATTCAAAATAATCCTCCTCCTCCGGATGTTCGCATTCCGCCTCCGGTAAAGACGGTGATCAAGTTCCTCCCTCCCAAGGTGACCGATAAAGAGGTTGTCGAAGAGGAAGAAATGCCAACCATCGAAGAGATCAAGCAGAACGACGTAGGTGCGGAAAACGTAGAAGGTACTGGCGAAGTTGTATTTGATGAGCCGGTTGCCGAAGTGGCGAAGGAAGAGGTTGATGAAGACGTGATCTTCACCGTAGTAGAACAACAGGCAGAATTCCCCGGTGGTATGGAAGCGCTGGTGAAATTCCTTCAGAAAAACGTGAAGTATCCTGCTATCGCCCGTCGTATGGGAGTTGAAGGTTCCGTATTCGTGAGCTTCGTTGTAGACCGTGCCGGTGCCATCAGCGACATTCAGGTCGTGAAAGGTATCAGCGCAGAATGCGATAAAGAAGCGGTACGTGTAGTAGGCATGATGCCTCCCTGGAAACCTGGTAAACAAAACGGTAAGGCTGTAAAGTCGCGCTTTGTTCTCCCTGTAAAATTCAAGCTTGCTACCTAAGCAGTCATCCGACTGTAAACGTCCAAAAACGTTATTTACACATCGTCACGCTATAATCGGATCAACGGTTATAGCGTGATGATTTTTCAAGAACAAGTTAAAACCACATAAATGTTTCTGAACGAGGTGTTCATGAGCTGAACGCGGTTCTTTTACATTTTGAGGAGACGGCCTTCGCTTCAAACGGATCGGACTATCCGGCTGCGAAGTTGTCTTCTGACTTAATACTTAGGACACATGAAGTATATGGGGTTGGCCATGGCTGTCATTTATGTCGGCGCTGGCATTGCTTTGCTGGTAAGGGCGGGTAGTTCACTGCGCATTCCGACCCAGTACACCATACCGTTAGGAATTGTACTCATCCTCTACGGTGCATACCGGGGATACAACAGTTTGAAGAATCAATCATGAAAAAACTTCTGATCGTATTATTGGGCGCTATAACCTTTGCCTGCGGTGAAGCCAGCAAATCAAGCGATGATACACCGACACGCGGTTCCATTACGATCACCGTCGATGAAGCCTTGAAGCCTTTGATCGAAGCTGAGGTTGCGGCCTTTGAGGGAATCTATGCCAATGCCCACTTCAAAGTTATTTACACAAGTGAGGAAGAAGCCATCGACCTGATGTTGAAAGATTCCGCACGCGCTACCATCGTGACCCGGAAGCTTGTACCCAGTGAAGAGGATGTTTTCACCAAGCTTAGATATAAGCCACGACAGCTGAAATTCGCAACCAGCGCAATTGCCCTGATTGTAAACAAAAACAATCCAGACACCGTCATTTCGATGGGTGATCTCAAGAAAATACTTAGCGGCGAAATCCAGTCCTGGGGCTGGAACCGTCCGCCCAAAAAAGGTGCTCCAGCCGCTGGCATGGAAGTTGTCTTTGACCAACCAAATTCGGGAATATTGCGTCATCTGAAAGATTCTGTATTGCGGTTTGACGCCTTGCAGAAGAATTGGTTCGCACAGAAAGGAAATGAACAAGTGGTAGACTATGTGTCGCAAAAGCCCGAAGCACTGGGATTGATTGACGTGAGCTGGATCAGCGACCGCAACGATTCAATTGCAAACAAGTTTTTGGATGCAGTGAAAGTGGTGAGGATCTCCGGAGATTCAGGTTCATATCAGCCTTATCAGGCCTACATCGCACAGGGAAAATACCCGCTGAAGCGCGACGTGGTAATGATCAGCCGGGAGACGAAATCCGGCCTGGCGAGCGGGCTGATGTCTTTCATCGGGGGCGAGAAGGGACAGCGTATTGTATTGAGAGCAGGCCTCGTTCCCTCAATAGCGCCAGTGAGAATAGTGGAAATTGACAGAGACCCGATAAATATTACTCCTGAGTAGGAGTCCTGAAAAGAATACTCCTGAGTCTTTAGTCCTGAGCTGTTTGTAGTCTTAAAGTATAATAGACAATCAAACCTAAAACAAGCGCTCTGACTATAACGGCTAACGACAACTCAGGACTCAGGACTAAAGACTCAGGACTAACTTTTGAAACCTTTAACAACTAGTAGATAATTTTAAAATCATGAAAACAAGAAGTCTGATGAAGAGTAGATTCGGATTAGCCTGTTTTGTAGCGACAAGCCTGCTCGTCGGGCAATCAAAATTTGCCGCTGCTCAAAACACGGAAATTGCCGAGGCGAAGCACCTCGTTGAAATCGACCAATCCAAAAAAGCACTTGATGTGCTCACCAAGGCGGCAGCAACATATCCCACTTCGGCTGCTACCTTTTACAATCTGGGGCTGCTTCAGCTGAAGTTGAATAAGCGTCAGGAGGCTCTTCAGTCGTTTGACAAGGGAATCGCCGCCGACCCCAAGGATGCGCTTAACATCGCGGGTAAGGGACATCTGTCCATGCTTGAAAACAATGCAGCCAAGGCGAAACTCGACTTCGACAAGGCCCTTTCTATGACGAAATCAAAGAACGTGGAAGTCATGCAGGCTGTAGCACGTGGCTACATGGTCGACCCTAAGAAGGCAAACGAGACCATTACGTTGCTGACTACTGCAAAAGGCAAAGATGATCACAATGCTGAAACGTTTATCCTTCTCGGCGACGCCTACCTTCAGCTGAATGATGGAGGTAAAGCCGTTTCATCATACGAAACAGCAGCAGCGCTTGATCAGAAGAACGCGCTTGCCCACTATAAAGTAGGCCGGGTCTATCTTCGTTCACGTAACTATGATGCTGCTCAGGAATCATTCTCAAAGGCAATCTCTATTGATCCCAACTACGCACTCGCGTACAAGGAACAGGGTGAATTGTACTATCAGATGTCGAAGGGCAAGGAAGCAGTAGCCGCTTATGAAAAATTCATTTCGCTCACTGAATCACCTGAGAAGTACCAGTCCAAACTGGCTTTCTATTATCTGATGGCGAAGGACTTCACAAAGGCAAACGACATCTTCAAAGGACTTGTAGCGAAGGATAGTACGAATGCGACGATCCTGAAATATTACGGCGTGTCTCAGTATGAATCCAAGGATTCAGTTGGCGCCCGTTCTACATTCGAGCAATATCTGGCTAAGCAAAAGCCGGAAGCGATCGAAGCAGCGGACTATAACTACTACGGAAAGGTTCTTCTTAAGCTAAAGCAGGATTCACTTGCTATGCAGGCGTTCGAAAAGAGTGTTACGATGGAGGACAAGCAGCCCAATATTCACGAGACGATGGCGAGCACCTACTTCGCGATGAAAAAGTACGCTGAGGCTGTAGGCTCATACCGGAAGTTGTTCCAGTACCGTAAACCAACTTCTCAAGATCTGTTTAACATCGGACGTGCTCAGTATTACGCTGAAGACTACGTGAAGGCAGACTCGACATTCGCAGCGCTCGCGGTTCTCCAACCTAACATGACTGTTGTCGACATGTGGGCAGCCCGAAGCAAGGCGTCACAAGATTCGACTTCTGAAAATGGACTGGCGAAGCCTTATTATGAGAAGCTGGTTCAAAAAGTGAGCACGGGCACAACGAAGTCGAAGAA
>Ga0157370_10007198_pt1 | contig 12144 bp, 10 predicted proteins | sample C35metaG_FD_113463 | JGI IMG/M metagenome (GOLD analysis project Ga0157370, IMG submission 113463) | Corn rhizosphere microbial communities from Kellogg Biological Station, Michigan, USA - C3-5 metaG | ecosystem: Host-associated > Plants > Roots > Rhizosphere > Soil | place: USA: Michigan...
TCCCATTGGCCTGAGCCGAGCGAATGCAGCGGCGCGGTTTCCGGATCGGCGCCCGAGTAGCGCGAGATTACGTGCAACTGATGCACCGGCACGTAGAGCTTGCTGCCCTTGTCGTAGTCGAGGTGCAGGAATTCTTCCTCGCCGTTGCCCATGTCGATGGACACCAGTCCCTGATAGCGGCCGATGCCGTGTTCGCTGTGCACCACCGGATCACCGATCTTCAGCTCGGCCAGATCGCGCACCATCGAATCGACGGCGGTGGCCTGTTCCTGCTTGCGGCGACCGGCGCGGCGCACGGTTTGCGCGTACAGCTCGGTCTCGGTGATGAGCGCGATGCGTTCGTCGCCGAGGATGAAACCCTGGTACAGCGGCGCCACGCCCAGCACGAACTTGGCATCGCCGCTCATCAGGTCGGCGAAGTTCGCGACGCCTTCGGGGTGCAGGCCGCTGGCGGCAAGCATTTGCGCAAGCGTCTCGCGGCGGCCAGCGGATTCTGCGCAGATCATGACGCGGCAATTGCTGCGCATCAGGAACGATTCGAGATTGACGAGCGGGTCTTCTGCGCGGCGGTTGACCGCAACGTTCGGCAACGGCAACGAAAGCGGGGCATCGCCGGGCTCGGCGCGCAACACCAGACGCGCGTGCGGCTTGGCGGCGACGAAGAACGCCTCTTCATCCAGATACAGCGCCGACGGCTGCAGCAGCGGCCGCTCGCGGTCGTGGCGCATGAAGTTGTAGCGCTGCGTGGTGTCGGCCCAGAAGCGGCGCACGGCGCCTTCGATGTCGCCCACGAAGGCAAGATGCGTGGCGCCCGGCAGGTAGTCGAACAGCGTCGCGGTCTCTTCGAAGAACAGCGGCAGGTAATACTCGATGCCGGCGCTGGGCACGCCGTTGCCGATGTCTTTGTAGATGGGCGAGCGAGTCGGGTCGCCTTCGAACACCTCGCGCCAGCGTCCGCGGAAGGCGGTGCGCGAGGCCTCGTCCATCGGAAATTCGCGGCCCGGCAGCAGCCGGACTTCGTTCACCGGGTAGAGACTGCGCTGCGTGTCCGGGTCGAACGAACGGATGGTCTCGATTTCGTCGCCAAACAGGTCGAGCCGATATGGCAGCGGTGAGCCCATCGGGAACAAGTCGATCAGACCGCCGCGCACGGAGTATTCGCCTGGACGCATCACGGCGCTGACGTGCTCGTAGCCGGCCAGCGTGAACTGCGCTTTGAGCGCAGCTTCGTCCAGCTTTTCGCCCTTCTTGAAGAAGAACGTGTAGGCGGCCAGGAACGACGGCGGTGCCACGCGTTGCAGCGCCGTGGAGGCCGGCACGAGCAGGATGTCGCACGCACCGTTCTGCAGGTCATGCAGCGTCGCCAGCCGCTCGGAGATCAAATCCTGGTGCGGCGAAAAATTGTCGTACGGCAGCGTTTCCCAGTCCGGCAGCAGCTTCACGCGCGCCTGCGGGGCAAACCATCGCAGCTCTTCCGCCAGGCGTTGGGCGTCGACGGCATTGGCGCAAACCACCGCCAGCATCGGCACGGCGGCGCGATGCTGCTCCAGGTAGCGCGCAAGCAGCAGGGCGTCGGCCGCGCCCTGCAGGCCGCTGAAGACGAAGCGCGAGCCCGGTTTGACGGCGGGCAGGGCGGAGAGCGAAAAATCGGACATGAGGTGTCAGGTTTTGTGGGGCACGACTGCAAGACAAAGCACGACACCCCGCCGGCATGTGCAGGCGGGGTGTCGTGACGCAGACCGCTATTATAAAATCCGCGCCAGCCGCGCGCTTGGCGAGGGCCAAAAACCACGCAAATGCCGCGCCCACGTTCACATTCCCGCCTGCCATGTCGATTTCCTTCCCCGGCCGACGCCGTTTTGCGCTGATTCCCTCGGCAGGCACCGGCTCGCGTGCCGGCGGTGACCTGCCCAAGCAATATCAGGTGATTGCCGGGCGGCCGATGCTGTGGCACACGGTGCAGGCATTCCTGGCCAGCCCCGAAATCGATACCGTGCTTGTGGTGACAACGCCCGGCGCACAACCGCTGGTGCAGCGATTTCCCGACGGTGGTTTTGACGCGCCCGAGCTGGTGGAGGTCGATTGCGGTGGCGATTCGCGCCACGCATCTGTCGCCCACGGGTTGGCGGCGTTGCGAGGTCTGGGTGCGCACGACGACGATTGGGTGCTGGTACATGACGCGGCGCGCCCGGGCCTGACACCGGCCCTGATCGCGCGTTTGGTCGCGGCGGTAGAGGCCGAAGGCACGCAAGCTGCGGGGGGCATCCTTGCACTGCCCGTGGCTGACACGCTCAAACGTGCCGATGCAGCACAGCACATCGGCGCGACCGTGCCGCGCGACGGCCTGTGGCAAGCGCAGACGCCGCAGATGTTTCCACTCGGGCTGCTGGAGCGCGCCTTGCGGGAAGCGCTGCTGCAACATCGCATCGTCACCGACGAAGCCAGCGCGATTGAAGCCGCCGGCCATCCGCCGCTGCTTGTTCCGGGTGCGTTGCGCAACTTCAAAGTGACGTATCCCGACGATTTCTCGCTCGCCGAGGCCATCCTCGCGCAGAGCGCACAACCCGACGAGGCATCGCAAGCATGAACTGGATGGACATTCGCATTGGCCAAGGCTACGACGTGCATGCGCTGGTGGAGGGCCGCAAGCTGATCCTGGGCGGCGTGGAGATTCCTCACACCCGCGGCCTGCTCGGCCACTCCGATGCTGACGCGTTGCTGCATGCGATTACCGACGCGCTGTTTGGCGCCGCCGGCCTGGGCGACATCGGCCGGCACTTTCCCGACACCGATCCGGCCTTTGCCGGCGCCGACAGCCGCGCGCTGCTGCGCGAAGCCGTGCGCCGCGTGCACAAGGCCGGCTATGCGGTCGGCAATGTCGATGCCACCGTCATCGCGCAGAAGCCCAAACTCGCGCCGCATGTGCCGGGCATGGTGGCCAACCTCGCAGAGGACTTGGGCATCGCGCCCGAGCGGTGCAACGTCAAGGCCAAGACCAACGAGAAGCTCGGCTTCGAAGGCAAGGAGGAAGGCATCGTCGCGCAGGCCGTGGTGCTGATCTATCGTGCGGAAGGCGCTGATCAGGACTGAGCCCGCAGCGTCGTCGCGCCAAGGCAAACGGCAGCAACGGAGCGATCCGGGCTGCCGTTTTCGTTTGCGGGATCGGCGTGGCTATTCGGCTGCGATGACCTGCGCGGCCGCGTTGATCACGGCCGCGATGCGCCCAACATCGCGCAATTGCTGCGCGCTCATGCCCTGGTGATTCTTCAGCAAGTCGTAGTGCGATTTGATGCAGAAATGGCATTTGCCGATGATGGACGCAGCCAAGGCGTACATCTCGAACCTGCGCTTGTCGACGCCGCCGTTGTTGGCGTAGGCGTTCATGCGTAACTCCGCTTTCTGCTGCGCGAGGTCGGAGTCGTCGGCCATCTCGACGTACGGATACCAGACGTTGTTCATGCCCATGAGCGCGGCAGCGGTCAGCGCGCCGTTCACCTCTTCGGGTGAGAGCACCCCGGCATTGCGGATGGCGTCGGTCAGCACCTTGCTCTTCGTGGCAAAAGCGGCCGCTAACGCGACGCCCACCGCGTCATTGCCCTCGAGCGACGAGCGCGCGATCGTGCCGTCCAGGTTCAGACGGATGTCTTTGGCGTAGTCCGGAATCCGGCTCTTGAGCGTCTGCAAAAATTCCATGAATGCCTCCCGTCAGCGAGCACCGAAAAGGAAAGCCCGCGGCAAAAGCGGGCTTCGGCTGAGTAGGGCGCCGCGCGGCCGTTACAGCGTCGAGCCGCCGACCGCGCGATTGCACGGGCACAGCTCATCCGTCTGCAGGCCGTCGAGAATGCGCAGCGTTTCGTCCGGATTGCGACCCACGTTCAGGTTGTTGACCGACACGTGCTGGATGACGTTGTCCGGGTCGACGATGAACGTGGCGCGCAATGCAACGCCGGCTTCGTGCTCGCGTACACCAAGCTGGTCGACCAGCGCGCCGGTGGAATCCGCAAATGACCACTGATTCAGCTTGTTCAGATCTTTGTGCTCGCGGCGCCATGCGAGCTTGACGAATTCATTGTCGGTCGAACCGCCGAGCACGATGGTGTCGCGGTCGGCAAAGTCATCGTTCAGTTTGGCGAAGGCAACGATTTCGGTCGGGCAGACAAAGGTGAAGTCCTTCGGATAGAAGAAGATGACTTTCCATTTGCCCGGGAACGAGGTCTCGGTGATGTCTTCGAACGCCGACTCGCCGTTCTCTTCGTGATTGTTGAATCCGGGCTTGACGCCGACGACCTTGAACGGTTCGAGCTTGTCACCAATGGTCTTCATGAGCTTCTCCTGGAGTTGTGTGGCAATGGGTACGGAACCCAGACGGGGACTTGCAGACACACGCTCACCGGCCGCCCGGGCCCGACGGGGGAATCGGACGGAGACGAAGAACGCGCAGGCGCGCAGCCTGGCGGCTGGAGTATTGGCGATGAACTCGAAACCGGCCAATTGATATTCTCAACGCCGGCCATAGCGCTGCCTGCCGCCGCACGTTATCGGCGGCGCATGACAGTGGTGGGAAGCAGGGGATATGCCCGAGGAGATCGAGGCCGTGTGCCGGATCAGACGCGCGCGTAACACGCGCTCACGAGCAGCCCCGTCTCAGGCGGCGTGCGGTTCTCAAGAAGGAGGCGGCCGCCGCTGCGCTGCAAGATGCGATTGACGATCGACATGCCGAGCCCGGCGCCCTTGGCTTCGCTGCGTGCCGATTCAAGGCGGTAGAACGGCCGCGTGAGTAACGCAAGCTGATCGGTCGGCACACCCGCACCGCGATCGGCTACGCACAATACAACTTCGTTGCCTTGCAGGAACGTGCTGACGGTGATCTCGGCGCGGTTCGTGCCGGGGGTCTTGCCGTAGCGTCGTGCGTTTTCGATCAGGTTGTCGAGAATGCGCTGCGTTTCCATGCGGTTGCAGCGGGCGATGGCCTCGGGCGCGAGCTTGAGCGTCAGGTCGATATCGTCGTGCGCGGAGTAGACGGGTGCCGTGTCGCGCACGAGTTCGGTCAGGTCCACGTCTTCGAGCATCTCGCCGCTGGGGCGCGCGTAGTCCAGGAACTGGCCGATGATCGCGTCCATCTGTTCGATGTCGGCCACCATCAGTTCGCGCGTTTGCTCGTCGACGGGGCTCATCTCGGTTTCCAGGCGCAGGCGCGTAAGCGGCGTGCGCAGGTCGTGCGAGATGCCGGCCAGCATGACGGCGCGGTCGGCCTCAAGCTGTTTGAGGTCGCGCACCATCTGGTTGAAGCTATGGTTTGCCTGCGCCACTTCGGTGCCGCCGCCTTCGGGCAGCGCCTTCGGATCATCCCCCGCGCTGATGGCGCGCGCCGTATCGGCCAGGCGCTTGAGCGGCTGGTTTACGCGTGACGTAATGAACGCAGCGCCAAGCACCGACAGCACCAGCGCTGCCATCGACCACCACAGCCATTGCAACCCAGGCACGTGCTCAAAACGGTCCGGGCTGATGGCAACCCAGTAGTCGTCGCCCTCGATCTGGAAGCTCACCCACACGCCCGGGATGTCATTGACGGCCGTGGCGATTACCGCGTCGGCGCCGAGCCGGTTGCGGATTTCCTGCTGGACGAGCTGTGTCAGGTACGGGTTGGTGTGCGGCTCGCGGTATTCGTCTTCCTTCTCGCGCGGGTAGACCTTGATGCCCTCGTTCTGCACGAGATCGAGCAGCAGGAAGCGGCGTCGCGACGGATCGGAATACAGCAGCGCGGCCCGCGTGAGCTTGACCACGCTGACCACCTGCATGGCGATCTGCTGCGCGCGCGGTTCGCGCTCGAAAATACGGAAGCTCTGGAACCACACGCCCAGAGAGATCGCGATGAGCAATGCGATCAGCATGAAGGTTCGCCAGAACAGCGAACCAAACACACTGATCAGCAGACGCCGCAACGCGGCCGGACGCGGGATGCGCAAGTCGGATGCGGAAAAGAAGGGTTGCTCGGGTGCTTACTTGGCGCCGTCGGGAATGAACACGTAGCCCAGGCCCCACACGGTCTGGATGAAGCGCGGGTTGCTGGCGTCGGGTTCGATCAGCTTGCGCAGGCGCGAAATCTGCACGTCCAGGCTGCGGTCGAACACTTCGTATTCGCGGCCGCGCGCCATTTCCATCAGTTTTTCGCGCGATAGGGGTTGGCGCGGATGGCGTGCGAACACCTTCAGCACGGAGAATTCACCCGTCGTGAGGGTGATCTCTTCGTCGTTTTTCTTGAGCGTGCGCGTGGCCAAATTGAGCACGAAATCGCCAAAGGCGAAGGTTTCAGGCGTCTCTGACGGCGCACCGGGGATCTCCGCCGGACCGCGGCGGCGCAGCACGGCGTGGATGCGGGCGATCAGCTCGCGGGGGTTGAAGGGCTTGGGCAGATAATCGTCCGCGCCCATTTCGAGGCCGACAATTCGGTCGACGTCTTCGCCCTTGGCGGTGAGCATGATGATCGGCGTCTGGTCGTTTGCGCCGCGCAGGCGACGGCAGATCGACAAGCCGTCTTCACCCGGCATCATCAGGTCGAGCACGAGCAGATCGAAGCGCTCACGCAGCCAGAGTTTGTTCATGGCCGTGGCGTTTTCTGCCACCAGCACGGTGAAGCCCTGTTCCCCCAGGTAACGGCGCAGCAGGTCGCGTAGGCGAGGGTCGTCGTCGACGACGAGAATCTTTTGACCGGAATTTTCCATGGCGCTTATGGTAACGACAAAAACATGGGCCCAATCGACAACAGGAGGCAGTAAAAGCCCAATTGAAACAGACGGTTACATTATTTACCGAGTCACGCGAACAGTCTGTAGGACGCGCAGCTACACTGCCTTGGCAGTTCCTCGCAACGGTTTGGGGTCTGTTTCCCCCCGCGGAGGGGACTGGCGTGCAATGCGGTTGCCTGTTATCGATTGTCGCGCAATGATGCATGGCGCATCGGTTTCCAGCAACAAAGACGTGGCTTCTCAACTCCCTTTTTCGAATCGCTCAGTGATGTTTCGGCGGCGCGCGGCGCTGTTGACCTGTGTTCTTGCCCTCTGTGCGGCCGGCTCGCAGGCGCACGCGCGCGGCGTTCGCGGTGGCTTTGGCGGATTCGGCGGCTTTTTCGGCGGCGGGCATGCGATGCAGGCCGGCGCACAGGAAAAAAGGGGCGGGCAGGGTCCGGCGCGCGGGCATGGCGGCGATGAACGCAGCCGCCGCGCCGCCGCGATGGAAAACCGCCGTGGTGAGAATGCTGATCGTGGGTCTGGGCAACGCAAGCTGTCTCCCGAGGAACGCAAGCAATTGCGTCAGAACATCTATGACGTCACGCGGGATATCTACCACCGTGGCGGCTAGGTAGGGGCCGAGGAAAGGCGCATGAGTCGCTGCCCCGGCAAAGCAGTAGGGTCGTTTCGGGGGACCGACATGCGAATCCGTAGCACCACGATCTTCTTGGCGCTGGCCGCAGCCGGCGCGCTTTCACTGCAGCCCGCGCATGCGGCAACGCAGAACAAACCGCATCGCCACAGTGCGCAAGCCAAGGCGCCCGCCGCCGACGAGCAGCGCCTGGACCGAGACGATGCGCGCTATTTCCTCACCCGCGTCGGCTTTGCGCCTTCCGAAAGCGAACTCGACGCCTACGCCGGGCTTACGCACCGCGAAGCTGTCGATCGCGTCCTTGCCCAGACGGGCACCGTTGCCACGCAGGCGCCCCCAGCGTGGGTGAACGAGCCGATCATCCCGTACAACAAGCTGCCGGACGAAGACGCCCGCAAGGCGGCACGCCAGAAGAACGCTGCGCACGAACTGGAGCTGCGCGCGTGGTGGATGGGCGAGATGATCAAGACGCCGTCACCGCTGACCGAGCGCATGACGCTGTTCTGGCACAACCATTTCGTTTCCAGTTCGCAAAAGGTGCCGTTTGCGCAGTTGATGTACCGGCAGAACGCGCTGCTGCGCCAGAACGCAGTGGGCAACTTCGGCACGATGCTGCATGCCATCGGTAAAGACCCGGCGATGTTGATTTACCTGGATGGCGCCGAAAGCCGCAAGGGCAAGCCGAACGAGAATTTCGCCCGTGAAGTGATGGAGCTGTTCACGCTGGGAGAAGGGCATTACACCGAGCAAGACATCAAAGAGGCAGCGCGCACCTATACGGGCTGGAGCATCGACCGCGAGCACGATTTCGCCTACATCTGGCGGCCGCAGATTCACGACACGGGCGTGAAGACGGTTTTTGGCCAGAGCGGCGATTACGACGGCGACCAGATGCTCGACATCCTGCTGTCTCGCCCCGAGACGGCCAACTTCATCGTCACCAAGCTGTGGCATGAGTTCGTTTCGCCAGACGTGGACGCGGCACAGGCGCAGCGCGTGGCCGATGCGTTCCGGGCAAGCGGCTACGACATCAAGGTGGCGTTGCGCGAGCTGTTCCTGACGCCGGCGTTCTGGGCGCCGCAATCGCACGCGACGCTGGTGAAGTCGCCGGTGGAGATGATTGTCGGCACGTTGAAGCAGTTCAATGTGCAGTACACCGACCCGACGCCGTTTGCCATCAAGTCTGCGCAGCTGGGGCAGAACCTGCTGGCCCCGCCCAACGTGAAGGGCTGGCCCGGCGGCGATGCTTGGATCAACTCGACCACGCTGCTGGGGCGCAAGCAGTTTCTTGACCAACTGTTCCGCTCGACGGAGATGAAGGCGCCCCCGGCCAAGCAACAGGCGCAACAGCAGAAGCCCGGCATGATGGTGGCCGCCATGCGCGAAGACCTGAAGCAGGGCGGCGCCGTGCAGGGCCTGGGCCAGGCGCTCAAGGGCATGGGGCAGGAAGGTCGCTTCAAGCTGGCGCAGTCGCAGACGATGGTGTCGTTCAACTCGGACAAATGGCTCGCGCAGTTCGGTGCGGATGGAGATGACCCGCCGCAACTTGCACCGCGCATCTCCATCCAGCGTGCGGTGTTACCGATCGAGCCGACCGCGCCGATCCCCGTCAAGCTGGCCGGTACGGCGTACCTGCGCACGCTGATGATGGACCCGGCTTTCCAGTTGAAGTAACACCACCGCCGCAGGAGCACACATCATGGAACGTCGCGATTTTCTGAAGGCCGGCGCCATGCTCGGCATGGGTGGCGCTGTACCGGGGATTGTCTTTGCGCAAGGGCAAGACAAGCGCAAGGGCTATGGCAACCTGCTCATCCTCATCGAACTCAAGGGCGGCAACGACGGGCTGAACACCGTGGTGCCGTACACGAGCGCCCAGTACTACGCGCTGCGCCCGCGCATTGCCGTCAAGCGGGAGCAGGTGCTGCAACTGGACGACCGCTACGGCTTGCATCCGTCTTTGCAGGCAATGATGCCGTTGTGGCAGGCGGGGGAATTGTCGGTGGTGCAGGGGTTGTCGTATCCGCAGCCGAATCTCTCGCACTTTCGCTCGATCGAGATCTGGGACACGGCCTCGCGCTCCGACCAATACCTGCGCGAAGGCTGGCTGACGCGTGCATTTGCCGCGCGGCCTGTGCCGTCATCGTTTGGCGCCGACGGCGTGATCATCGGCAGTGCTGATCTCGGCCCGCTCGACGGCGGCGCACGCGCCGTCGCGCTGGCCAATCCGGATGCGTTCCTCAACGAAGCCAAGCTGGCGATGCCTTCTCACGCGATGGGCAACGCCACGCTCGCGCACGTGCTGAAGGTCGAGGCGGACATTGTCAAAGCCGCCGACGGGCTGCGTCCGAAGTCTGGCAAGTTCGCGTTCCAGACGCACTTTCCCGACGGCGGATTCGGCAACTCGATCAAGGCGGCGATGCAGGTGGTGGCAGCGCCAGGCCATGGCGGTGCGGATGTTGCCGTGGTGTGCCTGTCGCTCGGCAGTTTTGATACCCATACCAACCAGCAGGGCACGCAGGCGAACCTGCTGCGGCAGTTGGGCGAAGGCATCGCTTCGCTCAAGAGCGCGTTGACCGAGCTGGGCCGCTGGAACGACACGCTGATCGTCACGTATTCCGAGTTTGGCCGCCGCCCGCGCGAAAACCTGAACAACGGGACGGATCACGGCACGGCTGCCGCGCATTTCGTGGCCGGTGGCCGCGTCAAGGGCGGGCTGGCCGGGCAGGGGCCAATGCTTGAACGCCTGGACGGCGGCGGCAATCTCGACCCGTCGGTTGATTTCCGGTCGCTTTACGCCACGGTGCTGGAGCGCTGGTGGGGGATGGATTCGCAGCCGGTGCTGGCGGGGCGGTTTGCGCCGCTGGATCTCATCAAAGCCTGATCAACCGCGGATCTGCGTCTTCCAGGCCAGCCACAGCTTGCGCAGCGGCGTCAGGTCCGTCCGCTGCGTGAGCACCTGAAAGCCGTCGGCTTCCACCTCGTCGAGCAGGCGCATGGCCAGCACGCCGCGAATCAGCGCTGAACGCTGCGCGCGCCGATCTTCTGCCGGCAGCGCGGCCAGTGCCTCCTTGTAGGTCGCGCGGGCACGCTCGGCCTGAAATGCCATCAACGGCTTAAAGCCCTCTGCATAGCGGCGGTTGAACAGATCGGCGGCCGGCACGTTGAAGCGCTGCAGTTCGTCTACGGGGATGTAGACGCGGTTGTGGCGCACGTCTTCGCCCAGGTTCCTGACGAAATGAACGAGCTGCTCGGCGAGTGCCATCAGCCGCGCGAATTCAAGCGTGCGCGCATGCGTTTGTCCGGCAATGCGAGCCGTCAGTCGACCCGCCACGCCAGCCACCTGATCGCCGTGGCGGCGCAGATTGGGCCAATCCAGATAGCGGTTCTGCATGGCGTCAGCCTCGACGCCGGCCAGCAATTCGCCCAGATGCACGGCGCCGATATCGTAAGCGGCCAGATGCGGCTGCAATGCCTTGGCCGCCGGGTGTTCGGGACGACCGTCAAACAGCCGCGCCAGTTCTTGCCGCCACCACTGCAGCTTTGATTGCACGACCGCCGGATCGCTCGCATCGCGCACGGCGTCTTCCAGCTCGCGGCGCACGGCTTCCAGGGCGATGGTCGCGCGGCGGCGTTCGGGTGCCAGAAACAATACGCTGTAGTACACGTCGCTGCCGGGCGGGGCTGCTTTGTCGGCGCAGTAATCGTCGGGGGTCACGGAAAGGGCCGTTGTGGTGAGGTTTGAAGCAGGGCGGCCATTCTACAGCGCGTTGCAGTGCAGCATGCCGTAAAGCCTTGCCTGAGCACTTGCCAAGAAAAGTCAATCAGACACGGCCGTGTCGTTGACCCTGCGCATTGCCGTGGGTATATTACTGACCGGTCAGTTATTTACTGAGAGCGTGTCATGCCAGCGTTGCGTTTGCCGTACCCGCATTCCGACTCCACCGGTTTCTCCGACACGCGGTCTCGGCCGCGCACGCGTTCATTGCCGATGACGACATCGGCCGCCTTGTTGATGGGCGCGGCGCTGCTGGCCGGCTGCAGCAAGGAGGCGCCCAAGGCGCCCGAAGTGCGCCCTGTGCGCACCATGACGGTCACCAGCGAGCAGGGCGCCGGCACGGCGGAGTTTTCAGGCGACGTGCGCCCACGCATTGAATCGCGCCTGGGCTTCCGCGTGCCGGGCAAGATCGTCGCCCGCCTGGTGGATGTGGGCGCCACCGTCAAGAGAGGCCAGGTGCTCGCGCGGCTCGACCCGACCGATCTCGCCCTCGCCCAGCAATCGTCCCAGGCGCAGTTGTCCGCCGCCAAGACCGACCGCGATCTGGCCGCGGCGGATCTCAAGCGCTATTCCGAGCTGTTCGCCAAGGGCTTCATCAGCGCGGCCGAACAGCAACGCCATCAAGCCAACTATGACGCTGCACAAGCTCGCTACGAGCAAGCCGGGGCCGGCTATCGCAACCAGGTGAACCAAGCCGGCTATGCCACGCTTGAAGCCGACGCCGATGGCGTGGTGACGGGCGTCGATGCCGAAGTCGGGCAGGTGGTTTCGGCCGGACAGCCGGTCGTGCGCGTGGCGCAGACGGCAGAGAAGGAAGTCGTGGTCGGCATTCCCGAAGACCAAGTCGATACGCTGCGCAAATCGCCCGAGGTAAGCGTCAAGTTGTGGGCGGATCAGTCGCGCAGCATTCCGGCCAAGGTACGCGAGATTGCACCGGCGGCCGACCCGCTCACGCGCACGTACACCGTGAAGATTTCGGTACCGAA